>OJKJ01000035.1_pt1 | contig 114595 bp, 94 predicted proteins | sample 1596491 | NCBI WGS metagenome assembly OJKJ01 (sample SAMEA4350160, study PRJEB24818) | metagenome | biome: human; feature: gut; material: faeces | place: Denmark | collected 2013-09
ATATGTTACATGCTGTAAAAAATTGATTTACATCACAGACTTTTCATACTTAATTTTCTTAAACAAGATTTATCTAGCGTGCAAAAATACTTATACTTATCATTATTCTGATAAAAAATCGCCATATAAACTATGAATACGCATTATGAGATTATGAGTAAAATTTTCAACTAAAATACCTCATGAAAATAGAATACATTTCAAACTAAATATCACGAAATTATATTCAAATAACAATTTACATGTTGATCCTAAGTTAAATTTGTATATTATTAACAAACTAAAAAATACAACATAAAAATTTGATAGTTTAAACACCTTTCTGGGAAAAAAATTCTTAACATAGAATCTGTTCTGTGTAGGGAACTGTATGCTCTAAATTTATTATTAATTTTTAATTTAGGCATTTGAATTTATGGAATGAAGTTATCGTATACTCATACAAGGAGATTCACTTAAATGAGTAAGAAAAATCTCGGTAGTGTTGCCCCTAAAGAAAGAATTAATATCAAATATACACCTAATACAGGTGGAGCTCAGGCTGAAGTTGAACTTCCTTTAAATATGCTGATTGTGGGTGATATGACAGGTAAAACTGAAGATACCCCAATAGAAGAACGAAAAGCAATTTCAATTAATCAAAACAATTTCAATTCAGTTATGGAAAGTGCAGGTATTAATTTAAATATCAACGTCCGTAATACACTTGAAAACACCAGTGATTCTGAGCTTAATGTCAATCTAGATGTAAAATCTCTACAAGATTTTTCACCAGATAATATTGCTCGCCAAGTTCCTGAGTTAAACAAACTTCTTGAATTACGAGAAGCTTTAGTTGCATTAAAAGGTCCTCTAGGCAATGTCCCTGCTTTTAGAAAGCGTCTTCAAGAATTACTTGAAAATAAAGAAACACGCGAACAACTTCTAAAAGAACTCGATATTGCCGCTAATCAAAAATAATGTTTATAGAGGATTATTTCATGTCACTAAATACAGAAGCTCTAGGCCAACAAGCCCCAGCATCTAACGGTTCTCTTTTAGATGAAATCATGGCTCAGTCACGTATGTCACCTGAGACTGAAGCGTATGATATTGCAAAACAAGGCGTTGCAGCTTTCATTAGTAATCTTTTCGCAAATGAATCAGAAGACCAACAAATCAATAGATTATTAATTGATAAAATGCTGGTTGAGCTTGATAACAAACTAAGCACCCAAGTTGATGAAATTATTCACGCGCCTAAATTTCAAGAAATTGAAGCATCATGGCGCTCCCTGAAATTACTCGTTGACCGTACTGATTTTAGAGAAAATATCAAAATCAATATTCTTCATGCAACAAAAGAAGAGTTATTAGAAGATTTTGAATTTTCTCCTGAAATTGTTCAGTCTGGTTTTTATCAGCACGTTTATTCTTCAGGTTATGGACAATTTGGCGGCGAGCCAGTTGCAGCAATTGTTGGGAACTATGCATTTAACAACACAGCGCCTGATATGAAGTTAATGCAATATGTCAGCACTGTCGGAGCGATGGCACATGCGCCATTCTTATCATCTGTTTCCCCTAATTTCTTCGGCATTAATAGTTATGCTGAATTACCTGCGATTAAAGATCTTAAATCTGTCTTCGAAGGCCCTGCACATACGAAGTGGCGCTCTCTGAGAGAAGCAGAGGATTCGCGTTACTTAGGATTAACAGCACCACGTTTCTTATTACGCTTACCATACTCCCCAACAGAAAACCCAGTGAAAATGTTTAACTATTCCGAAAATGTTAAACAAGACCATGAGCACTACTTATGGGGTAATACCGCATTCTTACTCGCAAGCTGTATCAATGATAGTTTTGCACAATACCGTTGGTGCCCAAATATTATTGGCCCACAAAGTGGCGGTACCGTCAATGACCTCCCTGTACACATTTTCGAAGCGATGGGTGAATTACAAACTAAAATACCAACCGAAGTTTTAGTTACTGATCGTAGAGAATTTGAACTGGCAGAAGAAGGCTTTATTACCCTAACAATGCGTAAAGGTAGTGATAACGCGGCATTCTTCTCTGCAAACTCAGTTCAAAAAGCCAAAACCTTCCCAAATACCCCAGAGGGTAAAATGGCAGAAACTAACTATAAGTTAGGAACCCAGCTGCCATACATGTTTATTATCAACCGATTAGCTCATTACATTAAAGTGCTACAACGTGAGCAAATTGGCTCTTGGAAAGAGCGCCAAGACCTTGAGCGTGAACTGAATATCTGGCTTAAACAATATGTTGCGGACCAAGAAAACCCGCCAGCAGATGTTCGTAGTAAACGCCCTCTTCGTTCAGCTGAAATTAAAGTGCTTGATGTTGAAGGTGATCCAGGTTGGTATCAAGTCGCAATTCAAGTTCGTCCACACTTCAAATATATGGGCGCAAACTTTGAATTATCACTTGTTGGTCGCCTTGATAAAGAGTAACAGTGATGTCATTCAATCATGGCTGGTCCCCTAACAGCGGAGCCAGCTTATTCGATCGAATTAAGAGGAAAAATGCGAGTTTTTCCTCTCGTTCACGCACAAATACACTCATTGAATCAATTAAACAAAATTTAAATTATGTCCTGAATAGTCGGCCGAATGGTTGCCAAGGCTCACCATGTCTAGGGATACCTGATTTAAATGATGCGACTCAATCTGCGGTTGATTTTAAAACCGAATTAGAGAATAGCATTGCAAGTTGTATCCTCACTTATGAACCTAGGATCACAAGTGTTGATGTGCAATTCATTGAAAATGATGCAGATAGTTTATCTTTACAATTCAGTATTAATGCTTGTATTGACTTAGATAATCAACAGCAATTTATTGAGTTTAATATGTATTTGGATAGTAATCGTAGATATCAGTTAAAGTAGCACTCTTATGTCATCAAAAAACTATTTTACGAATGAATCAGAATACTTAAAGGATTTGGCAGAACAAGTTGCGCAAGAAAAACCGCAGCTTGTTAATCTGTTATCCAATAAAATTCAAGATCCTGATAGTGCCCGTATTATCGACGGATTATCATATTTATCGGGTAATTTACGGCAGCAAATCGATAGGCAATTCCCTGAATTAACCAATAGCTTAGCAAATATGCTATGGCCAAATTACGCACGTCCTGTGCCTAGTATGACAATTGTTGAATACCAGCCTAATTATTCTGAATGCCACCACGCGATAAAAATTTCAGCAGGCCAACTCTTTAATGCAACACCTATTTATGTACAAAATGAAAATACCAACCAAGAAACTTTATTTCAATGTCGATTTAGCCAAAGTCGTGATCTCTGGTTAATACCAGCGAAAATTACGCAAACTTTACAAAGAACAACCGCCATTGAAATAACATTTGAATTGGATGGAATACAACCTCTCGCAAACATTGGTTTAAATAAATTATGTTTTTATTTAAATGGTTCTCCATTTACAACAAATCAGCTTTATTTTTTATTAAGTCAGCATATACAGAATGCCTCACTAGTCACAGATGAGCATGTATTGCCACTTAACCAGTTTGCAGTGAAACCTGTCGGTTTTCAAAAACAGGATGCATTACTCCCTTACCCAAAAAATAGTTATGATGGCTACCGCATCTTACAAGAGTTTTTCTGTTTTCCTGAAGCCTTTCTATTTTTGGATATTCAAGGAATGGATGACATTCCCTTAGCTATCCAAACCAAGCAATTCAAACTTGTTATTAATTTTGATAAAGAAATCCCCGATGGGGTTATTCTTCATAACGATAGTATTAAACTGAATTGCACTCCCATAGTGAATTTATTCCGTGCTGACAGTGAAGCAATCAATCTCACAGGAAAAGATGAGGAATATGTATTAAGCCCTAATTACCAATACGCCCACTGTTTTGATATTTTTTCCGTTAATGAAGTTTATGGATTGCGCTATCCATCTGAAGCTAAAGCTTACCCGGTCACCTATACCGCATTTGAAAGTTTTTATCATCAAAACCATCACGAGCAAAATGATGGATATTATCGTTTAAAAATAACTCAAAAAGAGCGTACCTATGGTTACGCCCATCGGCTTTCTTTTGTTCGTCAACACGAACACCAATTACAACAATGCGAAGAAACGGTTTCGATTTCGCTCAATTGTACTAATCGCTATATAGCATCCCAGTTATCTACACGCTCAATTGATTTAGACCGTTCATTTATGCCTTATGGGGCTTTATCAGCTAAAAATTTATTCAAACCAACAGTTCCCTTATACCCACTGCTCGATAAAACGTTGTATTGGTCAGAACTAACTAATTTATCCCTAAATTATCAATCTTTACTGAACCTAGATTCATTAAAAAAAATATTACAACTTTATGATTTACCTTCAGTTTATGACAAGCAGACCGCAAGGCAATCCCAAAAGCGTTTAGATGCATTAGTTGATTTACATTCAGAGCATATCGAACGTATCTACAAAGGGCTGCCAGTTCGTGGTTTAAAAACAACCTTGGTAGTACGTCAGAACGCTTTTCTTTCTGAGGGAAGCTTGTTCTTGTTTTGCACTGTTATTGCTCAATTTTTTACCTTGTATACCAGCATTAATATGTTCCATGAGTTAGAGGTTCTTAACCTTGATAATAAGGAAATTTATCAGTGGCCAGCACAAATCAACCAGCACATACTGAAATAATCGATCGCTGGCTGGAACAAGCTGGCCCATCGGTTACAGAGTATAATTTTTATCAACTTGTTGAATTATTAAATAAAATGATTCATCAAAACATGGATATCACTCGTGATAGTAGCGATATTATTCGCTTTAAATCACACTCTAATGTTGCGTTCCCAACGAGAGATGTCGTGTCTTTTGAAAAAAATGCCACTCATCAATATGAGCTAGAAGTTGCTTTTCTCGGGCTACAAGGAAGCCAGTCACCACTTCCTGGTTATTACCTTGATGAATTTGCTTGGGAAGATGCACAGCAAATCCCAGGGATTTCTGATTTTTTAAATATCTTTAATCATCGATTGCTCTCATTGCTCTATCGTATCTGGCGAAAATATCGCTACTACATCTGTTTTGAGAATGAAGGCCAAGATTCCTTCTCCCAATATATGTTTTCTCTTGTTGGTTTAGGAAATGGAGTTAATCGCGGACGGATTAAAATCAATCACAGCAAAATGCTCGCTTATGCAGGGCTTTTAGCGAGTCCGAGCCGTTCAGCAGATGTCATTAGCAGTCTAATATCCCATTGTTTTGACTTAGAAAATGTATCGGTTATTGGTTGGGAAACGCGCCGTGTTCCTATCCCAGAATCACAACAAAATAAGTTAGGTATTATTTCTCATCAACCCGGACAAAAATCTCGCCCTCGAATGTTATTAGGTGAAAATTTTAGTCTTGGATCTCACATACATGATTGCAACGGAAAATGCACTATAGAAATTAGTGAGTTAACTATAGAGCGTTATATGCGTTTTTTACCTAACGGTAGTGATTTCGCTCCTCTCGTCGCCTTCGTTTCTTACATTTTTCATGAGCAATTAGCTTGGGATTTACGTCTTAGTATTGCCGAAGATCAAGCTGAAGGTTTCTGTTTAGGTAAAAAAAATCATAACCAATTAGGTTGGCAAAGCTTTTTAGGGAAACCGGCTAAAAAGCCAAGTGTCACCATTACGGTATTGGAATAAAAGACATGGATAAACATCAGCCAACAATTTCATTTAGCATAACGAATAGTGAACAACTAGAAAGTGGTTACCTACCGAGTGCAACATTGACCCAACATGGCGGCCTAATTGGTAGTGGCAATCAATGTGACTGGAAAATTCAAGACGGTGATGGTGCTATCTCTGCCAGCCAGTTTACTGTTTTCTGGAAAGATCAGCATTTTTGTTTAAAAGTAAACTCAGGCTCTGTTTACATTAATCACGCGATTATACCGTTACATCTTGATGCGGTGAAGCTTGCCCAAGGAGATCAAATTAGAGTGGGCAAACTGGTTATTACAACCAATATTAGTTTAACTGGGCAGCCTGTACAAAATATGATGGCAGCGACACCGCAATCTATTGTTGCAAAAGATCATAATCCTTTAGATTCATTATTTGATATTGATACGGTAAATAATGAAAACAAAGAGTCCCCATTTGTTCCAACTGTTCAAGGTGCTCTCACTACAGATCCCTTACAAGCGCTAGAAAATGAAAATCTCAGTTTAATTTCTAAGAGTCAATCCGTCGTCTCAGAACCTTCTTTATTGAGTGACCCACTCTCTTATTCACCTGCCCTTGCGATATCAGATAATCAAGAGAATACCATGGTACAAGAATTTATTGATTTACCCAAAATTACACCTTTCGAAGATGAACACATGACCGATATTGATCATGTTGCAATTAACCCTCTCATGAATGGTTTAGGTATCCATCTTAATTTAGCGAGCTCTCAACAAGCTAATGACTTTCTCATAGAACTCGGTAAAACAATGAAAGCTGCTGTTGAAGGTTTACTCGCTTTGCAGCAACAGCAGGAGAGTTTACAGGATAAGCAACTTCGCCCTATTGAAGATAACCCGCTACGTCTAAACAGTAGTTATGAAGATACGATGAAATTGATGTTTACAGATGAACGTAGCCCTGTTCACCTTTCAGCACCTTCCGCCGTCACTGAAAGTCTGCACAATATGCAGTTACATTACCATGCAAATCAAGAAGCGATATCGACAGCTTTAGCAACAATGCTTGCGGCTTTTTCTCCAGAACATTTATTAAACCGTTTTTCCCAATACCGACGTGCTTCAGATAACACGCCAATGACTGATGGCTGGGCATGGGAAATGTACAGTAACTATTACAAAGAGCTTTCTTCATCGCGGCAGCAGGGTTTTGAAAAATTATTCTATGAAGTTTATTCCCATGCTTATGACCGAGCATTAAGAAAAGGCCTAGAGGAAGCTTAAAATGCAGCTTAGAACTTTCTCAGTGTTACTGTTATTTGCCTCATTTTTCATTTTGAGTGGGTGCAGTAAAACGTTACAGACAGCGTCAAAAGTGGGGCAAATTCTATTGGACCCGTCGATTCCCGTTGGCTATCCAAAAGATCAGCCATCCACTGTTGATTTAACCATCCTCGCTGAACCCTATATTAATCCTAATCAGGAAGATGAAGCTGCACCGATAAATATCCAAATTGTTTATCTTAATGAAGATTCTTTATTTGGCTCTTTAGATCATGACCAGATAGAAGCTAAAGATGGGGACTTAGAGAAAGTTCTGAAGAAAAATTATATAGACCACCAAGATTACACTATCTTGCCGGGCCAATATAAGCCCTTCCCGACGATGACACTACAGGCATCTAATCGTTATATCGGCATTATTGCCTATTATTCAGACCCTGATAATGCGGAATGGAAAAAAATAGTTAAAGCCCGAGGAAAAGGACGACACTACTTTATTTTAGCTCACATTAGAGAAAACGAAATCGAATTTAGACAAGAAGAGGATGATTAATATGTCGACTAAAAATAGAGTAATTTGGCGTGAAGGGCTATTTATCAAACCTCAACATTTTCAGCAACAGCAACGTCATCAAGATTACGTTACTGAAAGTATTTTAAAGAGCTTTATCTCTCATTTTTGGGGATTCAGTACGTTATCGTTAAGTAACGATTTATATTCGTTAGGTCGTATTGGTATTCAAGAAGCTTCTGGCGTTATGCCAGACGGCACAATTTTCTCTATTCCAAACCAAGATTTATCACCACAACCAATTGATATAAAAAACATTACTGATAGTGATAGTAATGTCATCTACCTTGCCTTTCCTTTAGCTAATGGGAATGTTGGTGAAATCTCAAATGAGCATAATGGGAGCCGTTTACTTTCACGTTATAGTGAAAGTACAGAAAATGTTCGTGATTTACATACTGAAAATGGTGATTTAAGTACTATCCACGTTGCACGATTAAACCCTATCCTCAAGCAAGGTAAAAGTGGCTTAGACGCTTACGTGGCATTGCCCATATGCCGTATTAGAGAACGTAATGCCAACGGAAGCTTAACGCTTGATAACGATTATATTCCAAGCCTCCTGAATATTCGGGCATCGCTATTACTCAATGAATTTCTTACTGAGATTGAAGGCACTTTGTATGAACGAGGTAAACAAATAGCCTCCCGAATTGGTGCCCCTGGCCAGCAAGGTGTTGCGGATGTCGCTGAATTTATGATGCTACAAGTACTCAACCGCACCTATCCACTTTATTCACATTATGCGCAAGAGCCAGTCATTCACCCTGAAAAGCTTTTTCGCGATTTATTGGAACTTTGTGGCGAGCTACAAACATTCACGAATTCGTCTCGCTTACCCGATACCATTGCAAAATATAAGCACTTTGATTTAACAGATAGTTTTCTCCCATTAATAAAAAGTATCCGTGAAGCATTAAGTGTTGTCTTGACGCCGCGTGCAATTCCTATTCCGTTACAAATCCAAGAACACGGTATTCGAGTGGCGACTATTCATGACAAACAACTGCTCCAAAAAGCGGAATTTATTATTGCAGTTAAGTCACAGATGCCACAGGAACAACTACGCCGGCAGTTCCCACAGCAAACTAAAGTGACCACGGTAAATAATATTCGTAGCTTGGTCAGTGTTCAAATACCGGGGGTCCCTTTATCCCCTCTTTCAACTGCTCCACGGCAATTACCTTATCATTCTGGGTATAACTACTTCCATTTTGATCAACAAGGTAATGAATGGAAGGGGATCCAGCAGGATGGCAATATCGCCTTCCACGTTTCTGGCAATTTCCCTGATTTAGATATTCAGTTATGGGCAATAAGAGATGGAGCACTCTATGACTGATAATATTTTGCTTAATCACGATGTTGATAGCGGTATTTCACAGAAGAATTACCAAATCCCACTTAGGGGTAACAACATTAACCCAATGATCGATGCTGCAACGCCACTTTTAGGTATGGTTTTACGAATGAAAGCGATGTCTGAAACGCCACTTTCAGAGAAACTTTACCAGCAAGTGGTCATGGACATCACGTCTATTGAACAGCAACTGCAAATACAAGGTTACGAGCCTGGGGCCATTGTTTCGTTTCGTTATGTCTTGTGCACTTTCATTGATGAAACAGCGCTTGGATTGGGCTGGGATCAAGAAAATGGCTGGGTAAAACAGTCATTACTTGTCCACTTTCATAATGAGTCATGGGGTGGCGAAAAGGTCTTTATCTTAATTGAAAGATTATTAGGTGAGCCCAAACGTTACCTCGACCTCATTGAGTTTATCTACCTTTGTCTCTGTCTTGGATACCGAGGTCGTTACAAAGTATCTGCGGGGCAAAATGATGAATTCAACCATTTGCTTAGACGCTTACAAAAACAAATACAACAACTTAAAGGCGATGCAAAACCGATTATCCTGTTTGAAAAAGGGGATAACAAGCAGAGCCGCTACCGTTTAGGTAAGCGGTTAGGCGTACGTTACATCATCATTGGTGCGGCAATATTAGCATTTATTATTTATCAGATTTACTCATCCCAACTGAATTACCAAACACTCAGAATTGTGGAACAACTTAATACTTTACTCGGCTAGGACGCATTATGATCCAAATTGATCTCTCAACACTTGTTAACCGATTACACCCGATTGCTAAACATGCGTTAGAAAGCGCAGCAGCCTACTGTGTAAGCCATCAACAACCTGAAATTACGATTGCTCAGTTTCTTCAGAAACTCATTGAAACGCCATTAACTGACATTCGCCTAATCAGCCAGAAGAGCACTTTGGATATTAATAAGCTGTCAGAATTATTAGATATTCAAATTCCACCTCATCAAGCCATTACACAGAGCTATCCGAGCTTCTCTCCTTTATTGGTAGAGTGGATGAAAGACAGCTGGTTACTTGCATCGACAGAATTCAACCACAGTGAACTTCGCTCAGGTGTTCTCTTTCTCACATTATTACAAATGCCGTTACGTTACCTCCCAAAACCGGTTGCAGACATGCTTTCGCAAGTTAATCGAGAGCAATTAAAACTCAGTTTTGATAAGTGGACAGAAGGGTCTGCTGAATCGCCTTTTGACGAACAAGCACCTCAAAATAACGGCAAAATCGCGTCGGACTCATTGTTAGCAAAATTTACGCAAAACATGACCGAACAAGCTCGAAATAATGAGCTCGACCCTGTTTTATGTCGCGATCATGAAATCGACCTTATGATTGATATCCTTTGCCGCCGTCGGAAAAATAACCCTGTCGTCGTTGGGGAACCAGGCGTTGGGAAAAGCGCGCTTATTGAAGGCCTCGCATTGCGTATTATCGCCGGTGAAATCCCTGAAAAATTAAGAGGATGTGAACTTCTAACCTTAGATTTAGGTGCATTGCAAGCTGGTGCAGCGGTTAAAGGTGAATTTGAGAAACGCTTTAAAGGCATCATGCAAGAAGTTTCTCAATCTCCTCACCCCATAATTCTATTCATTGATGAAGCGCACACATTGATTGGTGCAGGTAATCAACAGGGTGGCCTAGATGTTTCCAATTTATTGAAACCTGCATTAGCGCGCGGTGAATTGAGAACAATCGCCGCAACCACCTGGAGTGAGTATAAAAAATACTTCGAAAAAGATGCTGCACTAGCCCGCCGTTTTCAATTAGTTCAAGTTAAAGAACCCACATCTGCGGACGCAATTATCATTATGCGTGGTTTACGCGCTATTTATGAAAAAGCACATAATGTTTTTATCGATGATGAAGCACTTCGAGCCAGTGCTGAACTCAGTGAACGTTATATTTCAGGACGTCAATTACCTGATAAAGCCATTGACGTATTAGACACTGCATGTGCAAGGGCAGCGATCAATTTATCTTCGCCGCCAAAAATGCTCTCTTCATTAAAAACAGATCTCCAGCAAATAGAGATGGAGACAGCGATATTAAAAAGAGAACATCATCTTGGCTTGGATAATCACTCAGAACGCCTTGAGGAATTAGCATCAAAAGCAAATGAGATTGAGCAAAAAGCGTCCGATATACAACAAGCATGGGAACAACAACAAGCGCTTGTTTCGCAAATTATTACTTTGCGCTCAACGTTATTAGACGATGAGAATACTGAGCCCCAATCTGAAGAAACTTGCCAAGTTGATGAGCTGAAACAGGAATTGCAAACATTAGACCAGCAACTTGCTCAACTACATGAAACACATTTGCTTGTTTCGCCACACGTCGATAAAAAACAAATTGCAGCCGTTATCGCAGAATGGACAGGCGTACCATTAAACCGATTATCGCAAGATGCTTTATCTATTGTTACAGACCTTCCCTGCTATTTAGAAGAAAGCATTAAAGGGCAATCATTAGCAATACAGTGCTTACATAAACATTTGTTAACGGCACGCGCTGATTTACGCCGCCCAGGTCGCCCTCTTGGTGCATTTTTATTGGCAGGGCCAAGTGGTGTCGGTAAAACAGAAACCGTGATCCAAATTGCACAATTAATGTTTGGTGGAACTCAATACCTAACGACTATTAATATGTCTGAGTTTCAAGAAAAGCATACGGTATCTCGTCTCATCGGTTCGCCACCAGGTTATGTCGGCTATGGTGAGGGGGGGATATTAACAGAAGCTATTCGTCAGAAGCCTTATTCTGTTGTACTACTTGATGAAGTCGAAAAAGCCCATCCAGACGTTCTAAATTTGTTCTATCAAGCATTTGATAAAGGCGAGATAGCCGATGGTGAAGGACGAGTCATTGATTGTAAAAATATCGCATTCTTCCTAACGTCTAATTTAGGTGACCATGTGATTACCGCGTATGCGGATAAGCCTGATGAGCTGCAAGATGCACTTTATCCTGAGCTCACCACATTTTTTAAACCCGCCCTACTGGCCCGCATGGAAATTGTTCCTTATTTACCTCTTTCGGCTGATATTTTACGGCAAATTGTTGATAGTAAGCTGACGCGTCTTATGATCTTATTGAAACAACGTTTTAATGCAAAAATCCAGTTAGAAGATAGCGTCCCTAATGAAATTTTACGTCGAGCTTCTCGCGCTGAAAATGGTGCTCGTATCTTAGAATCAATTATTGACGGTGCCTTATTACCGCCTCTTTCTTTGTTGCTCCTTCAATTCAGTGCCCGTAATGAAACCATCTCCCATATTCGTTTAACAACGGAAAATGATGAATTTATTGCGGAGGTTAACAAAGAAAAATGAAAGCAAGACTAAAAAATGCACTTGCTCTTCTTGAGTGCCGTGACGTAGAAGCGCTAGCCGTTCAATTTTTGACATATAGTTTTTCGCGTAGCGTATTCAGCGGGCTAATTATTTCATTGGTCAATAAAACCGAAAATAGATTAGAAAGCTGGAACATTGACCACTCACTCCAAGTTCAAAGCCATTTTTTAGACACTGATATTACTGATGCCGATCACCCTTTAATTCAACTTGTATTAAAGGGTGAACCCACATTTTGGAAGAATTTACAGCAAGGTAGCTACATTAATAACGCGTCATTACGTGATTTTATTTCGCAGCTTCCTGTTAATACTGGGCTGTATAGCTTACCACTGCATGATCTGAACCATAAACCATGCGGTGCCATTATTCTTTTAGGGCAGGCCAAAGAGTTAGAAAATTTCGAGCAAGGCATTTTCCCTATTTATTGCGAGCTCTTTCATCAGCAATTAAAACGCATTCTTGAATTGGCAAATACGCAACAAAAAATTTCGCACTTGCAATATCTCAATCAGTTGCAGAAAGAAAAGGAAGTAAGCCTCAATGAGGCCTTAAACATATTAACGGCATCAATCACAAGTATGGAACCAATAACAAATAACCCAAAAGATATTAATGATTTAGAGGCTGCTGTAGAGAGCTATGAAAAAGAAATTTTATTAAACAAGCGGCGTGAGCTAAAGGGAGATATCAACGCAATGGCAGAACATCTCAACATATCTAAGCGTGCGCTGATATATAAATTGAAGAAGTACGGAGTATAAAATGAAAATACTGAAACTCTTTTTTTGCTCTTTGATGCTAGTTTTCTTCGCTTTGTCTGGAAAAGCTGAAAGCAATATTAGCCGGAAGATCGCTGAAGAACTCACCCAGTGTCGTCTAGAATCTTCTCAGCTTATTCGCTTAGATTGCTATGACAAAATAGCGCTGTCCTCGACGCCTGCAGCAAATACTTCACCTAATATTGCTCAAATGGGGAAAACTTGGCGCCAAGCTTATGAACACGAAATGAAACGTGTCGAAAATAGTGCGGGTTTCTTAGTCTCAGTACCTGAAAATGGTGATTACCCCGTCATTATGACTATCCCTGCCATTGGTTTTCAACCTCCGCGCCCTGTTCTCATGTTGAGCTGCATCGACAACATTACCCGTATGCAGATTATTTTACCCAATAAACAAGATGCAGGCAGTGTCATGGTCTCGACTGATAGAACGCAATTCACTGCAGAATGGTTTTTACGCGAAAATGGCTATGTATTGGAATCAAGCCGTGGTTTACCTGGCATAGATGAAATCAAGCGTTTATTAAATGGCGAAAAATTGACTTTAAAATTAACTAATAACGAAAAACTAACGTTCAATATTTCAGGGATGTCCCAAGAAATTAAACCATTAAGAGCCGCTTGCCACTGGTAAAAATAATGACAAACAATACCCCTTATTCTTGGAAAGAACAGTTACTTGCCCATCTTGATGAACAGCTGGTGTGTAGTGCTGTGAACGATAGTGACCCCGACTGGGAGTATATCGATAGTGAAATGATAAAATTCGGCTCTCTCAGTCACAGCCAATTAGATGTTAAAGAAATTCAACGTCGGTGTTTGCGGTTGCTTGAAACACAGACAAAGGATTTCCGCTTAATCGTTCACTTATTACGTACCTTACAGCATGCAGGTGAACCTAAAGAATTAGTTTTAGCAGCGCAGATCCTTTCTGATTTTACGCGCCAATATTGGCATGTCTGCTATCCAACGAATATTAAGCTCAAGCTACGCTTAGCGAACCAAATTATAAAACGCTTCGAGTCAGTAAACGATATTTTTTGCCGTTCTGCTAATAGCAAAATGCGTGATGATATCCTGGGATCTTTTGCCTATTTAGCTCAATTTTGGCATGAACAGAGCCCCGAACTTTCTGAACAAATTGATGCATTGAGCCGAGGTTATCAGCGAATTGAAGAAAGCGAACAGCCCATAGTGTTAGCTTCAGCACCAAAAGAAGCCGCAATGCCTATTACTGAAACTGTACAACCACCAGCAAATAGCTTTGTCATGCCAGCAATCAATATAAATCAGCATGACGAAAGACAATGGAAGCAAACGCTACTCCAAGTTTCAGAAGTTATTTGTTTACAAATGCCTGAAAGTTCAGTTGGTTATCGCTTACGACGTTATGCTATCTGGCATTCCATTACAATGTTGCCCCAAGCCGATCGTCAAGGTAAAACCCCCTTAGCGCCGGTTTCGATGGATCGCATAATGGATTACAAAGCCCAACTTTCTCAACCATCAAACTCCCTATTAAATAATGTAGAGCAAAGCTTATCACTATCGCCTTATTGGCTAGAAGGCCACATGCTCGCAGCACAAGCAGCAGCTAAACTGGGTTATTCAGAAGTCGCGAATGGTATCGCAGAAGAGTTACGTCTTTTTTTAGCTCGCCTTCCAAACCTCGTCAATTTGCATTTTTCTGATATGAGCCCTTTCGTCCCCGACAGCGTGAAAGAATGGTTAGAAGATTGTCGCCAAACAGAGAGTGGCCAATTATCTCATTCAAATACCACATTATTACAGCAAGACGTTTTACTGTGCTATGAACAACAAGGGCTTGAAGCCGCATTGAAGCTCATTGAATCAAGCCTTGTAACTGCAATAGAGCCTAGAGATAAATTTTATGGGCAATTATTGTCAGCGCAACTATTCGAGCTCTCAGGAATGGGCTATATGGCGGCCCACTTATATCAGCAACTTTATACCGCTACTTTACACTTTTCACTCGAGGATTGGGAACCCAGCCTCGTAAGACAACTCGTTCAAAAAACAGACAAAATACCAGAAACAACAATGACTATGGATAGGGATCTACAATAATGAAATTACCGTTTTTCTCCATTTCAAACATAACCAATTCGGTAAAAAAACTGTTTTTTGCTGATAGGCCAAAAATTGCCTCCTTTTTCCTATTTTTATTAGCGTTACTCCCTGCGCTCGTCATTGTGTGGATTTGGTGGTGGGGGCCGACATTCACTTATCAAGACTCAATGCCATTTAGTACACTCACCTCACGCTGGCTTGCTACGCTAATTATTATTTTGCTTGTCGTCAGTTGGATAGGTTTAGTTACATGGCGTCGAGTAAAAAAACTTGAAGCGTTAAAACTCGATGTTGAGTTAACCGTTGTTGACCCCGTTAGGCAGGATATTGACTTCCAAAATCGTTATTTAGACTATTGGAAATCTCAATTTACTCGTCACTTAAATGGCCATTCTAAGGCTGTTTATTTGCGCCCTTGGTATTTTGTTTTAGGTGCAAACCAAAGCGGAAAACATAGCTTATTGAAAAATACGCTGAATCCATTGGATATAGCGCCAAGTGACAATATCGTTAATGAACAAAAGCTGCCTTTAAATATTGAGTGCTTGTTGACGGATAGTGCCGTTCTTTTTGTTCCTAACGGCAAGCTATTGACTCAACCAAATGAACATAATGAGAAACCTCAACTCTATCATCGGTTGTGGGAAGAGTTACTTAATTGGATAAAGACTAATCGCTCAAGACAACCCATGAACGGGATTATTTTAACGGTAGATACCTTATCCCTACTCACCAATACGAAAGAGCAAAACAGCCAATTGATTGCTGACCTGCAAATGCGTATTGAAGAAATTAGAATGACTTTTAATAGTCAACTACCATTATATATCGTATTAACGAAGCTCGATTTACTACGTGGTTTCGATTCAATGTACCAGTCATTGGATGCGCAACAACGTAACCAAGTACTGGGTGTTTCTTTCGACCTTAAATCTCAAAAAGATTGGAAGACGGGTTTAACGCACTTCTGGTTACAGTGGGTTAACCAAATGAATAGCGCACTACCTGAAATGATGCTACAACGAGCAGAAGGTAATCAACGTAGTGATTTATTCAGCTTTGTACGTCAAATAGAAGGGTTACAGAGCCACGTTATAACATTAATTAATGCACTGTTGATTAATAACGAACAACATAACATTTGTTTAAGGGGTGTTTATCTCACCTCTGCATTACAGATTGGCCAAATAGACGATGTCTTTAGCCAAACGGCATCCGTGCAATACCATTTACCGACAGCCCCACTAACAACTTGGCCAATCAATGATAGCCACCCTTACTTTACACATAATTTATTTGACCAAGTCCTTTTCAGTGAGCCCAATTTAGCAGCTGAAAATCAATATTGGGTCAAAAAACACCGTTCTCGTCTCTTAGTCACAACACTGGCCAGTTTTGCCGGTTTAATTGCGCTTTGGAGTGGTTGGAATCACTATTATGATAAAAACTACCGCGCCGGTGAGAGTGTGCTTAATGAGGTTAAAGCCTTTAGAACGATAGATAATAACGTCCAAAAAGATACTGATGGTAGCTTACAACTTCCCGTCCTCAACCCATTGCGTGAAGCGACACTTGCCTATGGGAACCACCGCGATAAAAATGCGCTGTTTTCTGATATGGGGCTGTATCAAGGCCAAAAAGTCGGCCCACAAGTTGAGCAAGTTTATCTGCAATTACTGACCGAACGTTTCTTACCCGCAATTATGTCAGGGCTTTTAATTGAACTTAATAATGCAGATAAGGGCAGTGAAGATAAACTCGAAATTTTACGCATTATGCGCATGTTAGAAGATAAAACAGGGCGCAATAATGGCATGGTTGAAGACTTTATGGCGAATTATTGGAGCCATCTCTTCACTGGGCAACGTGAAAAACAAATGCTATTAAAAGCACACTTACGTTATGCGCTTGAACACACGGATTGGAAAGCGGAACGAGACAACGGTCTGATGACTGCGATTAAGGCCTTCACGCCTTTTGCGACCCCCATTAAAAATGCCCAGAAAGAACTCAGTGTGTTATCGCTTTATCAACGTGTGTACCAGGCATTACGGCTAAAAGCCAACCAAGAACTTTCAGCGCCTTTAAATTTGCAATATCAGATAGGCCCAAGTTTTAATACTGTTTTTACCGCTATTGATGAGGATAAATTAGAAATCCCACAGTTTTTAACACGTTCAGGATTATTAAACTATTTTATTCGCCAAAATGACAAATTAGTTGAACTCACGTTACTTGATGCTTGGGTGCTCAATCTCACATCAAATACCCAATATAGTGAGAATGACCGTAAAGAAATTCAACGTCAAATCAGTGAGCAATATATCAGTGATTATATCGCTCAATGGCGTAACGGAATGAGTAATTTAGAAATTCGTGAATTTGACTCAATCCAAGATGAAATCATCGCTCTTGAACAAATCATCAGCGGAGAGCAGCCTTTACGTCGTGCCTTACAAGTTTTGCGTGATAATACGGTCATTCCATCCATTGATGAAAACTTACCTATTGAGAAACAAAAAGCCTTGATGGCAGAACCTTCTTACCGTTTATTAACACGTTTAGATAGAGAATTCACACCCCAAACAGAAATACTGGTCAGTAATCAAGGAGAAAACTTACAGAATCTCAATCAAAAATTGAATGATTTGCATCGATATTTGTTGGGAATACAAAACTCTCCAGTACCGGGCAAAGCGGCACTTAAAGCAGTTTCCATGCGACTCAATGATAATAATAAAGATGCCATATTTGAACTATCACAAATGGCTAAAACATTGCCTGAACCGCTCAATCGTTGGGTAGATGAACTTGCAGAACAAGCCTGGAATGTTGTCCAGAAAGAAGCTATTCGACATATGGAAGTTGAATGGAATGAAAATGTTGTAAAACAATATAATACCTATATTGCTGGTCGCTATCCGTTTAATCCAAACTCAAAACAAGATGTTCCATTAAGTGAGTTCGAACGCTTCTTTAAACCTAATGGCACACTCGATAGCTTCTATCAACAGAACTTACGTTTATTTGTTGAAAATAACTTAGTCGATAATAGGGATAGTCAATCACTGATCCGCTCTGATGTTTTAGCGCAAATTGAAACTGCAAATCGCATAAGAGAAACCTTCTTTAATGCACAAGGTAATTTAGAAGCACAATTTGCAGTTGAACCCCTTTCATTAAGTGGCAATAAACGCCGTAGTATCTTAAATCTTGACGGTCAGCTTATTGATTATGCCCATAGCCGCAGCCATGTCACGCATCTCGTTTGGCCAAACTCGATGCGTTCAAATATTGAAAGTAAACTGACTCTAGTTCCGCTTTCCGGCGATAAATCGCCTCGTTCAATTAGTTTCTCAGGACCGTGGGCACAAATGCGCTTAGTCGACAGTGCGAAGTTAATGAATATCAAATCCAATTCATTCGATATTCGTTTCACGATTGATAGCGGAGATATGACTTATCGAGTACTCGTTGATGAGTCTAATAATCCTTTCTTCGGAGGATTATTCACAAAGTTCCGTTTACCTGAAACCCTTTACTAATGTGATTGCCTCCACTTTATGTGGGGGCATAGGATATTCAACGAGATGAAATCAGAACATTTAGTCATTAAAATCGGGAGCTCCCCTTTAGATACTCCTGAATTTATTGCTCTTAAAACAGAATTTAACAAGTTAAGTCATCCTGCACGTCCGGAGGTCAGTTGGACGCTTATTGAATCACTTTGTTTGTCTCTTTTTAAAAATCATGGTATTGACCTACAAAGCGGTGCTTATTACACAATTGCACGACTACAACGCCATGGACTCAGTGGCTTTACTGAAGGCTGCGAATTATTAGCGAGTGTTATTGTTACTCATTGGGATGCGTTATGGCCTGAAAAACCGAATCAACGAACAGAAGCACTCAACTGGTTTAATACAAAGGCTAGCGCCCTGCTACGCCAGCAAACCTATGAAACAAAAGACCTCCGTTTGGTTTACCGCTCAGAACGCGCGCTACAATTAATCATTGATAAACTGGCTAAAACAACGTGGGAAAAACTGCCTAAAATTGAAAACTTGTTATGGTTCTTTCAAAATCTAGCCAAACAACTTGAAAAACAGGAAGAATATGCAAAACAAAATACATCCGAATCTGTCACGCTCCCGCCTTTAGTGTATATACAACAACCTGCTAAACAGGTAGAGCAACCATCACCAACATTTATTTTTGAACCCCCAGAGCCCGCATCAACATTAACAGTAACAACTAAAAAAATGAGCGCTACCCGTGGTTTTATATGGGGTTGTGTGCTCAGTAGTGCACTCTTTTTAGTCAGTGGATTTAGCGCCTATGTTTATTTTAAACATGAGATGGAGGCTATAACGTCCATTCCTGAAGGTGCTGTTGCCAAATGGTTATTTAAACCCGAAATAAATACCTATGAATATCATTTAGCTTTGCTCGAAAAGCGTTCCCCTCTCGCTAACTTGAAACTGATCGAGAACATGCAAGAAAAAGCAAAATCTTATTGGCCTGCGGATGCTGATCAGGCTTACTTCAGCCGAAATTGGCAAAACCAATATGAGGCGCGTTTAGAAAATATGCCTATTAATGATAGTTGGTCTGAAACAGCAATGTTGTTGCAGCAACTTTCAAATAAAATTATTCAACAAGAAAAAAACCGAGGTAGTTTTACATTATCCTATTTAAAAACTGCCATCTATGACATTCAAAAGCAGCACAATAAAGTGGAGCCTATTGAAGAAAAGCTCCGTCAATTATCGCTACAAATTAAAAATGGGCAACCGGTTCCCCCTGCCACACTCATCAATATTGATAATAAAATTAATGGATTATTAGCTCGTTACTATGAATTACAAAAACAAGCAGAGCAAAAAGGTTTAAAACCCAGCTCATATTCATCTTTTGGATTAAGTCATGAGTGAAATAAAATATATTAAAGAAAAGCAATACTTACAAAAGCTATATAGTGAATATGCAGATAAAAAGCCACATTTAGCTGATGTATTAGATCCTCAAGATCCGCAGACAAGCTACCTATTAGAAGGGTTTGCTTTTTTATCTGCGCGTTTACAGGATAAAATTGACGATGCATTTCCTGAAATTACATTGCCCCTACTGCAACGACTAGACTCCCAAGCTATAAAAGGGCTTCCAGCAACGACTATTGTACAAATTGACCAAAGTGAATTGCTTTCTTTTCCAGTAGAGATAAATAAAGACCATCTTGTCTTAGGTAATAATGGGGCTCGCTTTAGTTTTTGTCATGAATTCGTCGTAGCACCCTATAGCCTTCTCGCTAGAAAAGTGATTCAGCACCCAAATCGTTCTTGTATTTCACTTGAATTACAGTATCGAGGTGAAACTAAATTTCATTCAACAAGTTCACTTGATGTTTTTTTAGGAGCCAATAAAAAAATATCAGAAACCTTACTACTCGCATTTAGCCAGTATTTTGAAAAAATTGAAGTCATCCATAATCATATTCGCTATGAGGGAGATCCCCTTAACTACGCTTTCGAGCCCAAAATCGGAAAACCCTATAAAATTTTCCCACAAGAAAATGCATCACTCAGTGCTCCACAGCAATTATTGGAAGGCCTTTATTTACCTCATGTTCATCATTTTGTTGAGCTCAATATTCCCCAAGTTGTCACTGAGTTAGATTGGGAGCAAGAAAGGCGTTTTACAGTTAACATCTATTTCAATCAACAGCTTCCTTTGACACAAGAGGAATGTGAAAATAGCTTTTATTTAAACTGTGCTCCGGCAATGGATACCGAAGCACAACACACCTTGCTAATTGATTTTAAAGAAAATAAATCAAGTTATTTGCTTCCTATCCCTAGCCATCACTACTTGGCTGACCTCTTTGAAATTCAACTTTCACTTGAGCCACATGAACAAGAGAGAGGCATATATTGTCATTTTTATCCTACGACAGAATTGACGGCATCTTCACGCCTTATGCCTCAATACCATAAAACCCTTTTTTACTCCTTAACGATGGAGAAAAATATCACGGGGCATACCCTTTATTATTTAAACTTTTTTGATAATAAAGGCGCCCCTATGGTAACACCGCCCAGCTTACATTTTTCATGTGTTTATATAGGCTTTGAACGTAACCAAAAAAACGAAATTGGCTTATTAAACCAACACAGTGAAAAAATGCCTGACGGAATTAAAACAGGAAATATCACATTATTATCACCTTGCTATCCTCCCATCGTTAATAACCACCATTTTTGGCAATTACTATCCCATTACAGTGCTAATGCCTCAATGCTAATGTCATTAGAAAGCGTAAAACACTTAATTGCTGATTATATTCTCTATCGAGATACTGATAGGCAAGTGACACGAAGATGTGAGCGATTATTATCTGGGCTCATTGAGCTGAAAACACATTTATATGACCATATCTTAAAAGGTAAACCCTACCGGTGCTTATCTTTATCTCTACTACTTGATAACGCTCAATATGAAAGCGAAGGTGAAGCCTTTGTATTTACCACTCACCTCTATCACTTTTTCCCATTTTGCCTATCCGCGAATATGTTATTAGAGATGTCGGTGACACTGAATAACGAGAAAAAAACAAGGTGGCATTTATCCCCATCCCCCCTAAAAGGACATAAGTCGATGATTTAACTATCTCTTAATGAGTAACTAATTAAAGTATCCCAAAGACTACCTCAATATAGTAAAGGGGAGCATAAAAAGTGTGGCGCAAAAACGCTTCAATTGCATCCCCACCCCATGAACCTATGAGGCAGCGTTGCCTGCTTTTAAAGTTTCAAGGTTGCAGTGACTCGCTGTTGTAACGAGCGAATAATCCTATCTCTGTTTAATGGCTAGAATTCATAAAACCCATCTCACTGCGGCGAAGGTATTCTTGCCCAAACTCATTGTTCAGCTCGCAATCACAAGAACTCAGTCTATTATTTAATTTATATTATTTCAGTAAATATATCATAGAAAATAAGAATGATATTTTAGATAAACTTGATTACAGGTGTAATTATTTTCCTTAATTCTAATAAATAATCAATAGCATTTACTTTGTTAGATGCATTAAAATTTAATGTTTCTAGTTTTTGGATAATGGGATCAAAGCAATAAATTTCATTTTCATTTAATCCCCCATATTTTTCAACTAAAGAAAGAAAAAAGACCATATTGATAACGACTCCAACCTTCATTTACCCAACAATTAAGTAAGTTATCGGGTAAAATAGTTTTCCATCTCACAATATATTCAGGTGAAACATAACGAGAAGTTGTTGCTTCACCAAGACTATCGATTATTGATGCGAAGTAAAGATCTCTCATTATATTTTCTCTTTGAATCTAAATATTAATTTCATTAATTTCTGGTTCAGCCAATTGGGCTAAAATAGACAAATGAATACGTGCATCGACTTTTTGTATGTATTTAATATCAAGTTCCCCACCTAAAATAATCGCAGGTTCAAAACCAAATATTTCATTATCACCAAGAGGCCCAAATTTTTTTACCGCTTTTTCAAATAGGCCTTTTTTGTTATAGTCATCAATTTCAGATAAAACAAATAGTGACTCTATTGTGTTATTTTTAAATTTCTCCGTATTGATATTATTGATCGTTTTTTTCTGCACAAAAATCGTATTATAAATTGAACTTATATCTATACAATGACCTGTTCTTTCACCGCATAAATAGATATTCCCAAATCCATTAATGGCAATCGCATGAAAACTATCAATTTCCTCTAAATAGGTGTTTTCCAACCACTCATCGACAATATCCTCATAGTCATCAGGATCTACAATTGTAAATAATCCATTATAATAACTACTCCATCCTTCATTGTGCCAATAAGTCAAAAGTAATTCAGGTAACTTTCCTCGCCACTTATCGATTTCTTCCTCAGAAACAAAACGAGATATAGTGGCTTCTCCAAATTTTTCAACAAATAATTCAAAAGCTTCATCGCGCATCTTATTTTCCTTTTCCTCGGCAGACTTCTAATTCTATCGTTACTTTTATTAAATTGTTTGATTTACAGTAAGGCAAGGTATCCTGATAACCATATTAATACGGTGTTCTCTGTTGGAAATCAGGTGCACTTAAATACTCTCTTACGCCAGGATCAAACTCAACATCCATCACTTTATCTGAGTTTAAGATACTTATGATGGCGTCTAGTCCTGGCCTAATGGGACCTAAAAAATGAATATTTTGTTTCTTTTGTATCAGTACCACCGGAATTACATCTAGATCAATTTCACTCACTAATTCAGGATATTCATCGATATCAATCCAAATAAAACAATCATCAACAAATCTTTCAGACAAAAGTGTGAAAGTGTCTTTCCATGATTCACAATTATGGCACCAAGAAGCACAAAAGCTTATCACCAGTTTTTTTCCAAAGGCTGATTGATAACGAATATTATCTTTATTTAAATCTGGATAATTAATCACCTCTACTCCTTATATTTATTCGATTAAAGTAACAAATATTATTGTATTTAATTTTATTACTCAGATGAAATAAGTGCCAATTTGCTATATGTCTTTCAAGCTGACAACCATTTTGAATAACCGCCTCACAATGAGAAATAGAAATAGTTTTACCTAAAAGTACTTTCCCTTTAAAATTCAGTGATAGTACTGTCCTTTTTACTGCTTCTTGATTAACTTGATTAACACTTGATGAAAGAAAACGAACTCGGCTATCAACCGCTAATTCGGCCTGTTCTACAGAGGCAAATGTCAATTCAGGTGAATTCACATCAATGCCTGTAATCAAACAAATACCTTTAAATGCTAAGCGCGATAATTCAGGGACATCAAGATAACCAATAAGGTTTTGAAGATAAGCGGTATTACCGGAATTAGCATAATAAACAATCTTTAAGTAATCAGGCAGTAATTGTATTTGTTCTGATAATACAACTCCATCAAGCATAGAAGATGTATAACCCATCAATCTAGCGATATTCTCTATTATTTGTGAATGAATTAAACCTTTACTTCCTTTTAAGCTATTTTCATTTAAATACAACTGAATGAGTTGAATTAATGCGGAATAAATACGATTATAGTCATCTGAAAGCCAACTAATTGCCTCTATAGCGGCATATTTTATTGTAAGGTCTGTTTCATGATTAAAGAGCTGCCATAGGTCTTCAGATACGCTATTTAGTCCCATATTTTTCGTATAGTCACATAGCGCTATTTTGACCTCTTTTGATGGGGAACTTAAATACTGTAAAAACGTTTCGTATTGAATAACCTCAGCATCATATGCTTTTATTTTCAATAGCGCGATATAAAACATAAATAAATCAATATCTTTAAGTATTGCTAATTGCGCATTTCTAGATGTGATTTCCACCCGAACTAGAGCATCTATAGCACCAATAAATGCATCAAAGCCTAATGTTTTTATCGTTCGCCAAAAATTATCAACGTCTTTCTCATTATCTAACTCATTAAAAAGCGAAGCATAAATAAAGGCATCCTCATAACCTTTCCAACGTTTTAATGCGGACAATGCTTCATGTAAACCAAGCTGCCCGGCATGATATAAACCGTCAAGGTTCGCGTTTAATAGTGCATTAAAGTGATTAAATCGCTCTACATTAATTAATGAAGAATAACGGCTTTCATGTAGCGTTTTATAATAAAACGTCGCATTATTCAGATGCTGCCGAATAATCGGAGTTGGATTTAGAAAATCAATAGAGATTACTGTTGACATATTTTTATCTACTAAACATGTTTTATTAACTATAAGGCCTAACAATCTTATGCCATACCGTTCCATCATACAGGTCTACACTATAATCACCCGCTACCACTAAAATGCCGTCACGCACATCCATATGGCCAGACAGAAGAACAGATTCATCACCATCCATCGGGCGTACCATTTCATTGCCGTCCCAACACTGTAAACGATAGTCATCACAAGCCCAGACTTTATCTTCAAACCAGCGCAGTTGATTCAGTAAAATCGTCGAGCCCCCGTGGTACAATTTTTCCCATTGGAATTGACGGCCACGCCATAGGCTGCCGCCTTCACCACCGATATACACATAACCATCTGGGGCGCACAGCACTGCGCTTAATTGTTCATTGGAGGGAAAGCCACAGGGGATCCATTGTTCACCATCATAGTGCCAGACATCCCCTTCACCGCCAACGGCATACATATCTTGCTCTGAAAAACCATCAAGATCCGTGAATCCCATATCGGTATCTGTTTCTCCACCTGGAATACCTTTTTGAAGTCGCACCCATTTTCCAATGTCGACACGTTTATAAATTTCACGTGCAGAGCCGACATAATAGGCATAACCTTCAATGCATTTGATATTTTTAGGATTTGCAAAATCACCTTCCATGACCTTTTCTAAGGGAAACTTAGAACCACTACCCATAGATTTTACAAACCCATCATCCCCTCTAGAAGCAAGCATCCCTTGTTCTTTTGGTTTGAAACAAACTCCCACTTTAGGACTATCAAACCCCTCAAATCTAATATAATCAATCGGGTCATCTGGTGTATCTAAATAAATACATAACAACTGTGAAGGTATTTCACTATTCCAGAGATTTCTGGCTTTTTCATAGGGAACATCTTTGCGTAAGCAAAAATACACGATATTTTTATCTCGGATTGCACATCCAGTAAAAATATACCCTTTGATATATTTAGCCCAATGTTCTTTAGTAACATAACTCATTATCTTTCTCTCTCTTTTTCAACTGTTATTGGATTACCTCGAGAGTCTTTGGCAGGCAATCGTGCATTCTTACACATCGGCAAGTAGTAGCCCTTAAGTTGTTCTCTTATGCAATGATTAGAACAGTTGGCATATGGAAATGTTTTTTTGTGGGAACGTACCGCCGCATCAATCGCCTGATCCATACTCAGTGTATTATTATCTAATTTATTATTTTTAACTAAGCGGCTAAGTTCATCATCCATCGCCGTATGAATACGCCCATGGCTTCCACCATGCCAAGAAGTTCCTTCGACACAAACAGTTGGGGCAATTGACGCATCATAATTTGGACAGGCGTCTTTTATCATATTGGAATAAATTAAATGATGCCCCGTTTGCCCTTTGCAACACCCGCCGTTGTTGGCCGGCTCCGTTTTACTCCCTCTAGCCCCCTTAATGGCATTTTTTACAGAATAGGGCACTAAATTGCATTTTCTTGCCCGTGCGCATGCATTTAATGAGGCTAATATTTCTTGCGTGTCTTCGGCTAACTTTTGGGCTCTTTTTATTTGTTCTTCAGGTGACAGATTTTTATAACTCTCCGCTTCTTTCATCAATTTCTTGATGTCTTCGGCTTTTTCGGATAACACTTTGATTTGCTCAAGCCCTTCTTCAGCCGCTGATTTAATAGAACTAATCTCAAAGCCAGAATAAGCAAGGTCGCCCAATGTCCAAATGGCCATTGCCGCATTTCCCCACGCTGGAACAGCACTACCCACAGCTTGTTTTGCAACTGCTTTCGCCCCTACTTTCCCCAAGGCTTTCATTGCTGCATTTTCAGCCATGTCCGTTAGCTTACTTTTTAATGCATTAACGTAATCCAACTCACTCTTTAATGTCTGTATCGACTCAGACATATCATCCATGTATTCTTTCGCCATTTCCTGCATTTCTTCAGGGGTATTTCCTGATACTTTTATTTCAAGCCCAGCACAATGGTCATCCGTCCAATGCCATTTTTTGCTGTTCTTTTTATTTTGTCGTTGCTTTTTTTTTGCTAAAGCTTTTCTGAGCTTGCTCTCTTTTTTGAGCGTTTGCTGTGTCTCTGAATTATCTTTATCCGGCTCACAACGTTTTTCAACTTGCGTATTTTCTTTATCACACGCTTTTAATCCCCCAAAAACACCGCGGGAAACATAAGGAAAAGTCGGTGTATTAGACGGAAAAGAACCATGGTTGTGTGTCATTAAATCTTGATGGCGGGCAACGCCATATCCTTCAAATTTCACATTCAATGACCATGAACGGAAATAAGCCTTACCTTTGATTACTCCCGTCATCACCCCTTTAGCTAACCCATAAGTGGCAGGTTCATCGCCAGTACTAGTAGAAAAAAATGAACGATCTTCCTGGGCTACCATGGTATTTTGAATAAACACCGTTGCGGTGCCATTTGATAACGCATCCGCTTTTGACGTATTTGGATAAGGAACTACACTTGGCCCTGGAGACCAGCAAGGGTCTGGAAATGCGGCCGTTGATACGCCATCAGATGCCTTAGAGCATGCTTCTCGATCATTAACATAGACACGTGTATCCATCTATTTAACCTCTTGATATTGTAAAATAATCGCCGTTCTTTCCCCGCTATCTGCGCTAGATATCACCAATCCGCTATCTCCGGGTCCTTCTGGATGTTTCATCCATTCAAACAAGGTTGCCAACATCATCACACTGCTTGCTGCTCCTGTTTCACCTAGGCTTTTAGCAATTAAATAATGAGGATAATGTGCAACTTTTTCTTTTAACGTACGAGTTGTTGCCAACGATATTTCTTTAAAATAAAAAGATTCGCCATTAGCGTCGCTAATGTGAAATTGAGTATCACTTAATGAAAGATATGAGCCTTGGCAAGCATGCTCAATTGCCTCTGATAAACTTTTTACTCTTAAGGGTAATTTAGTTTGAAGAATATGTGCCGCTTCTAGCTGAGTATCAAAACCAAGAATATTTACATGACTGTGCCTATTGTCTGCTAATGTCAAGGCGACTGAGGCTGCACCTTCCCCAGGAATAAAACCATCTCTGTTTTCTGAGTGTAATAACCGATGTGTGTCCATATAATGGCGAATAGTTTCTGCGTTAAAATAGCTATCGCACCCAATTAGTAATGCCACGTCAGCTGTTTGAGTTGACAATATTTCCTGTACAAAAGGCAGGGCTTCACCGATCCCGGCTTTACCTCGGTTAAATGCTATCGAGTTAGTATGAAAAGGCTGTAAGACTGTCTCTGAAATCATCTTAAGCCATTGAGGGAACATTCCTGGCCTATCTTCTTCCGGTAATAATAAACACACTACAATGTGTTCTTTATCTACCGTGATGGTTTTTAGTGATTGCTCAATGACATCGTTAATTAAAGCAATAAATCGTGCAGGTCCCCATATTTGGCAGTCATATAACAGAGAGCCAATGATTGGGTGATTTAGTGTGTCTCGAAAATGAGTTTCCCGGAAATGGTCTAGCCCCGCTCGAATAGCCGCGGTAGCAGAAAATAGGTCCGTTCCCACAGGGGTACATAGTCCAGCAGAAATAATTGACAAATATGGTTTATCTTTCATCTTACCCCCGACATGTCGACACTGGTGCTTGGCGAGATACGTAACTATCTAATAATGGCCCTACAAGCACTTGTTCAACATCTTGAATAGTACGGATCTGATGATGACAACGCCAAATAACAGAGAAATAATTCTTTTCGGGTTCAAAATAGAGGGTATCTACCTTAGGTGTTAGCAATACTACCTCGCCATCACGCTGATATAATCGTACGGGGACATTATTTAACCTTGGAAGCTTGAAATGAATTTCTGGACGAGTCGGATGTATATTGGTTAACGTAATCACTTCATTACCGACAGGAAAATCAATCTGTTGGTCATCTGGTACAGATTGGAAATAACATTCATCAAAATCATCCGGTAGAAACGGTGCCGTTTCATTACGCCATTTATCATCGAAAGTTCCCGCGTATTTCACACGCTCCCCGTAATGGCGGGGTAATACTGAGAGGGCAATAGGCTTAACATCATTATCAGGTGCATCGACTAGTTCTTTTGGGTTTTCTAATTGGGGCATCATCATCTCCCCATTCGGTTTTTCTAAAGAAAAATAACCTCTTCCTAATGGATTAATAGAGTGAGAGATCATCTCATCTTGGAAATGATACTGCCCACCAAAAGCAAAACCATAATGTAAAGGAACGGTTGTAAACGGAGTCACATCACCTGCCGTATAATGTTCAGTTCCCTGTTGCCACTGTCGGTAACCAATGACAGAGAGACTTTTTTTCATTTCACCGACCTGTACCGATACCATTAAATGCTGAGTCGGTTCGGCATTCGGTGCAAACGCGTTAGCATTAAAGATCACATCACACTTATGCTTTCTTAAGACAAAGTCAGCATCATAAAGAGGAACAGAAGTTCCCACTTCACCAGTATATGTATCCGTATAAGCCAGTGCTTTAGGAGGAATAATTGGACGTGCAAGTTGATTATCATCAGGTAAATGGTAGCTAGCTTTCATCACCACAACCAGATATTCAAATCCCGCTTTATCAATCATCACTGTCGCTTTAGCCGTCGTATGTTTAGCGTTATTTATCAACTCCATATTCCTAGTCCCCTTCAATTAACTTGCACTGAACCGCCCTTAATACGGTTCGTTGCTGAAGCATAGTTATCAATATAAAGCGCTTTTATTTGCACAAAACCATCCGCAGTAAGAGTTAAACTCGACTCACCACACTGTAATGTAATAGATTCACTTGCTTGAATATGTAACTGCCCATGCTCTGGAGACGAAAACATCATGTTATTTAACGGAGTTTCTGGCAATATCATCGAATGATTGTTTTGTTGGATCAGCCCCATGATTAGTGGGTTCTGCTTATTACCATTGATAAATTGAATTGCACAAATTTTACCTATGTCTGACTCCACTATCGGCGCTAAACTCAACGCTAAAATAGGTGTATCAATCTCATTTAATGCAATAAATACACTTTTCTCACTGTAGCTAACAAGCCGAGCTAATTGAATCGATGGAAGTCTTGCTTGCTCTTCAGCCAAAGAAAGAGGTTCTGTTTGTTCAATGATTTCATCTAGAAGTGATGGATCATTTGGTCGTATTTCATTGGTTATGGATAATTTTGTCATGACTAATTACCTAAAATAGTTTTAGCTTTAAATGTAATATCGCCATTAGCTTTAAGGAACTGATCACCTGACGTTTCAATAATAACTTCATGACCCTGAATACGAATATATCCGTCTTTATCCATTCGCAATATCGATTTTCCACACACTATTTCAAATGAATCGCCCGCAACATATTGGATATTTTCCTTGACTATCGACGTCTTATTCGCACCAACCCTTTGTTGATAATTTTCATTGACGTGCAATTTTTTACTTTCACCCACTTCTTCATCTTGGTTTAGGGTCACTTTGACCATTTGATTTTTTTCAACCACCTCTAAATGATCAGCCAACACATGCGTAGTCCGATTATTCAACACTTTGGTATTCATATCCTTCTGGGCATGTATAAACACTTCCTGTTTGCCGTTTTCATCCTCAAAGCGCAGCTCGTTAAATCCTTCCCCTTTATGGGTTTTCGTCCGAAACGTGGTGCGGGTTTTATTTTCAGGAAAACTGATTGGAGTCGCATTGCGACCATCATAAGTACAGCCCGTGATAATCGGCCTATCAATATCCCCATTGAGGTAACTAATCTGAACGACCGTTCCGATGCGTGGAACCGCAGAAAAACCATAGCCGCCGCCACTCCATCCCATCGCAACACGCACCCAGCACGAGGCACTGTGGTCAGGCTCTCCACGTCTGTCCCAGTGAAAATGGACTTTCACCGCACCATGTTCATTGACATAGATTTCTTCACCCGGAGGGCCCACGACAGTCGCAACTTCATCACCATCCGCGGTGGGTTTATAACGATAAGGTGGCCGCCACTCTTGCGTACCAGGGATAAAAGAAACACTGTTCGACAACTGAGTACCTTCTCCGCCACCATTGTCTGCCAGAGGTTGAACACCATGATGGCTCACGCTAATAACTTGCCAACTGTTATTCATCGGGAGGTGTGGATGATTCGATAAGGTAAAGATTTTACCCGGCATCAAGGCAAAGCAGTTTGTTGTGGCATTGCCCACCTTGCTCCCATTACGTAACTGTTCAAAACGAATTTGGGTGAGTGGCTTACCCTCTTCATCTAATTGAAAACGGCCGTAACTTTCAAAGACGCTGTGTTGCCCACCCTTTTCCAATTTATTTTCATGTTGAAGTGGGTAGGAAGGGCGAATGAAATTATTGTCTTTATGAATGGTTTCATCCACACACAAGTATTCACCATACTGCCATGTCATGGCGGTACTGTCGCTGATATCCGTATCCGTTTGGGGGTTATACATCAGGTTAATTCCCGCCGTCATCCCCATGTGTTCGTCACTGTAAAACAATTGGTTTTCTTCAAACCAAAAGTTAATCCCTTCCTCAAAAGCGAGGCGACACCAAAAATCAAAGGCGGATTCTCGCTTTTGGGTGGTGTAAATACGTTTGGGATGTAAGTCATCACGGTAAAACTTGCAGTCCGACTTCACATGCGCTTCATCCAGCAAGGTTTTTAATATGGTCGGTACGTTTTGATTTTGAAAAATTCGGCTATCTTGATTTAGGGTCATCACCCACATTTCTGGACGAATATCAAAGTGATACCACGTTTTTACGCCATCCGTATTCCCTTGAACCGCCCCTGCTAAAATGCCATTCACTTTACGGACTTGGGCACCATCACGCTTGACTGTTAAAGAAGAGGCGACGCCAAGGTGTTTCTGAAAATCAATAAACGGTAAGGCACTAACAGCACTAATTGAAAGGGAAAATAACGAAGACAACCCTTCCGTTAAATTAAATTCGGTAACTTGAAAAGTTTCATCGGGTAGCCCAGCAATTGAGCATGTAAACACCAAGCCACTTTCCAGACTTCCCATGCCTAGTGCATCTAGCAATGCCCCGTGAGCGGCTTGTAATGCCTGACTTTCTGAAAAAGTTTGTCCACCACCAAGTTTTAATCCACCACCAAATCCACCGCCATGGATAAGCGGGTTATTGGCTACACTGTTCAATTGTGATGTCACCTGAGTTGCCATAGATGCCGCAGTTGATGCCAAAGCCCCCCCTTGCTGTGCTAATGCTGTCGCTTTTTGGACTTTACTGGACACCAACTCATTGACTTTAGATTGCACTTTATTTTTAACTTGATTTACCGCTTCATCTTTGACAATAGAAACGGGGTCAATGGTGGTTTTTTTGGGGTCTTTGCTAAACATCACTAGTCTCCATGACAAAATGGATAAGAAGCGGGGAACGAAATAAAAGCGATGACGAGCCCAAAAGAGCCCGTCAAAAAGGTATTACGCTTCGAGCGGTGCGCGCCAGTCATCAGCACCCGATGTGCCTGCAACCGTGTGCTCCCAGTCCACTTTGCGGTAAGACAGAGATACTTCGATTAACTGCGTGAAATCGGCTTTTGCAGGGTCTTGGCAGTGAGGCATTTGGCAGTCAATATTGACGATGGTTGCATCGGTTAACGTGGTGGTGAAGAAATGCTCTTGTTTACCTTCAACTGAGGTGCGGTACCATTTCAGTTCCACTTTCGGCAGCATTTCGCCTGATGCTAAGGCGTTATACAGTAGCGGAACGGCTTTATTTAACGCAACAGTAAAACGGAACGGCTTGTGTGCACGTTGGCCTGAAGGTTGGCCGGATTGTGGGTCTGTCGGCACAGTCACAACGTGAGAAAATTCTTGCACTAACATTTGGTCTTCATGACCTTGTACATAGATGTTACCCACAGAATCCGCAGTAAATGCACCGGCAGTGATGTTGCCTTGGGTTTTTCCTTCAATGGAAATATAGCATGGAGTTGGCATAGCGATATCCTTTATCAAGAATGACAAATTGAGTTAAGTAAATATAATTAACTGTTAATTTCCGTCATCTCAGCCAGTGCGCACGGTAAGATTTGAGTTAAGGATAATAAAAGCTTATGGATAGACTGTAAACCTAGCGGCCTTTTTGTATCTCCCTAGGATAAGTGACTTAGCGTAAACTGGTTGAAATATCGCTATATAATTTCAAAAAAACACTAAAAATGAATCATAACCGAATTATCATCGAACAAAAAATAGACCAAACTGCGATAAGCCTAGTAAGTTCTAATGTACATAGAAATAAACTATGTAACCAAATATTTCAATCTACAAAACCATCATAACTATATGATTTTATATAAATAAAACAAAAAACTCAAGTTATCTTCACTACTAATAAAATTATCAGCTTAAGCTGGCAGTGTAATTATCTGCTAATCTCAAATTAATAGTGATTAGTTTCACTTAAGGTGTAACAGATAATTTTCATCGGTGAGCAGCCAATTTGCCGATGAGGAAAAAGGAATTCTAATCTTATTTATCCCATTCAATACCCTGTGAATTTTATCGCATTCAACTAGCAATCTGTTCCGATTATAAGAAAGATGGCGTTGATTGTGGCCTGCCCGTCACTTGTTATTCTCGATCTTCCTCAGAGCCAATATTTATAATCTTAAATCCCCGTATCTCATCAGATTCTAAATATCTTAATATATAAAAAATGCATTAGCCTATGATATAATTCGATTAAAACATGATAAAAACGACTAAAAAAGACAAAATGAGCGACCAATATGAAAGTTATAAGTAAAAAAAATAAATATATCAGTTTTAGAAATAACGGAGTTTTTTTGATTACCGCAATAGTCAATTCAACTGCCTGCTTTTTTTTATTTGGTGTCATTGGTGGAACATTTGGTCTTTTAACAACTCTATTCTCTAATATCGTTTATGATACAAAACCTGATAGTAGTAATATTTTTTATGTGTTTTTTTTATTATGTTTGGTCATCGTTGGTGGGGGCATTGGCTTTATACTAAAGTTAACAGTTTATTTTTATATATACTTATTTATCTTATCATATTGCTATTATCTATTTTATAAAAAAGATGATTACTTAGACCGTACATTTCCATTTTTAATTATCTTTTCTTCCATGGGAACAACACTTGACTCTATTAGCATTGACCTGCCAATGGCCTATATCTCAGGGGTTGCTATTAGTCTAACTATTTTTAGCTTACTAAAACATAAAAACTTTGAAAGTCATGCATTTAAAAACGGATTATTTTCAAAAGAAATATATCATAGTGACGAAAAAATATATATACGAGCTTTCTTGTTCAGTTTTTTCCTATTTTTAAGCCTTTCAATACCTGACTATCTAAATTTGTATAAACCTTATTGGGCTCCCCTTACATTCATTATGTTACTCCATCCAAAAGAAATGCATATAATAAAGGCTACTTTACTTAGATTTTTAGGAAGCCTATTGGCGGCTGTTTTTGTCATTTCCATGTTTAGCATAACAAAATCAAAGGAAACTTATATTTACTTAGCAGTTTTAGCTTTAATTGTATTTTTAATTCCAACACTTTTTCGTTTAAATTATCTACTAAAAACATTTTCTATTACTGTTTTTGTTCTGCTTCTTCTTGAAGAAACTCAATTTTTACATGATCCAAGTTACTTACTACCGATATCAAGGGCATACGAGACATTTATTGGTGGTGCTATTGCAATCCTTGCTAGTTTAGTTTTAAACATTTTTAGAATTATAAAGAAAAGTGAAATTATAAATTAATAGCAAGGAAAAACAGGGAAGCTTCTTCTTAATAAACTATGAAGCTTCCCCTCTTTTTAGACCATAACAAACGCAAGTTATGATAAAAAAGCGAATGTGGTTTTATCAAATTGTCGCATATACATTATTTATTTTCACGTCTCTTACAATACCAATGGCTAAACCAACGTGTAATGTAAATATAAATCAAAATAACTAATGTAACAATAAAAACATCCATATCTAGAGTTTTAGTATCAAATCCAATTATACTTATGAAGATCACGGGTGATAATATTAAAAGCATTATATCAAATAATAATTGTAATCTATAAGGCTTTGAAGTGATCCCATGCCATATTGATTTACCTATTTTCATATCAAAAACCTCTTACTCACTTATAAATTTTAAAATATCAGCATGAGAGCTAACTGTATTGTCTATTACCTACTGAATATCCGATATAAATAGCAACAAATCCAATAACGATACTTAAAACCAAATAACTCATTCCAACCAATAAAAACTGCGGAGACTTCATTATTTCTACTGCACCGTAAACGAAGCTAGAAAATGTCGATAATCCTCCCATGATCCCCGTAGCTAAAAAGGCATTCATCCCTTGGCTTATTTTATTTCTCATAAGTAAGCCTGCAACAACACCCAATAATAAGGAAGCAACAATATTTGCTACAAATATGTCAAGAGGGAAATGATTATTCATGGTAGGAACAGACACCATCAGTAGTTCTCTGGAAATTGCCCCAATTGCACCACCAATAAAAACTAAGATCATAATATTCATTTTTAGCCCCTGTTAGTTTGCTAACCAAGCACCAATAAATGCCGCAGCTAACCCAAATAAAACCGAAAGTAATAAGTAAAATAGTGCGAGTAATTTCTGTTTAGTTTGAGTCAATTTTAAAGCATCAAGTTGCATACTACTGAACGTCGTATAGCCACCGAGTAGCCCAGTTAAAACCGCTGATTGAAGAAATGTCCCATAACGGTCATCCCAATCGATCGCAAAATAACGGCTTAAAAAACCAATAACAAATGCGCCAGAAATATTAATAATGAATGTGGATAATGGAAACGTCCCATGATAACGTTCCCCCACCAGGCGACCAATCCACCAACGAAGTAGTGAACCAATACCGCCACCTGAGCCAACTAATAAAATATCAATAGCTACCATTGCGGTCCTCTCTATTTAATATCATAAATTAAAGACATCATTTTTAAAATAAAATTTAAATTACACACATTAATTCAACATTATTAATCACTAGTCGTTAAATGATAATATTAAATGACCCGTAATTTTATTTAGCCTTATAAAACAGTTCATTCTGATATGGCCATATTCCAAATCGAGGTACACACCTTTTCCAATAGAAATTTATTATGGCTAAAAACAATCATCGATAATGGTCTTTCTTCAGAAAGTTGAATTAAAAACTGCCATATATCTTTCTGCAGATGCGCATCTAATTGTGCAGTAATTTCATCTGCAATTAAAACTTTTGTTCTTGGGTCTAATGCTCTTAATAAGGCAATTCGAGCAAGTTCACCACCAGAAAGTTCACTGGGCCTTCTAGCCAACCACTCTGATTTAATAAACAACCGTTCAAGGTAGTATGGATCAGGCTCCCAAGCATCCTTCACGCTTTCACCGACTGTTCTATAAGGGTTAAAACATTTTTCAGGGTGCTGAGGAACTAACTGAATAGGGCAATATCCTTTTTGAGTTAATTTTTTTCCATTAAATAGCACATCGCCTTGCGTAGGCATTTGCCATTGGGCTAATACACGACCTAATGTTGTTTTACCAAAACCACTCGGTGCTGAAATCCCTAGACGCTCATTTTTATTCAGTGAAAATGACACTGAATCCCATAATGTACGGTTATCTTGCTTTATACATAAGTTTTTGACTTCAAACATACTGAAACTCTCTATAAGCTAATAGATGGATAACCAAACAACAGCAATAAAAATACAAATAATGGAAATAATACCACCTGATTTTGTAAACTCTAAAAACGATATTTTAATACCATGAGCTGAGGATTGCTCAACAGCAATAATCCCAGCAATGCTGCCAAATATAAATATATTACCTGCAAAACAAGCACCTAAGATTAAAGCAGCACCTAATAAATCAACATTTCCATGGGGGTAAACAAACTGGATTAATAAAATCACCGTTGGTGTTGTCCCTACAAAAATACTCATCACGATGGTGACCAAAAATAACGTAATAGGACTATTTAGATCGATACCTTTACCCAATAAGTAGTGCAATACCTCCTGAGGGATACCTGTATTGGAAAATGCGGTATTAATAATAAATAGGCCCATCATTAGAAGAATTAAGTCACCATTAACATGCTTTAACATGTCACTGGATGCTATTTTTCTGTTTAACAATAAAAAACAGGCTGCCGATAATGCAACAAGCTCACGCGGAAAATCACTAAATAAAAACGCCAAAATAACAATAAATAAAACCGTAGCGGCTTTTATCGTTTCCCACCAATTGAATTCAATAATCGAAGGCTCAACATTGGGCATTAATGACTTTTTGTCTTCAGATAAATACCAACGATTACGATAAAGCAAGGTAATCACACACCATACAATAGGAACTGAAAATAAGACTGGAATGGCTGTAATATTGAGTATTCCAATAAAAGATAAATCCAATCCTTGTGCCACAACCATATTTTTAGGGCTACCAATTAAAGATCCTGCAGCACCGTTATTGGCCGCAAAGCAAAAACCAAGTAAAAATGGAATAGGGTTAAGCCCACGGGATAATGTGACGGAAACTAATAAAGGTGTCATCGCCACCACCACAATATCGTTTGTAAGTACCGAAGCAAGAAGTGCCCCAACAATAATAAAAACAGCCATTAATTTAGGAGGGCTAATATTTAAGCTCGCCACTTTTTGTGCCGCTTGGTGATAAAAACCGGATACTGTAAATGATGCAGATACTACCATTAAGCCAAATAATAGCCCAATTGCACTATAATCAATTGCATCCCAAGATAATTTTGGCGAGATAATCCCAAACCCTATCATGGCTAATGCACCCGCTACAGATGCGCCAGTACGGTCAATTTTAATCCCTGGAAAAGTCCCAAAAGCCATTGCGACATACACTAAAATAAAAATAATAACGGTTAGATCCATAATAAACTCTCTATCTCTTATCTATATTTTTATTTCTTCGTATAAATGATAAAACTGTAGATACTCAAGTAGCAATTTTACCATTGGGCCCCCCAGCATATTACGAATCTAATATGTTGTTTGAAAAAATAATATTCTCCATCACTTGGTTATTAATGTTTTCACCAAAGATCATTTTAATCAAAACTTCACTTCCTAAAGATGAAAGCGAAATAAGTAAATCTGCATGTAATAGCTGCATATTTTCGTAATTTTTATCATCATTTACAGCAATGACGCTTTTAATATTTCCACCGACAATTTCTTTCGCAGCTAACATAGAGATGGTGTTTTCCGAATCAGAACCACCAAGAATAAATAAGGCTTTTGCCTGACCTAAGTTAGCACTATTTAATGCATGTTTATTGATTTGTTCCGTGGTAATAACTTGCGCATTATCTGGATAGCTCTTTTTTTGATCTTCATGGCAAAGTACCATGACGTCTAAGTCACGCTTTCTTAATCCGTGGTAGGTGTTTAAAGCTAAAGGGCTTGCGCCAACAATAATATAGTGATTTTTCATACGGAATAATCTCTTCTTAACAATTTCTTGTGTGCTTTTTGCAAATACCCCTAGAAAATACACAATAGAGGTTGTAAAAATTGTAATACCTAAAATAACAATCGAAATTGTAAACAGTCTTGCCTCAACACTAATCGGAATAATGTCACCAAAGCCCACCGTCGTCATACATACCAAAGCAAAATAGAATGCAGATGAGATGTCAGTAACATGGGGTTGAAATTGCTCGCCTAAATATAAAGTGCCAAATACAGAATAACCCAATAGTACGCTTAAGCTCATGAAAGCAACAAAGCCTGCACCAGATAAGCTATGGCGATTAAATGCTTTCCAATTTGCAACGGCAATAATCAGAACGATTAGTGAAAAAGTTCCAGTCAGGACATTTTCTCTTGCTAATACCAAGTTAATTAACATGATAATGAACAGCATAAAACAGCTAAATAACCAACCGATACGTAGACCTAAGTAAATAGGAATAGCAAGAATAATGAGCACAACGCCAATAGCAAACCTTGGAATATCTAATAATTTAACCAGCCCTAATGATTGTAGCCAATCAACAAAACCTAGATGTTGAGGGTATAAATGAAGATCATAAGTTGAGATGATGGGGAGAATAATCAATATCCCATCAGCAAGTATTAATAATGCGAGCACTAAGCGTAGCATTCTCATATTTTGAATATATTTATATATTGCATTTTTTTTCATAATTGAGTACCAAAAGTTTTAGTGCCAATATTACTGTCGATGTTTAGGCATAATATCTTGGTTCGGTACTAGAAATAACCATGATGCGAGAACAAATGGCATCGTTAAGGTCGGAATACCAAATGGTTCAAGAATTATGTCGAGTGCCCCTTGAACAAATACGGTAAATATCACACCAACGATGGCATAGACGACCACGCGATAGCTCGGCTTGTTAAAGGTAGAACCTAAAGCAATTGCAGTTAATACAGCACTAAACGAATATAACCCTGTATGAATACTCGCAAAGTCACCTTTTAAAAGAGTTGCAACAATAAAGGCAAGAAGAGAACCAAATACCGCAAATATCGCTGCCCATATAGAACTAACCGCTAAGCCAATGACAAAGATGATGCCAACAATCATGCTACTAAGTAAAAAAACTTCAGAAATACCACGGAAAACATCAGCAACCAGATCGCTATGCGGAATTAATCCAATAGGTTCAATAAGTTGTTTAGGTAGTGCAGGAGTCGGTAATGCAACGCCTTCAATACCTAAGAAGTTGTAACTCGCGAGCAAAATAATCCATGATACTAAAACAAAAGGAGCTGTTAATGCTGCAACTTTCCAATTCTTAAGAAAATCCATTAAAGAGATAGTCGCTATAACCGAAACGATGCTCCCCAATACGATAGTTACCCAAACAAATGGGGTATTCTCTAAGAAAGTCGGTAATGCAACACCCACTAAACAACCATTGTAACCATAAAGCCCCGAGCGCAACGATTCAGTATCTAATTTACTAATATAAGCTGTCAGTGTAGCGACAACGGTGCCTAACAAACAGCCTAAAGCGACTTGTGGCATTCCTTCTAAAAACGCACCGATGAAAATCGCAATAAAAAATAGAAGTCCGGTTAGTGCGTTATTTTGAAACATAACTTGAGCACATCCACGCAAGACGACATCAATAAATTGAATCGTCATATTTTTGCTGGCTAACTTATTCCAAGCGTTCTGATTTATTATTTTTTCCATCGTGAAATTCCTTAATAGGAATATCAGTAGAGAATTTATAAAAATCACTCTACTGATAATATATTAATAAATTACCTTGATAACCTAGCAGGTTATTTCAGTCATTTTATGACAATCATTACCACATTGTATTAAATGCAATAAGATACATTTAATACATCGAACCATATTTAACGCCATAAAAAAGGCTCTTGTAGCGAAATACCTAATATTTCTTCTCTCGCTATTTGCCAAAAATACCTAACAGCATCCTTTACTTTTGGACTATCAACACCCAACGCTTTAAATATTAATCCACAATCATTCGGTAATTGAGTTGCACCAAAAGCAATTTCATTTTTCGGGTCATATATCGCATCTAGACGTTCTAAAATACGTTCATGGTGAATTTTAGGTGTCAATAAAATCACATTGCCAAACGTATCGAAGCTATCCATAACTGCGGTAATGTTTAGCGGTGATTTTTTTGGCTCTAAAATGTATTTCTCAACAAATAATTCTTTATTGGACGATGACTCCGCTCGAATATGTGATGAGAAAACATCAAAGCCAAACTGTTCGTCAGGATGATGATACTTTCGTCCTGACATCAATATTTCTGAGTAAATCATCGTTGCACTTGGGTGAATATTAATCCGCGTGTCAGTAATAAACCGAGAATTACGGTGAGGAATGATAGGGTCGGGTAAATATTCTAAATACCCGTCCTCCTCAACAATAATATTTTGGTACTGAGTAGCATAGTTCGCTTCCATCATATGAACTTTGGTCGCAGATTGCGTTGTCACATGAGCACAAGCACCCTTTTCAACTATAATATCAAGGGCTTGCCTATCACCTTGTAATAAGCTGCCAGAGGTAGAGATCATAGTGACGCAGGGTAGCTGGGGCATCAATTCATCCCAATACAGTGCTTTTTGCACTAAAGAGGGAACACGACGCTCCATTTCCACCAGCTCACTACGATATTCTCCCTGAGCAAACCTTAATTTTAAGTAACCACTTTTACCCACAGCACCACTTTGCATTTGCTTCGGTTCATCTTGATATGCGGCGAGTTCAGGGGCATTGCAGCCTAAAATATGAGCTTTAACACGCGTTGGAGTATTTGCTATATCTGCCCTGAAATTCGTCATCTTTACCCCCTTGGAACTTGGTGCGTAAAGAGGAATTTATCCATGATCATATCAACTAGCTCAACAACCCCTTCCCCTGTTTTACAGTTAGTTAGTACGTAAGGACGCTCCCCACGAACAACTTTAGTGTCATGCTCCATCACTTCAAGGCTAGCACCAACATAAGGCGCTAAGTCAATCTTATTAATAACTAAAATATCAGCTTGTACTAAGCCTGGGCCATTTTTACGTGGGATTTTTTCACCTTCAGCCACATCAATAACATAGATGTAAAAGTCCGCGAGTGCAGGGCTAAAGGTCAATGTTAAGTTATCTCCACCGCTTTCAATCATGATCACGTCGCTATCAGGGAAACGTTCTTCCATGTCTTCAACTGCAGCAATGTTCATACTTGGGTCTTCACGTACCGCAGTGTGAGGACATGCCCCGGTTTCAACACCTAAAATTTTCTCTTCATCAAGAATACCTTTCAAGGTACGTTTTACTTGTTTCGCATCTTCGGTCGTCACAATATCGTTTGTGATGATTAGTGGTTTAATGCCTCTTTCAATAAGGATCGGGGTGATCACTTCAATAATGGCTGTTTTTCCTGAACCAACAGGCCCACCAATTCCGATCCGAGTCATTTTTTTCATCATTTTTCCCCAAAATTTTTAGTTGTTCGCTAATTCATAAATAAACGAACAAACGATTTAGTGTGTACCGCAGCTAAGACATCAATAACAGGAACATATGAGGACATTTGCTCTATATCACCACAGGCTGCGATGTCACAAAAAGCCTTAATTTCTTCATTTAATTCAAAAAGAATATGCTGTGTTTCATAGTGTGTGATACGCATTAATCGCATCGCGGCACTTAAGATTGTCATGGCAATACCATATTGATGCATCACAACAACATCTCTTTCGGTGATCCCTTGTACCGCCATAACAATGGCTTGTATGACTGGCTGGGTCCCTGGAACCTCATTGGCTTTGATTTTCGCAAGCCACCCACTCACTTGTGGGTCATCAAAAATATGAACTGAGATTTCAGCGAGTTTTTTTCCCATTCGAGTCGTCATTATTCGCGCTTCTTCATTCAATTTGCGATTATGCACTGCCCAATCAATCTTCGCTAATGCGTCATGATCTTGTGCAAGAACGGCACGATGTGCCGCCACAATCGCAATGCAATCTGAATGTGCTGCGACCTTCAAAGACGTGTGAACAAAGGATTTCAGCGTTTCTTTGTCGTGGACAACACCTTTTTGAATGGCGGATTCAACCCCATTTGAAAATGTGAACGCACCAATTGGCAGCGCTGAATCACCAAACTGCATAATTCTAATTAGGTCAGATGCTTCCATATCACTTTCCTTACTCATGGACACGAACGTTATTTGTGTGTATGAGTGTGCCCATGGTCATGATGGTGATTATGACTGTGATCGTGTCCATGGCTGTGATCATGATTGTGGTTGTGTCCGTGGATCTGTCCTAACTCCACATGAACATGCGTATCCGTTTCCTCTGCACCACCAAATAATAAGCGTGCTTCAGAGTGGCTCAATTCAGGTAAAATGCTTTCACCCTTCACAAAGGCAAATGTTTCTTCACCAAACCCATGTGTACGCATCACTGATCCCATCACTTTTTCACTTACCGTTAATGGCACGTAAACAAGATCACCTTTTAAAACAGCTTTCCAATGTTGGTTTCCTAAAGCATGCCCTAATTCAAAACTAATACGAATATGCTCTTCTGTGCTCAAGTTTTTCAGGTGGGATAAATTGACCATCATGACGTCACGTAAAGAGATCTGAACTACCGTCATTGTGTTGGTGGCTTCATCAAATAGCAGAACGTCGCCATCAGATAACAAGACGTTTCTGTCCAGCGCGATACCCAAGTCTTGGCCTTTTTCCGTATTTTTTCGACAGCGGCTTTTCTGTGCTTCTCGTTGATCGAGGATCAACGTATCAACATCGGCATTTTTCTGGCGTCCTTGCCACACTGGGTCTTTTTTAACATTGCCAAGAATATGTTCAATAATGATCATAATATTACCTTTTATGTTAATTCTGCCCACCACTGGCAGGCAGATAATCCAAACATGTACAATTAGCTAAAGAAATAACGTTGGTTCATTGCGGCTTCGCTAATCGGCTGGCAAGTTGCATGTTCACCATTTACTTTTACAGCAAAAGTTTCAGGATCAACTTCGATATTTGGTGTTTCACCGTTACGCACTAAATCACGCTTCCCGATCGCTCGGCAGTTATTGACAGCAATCACTTGGCGTTCAAGGTCTGCTTTTTCTTTAATGCCATCATCTAATGCGGCTTGTGAAACAAAAGTCACACAAGTGTCATTAACAGTTTTACCCATCGCACCAAACATTGGGCGATAGAAAACTGGCTGTGGTGTTGGTAAGGAAGCATTTGGGTCGCCCATTGCAGCCCAGTTGATCATGCCACCTTTAATAACCAGTTTAGGTTTAGCCCCAAACATACGCGGGTCCCATAATACGAGATCGGCCATTTTCCCAACTTCAATCGAGCCTAAGATATGGCTGATACCTTGAGCAATTGCTGGGTTAATAGTGATTTTTGCCACGTAACGTAGAACACGGAAGTTATCATTGCCCGGAGCATCTTCAGGTAGCTTGCCACGAGAAGCTTTCATCGCGTTGGCAGTCTGAACAATACGTAACCAGTTTTCACCCACACGCCCCATCGCTTGTGAGTCACTTGAGAACATCGAAATAGCACCCATATCATGTAGTACGTTTTCTGCTGCAATGGTTTCAGGGCGAACACGGCTTTCTGCAAATGAAACATCCGACGGAATATTTGGGTTCAAGTTATGACATACCATAATCATGTCAAATAACTCTGATTGACTGTTAACACCGAACGGTAATGTTGGGTTTGTTGAGCTTGGTAATACGTTAGGTTGGCTAACAACTTTAATAATATCAGGGGCATGTCCACCACCTGCACCTTCAGTGTGATAAGTGTGGATAGTTCTGCCTTCGAATGCTTCGATGGTATCTTCAACATAACCACCTTCATTCAAACTATCTGTATGCACAGAAATTTGTACATCAAACTCATCAGCAATACGTAGCGCATGGCGGATAGCGTTCCCTGTTGCGCCCCAGTCCTCATGCACTTTCAGACCCGCTGCACCCGCAACCAATTGCTCTATCAATGGTTCGCGCGTATAAGAGTTGCCTTTCCCTAAAATACCCACGTTGATTGGTAAGCCTTCGATTGCACGTAACATAGAACGCATGTTCCAAGGACCTGCGGTTACTGTTGTACCGTTAGTTCCATCGGTTGGACCAATACCACCGCCAAAGAAGGTTGTTACACCGTTTGATAACGCCGCATAAGCTTGCTGCGGAGAAATTAAATGGATATGAGTATCAATACCCGCAGCTGTTAAAATTAAGTGTTCACCAGAAATAGCATCTGTTGATACCCCAACAACCATGCCCGGTGTAATGTTATCTTGAATATTTGGGTTACCACTTTTACCGACACCAACGATTTTACCCGCTTTAATCCCCACGTCCGCTTTAATCACGCCTAAACGCGCATCGACGATGGTGACGTTAGTAATTACTAAATCTAAAACACCATTATCGCTAGTAAAAGTATTATTCGCGCCCATACCATCGCGTAAAGATTTACCACCACCATAGACAGACTCTTCGCCATATCCACGTAAATCTTTTTCGATTTCAATATATAAGTCAGTATCGCCTAAACGAATTTTATCGCCAACTGTTGGCCCGAATAAACCGTTGTATTCTTGTCTAGAAATTTTTGGCATGTTATTTACCTTAATGTGAAGAAGGTGAATTGTTATTTATCATTACTGACATCTAACGCGCTTACTGTTCCTTATGCTTAAAACCACGAGCAATTGCTTTATTTAAGGCGATTGCTTTAGCAGGACGTTCAGTAGCGGCAACATTATCACCCGCCCAACCATCAACAAGGTTATTAAACCCATATACACTTTGTTTTCCGCCGTAAGGGATCAGTGAAACTTCAACTTCATCACCTGGCTCAAAACGAATTGCCGTTGTAGAGGCAATATTTAAACGCTTACCGTAAGCCGCTGCACGGTCGAACTCTAATGCATGGTTAACTTCAAAAAAATGGAAGTGGGAACCAATTTGCACTGGTCTGTCACCCGTATTACGAACTTTAATTTTTGTTTCAGGTTTACCGACGTTGAACTCAATAGGCTCATCAGCAAAAATAACACCACCTAAAGGAGTCGGAACTTTAATGTCTGCTTTTGAATTACTCATGATTCACCTCTCCTTCATTTATTTAATCGGATTGTGGACTGTCACTAAGCGAGTACCATCAGTAAAAATCGCTTCAACCTGCACATTTGGAATTAAGTCCCCTACGCCATCCATAACGTCTTTTTTTGTTAAAACAGTCGCCGCTTCTTTCATTACATCTTCAACAGTTTTACCATCACGAGCCCCTTCAAGTGCAGTGACTGTAATAATGGCAACGGCTTCTGGATAATTTAATTTCACACCACGTGCACGGCGTTTTTCAGCCACATCTGCGAGTGTATAAACCATCAATTTTTCAATTTCTCTTGGGGTTAATTGCATAACGCCTCCTCAATTGATAAAACTTAACATTGTTAATATTGATAAATAATCATTTTCCGAGCTAATACTCGCTTTGTTTATAAAATATAAATTGAGTTAAACATCTAATAACGACAAATTAAATAAAACTCTAACCAATAAAAATTCCAATTTAATTAATCAAAATAAGACTGGATATACATTGGCTATTCCTTATGTTTAATTTTTAAATAGTATTAGTCCAATTCATAAATTGTTGTTCAGGCAAAGAATTCCATAGAGATTGAAACCATTTCCCGCCCCCGCCTTGCTTTAATCTTTCACTACTGAGTACTTCTTCTAAAACACCATTACGTAATAACGCAATGCGATCAGCGAAACGAACAGCCATTGCAAGGTCGTGAGTAACCCACAAAACACCTTTACCATCAAAGCAAAGAGACTTGATATGTTGTAGAAGTAGCATCGCATGTTCATCGTCTAGCCAAGATGAAATTTCATCCGCAAGAATATATTCAGCTTGGGAAAGTGTCGCGCTACAAGCCAGAACTCGTTTTGCCATTCCCCCGGAAAGCTTATTGGGATAACTATGGATTAAATCTGCTTGTAAATTATATTGTTGTAAGTGCAACGCGACGTCGTGCATTTGAATATGCTGCCCACTTAAGACAGCGGCACGTTCAAGTTGAGGCCCTATCTTAATGAGAGGGTTTAATGCGCTAACTCCTTGAGGGATATAGCACAATGAATTGCCGCGATATTGCTGTTTTGACTTTTCTGTTAACTGACTTCCATTTAACACAATATCACCACGGCAACGCATATTTTCAGGTAACAAACCTAAACTGCTTTGCAGTAGTAAACTTTTCCCTTCCCCGCTTCCTCCTACCAATGCAACCATTTCACCTGGAGCCACATCCAATGAAATATCTTGTAAAAGCGGAGACCACTGTTTTTTGCCTAGCCAGCGAAATTTCGCTACATCAATCGTAAGGTTATCAAAACTTAGCATCAATCGCTCCTCAACCATAATTGTTGTACTGCTTTAGCAAATTGATCGAATAACAGCACTAAACCAACTAATGCAATGCCCGGAAACATGGCTAACCACCATGCTCCTGTGCTCAAGTAACGCAATGCATCGGAAAGCAAAATACCTAACGATGCTTCATGTGGAGACAAACCAAAACCCAAAAAACTCAGTGCTGCACTGTGTAATATCGCATGTGGGAACATCAATAATGTCCCCACCAACCATTGTGAAAGGATCATCGGTAAATAGTCATACCGGCATCGGTAGAGCGCACTATTTCCAATCCGTTTCGATAACATGATGTAATCTGTTTGCTGCACTCGGAGCAACTCGGAACGTAAGATCAACGTCAACTTTGGCCAATGTGTCAACGCAACCGCCCAAATTACACCCACTTTGCCACCACCTAATGTAAAGCAAATTAATATCAGCAATAACAAGTGAGGTAGTGCTAATAACGAATCAATACATCCACGTATAACATAATCCATCGTCTTACTAAATGAGGATAAACTTGCCATCACGAGTGCTATCGCTCCGCTCGATACGGCTGCGATGGTGCCAATTTGTAAGCTGGTCGCTATTCCTTGGAATACTCTGTCCCACAAGTCTCGACCTAAATTATCAGTACCAAATAAATGTATCCACGATGGCGCTTGTCGACGGTCGAGTAAATTCACTTCTACATCTGTTTGAGAAAGCCATGCTGCATAAGCCCCTAAAGCGAATAAACACAACAAGGATATAACTAACTTAATTAAAGCCTTATTTGGGTTATAAGTCATGGTTCTCGGAGTACCCCTTTATTCACGCTCTTGAGCATAATGTCAGAAATACTATTACTAAAGAAAATCACTACCGCACATAACATCACAATCCCCATTAATAAAGGGATGTCACCCCGCAAACCCGCATCAATGGTTGCTTGTCCTAAGCCTGGGTAAGCAAACACCTTTTCTGCTAGCAATGCGCCACTGAGCAATTCTCCCATTGAGGCAAACTGTAAACATATTGCGGGTGTAACCGCATGTTTTACTACATGAAAGCTGACCATCGGCCACCCTTTATCCCCTTGTGCTTTCGCATAGTGGATAAACTCGCTGTTCATCACCTCAGCAACTTTCGAACGAGTATGCAGAGCTATATTACCAATGCCTAACATCCCTAAAGCCACTACAGGTAACACAAGATGATGCACTTTTTGTGACAATGTTGATGTTTGTTCATCTAAGCCTATCGGCCAAGCGCAACAAATTGGCGCCCACTGTAATGAAACAGCAAAAAGTGACAATAAAAGTAAGCCAACCCAAAAAACAGGAATTGAAGCCAATAAATAAGACAGTGTTGAAATGACTTTATCCGGCCATCTATTTAGGTAACGCCCGGCTACCAACCCCAAACAAAAACCCATCGCCCCAGAAAATAGCCATGCCGATAATAATAAAGCTAATGAAGGCGCTAACCTATCAGCAATCACCTGTGAAACAGGGGTGTTATAGAGCATGGAGTACCCCATATCACCTTGTAATAATTGAGAAAACCAATGCCAGAACTGCATCCATAATGGCTGGTCAAGCCCCCAACGAGCTGCAATCAATGGATATTGCTCGGGGGGAACATGCATTAAATCATTGCCAATGTAGGCTTTAATTGGGTCTATTGGTGAATAGCTTAGGAGAATAAAAACCCCAAATGCTGTCACTAATAATAAACAGACAAACCGCAATAAAAGCCCGATGGTTGTCCGCATTATTTACAAGTCCACGCCCAATCATCCACATTATTCAATACTGACCATGAACCATGAATTTCAGGTGCCCCCTTACCTAGCTCAACACAGTTATTCAATAAATAAAGATGTTGTACGTTCATTAACCAAGCCCAAGCGGCGTCACCTTGGATACCTGTTCCTGTTTTGCCATCCCAATCCACTTTCTGCCAAAATGGAATTGCCGCATCTTGGTCTGGCTGACGAAGTGCTTCTTCTATCACCTTATCGACTGCTGGATTTTTGTAGTAACCCGCGTTATAGAACCCCACACCAGCGGCTTTGCTGCTGTAGTTATGAACAAGCTCCATTGGGTCAAGACTCCCCCACCCAAATAATGTTGGGTTGGCATGCATGTACTTTTCCACGGTTTCCCAGCTGCCTGATTTTAAATCCATCTCAATACCAATTGGCTTTAAGCTAGCCCTTACGGCTTGAGCTAAATCACGACGAGTGCTATCCCCACTGGCGTACCAAAGCGTCAGCTTCGCCACTTTGCCATCTTTTTCTCTTAAGCCGTCTTTATTCAGCTTCCAGCCAGCATCTTCAAGTATCGTTTTCGCTTTTTCGACATCCCCATCTTTAAATGAAGATTGAGGGTTATTCCAAGGTAGGCCTTCAACGCCAGTATATGCAGGGATCGCAAAACCTTCTAATACCGCGTCTGCTAATAGCTTACGGTCAATGGCGTAGTTGATCGCTTTGCGAATAGCAACATCGGAAGTAATGTCGTTACCAATTGGGTCGCCTGATGCATTTTTCTCTCCCGCAGGTGGAATTGGGAAGGAAATCCCTCGGTTTTCAACACTGTGGCGCTCAATCAATCTCATGCTTTTCACATCTTTCGCATTACTCGCCACGGCAGCAGGAATACGAACAATATCTAATTCACCACTTTGAGCGGCAGCAAAAGCACCATCTTCATTCAAGAAAACAAAAACCATTTTATCGAAATCGTTTTTAGGCCCCGCATAAAATGGGTTTCTTTCAACAATTAATTGCTGACCTGGTTGGAAGTTCACTAAGCGATAGGGACCTGCTCCGATAGGATTATGGGCGTATTTTTTCGCATCATATTTATCCGCAGAAACAATCCCTAATGAACCTAATACGTTAATAAAGGTACTTTGCGGAGCAGATAAAGTCATTCTAACAGTAGATGGGTTGATTTCCTCTGCTTTAGCAAAGTTCCCCATATCGACTTTTCCACCACTTGCGGCGGCGTTGTTATAGGTAAAAACAACATCTTTTGCGGTTAATGGGGAGCCATCGGAAAATTTTAGTCCGTCTTTTAATTTTAACGTCCACTCTTTACCATCATCTGAATGCTCATATTTTTCAAGCATATAGCTATGCCAAGATAAATCAGCTTTTTGTTTTAATAATGGACTATGTAAAAGTAAATAGCTGCCGTGGCTCCAGCCTAACATCGGGTCAAACCCTTCAGTTGGCTCAGAACCAATCGCTAGACGCAAAGTTTGTGGTTGCTGTGTATCGGTCGCAGCATTTGCCCCCATCGATAGCCCCATAAAACAAATAGCCTGAATAGCTATTGCTATCTTCTTTTTCATATACCCATCCTAAATTACCAGCTGTATTTAGCAGCTATCCCAACCGGTGGTTCAAATAAACCCGCCAATTAGGATAAACTGCAAGAAATAATATATTTGATAACTAATCTGCTTTTTCTCGATATGCATCTTCATCAAATTCAACGGTATCTAAATTGTCACCAACAGCACTTTGGTCAACTCTGACTGGCGTAAATTTATTGATTATCCAAAGAATTAAGATTGTAAAGACAAAGGACCAAATACTGGTAAAGACAACGGCCACAGTTTGCTTCACAATTTGCATCCCGTTTCCTTCAATTAACCCTGCTGGCCCTTTCGCATTCCAAACCGTTGATGCAAATACACCGACTAAAATCGAGCCTGTAATACCACCAACACCGTGCACACCGAATACATCTAATGCATCGTCTAAATGGCGTCGGACTAAGAAAACACAGGTATAACAGACGATACTGGCAATAACCCCGATAATTGCCGCAGAACCAATTGAAACATAACCTGAAGCAGGTGTAATAGTGGCTAAACCGGCTACTGCCCCTGTTAAAAAGCCGACAAGTTTAGGTTTGCCTGTATGCAAGCGTTCAATAATAAACCAAGTAATTGCCGCAAATGCAGCCGCAATATCAGTAGTAATAAATGCCGAAACGGTTACGGTGTTGACTTGCAGTTCAGACCCAGCGTTAAAACCATACCAACCAAACCACAATAAAGCCGCGCCAAGTGCAATATAAGGAATATTATGAGTACCATCTGACTTAACGACTCTTTTACCTACATATAACGCTGAAGCTATTGCAGCGAAACCGGCTGTTGCGTGAACGACAATACCACCCGCAAAATCAACAACTCCCCACTTAGCAAAAATGCCATCTGGGCTCCAAACCATATGAACGAACGGTGCATAGACAAATAATGTCCATAAGGTTAAAAAGATGAGATAAGCAGGGAAATTAACTCTATTTGCGAAAGCTCCTGTAATCAAGGCTGGGGTAATAATCGCAAACATCATTTGATATCCAAAATGAACCAGTATTGGTAAGCCGCCATCATTACCGGTATACATCGTTTGAGGGCTTATGTTATTCAAGAATGCATAATAAAATGGGTCACCGACAATCCCATTAATCGAGGGACCGAACGATAATGAATAACCAACCACGAACCAAATAATTGCCACCCACCCCATAGAAAAGAAACTCTGGGACATAATGGTAATAACACTTTTACGAGAGACTAATCCACCATAGAAAAAAGCAAGTCCAGGAGTCATTAGCATAACAAGACTTGTACAAAGCAGCATAAATGCTGTATTTGGGACATCCAATACTGCAAGTATATTATTCATTAATTAATACTCTCCAATGAATGTATTCATATTTAGAATATCGAAATAGGAAATGATTATTTCATATTTATAGCAGTTTAATAATTGATTTATATATTTACAGTTCAATCACATAGTTATCTTTTTTCATAATATAACATTCAGTGAGATAATCAATAGAATTATTAACCAAAATAAAAATAATGGATTATTCATTTTAACGTTAAAAATTTAATATAAAATAGTCAATAATAAATAGTACTGGTAGATTAAATTTTAACACTGATGAAGTGTTAAAATTTAAATTAGCTCTTTAAGACTAAACGCCGCCGAGGTTCAGAGTGGCACATGGATAGAGATTTTGAGTTCGCTTATCAAACAAGCGCAACGCGGTGTTATTAAAGAAAAAATGATTAAAAAACTCACAATCACCACAGTTTGTCACTTTATGAGGATCTGCCGTCAAGCCTATTACAAACGACAAGATACATCTGATAAAAAGAGAAGTCAGATGATATTATTGTCTATTCAGTGAAATCTGAGCGCATTTTTCATGCCTCTATTAAGTGTTCGTAGTTGCACTTTATTTTCAAACAAAAACAATTAATTATTGGACGTGAACGATTATTTTCTTTATTTAAAGAACATCGATTATTGGTGCCAACTAAACGAAATTATCATCTAACAACATTAAATCATCATTGCTTTCATCAGCATCCAAATTTAATTAAGTCAGGATTTACTCCCACGCAACCAATACAATCTTGTGTCGCTTATATTACCTATTTATAAACTCATGAAGGCAATACTGATTTAAGTTTAATTACAGATGCTTATTCATAAAAATTTTGGGTTATCATTTAGATGACAACATGAGAATGAAGACGGTGAAGAAATCGTTGCTCTATGCATTAAAAAAACGACATTCAGAAATACCATTGTTCCATCATTATGATCGTTGAAATGATCAACAAATTCAGTAGAAGATCTAAGCGGCATCTTTGAATTCACAATATTTTTGATGTGGTGTTAAATAACCAATCTTTGAATGGCATCGATAATAATCGTAAAACTAAACGTAATTTTCAACCTCATCGATAACAGATTGATGATTCATAAACGATAAATGATTGAGTCTTTCTGTCTTTAAACTCCTAAAAATTTTTTCCATCACCGCATTGATGTACCCCTATATGTGCCACCTAAAGGGGATAGTTTTCAATAGACGTTAGTAGATATTGGGATAATGGGATTTAGTTGAAATACTTGATTGCTTATTTTTATAACTTAAGGGGATTGGAAGACTTTAGAAAATGTTGCTAGAAGTGAAGATGGCGGAGGAGGAGAGATTCGAACTCTCGGATGGTTTCCCATCGGCGGTTTTCAAGACCGCTGCCTTCAGCCGCTCGGCCACCCCTCCGCAATGACGTGCACTATAAACATCCTCTCATTGGATGTAAACCCCTAATTTGATCATTCGCTTTAAAAATATACGCCTTTCATACTGTTGGGTGAAAATATCGACATTCTAACGACTTTACTTGGGTTATATCTCGATTTTTGCTAAATTTACGTTCTAATTTTATTTGGGTTGAAAAGAGTATGTTGGTTTTTAATAATCAAGAGATAGAAACAGACGCGCAAGGTTACCTGCTTGATAGCCAACAATGGAGCGAAGAATTAATTCCTTTGCTAGCGCAGCAAGAAGATATTGAAATTACCAATGAACACCTAGAGATTATCCGTTTCGTCAGGAACTTCTATTTGGAATTTAATACCTCACCTGCTATTCGCATGTTGGTTAAAGCAGTTTCTCAACAATTTGGCGAAGAAAAAGGCAATAGCCGCTATCTATACCGGCTATTTCCAAAAGGGCCAGCTAAGCAAGCCACTAAACTTGCTGGCCTGCCAAAACCGGTGAAATGTATTTAATTTTTCACTAATAGCGGACACTAAAGTCCGCTATTGGCTCGGTCTTCCAGTTTTCTGTGAAAAAATGGTCTACTTTTGCCCCCGGTGGTCCCCCAGCTTTTAGCCACTCATCAACAAATTCAATATCTTGCTCTGTTCCGTAAACGGCTAGCTTAACACTGCCATCATCTCGGTTACACACAAAACCTTTTATGCCGTTCTGATTAGCCCAATGATAGGTTTGGTAACGAAACCCAACCCCTTGAACACGACCATAAATATAAAAATATCGACCTGATGCAGTCATGTGAGCCTCCGTTGTCAGAGCATAATGTATTGATACCTTCTTTTTAACAGTTGTTTTTTATTCATTGAACAGATAATCTGCTAAATGAGGCACTGCTTTTCATAGTTGCGTATAAAGACAGTGTATTGCGTTATTAATAATTGTCCATATATTAGCTTGAAAACGCGTAGCACTGCCCATATATAGTTTGAAGTATAAGCAAGGCTTTTAGGAGGTCGCTATGATGATCACCAGTAAATATGGAATCGGGCAACAAGTTAGGCACAAACTTCTCGGCTACTTAGGCGTCGTTGTAGATGTAGACGCTGAGTATTCGCTCGAACAACCACATGATGATGATATTGCCGCTAACAGCACACTACGCGATCTACCTTGGTATCATGTTGTTATGGAAGATGACAATGGGGATGCTGTTCATACTTATTTGGCCGAAGCTCAAATTACCTATGAAACCGCAGAAGACCATCCAGAACAACCATCAATGGATGAACTAGCGGAATCAATAAGGTCTCAGTTGCAAGCTCCTCGCCTTCGCAACTAACCTTCAAATATCTATATTGTTATTTATGAACGCAACCGTAAAGCAGCTCACTAGCTGCTTTACTTTTTAACGCTAGAAATACTTTATTTTTCAAGACCTAAAGCGGGTATTTCTTGTTTCGGACATTTATCCATAACAAACTGCAAACCAGCCTGCAAAGCGATTTGCTGTGCTTCTTCGCTAATCACTCCTTTTTGTAACCACAAAACTTTAGCTTTAATTTCCACGGCTTCTCTGGCCACTCCTACCGCAGCTTCTGCATTACGAAACACATCGACCATATCAATAGGCCCAGGTATATCACTAAGCTTTTCGTATACTAGCTGCCCTAACAAGGTTTGACCTGCCAATTTAGGGCTCACAGGAATAACGGTATAGCCTTGATGTAAAAGATATTCCATGACTTCATAACTCGGCCTATTTGCCTTATCACTCGCTCCCACTAAAGCGATTGTCCGGACACGCTTTAAAATTTCAGCAATTTCTTGATCTCTCATCAAAATATCTCCCAAAACCTATAAACTATTCATTAGCATTATGATATATGTTGTATATCTTTGCTCATTCAATTTTTAAAGATGTCTATCTCGCATCTTATTTAAGGGAACATCATGGAATCAACTACCCGTAAAATTACAGCCTCAAAAAATATTGCTTTGGTTGCCCATGACCACTGTAAACCTTCATTATTATCTTGGACTAAGAAAAATAATGAACGGCTTCAAGCTCACAATTTATACGCAACAGGAACTACAGGCAATTTAATCCACCAGCACACTGGGTTGCCTGTTAAGAGTATGCTAAGTGGCCCAATGGGGGGAGACCAACAAATAGGCTCAATGATTGCGGAGCAAAAAATTGACCTTTTAATTTTCTTCTGGGACCCTCTTAATGCTGTGCCTCATGACCCAGATGTTAAAGCACTACTACGTTTAGCCACCGTTTGGAATATTCCTGTCGCAACCAACTCTGCAACCGCAGATTTTTTAATCACCTCACCCTATTTTGATAATACGATAGACGTCGTTATTCCTGATTACGAAAGCTATTTAACCAAACGAACTAACTAATTCTATCTCTATTAAGCGCCAGAGTATTCTGGCACTTAATAGATCATAATATAGCTTTAAGGTTTCTTTTGTTTTGGAACGCCCAATTGCTTGAGTTCATCGACAAATTCTGACGGTTTTTCTGGGTTATAAAGCAACCAAACTTGCTGCTTAGCCCGTGTTAATGCGACATATAGCAAACGCCTTTCTTCTGCATGGTCAAAATCTTCGGGCTTAGGCAATAATGCTTGCTCAATAACTGATTCGCGCGCAGGAGCAGGGAAACCATCCTTTCCGCTATTCAGCCCACAAATTATCACATGATCTGCTTGCTGCCCTTTTGAGGCATGAATAGTCATAAACTGAATATTTAATTTTGGCCAACGAGTTTTGGCTTTATCTAAAATATTAGGTTTTAAATAATGGTAGCGGGCTAGTACTAATATCGTTTCATCATCAAGGACATAACCACTCATTTTATCCAATAAGCGTTCCAAGGCATCTTCATAAAGAAGAATAACAGATTTTTTATTCCCTTTAGTTAAACTATTCAATGGCTTATCTAACTGCATAGGGTTTTGTAAAATAAACTGATTTGCAACCTCACCAATGCGTTGGTTAAAACGATAAGTCGTGTCTAAAGCGCAAAGTTCCCCAATACCAAAGCTATGTTCAAACGATGTCGTTAAGTCTAATTCTGCACCACTAAACCGGTAAATGGCTTGCCAATCATCTCCAACCGCAAATAATGTGGTTTGCTTATTCTGCTGACGTAGTGCTTGCAGTAACTTCGCCCTGAGAGGTGAAATATCTTGAAACTCATCAACTAAAATATGTTTCCATGGGCTAATAAAACGTCCTTTTTCTAAAATATTAATGGCTTGATGAATTAATCCAGAAAAATCAATTGCACCTTCATCTTTCAAAGCACTTTTCCACACTTTTAATAGCGGCGCCATTAAACGAATACGTTTTTGAAAAAGATCTCTTATTTCTTCCGACGTATTATCAATCATGTCCTTCTGGCTACCGCCATGCATACGTATTAAGCTTAGCCAACGGTCTAAACGGGCAGTGACTTTAGTGCTAATTTTTTCGTCTTTCCAGAATCCACCATCTGGAATTTCCCATTGCAACTCTTCAGAAAACCATTCTCGCCATCCTTTTGCCTGCGCTTTCTTTGCTGAACATTGTTCTCGCCATTCGTTTAATAACAGTGTTTGTCGTTTTTGAGTGTCTGTTTCTAACTCGCTAATCACTGGCGATTTTTTGCTACCTTCACGAATAATATGTAGAGCAAGCGCATGGAAGGTTTTAGCTTCAATATCTTGTTGTAAACGTGAATGAATACGCCCATTCATTTCATCTGCAGCTTTACGGCCAAAAGCCAACAAAAGAATTTGTTCTGGTTTTGCCAAACCTCGCAAGATTAGCCAACCCGCTCTTGCAACTAGGACTGATGTTTTACCACTTCCAGCCCCCGCCAGTACTAATACATTATCCTCACCATTAATCACAGATAAGGACTGTGAATAATTGAGTGGTGATGTTTCTACTTTCTGGAAAAAATCGTGATAACGAACTAATACAGACTCACACCAGTGATCGTTAATTTGTTTTCGGCATTCTTGACCACTATTCAGCCAATTCAGACATTCGTGATATTGTGCTGCACAATTTTCATACAATGAAATGCGCGCCAAAGGCATAGGCAGAGACGAAAAGTTTTGTGATATTTTATCTTTTATTTCAGATAGATGACGTAATGTTAGCCACCTGTCTTGTTGTGTCAATTGTTCAATCGAATTAACTAATTCAGTCAATACACAAGCACTGACTTGACTCATTTCAGTGCTCCATTGTTGCCATTTTTCATTCAAATAATGGTAAAAGCGCTGAGTTTGCTTCCATTCAGTACCATGTAAACGAACAACTTGTTCATTCACAATTTCAAATTCTAACTCCCCCCAAACAATCCCTCTCTTACAACGAAGATCGATAAGTTCATTAAATGGGATAAGATATTGGTGGTTTTCACCACTCACTTCAATACCTGCGTTGAGTAAGCGAACCCGATTGTAGGGATGCTGAGCCAGACGCTGTCCAATCTGTGTTGATTTCAGTTCCATACGTCCTGCACCTGAGAAAATCAATGACAAAATACGGTTGGCTTGATTCCAAACGGTTTTTTATTCCTGGCAAACAAGCTATCCTATATAGATTAGGGCTTGTCTTACCTTTGAGGTACTTTGTGTTAACACTGCTTACCAGTTATCGTCGTGTGCTATATAACAGCCATTTTTTATATTATATCCGAATATTTATAGCCCTGACAGGCGCAACCTTAGTGCCGTGGTTGTTAAACCAAGAGCCTAAAATCACCATCCCACTGACATTGGGTGTGGTTGCTGCAGCACTAACTGACTTAGATGATAGGCTAACTGGCAGAATAAAAAATTTAATTATTACACTTTTTTGTTTTTTTATTGCATCAGTTTCTATTGAACTACTTTTTCCCTACCCTTTATTTTTCTTTTTTGGCCTCGCATTTTCTACCTGTGGCTTTATTCTTCTTGGCGCTTTAGGGCAGCGATACGCAACCATCGCATTTGGTGCGCTGTTAATTGCCATTTATACCATGCTCGGCGTACCCATTTTTGATACTTGGTACCAACAACCTGCATTATTACTCACAGGGGCAATTTGGTATAATATTTTAACCTTGATTGGGCATATCTTATTTCCTGTTAGGCCATTACAAGATGCAATAACCCAATGCTATCAGCAACTTTCAGCTTATCTAGATGCAAAAGCCAACTTATTTGACCCTGACTTAGAAGATGACTACCAACGCTCAGTTTATGATTTGGCATTAGTGAACAGTCACTTGGTCAGTACCATGAACCAAGCAAAAATTGCATTACTGAGTCGGTTAAAAGGAGACCGGGGACAAAAAGGTACCCGAAATTCGCTACAATACTATTTTGTTGCCCAAGATATTCACGAGCGAGCAAGCTCATCTCATATACAATATCAACAACTTAGCCGTACTTTACGTCATTGTGATATTTTATTTCGTTTCCAACGCCTATTAACTATGCAAGCGAGAGCCTGCCAGCAAGTTGCTCAATCTGTTTTATGGCGTAAACAATACCAACATAACCCTCGTTTTGAGCGTACTTTCACTTACATTGAAAAATCGCTACAGCTACTAAAACAGCAATCGCCTGAGCTTCATGAAATTAAGGCCCTATATAACTTACTTAAAAACTTAAAAGGAATTGACGTCCAACTGAAAGGCCTAAGCCTTGAGCAGAGTTCATGGCAGCAAAATAATAAACAAATAGAACAGTTATCTGACGAATCGTTATCAGGTATTAGTGATATTATTTCGCGAGTTAAGCACCATTTAACACCAAAATCCTCTTTATTTCGCCATGCAGTAAGAATGTCAATTCTCCTTTGTACTGGCTATATCATCATCCAACTATTTGATATGGAAAGAGGATATTGGATATTACTCACGAGTTTATTTGTATGCCAACCAAACTACAGTGCCACTAAACGGCGCTTAGCCCTTCGCATAATAGGAACTATCGTTGGTATTCTTATTGGCTTACCTTTGCTGAATTTAATCCCCTCAATGGAAGGGCAACTTACGCTAATCGTTATTTCTGGTTTACTGTTTTTTATGTTTCGCAGTAGTCAATATGCCCAAGCAACATTATTTATCACACTTCTCGTTTTGTTTTGTTTTAACCTACTGGGCGAAGGGTTTGATGTTGCACTTCCACGGATCATTGACACATTAATTGGTTGTTTTATTGCATTACTTGCAGTGAGTTTTATTTGGCCAGACTGGAAATTCCGCCAACTTCCCCAAGTCATTCAAAAAACTATGGATAGCAACTGCCGCTATTTAGATGCTATTTTACAACAATACTATCAAGGTAAAGACAACCGCCTTGAGTACCGAATTGCACGTAGAGATGCACATAATAATGATGCAGAGTTCGCTTCTATTGTGTCCAATATGGCTTCTGACCCTAAGTCTTATCGAATCACCCAAGAACAAGCTTTTCGCCTACTCTGCTTAAACCATACCTTACTCAGTTATATTTCTGCATTAGGCGCACATCGTGAAAAAATGCAAAATGAAGGTAACCTTTCATTACTCAACGACGCAATTTGCTATGTTGAATCGTCGTTACAAATCACCACCATTGACCCACTAGTTATTGATAAAAAATCAGATGAGCTTCGCCATAGTTTATTAAACCGAATAGATAACATTTCAACTAGTGATGACGAAAAAACGTTACTTATCATGGAACAAACTAAGTTATTACTCGAATTAATCCCTGAGATAAAACAGATAATTCGAACCATTAGTGCATCATAAATATACCGATGAGCGGGTATTAAAACTCTAAATACCCGCCCATTTCATATCGCGTAATGTAATATTAATTCTAATAATAACAGTCGCTTTCCGCAGGTTTAGGCTGACGTCAACTCAAAACTATTATACCAAGCAATTAACTCTTGTTTGATATCCTTGGGTAAAACAGCACTATGACACCCTTCTATTGCAGCAGCTAAGCCAATGAGTAACTTAATACTTGGGTTATTCCTACCATGTTTTTTTAGCTTCATAAAACAAGCCTTTGCCCCCATCATACGCAGCTCATCAACATGCGATACCCCGATTTTCCCTAGTGCGCGCTCAACCGACATATTCATATTAGGCAAATCTTTTATACGCATAGTCATTGATTGCTTTTGTTTTAATTCCTCGATAGCTGAACGGTACGCCAACTCAATATATTGGAGAAACAAGGACTCGTCATGCCAAACTTGTTCCGAAAGTAGATAGTAGCGCATTTCTAATGGAATGCCTTTTTTACTATAAACTAACCGATTAAACCCTAACGCTTCAAAGTGACTTCTTGCCACTAAGCAGCCACGCAAATAAAAACAACCATCGAGTACCAACCCTACAATGGCATCATCGACTAATAGACAAAATCCACCAAAATGATTTTTACGTTTTAGCTCGCCAAACTGACTTAACAAACGAGATAAATAAAAAATTTTTTCTTCTTCTAACAACATTACCAAACTCCTTTTTGGGTATGCTCAATTTTCATCCTTGAGAAAAATAATTTTATAACTTCTTTTTTTACAGATAATTACGCATAACTAATTTTGAGAGCTTCCATAAAAAATGCCAAGAAGAATGCAGAAAAAAACAACAAAGTTGCGAAGCGCTTTGAAAAAATAGTCTTGATATTGGATGGATATACAGTTACTGTATGTTCATACAGCATTGTAACGAGGTAAATTATGAGCATCTATTCTTGGAACAACTCAACAGAACATTCTCTTAATAATTACGCACAATCAATCCCTGCGACAGGGCTTACTAACAGCTCTATGCAACAAGGTATGGTGAGCGAGCTTGTTTACGATGAAAAACACCCTATTATGGATTACATTTTGTTGCCAATGCTTCGCCAGTTTGGGGTTCAATCACGCTGGTTGCTCTGGTTAAGCCCTAATAAGAAACTCAGTAAGCATTGGTTAGAACAATCAGGAATACCAACTCATAAAGTTATGCAATTAAACCATATGGAAGATATCACTACGATTGGCGCCATGGAAAAAGCACTAAGAAGTGGTAATTACAGTGTGGTTTTAGGGTGGCTACCTGAAATAAGCGAGCAAGATTTTGTTCGCTTGCAATACGCAGCTCAAGAAGGCCGTTCTATCGGTTTAATTATGCGCCCACAGAAAACGTTTAATATGATTAATACACTAGCAGGACAGCCAAACCACTTAAAAATTCATTCAAATCATTACCACTAGCCAAGATTAAGAATTTTCTTACTAAATTTAACCTTTAGAAATATTTTCCTCTAAAGTTAAATTAAATGTATTGTAGATCAATCAGATAGATAAAAAATAATCATTACAGAAAATATACATATCTCTCTGATTTATACACTAAAAAAATACTTTTTTTAACGATTATTGCTCACTCTACTTGTATCTTTTTAAGTTCGTTGTAGACTTTAGCTTGTTCGGCTTATGGCATTATTTTTTTACTTTTATTATTTTTTTGTAGATAATGTCTGCGAAACCTAGCAAGTAAATTAAACCAATGGCATATAATAAGGCTCAGCGAAGCCAAGCCAATATTGGATGATAACGAGGCGTAAAAATGAAAAAAACAGCTATCGCAGTAGCAGTGGCAGTAGCAGCTTTTGCAACCGTTGCACAAGCAGCTCCAAAAGATAACACTTGGTATACCGGTGCTAAATTAGGTTGGTCTCACTATGAAGACACTAGCCTGAATCCAGCAAAAACTGGTACAGACTATGCAGGTTGGGGCACTGTTGGTAACAGCACTGACCGTGACACAATCGGTGCAGGTGCCTACGCTGGTTACCAATATAACCAATACTTAGGCTTCGAGCTTGGCTATGATTGGTTCGGTAAAATGAAATACAAAGGCGCTGGTAACAGCGGTGACCTGAAATCTATGGGTGTTTCATTAACTACCAAATTAAGCTATCCAATCATGGATGACTTAGATGTTTACACTCGTTTAGGTGGTATGGTTTACCGTACAGAAGCTAAAGCTCACCAAAATGGCCAACGTTTCAAAGAAACTGACACTGGCGTTGCACCTGTATACGCATTAGGTCTTGAGTATGCAATCACTCCAGAGTGGGCTACTCGTTTAGACTACCAATGGGTTAGCAACTTAGGTGATAAAGACAACATCGGTACTCGTCCAGACAACGGCATGCTGAGCGTTGGTGTTGCATACCGTTTCGGTCAAGCTGATGCTCCAGTTGTTGCTCCAGCTCCAGTTGTTGAGCCAGCAGCTCCAGTTGTTGAAAACAAACGTTTCACACTGCGTTCAGACGTTCTGTTTAACTTCAACAAAGCATCTCTGAAACCAGAAGGTCAGCAAGCTCTGAATGAACTGTACAACGAACTGAGCAGCATCGACCCAACTCAAGGTCGCGTACTGGTAGTTGGTTTCACTGACCGTATCGGTTCACAAAACTACAACCTGCCACTGTCACAGAAACGTGCTCAGTCAGTAGTTGACTACTTAGTATCTAAAGGCGTTCCAGCTAGCGCAATCGCTGCAGAAGGCCGTGGTAAAGAAGATCCAGTAACTGGTAACAAATGTGACAACGTTAAAGGCCGTGCAGCTCTGATCGAGTGTTTAGCGCCAGACCGTCGCGTTGAAATCGAAATCCAAGGTACAACTGAAGTTGTAACTCAGCCAGGTGCTTAATTCTTAGCCCTAGTTTGAATTTCGAACTGAAATACAAAAACCCCAATTAATATTGGGGTTTTTTATTACTAAAAATAATAGACACGATACAAAAATTCATTTTTAAAATTAAACTTCCCGCAATCATGTCATATAGCTTGAATTACCAGCACGGATCCTCACAGATCTTCATTAATTATCTTTTTCCTTTGGTGTTCCAAGGATCGCTTGCAAATCTTGTTTTAATGAGCTCATTTGGCTTTCATATTTATCTTTGTGTTCCGCATCTTCAATCAACTGAATAATAGTTTCAGACAACGTTTTATTACGCTTCACAGCAAGATTAGACAAACGCTGCCATACTGAAAAATTTAAATCTATTGATTTCTTACGTGTATGTGGATGCTCGGCATTGAAATGACGCTTACGCCTCGCCCGAATACTCTGTTTCATTCGGTTATCAAGCTCTGGATTCATATGCTGAGTGATCCACTTTAGTACATCAACCGGTCTATTTTCCATTTTTAGCAGCAAGTCTATGGCTTCTTTTTCTGCGCTTCTTTCTATATAGCGGGTAATTGCTTCGCCACCTCTTGCTTTATTGACGAGGTATTCCCATTTCCAGCCACATTCAAGATTTTCAAGCTGCTGATATTTCATAATTTTTCCTGAAGAAAATTGAACCTATTTTTATATTAGCAAGATTATAAACAAAATACTCATGCAGATATTCGATTTAGTGGAATATTCACTTTTTCAATAAAGAAGGTAAGCCTACCTTGTAAAAATAGTGTACAATCCGCTCCTATCTGTTAACAAATTAATAAAACTGCATGTCCACATTTGAATACATACTCGTCATCTATGGGATTGGCGGTGTATGCGCAATGCTATTTACCCTACTCGTAACAAAAGATCCAAACTTTTTTATGCGCCTACTGAGCGCCATACTTATTGGCTTAACTTGGCCAATGACACTACCCATTGTATTTATGTTTTCGTTATTCTAGTCGATAATTCAACAATTATTGCTGCAAGATTGCCTATCAAAGGCTAATATAACAAGCTTGCCCATTGGGTAATGAATTAGCCTGAAATTTGTTTATAAAACAAACAATGCTATTTAGCAAATTTATTAAATAAACCTTTTTCAGGCATATACGCCCAGCTTACTGGCAGGCATTTTATTTATAACTCTATTAATAGCAGATAATTATAGTGATCAGTCAAGAACTAACATGGCAAGGCCTAATTCCTAACTTATCGTCATTTCAGACGAAATTTGTATCTTCAGAAACGTTGACCCCTGCAATTTTATCAGACATTCAGCCTAGGCTATCTGATGGCATACAACATTTTGTTGATGAATTTGCCCAAACGCGCTTTATGTTTATCAAGTCTGATGAAAGTGAGACATATCTTAGCCTTTATGCTAATGCAATTACCCCATTACTGGCAGAGATAAATACTATTGATGGTGACTATCAATTATCTGAAGATAACCGCGTTTTCCAGTGGGAAAATGGTGTTACAAGCCGTTTTTCTTCTCGTGATAAAATCGCTTACCGTAATTGGATAGAACCCGAACAATTATTTGGCTATGTTACCCCTTCCTTGAATTTAGTCCCAGGCTTACTTCACCAAATCAATGGTGGCATATTAGTTATCGCTGCTAGCACATTAATTAATCAACCTTTAATGTGGGCTCGCCTAAAAAATATGGTTAACCGTCAACAGCTTGAATGGCTGCCTTATTCGGATAATCAACCTTTACCCATTGAAATTGAGCCACAGCCTTTAGAACTTAAAGTCATAATTGTTGGTGACCGACTCGCTCTAGAAGAATTTGAATTTACATCACCAGAGTTATTTAGCTGCGCTATTTATGGCGAATATGAGCCTGTTATGTTCTTCGAAGATGAAGAACAATTGGCCTTATGGATGCGTTATATTAAATCCATTATTGATTCCAATAAATTACCGAATATTTCTCCTGATGGGTGGCTTCCTTTTATCCAACAAGCTGTACGTTACTGTGAGGATAAATTTAATCTTCCTCTTGATAATCTTTGGTTAGTTCGCTCCCTTGTAGATGCCAGCCATTACCATGTCAACCATTTGCTCACTCAAGAGTCATTTAACCAAGCTAACGAAAATCGCCAATGGCGCCATAGTTTCCTAGCAGAACGTACTCAAGATGATATTTTGCAAGAACAGATCTTTGTTAAAACCGAAGGCGAAGTTATCGGCCAAGTTAATGGTTTATCTGTTTTGCAATACCCAGGGCACCCTGACGCTATTGGTGAACCTTCTCGAATTACCTGTGTCGCCCATTTAGGTGATGGCGAATTCACTGACGTAGAACGCAAAGCAGAGTTAGGTGGTAATATCCATGCCAAAGGCATGATGATCATGCAAGCCTATTTAAATTACGAGCTTAAATTAGAGCAACCTCAACCTTTCTCAGCCTCTATCGTCTTTGAGCAATCTTATGGTGAAGTTGATGGTGATAGCGCATCACTCGCAGAGCTGTGCGCTTTAATTAGTGCATTAGCACTACAGCCTATTGACCAGCAAATTGCTATCACTGGTGCGGTTGACCAATTTGGCTATGTCCAACCTATTGGTGGGGTGAATGAGAAAATTGAAGGTTTCTTTGATATCTGTGAAAAACGCGGGTTAACTGGCAACCAAGGTGTCATCATCCCAATGGCAAATGTCCGCCATTTATGCACCAAATCTGCTGTCGTTGAAGCCGTAAAAGAAGGCCAATTCCATATTTGGCCCGTTGAACATGTCGCCCAAGCCATTACTTTACTCACTAAACAACCTTACTTTGAACAGCAAGCTGAAGAGGAAAATGTACACCTGTTAGCTTTAATTCAAGAACGCATTAATCAAGCAAATTCACCGGATAAGGCTAGACTTCCTTGGTTCTTAAAATGGATGAGTTAAGTAAAGATTGCGTAAAAAATAGCAGATCGGAGTTGTTCAGCGTACAAGTGTAAGCTATCCTGTAGCCCTACACATAATAAAGGCTATCTTAAGAACATGGTTGATAAACGCGGATCCTACACAAAAGATGATTTAATTGCTTCTGGTAAAGGCGAATTATTTGGAGAAAATGGTCCTCCACTGCCATCAGGAAACATGTTGATGATGGATCGCATCGTCAGTATGACTGAAGATGGTGGCACATTTAATAAAGGTTATGTGGAAGCTGAACTGGATATTAATCCAGACCTTTGGTTCTTTGGCTGCCACTTTACAAACGACCCTGTCATGCCTGGCTGTTTAGGCCTAGATGCCATGTGGCAGTTAGTTGGCTTCTATCTTGGCTGGCTTGGCGGTGAAGGAAAAGGACGTGCTTTAGGCGTTGGCGAAGTTAAATTTACAGGCCAAGTCCTCCCTACTGCGAAGAAAGTCACTTACCGCATCAGCTTTAAACGCGTGATCAACCGTAAGCTGATCATGGGGTTAGCAGACGGTGAAGTCTTAGTTGATGGTAAATTAATTTATACTGCAACAGACTTAAAAGTGGGTCTTTTTAAAGACACGAGCGCATTCTAAGCTTTGAAATGCAAACCTCCGCAATGGCGGAGGTTCTTAAATTGATTGATATCTTTAACTTAAAAACCCGAAAATACTCAAATAAACGAGTACAGGCTATTTAACCTAAAAGATTAAAAGAATGTGGGGGTTACACTACCGCTATGGTTCGATCCTCCATCGCCTTTCGCCAACCACCTAGCCAATGCGACCGAGCATCTACTGCTTGATATGGGCACAGTTCTTTAGAGCGCCCTGCTAAACCTGCTTGATAACCTCTTGATAAAGCTCTTTCTAAACGGTCTCGCTTCTGTCTTTTCATGCCTTACTTCCCTCATCATTTAAATGGAAAAGAAAACAGCACCTACTATTTTTTAATAGGTACACTATAGAAATAGCGCCCGTTGATAAAAAAATCAAGTAAAGATTTTCATATATTTGTCATAAATAGCATAAATGTGACTTGTATGTGGCAATTAATATAATCTATTGATTTTAATCATAAATAAAAATATCCTTTTATTTATCATCATATTAGAGAACAAAAGAATTTATCATTCACTAATATATAAATTAAAAAGATATCTATATTTAATAAAAATAATAATGCACCTAAAATATATAAACCATATATATTAAAGGTGCATTTAATATAAAATACTTAGGTAATAACTAGTATTTATCTATCTCTTTCGCAATACTCTCAGCCACTTGCTGCCAGCCCATCGATAACGTACGGACCAACTCCGGGTAACCATCTTCATTTTGATCTAATTGCACATCAAAATTACGGCGGATCACGTTGTTATTATGAGAGTAAGTCCAAAAGCCTTGAACTAATACTTTACCGTCATACCGCCCATTAAAGGCCGTTAAAGTGATATCGAGCGTATCCGGCGAGTTTTGTAATGGCTGCAAAGAAACTAGTTTTTCAGGTAATGCCGCAGATAATTCTCTCACCATCGACTGCCCAAGCTGTTGTTCTAATGGGCTAGCCCATAAGTGTGTACTCGCATTGGTATAACTGACATCTGTCGTTTGGTAAGTAATACCATTTGACGTCAATACATCCGATAACATGATGCGCTGTAACCATACTTGGCCTTTATCCATCACCTCTGCAGATTGTGTCTGAGGAGTTTTCATTGGCAATTGATAGTACTTTTTCTCAGGAGTACTACTACAAGCCGCCAACAATAAAACAAATATCGATAATAAATATCTCATTATTTTTTCACTCCTTTAGGCTCAACATCCTTCGTTGGCTCAGCTTCAAAAACTAATGCGTTACTCTTATTATTTAAAGTACGTAAAAGTGGCTGAACTTCTCTCAATACTTGGTCTAAACGCTGCATGTTATCCACCATTTTATTATAGGCTGGTGAACCAGGTTGGAAACCTTGCATTGCACGGTTCATTTCTTGCAGTGTTTTTTGCAAGTCATGAGGTAAATTTTGGAACTCTTTACTCGCCATCACTTTGTTGAGCTGTGCCAACATGGCATTAGCTTCTTTAACAACTTTCTGCCCTTCTGCCAATGTTTGTGTGGTTTGATTAAGCATTGGTTCAATTGGCATATTGTTAATTTTATCTAACACTGCAATGACTTTTTGTTGAATTTGCGCTAACCCTGCACTGGTTGTCGGGATAATTTTATAACCAGCAACTACAGTTGGGCCTTTATAAGGCTCTGCATTTTGCACAAAATCCAAATCAACAAATAATGCGCCAGTTAGCAAGTTTCCTGATTTTAATGATGCCCTTAAGCCATCTTTCAAGGCTAAATTTAATTCATTTTTCAAATTAAAATTCTTACCGACATCTTTAGAGAAACGCTCTGGCTCAATGTGAATCAAAACCGGAATTCTAAAGTCATTATCCAGTGATTGGTCTAAACCTTCCGTATAAAAAGGCACTTGTGCAACGGTACCTAAACGAATACCACGGAACTCTACTGGCGCTCCGGGTTGCAGGCCTCGCACTGAGTCTGAGAAAAACAAAACAAAATCTTGATACTGCGTATACAAGGAATTTTGAATACTACTTTGGTTATCAAACAGTTGGAATTCAGTATTTTCCTTCACATTTGCACCTGGAACCCACCCTGTTGGAACATCAAAACTCACACCACCGGTCAGTAATGTGGCTATTGAGCCCATTTCAACGTGAACTCCTTGGGATGACATATCAAAAGCAATGCCGCTGTCTTTCCAGAAACGTACATTTGAACTAATCAATTTGTCATAAGGCGCATTGATAAATAATTGGTAGCGCATATCACGCTTGTCCATATCAAAGTCACTGGTTTCAACAGAACCAACTCGGTAACCACGGAATAATACTGGGTCACCTGGGTTTAGTTGCCCTGCCTTATCGCTCACCAATACAACACGAATTCCCTTAGCATCTGGTGATGCAAGAGGCGGAGTATCCAATAAGGTGAACTCGAAATGTTCTTTTGCCGCTAACCCCGGTTGAAGCTCAATGTAAGCACCTGAAAGTAATGTGCCAAGACCAGTGACACCATCTCGCCCAATTGTCGGTTTTACAATCCAAAACGCGGAATCGGTACGCAACAATTCTTTCATTTCATTATTCAAGCGCGCTTTAATAATCACTCGACTAAAGTTGTCATCAAGTGTCACGCTTTCTACAACGCCAATATCAACGCTGCGACTTTTAATTTTCGTTTTACCCGCTTCTATTCCTTCAGCATTGTAAGTGATTAATGTCACTTCAGGGCCTTGGTTGCTAAAGTGGTAAAATAAAACCCAAGCACCAAGCAAGAGCGTCACTATTGGGATCACCCATACAGGCGACCAACTTTTTAGCTTGCTAATTTTTGCATTGGCCTGCGGTGTTTCTTTTTCAGTCACCCGATGACTCCTTCTTGTTCAACAGTATTTACTGCATTTTTTCTTTCACAGCGATCCCAAGTTAATCTAGGGTCAAAGGTCATCGCTGCAAACATTGTGAGAATAACAACCACACCAAAGAAAATAATCCCCATCGCAGGGACAATATTCATCAACTGCCCCATTTGAACCAAAGAGGCTAAAATAGTGATAACAAATACATCTATCATTGACCAACGACCAACATATTCCACCAACTCATAAATAAAATGCATACGATGTGGGTCACGATTACCGTACCCCTTGGAATCTAGGCAAAGCCATGCAATTCCTATCATTTTCAATGTAGGCACCATGATACTGGCCACAAAAATCACCATGGCAACAGGGTATGACCCGTCTTCCCACAACAAAATGACTCCGTCAATAATGGTCGAGTTTAATGCGGTTCCCAACGTATTTGTGGTCATCATTGGCAGTACGTTAGCAGGGATATACAACATAATTGATGTCACTAAAAGTGCCAAAGTCCATTGTAAACTTTGGTTTTTCCGTACACTACCATGGGAGTGACAACGTGGGCATTTTGATTGTTCGGCAGGTAAAATCGCCGTACACACAAGACATAAACGTACATCTTGTTTAATACCCGTCTGGCCCACGATTAACGGCTTATCTAATTTCGGAGCCGCTTCAATTCGGTTCCATAGCCAGTGACGATCTAAGCATTGAAAAGCCCTTACTTGCAGCATGCAGTACGCGCAATAAGGTAAAAAGCTTAACCCGATGCCAATATCGCCGTAAGCTATCAATTTAACAAAACTGACTAAGACCCCCGCTAGAAAGATCTCAGCCATACACCACGCTTTCATTTGGAACAGTATACGGGTGATCACCACTTTAATACCTTTAGGAATATGAACTTGCAACCCTAAAAGGATAATGGTGACCATACAAAATGCAGGAATAATCAATGAAAAGAATAGAAAAAATAGTGCCAGACCGCTATAACGCGTGGTTGCTATAATTTCAATGATTTGGAATAGTGAAATTTCATTTTCAATCCCTGCGGCGCCCATCTTAACAAAAGGGAACAAGCAGGCAACAAACAGCATAATTAATGCACTGAATGCATATGCTGCCGGCTGCTTATACGGATATCGCCACTTTGAGACCAATGTGGTTTCGCAGCGTGGACACGTTGCCTTGCTCCCTTGTTCCAACTCAGGAACTGCAACCAACATGTCACACTGAGGACAAAGCACATGTTCATGAGACGCATGGTTGCACAAAGTGTATTTGCTCCTTTAATTAAAACGTAATTAGCCGTTCTTCAGCAATTCAAGCTCTTGCCAACGGTCAAATGCTTGCTCTAGTTCAGCTTCTTTTGCTGCTAGCTGACTCAGCGTTTTTTCTGTTACATCATGTGGTTGATTGAAAAAATCGGCATCACCAACTTGAGTTTGCAATGTTTCAATTTCACTTTCAAGTTGTTCCAATTTTGCTGGCAATTGTTCCAATTCACGTAATAAATTGTAACTGAGCTTATTTGAACGTTTTACCGTTTCTTTCGGTTTCGTCTGTTTATCTTGGGCAGTCACTTTACCCGTTTGTTCTGCTTTCAAACTCACTGTTTGTGCTTTTTGCTGCTGAGCATCGTAATATCCGCCCGCAAAACGCTTAATAACCCCATTACCTTCGAAGATCCAACATTCTGTCACACTGTTATCAACAAACTCTCGGTCATGGCTAACCAATAAAACCGTTCCTTGGTAACCATCAACTAGCTCTTCGAGTAACTCTAAGGTTTCGACATCAAGGTCGTTAGTCGGTTCATCGAGGATCAATAAGTTACTTGGTTTTAGGAATAAACGCGCAAGCAACAAGCGGTTACGCTCACCACCAGAAAGCGCCCTAACAGGAGTCATCGCACGTTTTGGTGGAAACATAAAGTCTTGTAAGTAGCCTAAAACATGGCGTGGCTTGCCATTGACCATGACTTCTTGTTTTCCTTCTGCCAAGTTATCCATCACGGTTTTATCTGGGTCCAATGCCGCACGGTGCTGGTCGAAATAAGCAACTTCCAACTTAGTCCCACAATGAACTCGTCCGCTATCTGCTTGTAAATCTCCTAGCATTAAGCGCAATAATGTTGTTTTACCACAACCGTTTGGCCCAACTAGCGCGATTTTATCGCCACGTAATACTTGAGCTGAAAAATCTTTTACCAGTACTTTATTATCAATCTGGTAATTCACATTTTCCATTTCGAACACAATTTTGCCAGAACGGGCTGCTTCACCCACTTGCATTTTCGCTGTGCCCATCACTTCACGACGCTCTGAACGCTCTACGCGTAGCGCTTTCAGCGCACGAACACGACCTTCGTTACGAGTACGTCGCGCTTTAATACCTTGGCGGATCCACGTCTCTTCTTGGGCTAATTTACGGTCGAATTCTGCATTTTGCATCTCTTCAACACGCAATGCTTCTTCTTTATTCACCAAGTAGTCATCATAATTACCCGGCCAAGAAGACAGCTGCCCACGGTCTAAATCAATAATACGTGTTGCCATATTACGGATAAACGAACGGTCATGGGAGATAAATACGATGCTGCCTTGGAAATCTTTTAGGAAGTTTTCCAGCCAAAGAATTGTTTCTATATCTAAGTGGTTGGTTGGCTCATCTAAAAATAGTACTCGTGGGTTACTCACTAACGCACGGCCCAAAGCGGCCTTACGTAACCAACCACCTGATAATGAAGACAGTTCTGCATCCGCAGGTAAACCGAGTTTTTTCAGCACATCACTGATACGAGAGTCCAGCAACCATAAATTACGATTATCTAACACCTCTTGTAATTCAGCTAATTTATTTAGATTTTTTTCACTCGGGTCGGTTTCGACCTCTTTTGCAACATGGTGATAATCTTTGAGGTACTGAGCCTGTTCTGCAACACCTTCAGCCACAAAATCAAAAATAGTGCCTTCAATATTACGCGGTGGGTCTTGCTGCAAGCGTGCAACAACTAAATCTTGCTCATAAACCAATTGGCCATCATCTAACGGCTGTTCTTTCGTTAACACACGCATTAACGTTGATTTACCCGCACCATTGCGGCCAACCAAACATACACGTTCGTTATCTTCGATATGAATTTCGGTATTATCCAGTAATGGGGCATCACTAAACGAAAGGTATGCACCCGACAAATTAATTAAAGCCATTGATTCTATCCTTACTCTGCGTGGCTAATTAGCCAGCAGTTATGTATTTGGCGGTTACGAGCAAAATCTTCTGACAGTGTTTTAGCTGTGATTTCTTGTGCTTGTAATCCTAATTCTTTAATTGCTTCAAGATCCATTTTGAAACCGCGTTTGTTATTAGAGAACATTACGGTTCCACCACGGCGTAATAACCGCTTTAGGTGGGTAATCAATTGGATATGATCTCGTTGTACGTCAAACGTACCATCCATGCGTTTTGAATTTGAGAATGTTGGGGGATCAATAAAGATCAAATCAAATTGTTCCCGGCTATTCGCCAGCCAACTCAAGCAATCCGCTTGAATTAAACGATGTTGGCGACCTGTTAGCCCATTCGCTTGTAGGTTTTTTTCAGCCCACTCAAGATAAGTACGTGACATATCTACGGAAGTGGTGCTTTTCGCGCCGCCAAGCCCTGCATGCACAGTGGCAGTACCGGTGTAACAGAACAAGTTTAAGAAATCGGCATCTTTACTCATCTGGCCTAACATTTTACGGGCAATACGATGGTCAAGAAATAACCCTGTATCCAGATAGTCCGTCAAATTCACCAACATTTTCGCATTGTATTCTTGCACTAAAAAGAAATCGTCTTTTTGCGCTAATTTCTCATACTGCTGCTTGCCTTTTTGGCGCTGGCGCGTTTTTAACACTAGCTGATTCGATGTCAGTTCTAATACATTCATTGTTGCAGTGATCACATCAAATAGGCGTTGACGAGCTTTGCGTTCATCAACGGTTTTCGGTGGCGCGTATTCTTGGATAACCACTTTGTCGCCATAAATATCAACCGCAACATTGTATTCAGGTAAATCAGCATCATAAACACGGTAACTATCAATGCCTTGTTGTTTTGCCCATTTACTTAATTTCTTGATATTTTTACGTAAACGATTTGCAAAATCAGGTGAAATTTCCGCTATCGTTTCTGATGGCGTAGCCGCTAGCTGGTAGTTTTTCTGGACACAATCTAAAGGACCATTCTTAGCTTTAAATTCACGCTCTGAACGCAGTTGCAAACAGCTAAGTAACTCAGGAGAAGCACTAAAAATCGATAAACGCCAACCAGGGAAGCGGGCCTTCACGATCCGCCCTAACTGGCTATGTAGCGCAATTAAAGCAGGCTCACTTTCTAAACGCTCCCCATAAGGGGGATTGCTAATAATCGTGCCTAACGCATCGGCCTTAACTGGGTTTTCCAATGCAGCGGCATCACCTTGCTTAAAGGTGATTAAATCTTGTAACCCTGCACGGCGCGCGTTCGCACGAGCCATTTCCAGTACGCGCTTATCGATATCAAAACCATAAAAACGCGATGTCGTTTCTTTCAAACCTTGGCGGAAACGCACTTGCGCTTCCGTGGTTAGTTCACGCCAAAGTTCCGCGTTAAATTTCGACCATGCATAAAAGCCCCAATGCGTACGGTGTAACCCGGGAGCTTTATCTGTTGCCATCATTGCAGCTTCAATTAACAAGGTTCCTGAACCGCACATCGGGTCGACCAAGGGGGTTCCTTGCTGCCAACCTGAACGGTTAATAATTGCGGCTGCCAGCGTCTCTTTTAAGGGGGCTTGGCCTGCCAAATCACGGTAGCCACGAATATGTAATGAATCACCACTTAAATCGAGTGCTACACTGGCTTTTTCTTTATTAAGGTAGACGTTGATGCGGATATCCGCTTGCTGGCGAGCGACATCAGGACGTTGGTCTAGCTTGCGTACGAAGCTGTCTACGATAGCATCTTTCACTTTCAATGCACCGTATTGGCTGTTGCGAATTTCTTCGTTAGTCCCTGTAAAATGAACAACAAAGGTATCATTGACGGAGAAAATCTCACTCCAGTCGATTGCTTGTACACCGAGGTACAAATCTAAGTCACTGTAGACGTCAAAATCATTCAGTGGCAATAAAATACGCGATGCCAGCCGACTCCACAGTAGGCTTTGGTACATCACACGTTCGTCGGCCTGAAAATAGACACCCCCTTGGGCCACTTTGCATTGGCTAGCGCCAAGCGATTCTAATTCCGTTTTCAGTAGTTCTTCAAGGCCGCGAGCTGTGCTGGCAAACAGAGAATTCATAGTATTTATTACCAATTTTGATGAAAAATTGTTGCGCATTATAGCTAATCTTATGCAGTTGTCATAAAGTTGCTACGCACAATTATAAGGATTAAAAAATGATAACGCTTTCGCGCCTTTACACACACCCAGTTAAATCTATGCGAGGAGTTCGTTTATCCCACGCCTTCGCTGATATTAGCGGTTTGACTTTTGATCGTAATTTTATGGTAACCACGCTGGAAGGTAAATTTATTACGGCGAGAAAATATCCACAAATGTTACTTTTTACACCGGTAATGCTCAATAATGGTCTTCACTTGCGAGCACCAAATGGCGAAAGTGCGACGGTATTGTATCAGGACTTTGATGATAAGCAGAGCCCTACTGAAGTTTGGGGCAATCATTTTCATGCACTTATTGCACCTGAAGCGATAAATAGCTGGTTAAGTACCTTTTTTGACGAACCGGTACAATTACGCTGGCTAAGCCCGCAGCTTTCTCGTCGCGTCAAAGAACACCAAGATGTGCCGATGTCTTTTGCTGACGGCTACCCTTTCTTACTGATCAACGAAGCTTCTGTCCAAGAACTGCAACGCCGTTGCCCTGCCAGTATTAAATTAGAACAGTTTCGTGGCAACTTAATTATTACAGGCGCCAAGCCTTTTGAAGAAGATACATGGAAAACCATTCAAATTGGTGATGTCATCTTTACATTAGATAGGCCATGTAGCCGATGCATTTTAACTACTGTTAGCCCAGAGAAAGGGATCAAACATCCCCACAGTGAGCCACTTGCGACATTACAAACCTTCCGTTCAGATGAAACAGGTGATGTCGATTTTGGCCAAAATGTGATTATTAAAAATACCGGTGTTATTCGTGTTGGCGATACCCTGACGGTATTAGAAACTAAACCAGCAAAACAGTATTTAGTTCAAGAGCGGGAAAGTGACCTAGCAGCTAATAGTTTAAATACTCAAGCCAATAAGGTCAGTTTAGTTTTTGGAGAAACAGAATATACCGGTGATAACCAAAATGTGATCCTGGAGCAACTAGAATCCAATGGTTTAACTATCCCTTATTCATGTCGAGCTGGCATCTGTGGTCGCTGTAAAATTAAACTTATTTCAGGGGAAGTCACCCCGTTAAAACAAAGCGCCATTAAAGAAAACGGTTATATACTCGCCTGTAGTTGTATCCCGAAAACATCCGTTAAATTAGCGTTTAATTAAGCGTTGATTTTGCTTTTTAACACCATCAAGGTTTCAATTCTACGATGGTGTTAAACGCTCAAAACTAGATTAATTAGCAAAAAAACTTTTTGTTTCACTATTCTTTTTTGATCTCTAGCGATCATTTAAATAGCATTACCGTATAATTGACGTTTCACTTTAGATGAATATTCAAGCATGCGATCGTTCATGATCTTAATTGGATCGCAAAATCGTAAAGTTCGATCGGGTAATTCTAAAATTGGTTCCGCTAATAAACATAAACTCGCAGAAGAGCCAGCCTCAGCAATAATAAATGTGGAATAATGGTTCGTATTTTCTAAACACACTTGAATTATTTGCCCCTGCTTAGGCTCATTAATATAGTGAAATGAAGAAAAGTACCAACTCTTTGGCATCTGTGGCTTTAAAAAACGAAAAGCAACTAAACTATTTAAGACTAATTCAGCTCTTTCTTCTTGAGTAATATTTAGCCTTTTAGCCTGCTCATCAAATAAATAATATTCACCTGCATCTTCGATACTAAAAGGCATCTCATTACGAGCAAAAACCGTTAGCATCTTAGCAGGAAAACATGAACGAAATATCATGCCGTTGGCGAGATCTAACATCACCCTATTATGGTCATGATCAAAATACCAACGCCAATGATCATCAGGTTTAATATTCATAAACGATCCTTTAGCGATTTACCGGTAAATAAAGTAGAAATGATCTCTATAATGATCCTTTCTAAATTTACTCTAAGGCTATTTTTATATGCTAAAAATTGGATCTGCTAAATAAGAAGATGCGTTAGAAATAACTGGATAATATTGTTATCTAAATAGCAAATCTACTGAAAATTGAGTTCAACTTGATACAAAAATAGCCACTATTAGCAATATAGTTTAAAAGGGGGAATAAATAAACCCCCTTGATACGTAAATTTACAATTTATTACTAGATATGATTAACAATATCTTTAATTAATTTTGGCCCATGATAAATAAAACCAGAATAAATTTGAATTAAAGAGGCACCCGCTTCCATTTTTTCACGCGCCGCGGTAAGGGAATCAATTCCACCTACTCCAATTATTGGCAGCTTTCCATTTAACTCACGTGAAATAATCTTAATAACTTGTGTACTTTTTAATTGCACAGGACGGCCACTTAACCCACCAGCCTCATTACAATGATTTATCCCTTGAACCAAAGAACGATCTAGCGTGGTATTCGTTGCAATAACGCCATCAATATTATGCCTAACTAGGCTATCTGAAACTTGGATAATTTCCTCTTCAGATAAATCAGGCGCAACCTTTACAGCGACAGGTACATATTTTTGGTGCTGTAATTGTAATTCCAGTTGTTTTGCTTTTATACTACTTAATAAATCATCTAGTGCTTCGCCATATTGTAATGTACGCAAGCCTGGCGTATTTGGTGAGGAAATATTAATAGCAATATAACCTGCATGAGCATAGACCTTATCCATGCAAATTAAATAGTCATCTTTACCTTGTTCAACAGGTGTATCTTTATTTTTGCCAATATTGATACCAATGACCCCGCCGTAATTCGATTTTTTAACATTCTCAACAAGGTTATCGACACCTTTATTATTAAAACCCATCCGGTTAATTAAACCTTCTGCTTCTACAAGTCGAAATAACCGCGGTTTGTCATTACCAGACTGTGGACGAGGAGTTACCGTACCAATTTCTATAAACCCAAAACCCATTGCACCAAATGCATCAATACATTCACCATCTTTATCTAAACCCGCGGCGAGCCCTAGTGGGTTTTTAAAGGAAAGCCCCATGCATTGAACGGGTTTAGTGGCAACAGATTGGCGAATAAGACATTGGAAAGGGGAATGGTTCAAACGTTGAAGCTGGCGAAAAGTCAATTCATGAGCTTTTTCAGGGTCGAGCTGGAACAGTGCCTTGCGGGCAAGATGATATAACATATCCAATAACCTATTTTTACTAGTGCGTTTCAATAAAATAGACATTATGTCGCGCACCAAAACCCTCGCCAAAGACTGATTGCCGAGTTTTCACTGTGCGAACTATTTTTCGTCGGATAAAACGCGCTATAGATTACCCTATCTCACCGCCTTTTTACCATGAAAAAATCAATAAAAATTCATTTGCCTGATTTTTTTGGGGGAAAACAACCACTTTATGGCAGTTATCTCTCATTTAATATTCCATTATTGTCATAAACAAATAAGCCGCTAAATTAAATTTTAGCGGCTTATTAAAACCAATAATTGGTTAGCTATATATAAATCAGCTTTCTAACGCTTTGGTAATTTTTTCAAATAGATCACCAGAAAGGTTATCGAGCGCTTTTAATTGCTCAAGCACTTTGCGCATCTGTGCTTGGCGCTGTTCATCATAACGTTTTAAACGGATCAACGGCTCGATCAGCCTCGAAGCCACTTGCGGGTTACGTGTATTCAGATCGACTAAAATTTCATACAGGAATTGGTAACCACTGCTATCTTTCGCATGGAAATTAACGGGATTCCCTGCTGTGAAAGCACCGACAAGTGAGCGAACACGGTTCGGGTTACTCATACTAAATGAGCGGTGATTCAATAATGCACGTACATTGGCAAGCGCTTCTTTTGCAGGGTTCGCCCCTTGCAATGTAAACCACTTATCCATGACTAACCCGTCATGGTGCCAACGCTCATCAAAGTCTGCCATTAACTGTTCTTTACAAGCTAACTGTGATTCATTTGCTGCGGTCAATGCGGCCAGCGAATCCGTCATGTTATCGGCAGATTGGTATTGTTCCAGCACTAATTTATTCGCCAGTTCGCTATCATCACCCGCCGCTAAGTATTGCAGGCAAATATTACGCAATGAACGTTTAGCAATATCTTGGTGATCAACACGATAGCCATCAATATTAATGGAGCGATAAACGGTGAGAAGCTCATCATGCATTTCTACTGCTAAATGATGATGGATAAAATTCACCACTTCGTGGATCGCTACCGGGTCAATAACCGTAAATAATTCTGCAAGCTCATTTTCGGAAGGCAACGTTAAGATCAAGGCGACTAACGCAGGGTCAATCGAATCACTTAATAATACACCGCGGAAAGCATCAACTACTGGCTCAGGTAAAACTAAAGTCTCACCATTTTGATAGTGAGCCACGTTAATTTTTACATAATTATTAATGAGTTGCTGAGCAGCATCCCAACGAGCAAATTCATTGCTTGCATGCTGCATCAAGAAAGCTAATTGCTCATCTGTGTAGTTGTAATCTAATTTTACAGGGGCTGAAAACTCACGCAATAAGGAGGGAACTGGGCGACTTGTCACCTCATCAAAAACAAACGTTTGAGTTTCTTGCGTAATGTTTAGCACTGAATTTACCACACTACCATCACGTTTTAGCGTAATAATTCCACCTTGCTCATCATAGAGCTCAATATCCAATGGGATATGTAATGGTCGTTTTTCAGCTTGATCCGCCGTAGGTGGCGTCATTTGGCTAACATGTAGCGTATATTGTTGTTTTTCTGGTGAATATTCATCACGCACAGTTAAAACTGGCGTCCCTGATTGGCTATACCAACGACGAAATAGTGATAAATCAACATTTGACGCATCTTCCATCGCCTGCACAAAATCGTCACAGGTTGCCGCACTGCCATCATGGCGATGAACATAAAGTTGTATTCCCGCTTGGAACATTTCCTCACCGAGCAGCGTATGGATCATGCGAATGACTTCAGACCCTTTTTCATACACTGTTAAAGTATAGAAATTGTTCATTTCAATGACTTTGTCAGGGCGGATCGGGTGCGCCATTGGGCTTGCATCTTCAGCAAACTGGGCTGAACGCATCACTTTAACATTGTTGATACGGTTAACAGAGCGAGAGCCTAAATCAGAGCTAAATTCTTGATCGCGGAAAACAGTTAACCCTTCTTTTAAGCTCAATTGGAACCAGTCACGGCAAGTGATACGGTTACCAGTCCAGTTATGGAAGTATTCGTGACCAATCACAGATTCGATATTCAGATAGTCTTTATCCGTCGCTGTCTCACTTTTAGCTAAAACATATTTAGAGTTAAAGACATTCAAACCTTTATTTTCCATGGCTCCCATGTTGAAGAAATCAACGGCAACAATCATATAGATATCAAGGTCATACTCTAAACCAAAGCGTTCTTCATCCCATTTCATGGCATTTTTCAGGGACTGCATTGCCCATGGTGCACGGTCTAAATTACCTTTATCAACAAAAAGTTCTAACGCAACTTCACGGCCACTACGAGTCACAAAGGTGTCTTTTAAAACATCAAAATCGCCTGCGACTAAGGCAAATAAATAACTTGGTTTTGGGAATGGGTCCTCCCATTTCACCCAATGGCGGCCGTCTTCTAACTCACCTTCTGCGATACGGTTACCATTTGATAATAAATAAGGATAACGTGATTTATCCGCTGTAATTGTGGTGGTATAGCGAGCCAACACATCTGGTCGGTCTTGGTAATAGGTAATATGGCGAAAACCTTCCGCTTCACATTGTGTGCATAACGCCTCACCTGAAACATATAGCCCTTCTAACGCTGTATTTTTTTCAGGGCTAATTTCATTCACAATCCGCAGTGTAAAAGATTCAGGTAATGATTCAATAATCAATTTACCTTCAGATTCTTTATAGTTTTTCCACGCTTTGCCATCGACTTCAATACTGACTAGTGATAAATCTTCGCCATTGAGTTCAAGTGTTGATGACTGAGAGTTAAGGCGTTTTACCTTGCTTATTGCGGTAACGACTGTCTTCACTGGGTCAAGATTAAAATCGAGGTCAATTTCTGTAATTGTGTAATCAGGTGCTTGATAATCCTGACGATATTTCGCTTGTCTTAGCTGGGTCATAAGTAACCTTTTAATTCGTTATATTCAATATCGTACTGCTTTATTACTTATACAATACTATAAGCCACAATAATGTGAATGGATTTGAGAAACATTTTCATCAAAAAATGTTATCTATTTTTATGGCAATGTTAGCTTTGTATGTCACACCCTGCTTAACTTTGTTAAAAATTCGTTTGTTTGTTGGTGCTATAGTACTATTAAATATTTTATAGCGTGTTAGTATCTTTTCGTGATTAATGCTTTTTGTCTATTTCTATGGAACATAATACGAATAAAACGTATTTATTTGATTTTATAGTAATACAAAAAGGCAATGCGCGAATTTAGGTTGCCGTGCTCCTTGAAACCAAGAGGTAGAATAACACTTCTATCTTTTGCTAAAGTGGGTATACTTTTGCAACTTTAACGATTTAGCTAACGACTATTGCTGCTTTTATCTCATTGTGAATTTTTGAAAAATCAAACAGGTTTCAAGGGAAACAAGAGTAAAAATGAATAGCATTAGTGGTAAAGATAAGCTCCGCGAGGATGTCTGCGTGCCATGAATTTAGACGCTACACCAATTATTACATCACTGCTTGATACCGATGCTTACAAGCTTCATATGCAGCAGGCCGTTTTCCACCGTTACCACCAGGTACCGGTTGTCGCTGAGTTCCGCTGTCGTAGCAGTGAGATCTTAGGTGCTTACGCCAATGAAATCAGGCAACAAATTCAGTTGATGGCTAACTTATCACTTTCTGATAATGAACTGAATTTTCTCCGCCGCTTACCTTTCTTCCAAGAAGACTATCTTACGTGGTTAAAATCATTCCGCTTTAACCCTGAACAAGTCGTTGTCAGTACCACCGACGAAGGCCAATTGGCTATTCGCATTAGTGGGCCTTGGCGTGAAGTGATCATGTGGGAGGTACCACTCCTTGCATTGGTCAGTGAAATCATCCAAAAAGATAGGCACCCAAACATTCATCCTGATGATGCTGTTCAACAACTTAAAAAGCTGTTAAATGTTTTTTATCAACAAGCTGATGAGCACCAACTTGATTTGTCTAACTTTAAGCTAATGGACTTCGGGACACGCCGCCGTTTTTCCTACGATGTGCAATCCGCCATTGTTTCGATGCTTAAACAAGAATTTCCTTACCTTGTAGGGACGAGCAATTACAAACTTGCTCACGAGTTAGGCCTAGCCCCTGTTGGCACACAAGCCCATGAGTGGTTCCAAGCCCACCAGCAAATCAGCCCTGAATTGGCAAATAGCCAACGCGAGGCATTGCAGAGCTGGCTAGATGAATACCCTAATCACTTAGGTGTCGCATTAACTGACTGTATCACCATGGATGCCTTTTTGCGTGATTTTGATGCTAACTTTGCGAACCGCTACCAAGGGTTGCGTCATGATTCAGGGGACCCGATCGAATGGGGCGAAAAAGCCATTGCTCATTACCAAAAATTGGGTATCGACCCTATGAGCAAAACACTGGTGTTCTCTGACAGCTTAGACTTACAAAAAGCACTTGAATTATATCGTTATTTCCACCAACGGATTAACCTTGTTTTTGGTATCGGCACTCGTCTAACCTGCAATATTCCCAATGTTACGCCGCTAAATATTGTGATCAAATTGGTAGAGTGCAATGGTAAGCCTGTCGCTAAGCTCTCAGATAGCCCAGGAAAAACCATTTGTGAAGATGATGAGTTCGTCAATCAACTCAGAAAAGCGTTCGACCTACCTAAAATGGAAAAAGCCAGCTAATTAAGTCGCTTTTCCCTAGCTCTGAGTAAGAATTTGCACTTTTCTTGCCCAGAGCTTCAAAACCCCCTTTTTCTTTTATTCACTTACTATTACTATAGCTTTTAAGCTCAATAACCACGCTTCGCTTCAACAGAAATGTTTTATCGCGATTTTTTACTTGTTTCCTAATAAATGGCAAGTAACATAGAGCTTTGGCCCCTGAAAAATGGGATTTCGTTAATATCCCTACTTTAACTATTTTAATCGCCATAAACCGATGACATTTTTTGAATAATATTCATAGATATAAGCGGTCGAATGGATTTAAAACAATTTGAATTACATCCTAAATAATTCGAGTTGTAGGAAGGCGGCAAACAAAGTGAGCCCTAGGAGCATACATAAGTATGTGACTAGGGTCGGTTTGTGAAGCCAACGCATCTACGGCTCGAAGTATGACGGATTGAGATAGTCGAAGTAGATATCGTTAAATATGAAGAGAGTGAATTATATGATAGTAGCGCCTGTAGTCGACGTACTGCAAGGCCGAGTGGCGGTAGGCACAGAAGTCACCGTTCAAGGCTGGGTACGTACAAGGAGAGATTCAAATGCTGGTTTTTCTTTCCTCGCCGTTTATGACGGTTCTTGCTTTAATCCGTTACAGGCTATCATTAATAATAATTTACCGAATTATAATGACGAAGTCCTGCACCTAACAACGGGTTGTTCTGTTGAAGTTACGGGTACCGTAAAAGAATCCCCAGGCCAAGGTCAATCATTTGAGCTTGAAGCCACTGCTGTAAAAGTTGTTGGTTGGGTTGAAGACCCTGACACCTACCCAATGGCAGCGAAGCGTCATAGTGTTGAGTTTTTACGTGAAGCCGCACACTTGCGCCCACGTACTAACTTAATTGGTGCCGTTGCACGTGTGCGTCATACTTTAGCGCAAGCTATCCACCGTTTCTTTGATGAGCAAGGCTACTTCTGGGTTTCAACTCCAGTGATCACTGCCTCAGACACCGAAGGCGCGGGGGAAATGTTCCGTGTTTCTACATTGGATTACAATAACCTGCCACGTGATGACAAAGGTGAAGTCGATTTCAGCGAAGATTTCTTTGGTCGCGAAGCTTTCTTAACCGTTTCAGGCCAACTGAACGGTGAAGCCTATGCAACAGCGATTAGCAAAGTTTACACTTTCGGCCCAACCTTCCGTGCTGAAAACTCAAATACTAGCCGTCACTTAGCTGAATTCTGGATGGTCGAACCTGAAGTGGCATTTGCTTCTTTAGATGATGTCGCAGGCCTTGCAGAAAAAATGCTGAAATTCGCCTTCAAAGCCGCGCTTGAAGAACGCCGTGATGACTTAGAATTCTTTGCACAACGTGTTGATAAAGACGTTATCAACCGCTTAGAAAGCTTTGTTAACTCAGACTTTGCACAAGTTGATTACACGGATGCCATTAAAATCCTAGAAACTTGTGGTCAAAAATTCGAAAACCCAGTTTATTGGGGTGTCGATATGTCGTCTGAGCACGAGCGTTACCTTGCTGAGCAACACTTTAAAGCCCCTGTGGTTGTGAAAAACTACCCGAAAGACATCAAAGCTTTCTATATGCGCCTCAATGAAGATGGCAAAACTGTTGCTGCGATGGATGTATTAGCACCGGGTATTGGTGAAATCATCGGTGGCTCACAACGTGAAGAACGTCTTGATATGCTAGATGCCCGTCTTGAAGAAATGGGTATGAATAAAGAAGATTACTGGTGGTACCGTGATCTGCGCCGTTATGGCACCGTTCCTCACTCAGGTTTCGGCCTTGGTTTTGAACGTTTAGTGGCTTACGTCACTGGTGTGGGTAACGTACGTGAAGTGATTCCATTCCCACGTACCCCAAGAAATGCAGCGTTCTAATAACTGCTTTTCTATGTTAACACCTTAATATACGGGCCAACTAATGTTGGCCCGTTACTTTTCAGTCCTAATATACTTTCACTATACAACTATCTCATCTTGTTACATCAAATTACAGCCACATGATAACCAGGTCACAATTTTTACGTTATCACCTTATTATTCTCCGTAAACAGCCAGCAATCTGCTACCGCTAAGAATAATCTGCTTTTTAATCTCACTATTCTCTTTTTACTGGTGATAAATAACCGCTTTGCATTCGCTAAACTGCTCAAAAAAAACTCAATTTGTCTTTTGAAAAAGTTCCCTAATTTTTGTAATATTTTTTAAACTGGTACGATGAGTGATTGTTTATTGATCTATTTTTTACATTTTGAAACATCTAGTTACCATTTGTTTCAGAATCTTTGATTTTGTAGCACTTTGAGGGTAGATAATTTTATTTAGCAATGGAACACTGGTCGCCGACATAGACGACACTAATCTCTCATAAATAGTTCCAATTATTTTTTGCGAATTATTTTTGGCAGTGGCAGGTGTCCGAATAACACCAATGAGGGTAATAATAATGATGAAACGCAATATTCTTGCAATGGTTATCCCAGCTCTGTTAGCTGCTGGTGCAGCAAACGCAGCTGAAGTATACAACAAAGACGGCAACAAATTAGACGTTTACGGTAAAGTTGACGTTCGTCACTACTTTGCTTCTGCAGATAAAAAATTCGCTGATGGCACAGCTAAACCAAGCCAAGACGGTGATGATTCACGTGTTCGTTTAGGTCTGAAAGGTGACACTCAAATCACTGATCAACTGACTGGTTTCGGTCGTTTCGAGTGGGAAACTAAGACTAACAAAACTGAAACTAACAACGAAAACAAAAACCGTTTAGCATACGCAGGTCTGAAATTCGCTGATTTCGGTTCAATCGACTACGGCCGTAACTACGGTGTTAACTATGATGTGAACGCATGGACCGACGTTATGCCTTTATGGGGCGGCGACACTATGGCTCAGTCAGACACATTCATGACTAGCCGTAACCGTAACCTGTTAACTTACCGTAACAACAACGCGTTTGGTTATGTTGATGGCCTAAGCTTTGCCCTGCAATACCAAGGTAAAAACGGCGATAACAACAAATCAGGCGGTAAAAATGCTTGGGAAAATAACGGTGACGGCTACGGTTTAGCGGCTGCTTATGACTTAGGTTGGGGCGTAACACTGGGTGGTAGCTATGCTAACTCATCTCGTACTCCATCACAAAAACTCTCTGATGCTGGTGGAAACAAAGCTCAAGTATGGAACGTTGGTGGTAAATTCGACGCTAACAATGTTTACTTAGCAGCGATGTACGGTCAAGCACTGAACACTACTCACTTCGGTAATGACGATACTATCGCTAACAAAACTGAAAACGTTGAGTTAGTTGCACAGTACCTGTTCGACTTCGGTCTGAAACCATCTTTAGGTTATAACCAATCTAAAGCTAAAAACGTAAACGGTGAGAACGGCGATATCGTTAAATATATCTCTGTTGGTTCTTACTACTACTTCAACAAAAACATGTCTGCAGTTGTTGATTACAAAATCAACCTGTTAAAAGACAACGACTTCAGCAAAGAATACGGTCTGATGACTGACAACGTTCTGGGCTTAGGTTTAGTTTACCAATTCTAATTATCAGTTAACTGATAAGTTAGAAAACGGTAACATGTTTTTGCAAGCAGCGCTTCGGCGCTGCTTTTTTATTTCGCTCTCCCCGCCTCAAACTACCTCCTCCTAAAAACTCCCTCCTCCTAAAAACTCCCAAATTATCGGTAAGACAGACTGATTCACCGCCTTTATAGATATTTATGGTTAGATTACATGCAATTCCTACCTAGTTCACAAGATCTCGCCGATTTTTGGTAAAACGGTTGGCAAAAAGCCTTTATCACGTTACCCTGAAAACTCGACTCGTTCGACTAAACCCGTTTTCAGCTACACCCGCGAGTTTCGTATGGTATGGGCAGATTACAAGCAAGGATAGCCAACCGCATTCTCACTTATGCCTTCATACCTTAGGAACTGTGTGGGTACCACTACAGAGCTTTGGAATCGACAACATGTTTGAAAAAATTACTTCTGCCCCTGCTGACCCAATCTTAGGTCTTGCTGATAGTTTCCGTGCTGATCCCCGCGATAATAAAATCAACTTAGGTATTGGCGTCTATAAAGACGAATCAGGGAAAACCCCTGTGCTTGATACCGTTAAAAAAGCAGAAAAATTCCTGCTGGATAACGAAAACACCAAAAACTATCTTGCGATTAGCGGAATGCCAGAGTTCGGCCGTGTAACACAAGAACTGTTATTCGGTGCACAACATGAAATTGTCACCTCAAAACGTGCACGTACAGCGCAAGCACCCGGCGGTACTGGTGCCCTGCGTATCGCAGCTGATTTTATTGCGAAGCAAACTAATGCAAAACGCGTTTGGATCAGCAACCCAACTTGGCCTAATCACAAAAATATTTTTGAAGCGGCTGGCTTAGAAGTGCTGACCTACAATTACTATGATGCAGCCAACCACGGTATGGATTTCGACGGTATGCTTAACAGCCTGTCATCCGCTGTTGCTGGCGATGTGATTGTTCTACACGGTTGCTGCCATAACCCAACGGGTATTGACCCAACTGCTGAGCAATGGACAAAGCTGGCGGCATTATGTGCGGAAAAAGGTTTATTGCCGGTTTTTGACTTTGCTTACCAAGGTTTCGCAAAAGGCTTAGATGAAGATGCCGAAGGCCTGCGTATTTTCACCAAAAACAACCCTGAAATGATTGTTGCGAGCTCATTCTCTAAAAACTTCGGTCTATACAATGAGCGTGTTGGTGCTTGTACCATCATAGCCAAAGACAGCGATAACGCCGAGCGTGCATTTAGCCAAGCGAAAGCGGTTATTCGTGCCAACTACTCAAACCCACCAGCGCACGGTGCTGCAGTGGTAACAACCATCCTTTCTGATGACGTATTAAAAGCTGAGTGGATCCAAGAGTTAACCGCAATGCGTGAGCGTATTAAACGCATGCGCCAACTGTTAGTGAAAACATTGGAAGAAAAAGGCGCTAAACAGGACTTTAGCTTCATTATCAACCAAAACGGTATGTTCTCCTTCAGTGGCCTAACAAAAGAGCAGGTAGAGCGTCTACGTAGCGAATTTGGTATCTATGCCGTAAGCTCTGGCCGTATTAACGTGGCAGGCTTAACATTAGAGAACATGGTTCCATTATGTGATGCCATCGTTAAAGTGCTGTAATCATTCAAATGTGTTAACGCTTAACCTTTGAAAATAATAAAACAGCACCTTTAATATCATGCCAGTCAGTCCCATTTCTGACTGGCTATTTTTATAACCAACTATTTAAGGTGGCTAAGAAAGCGCTCAGTTATTTGTACCGCCCCCCAATTCTTTCTATAATTACTGTTATTTATACTAAGGTCGAGATTGCTTTCATAATCAATGCGTTCCTCAACAAGTAACTGAACCAAACGGTCGATGGTTTGCTCTATATATTGTTCTGATAATTGCTGGTAACTATTGAGATGACGCACTTGCATGACACTATTCATTGACCCAATATGGTTGTTATGAGATAGCGTCACTTGCCTGCCACTCTTTGAGCGATATATTGTTTCAGCAACCTTAGCTGACAATTGTTTATAACTGACTTCTTCAGTATCAAAATCAATTAGAGCCACCTGATTGCGTCCCTCAAAATCAGTGATCTTCACATCGCCTTTACCATGGCCGCTAACAATATAGAGGTCGTCCCCTTGAGCTGCTGCTAATTGGTCTTTTCCATCTAAAGAGATAAGCACATCTCGATACATGCCTTGCGCCCATAAAATATCATCACCTTGCCCACCATATAGCACATTTTCACCACCATAAGTTATCAGCTTATCGTGACCACTATCACCTTTGATAATACGACCATGTTGGGTCATATCCGTGACGTTATCATTGCCTGATAAAGTATCAATAAGCCAATTATTTCTAGGGCTATCCTGCTGTAATAGAATGCCATCATCTCTCAACGTTAGTTTTAAAGGCCTTGCTACACCATCAACTACCACGCCATTTAATGTGCTTGCAAGCTCATCAACGGGTTTCCAAGTGGTGAACGCCCCTGACTGTTTGGCTTTATGGAGTTTTTCAGAGAGATAATTAACGAGCGGAGTCATCCCGTGTCTCGTGGAGGAGTTAAATTTTTCGTCCAGCCGCTCATAGTGGTGAATATTGAAGTTCCCCTCACCATCATCGTTAGAAGCCTTAATTTTTACCAGTTTACCAGCGGGTGAAGCATAAAATTGGTATATTGAGTCACTTTCTTCAATTAGTTGACGTTTAAAATTGACCAAATGAATATGGTTATTGCCAATCTGGTCTTCAATATAAACGACACCTGCCTGATGACCATCAATTAAATAGTGATCATCACCAGCCTCGCCCATTAACGTATCGTTTCCTAGACTGGATAACAGCAAATCATCCCCCGAGCCACCACTAATAAAGTTGTCCCCAGCACCACCATATAAGAGATTATTTCCACCGCTGGCTTTAATATTATCATCACCATCCCCTCCCAAGAGGACATAGCTTTCTAAGCCTTTATTGATAATAGTATCATCGCCATTTTGAGCATCAATGACATGTTTTTCAGATTGATAGCCCATTGGCAATATAATTTGATCGTCACCCGCACTACTTTCTTTAACTGGGTTTACTGGTGTTAAGCGGTTTTCCTGTAAGTTGACTTTAAATAAATTGCTATGCTTGTCTTGAATTAAAACAACATCACAGAGCTTATTGCCTACATTAGTAAACTTAATAGTCAATTGTTTTTGCCCGAATTTATCTAAACGGTATAGCTGCCCATCATCCATATACAGCGAATAACCATTTTCTGTAGGCAACAATAAGCACAGGCTGTCCTTATCCGTAAAACTGTCATTGACTTTAGAAAAATCAAATTCGACCTCACCATATTCCTCTTTATTTTGTACAATTTGGTAGGTATCGATTCCATGGCTAACTTCAATATAACTACCTAATTTTATTAGGGGTAATATATTATTTTGACTATTTCCACGGTAGGTTAAGTGTTCAGCACGGCCTATGGGCGTAAACCATCCCCAATTAGGCTCCTTATAATGACGTGATTGGTTTATCGTTATGGTACCCATTGACTCATCTATTTTGACAGATTTTCCGTCTATAGATGATAATTGATCCCCTTCTTGTATATAGCTTAAACTAAAATACTTGTTAGGATATTTTTCATCTATTACCGTTGTTATCATCCAACCATCAAGGGTTTGTAATCGATAGACATGATGTGGCACCTTCGAATCTGCATCTTGAATATTTTCGAGGACAATATTGACTTCACTTTCTACATTTTGAAAAAAGTGGCCATCAATACTATTTTTGGGTTGTCTGATTGTTAAAACCAAGTGGTTGCCGTCCAGCTGAACTTGCTTTATTTCATCTAGAAAATACTCTAAAGCGACTCTGCTTTGTTGGTAATTAGGTTCTTTAATAACCACTTTCGCCTGAAACTTGTGGTTATTTTGTATATAAATAGGGTTTAGGTATTTTCGCGTTTTAACTGATTTTTCTTTTCTATCAAAATAGCGCTCTGTTAGGTACAAATCGTCAGCATGGTCAAGCCACTCATAACGGCGAATATGATAACTATCATTACCGTCACCACCAGCTGCAATACCTTGAGTTAAAATGAGTTTATCATCCCCCCCTTTTCCTTCTACGATGTCTTTTCCTAACCCGCCATCCAATATATTCGCCGTATCATTTCCCCGTAAATGATCATTGCTATTCCCTCTTATCATCACATTTTCCATACTTTGCAAATGGGCAACGGGAATAAAAGAATGATTTCGCTCTCGCTGATAAAGCACCGTATTTTTGTTTAAGTTTACATGTACACGGTGGCTATCTGGTAGATTATCAATAATAATTGTGTCCTGCCCGTCTTGGCCATCTAGATACTTAGTCGGCTTCTTTCCCCCTCGTGAAGTTAACGATGCTAAACAGCTATCTCGAATAAAAAATAGATCGTCTTTATCTCCCCCTGCAAAATACTTTTCACCTGATAATACTTGAAAGGCATTCTTCTGTGATTTTTTACCGATTACAACGTCATTACCATTAGCCGTATTCCAGCTAGTCCCTTCACTATTGGTATTTTCAATATATAACGCTGTCCGTTGTCTGTTATTCACTAAATGTTCACTGAAAACACGTTCATTTTCCCTTAGCATTTGTTGCCCTAATACACCAAATTCCGTTTTTTTCGAATAAAAACTAATTTGTTCCGGGTTAGAATTTATTAACTGGTCTTGAAGAGGCTGTGATAATTCATCATCTAAAATTTGGTGTCGTACTTTAAATTCATCTAATAACGAGTTATTATAGGTAGAATTTAAAGAATAACGCTCATGAGTCGCTATGCTACCGGTATTTTTAAGGTCAAATATCTCTTTCTCTTTTGCTTTCAGACGAAAGCCATGCTGAATAGACCATCCCATATTTTCATAAAGGTGTTTTAAATTTTTAAACCACGCCGTCGTTCTGGCAATTTTATTTTGTAAAAGAAACTTAACTTCATCAGCAGTAAACGAAGGTGCCTCTTTACGTAAAAAACGCACCGTCGTATTTCCCGCCCCTAGATATAGATTTCCCAACTTACCGTAAAAATAATTATCATAATTATCAACCAAGTAGTATCGAGGCTCATTTTCATAGGTCGGCTTTTCAATGACACTAAGATGGTGAGCAAATCCTGCCTGCATAATATTATTTTCAAATAAAACGAGATCCATATTCCAATCTTGCTCTTTAAACGCATTAATATAATGTTGTATATTCATTTCTTGCTGGCTACGTATGGTTGGGTCTAAACCTACAGCCCCCCGGATCCCCTCTTCTAATTCACGATCCCAGTCAATATCAATAACTTCTTTGATGTTTTGAACCGCACGAACACCGCTATAAGCCCAGCCCCCAACCAGCAGTATACCTCCAATAACTAACCCAGCGACGGGGATAACGGAAGAGCCCACTAAGATGCCAATAACAGTGACCCCATTGATCACAGCACTAGCAATAGAGAAAGATGCATTTACGATAAGATCTTGGCGTTGTTTCGGGTCTGTGACACTGTCTAATTTAGATAAGCTGTCGTAGGCTTGGTAAACATCAATTCCCATCCCTACCAAATTGAAAATCACCACCGTCCCCGAAGCAATCCTCGCACGGACTAACGAAGTTGCTCCCTTACTGGATGCAATATTTAATAGCATCGGTTGCACTATCATATCGCCATAATTAAACAGGGCTGACGCAGCAAGTAAATAAAACTGTTTTTCTAACTCTTTAATTTCCTCATCACTAATATCGGGGTTATCTAGTTTATCTAAAATGGCATATGCACTAATTAGGCTTTGAATAGCCCCAGCGGCTCCCATTGCTTGCCCAGAACGATTTGCCAAACGTCGAAACTGCGGAAGCTTCTTACCTGCTTGACGAATCTTGAGTAAGATTGGTGATGGGATGGTATTTTGCTGAACATCAATATTATTCGCTAAATATTTAAGCTGTTTTTTTAGCACTCCCGACTCAGCAAAGCTAGCTTGGTAATCAACTAATTGGTGGATATCCGCTGACTTTAATTGTTCATGGAATACTTTAATGAAAGAGAGATCTTCTTTCCCACCTTCCATCAACGTAAAATACATTGTTAGTTTATCTGCGGAAAAACGAATTTTATTATGTAGATCAGCCGTATTGATATCACCCAAAGAAATCGGTTTTCCATCAATAGTGGCACCTAATTGTTGTAATTTGGCAAAGGCAATTTTTTCACCGTTAATAGTGATCCAACCGTTTTTTGGTAACGTAAATTCAATTTGTTCAATAATTGATTGTCGCTGGCTACGTAAAGAAGACAATGCGCTTTTAAAGCCAGCTGAGTCTAAGTCAATACGCTGAAAGTCTGCTCTAAATTCCCCTTCAGAAAGTTGGTTATTTTCACTAAAGTAATGCTTAATTTGCTGTTGAAATTGCTGTAGAGCTTGTTGAGAAGAGCTATTTTTCACATTAAGTTGGAGCCCATGGGGATCAAATAAGCTGATTTCATAACCGCCATTACGTTGTACATAAGTTACGGTATAAGTGACCGATTTCCCCTTTAAGAAGATTATTGCGTTATCCACTTCGCCAAGTGTTGCGAATAGACTACCAAGTGATTGATCCGCTATTGAAATCCCATTTTTGTGGAGTTCAGTATTAATATCTTGGCTGTACTGCTCCATCTTTATCAGCAGTGAGTTTTCTGCTGATGTCGATGCATTTTTCACTGTGGCTTGCTCTATTTGCCCTTTACGTTCAATAAAATCTCGTGCTGAATGGCTTTCCCCTAAATACAGTTCAACCGCGTATATTCCCCCCAAAGTTTGATCCATTTCTCGGCTTTGAGCGCCTGAACGAATAACTCCATGATCTACTAACTCAACTTTATTACCATCAATTAATTGTTGGTTAAATTTAGCTAATCGCTGTGCTTGGTTATCTTCATAAAGGCTAAATGCATCTGCAAAAAAGTATTGTTTCAAAGGTGCATTTTTCCCAATAAAATTGGCTGAGGCTAATTCACTAAATTCTATTAATTTATTACTAAATAAAATATATTCATGATTATCCGTAACTAACGCTAAAATTTTGCCTTTATCGATTCCACTACCAGCAGGAAATAATTTCATTAATAACTTTTGTGAACGTTCACTTAAGTGATTTAGTATCGAGATGTCATTTCTTATCGCAGACAATAATATCTGGATATCACTCGCTTGTTGTTGATAAGGACTTGATATTTCTAGTTCTAAAAATGGCTCTAGTAATAGTGAATTAGCTTCAAATTTTTGACTTAACGTTGCATTTAATTTTCGATTTACTAACGGATCAGAGACTGCAATTTTTAGTTTTTTAACATCAATATTGCCATTTCCATCAGAAAAATACTTCAATAAATAGGTGTGTTCAGTCTTATTAATATCTTGAATAGAAATTTCTTTTAGTGCTATTTTTTCTAATGTATTAATAATAGAATGATGTGAATTTTCAACTGTTTCCAGTCCTTTTATTTTTTTGTTTTCATTCAAAGCGTTATCAAAGAGATCGGCATTCTTGATTTCTGTTCCGTGCTCTTCGGCAAGAATAGTTTTACGCTTATTGTTATCTAGATGAATATCTTTAAATTCATCGTCAGTATCTAGCATAACGTTCTCATTAGATTGCTGCTTGTTTTCTTTATTTTCAGCATTGTCGTTAAGGCTTTTTTTTCGACTAATTTCTGCTAGTCCTTTTAAATAGGTATCTGATATTTTTCTTTTGGGTTCAAATAATTCTCCATTATCACCTTCACTCCATTTTTTATTTAACGGAGCACGATACCCCTGATTAATTAATAATTGCTGGAAATTAGATAGTTGTTCTACATTATCAATAATAATAGAACCATTAGAATTCATTGGAAAATACGTCTCAATTGATTCCGTTGACCCTCTAAGTTTATTTTTCCCCTTCAGGTTTTCAGGTAAGAAAAAAGTTATCGGAAAATTTTCACTCATCACACTGGCAGGGTTGGCATCATCAGCACCGTGGTGAACCAGTTCAAACCCATTTTCACGGCCTAGCTGGCGGTTCATCTTATCTTTGAGTTGTTTTATTTTCTTATTGCTAACACCGTTATCCTGCCCCTCATAACGATCATATTCCGCTTTATTATTAAATAGTTTTTTTTCCTTTGCTGATAATTCATCATAATTGACACTTGCTTTCCATGTTTCCCAAGATGGCATTTCTCTCACATTGATATAATGCTCTAAATCTGACATTGGAAATATAATGCTAAATAAATCATAATCTGCCGTGACAGGCTTGCCTGTTTTAGTATCCCCAATAACCAAGAAATCAGTCAATTGTTCATTTTCCAGATAGTAAACTTTCCAGTTATCTAATGTGCTATCAGCACTTTTTTTCAGGAAAAAGACTTTCTCACTGCCATCAACAATGGATGTAGTACGATAATAGCCCTCATCATTAATAAGTTCTAATGGTGAGATAGCACTAAATTGACGTAATTCATCTATTCGCTGAGTGCTAATCTCTAAATGGACACTCATTGCCTTACCGGATTGAAATAGCTCTTGAAGCTGGAGATTAAGTTTATCACTGTTAGTTCGGCCTGATTTTTTAGCAAATTCCTGTTGTACCGGAATAAAACCACTATGAGGCCCCCAATCTGCACTTTTACCTTTAATGGCTAATCCCTTACTACTGTACTTTCCCGATTCAATTAAACTCGTTGATTTAGCATCTATTGGCCGTATACCAATAATAATATTTTCTTCACTAGCTATTTTCGTAAAAATGCGTTGATGGCTAGCTGGAATACCCGTTTTAACCTGCGGGCTCGTTTCTGCCAACGGTTTAAGTTGTAAATTGATACTCGAATAATCTCGCCCTGTTTTACCATTACTTTGAGTTATAGCGTTAACATCCTTATCATTCATGTTCTTATTTCCCTGAAAATTACAAATTCACTAATTATTTCAATTAATTATTTGTTTATTATTAAAACAAGCAATTATTTGTTCGATAGGAAAATAGCAAAATTCGAGGTGTTCCCAAACTAAGTTGGGAACAATTAGGACATAGTGTTAACTATTATTTTTTTTATGACATGATTAATATCGAGCTATAAAAACCCCCTGTTATTAAGGGGGTTAAGTTATACTCGTCATACTTCAAGTTGCAGTATTGTTGACTGCACTCATTCGCACTAGTCACATACTGATGTATGCTCCTAGCGACTCATTCATTTGTCGCCTAACTGCACCATGAATTATTTAGAGTATAGATTAGATAATTACCAGACTGGTTGTTCATCTTGTAAGAAAGGGTTTGTTTTTCGTTCAAAACCGAGATTAGACATCGGCCCATGACCAGGAATAAATTGATAATCATCGCCAAGCGGTAATACTTTGTTTTTAATTGATGAAATTAAATCTTGATGATTACCTCGTGGGAAGTCACTACGACCAACACCACCTTTGAATAATACATCACCCATGGAAATTAATTTATCAGCATGGTTCACAAAAATAATATGACCGGGCGTATGGCCAGGACAATGCAACACGTCAAATGTGATATTGCCACAAGTTACTTTATCCCCTTCTTCTAACCAGTAATCTGGCGTAAAATCAGGGCATTCGCCAATGTAAAACATCGCATTTTGCTCTGCGAGGTTTTCAATCCAAAAAGCGTCTTCTTTTTGTGGGCCATAAATCGGCACTGAAAAGTGCTTAGAGAGGATAGCTGATGCACCGATATGATCAGAATGGCCATGAGTTAACAGAATTTTAGTTAACTTCAACCCAAGGTTTTCAATAGTAGAAATTAATTTTTCCGCTTCTCCGCCGGGATCAACAACAACTGCATCTAACGTATTTTCATCCCAAATAACTTGGCAGTTTTGCATAAACGGTGTTACTGGGATAATAGTATATTTCATCGAGCAATTACTCCGTAATCTATGTCACCTATGCACAGATTACCACGTTCTTGCTGGTCCTGTATCGATATGTATAAAATTGCTTCGAGGATAATAACCAACGCCACCCGCTTTCATTTTCAATGCGGCCTTACGGATATTGCTCAACTGTAAACCTTCAATATGGAAATCCATTGCCTGCCCGCGTGTGTGGTAGCTTTTTTTCGCCACACCAGAGCTTTTACTGCGTAATTTATTATTAGTCTCTAAAGAACGATAACCAGAAATAAGCTGCACAGGTTTATTTGTTCCCATCATCATTTGTAATAAATAGATTTGATCAAACAGTTTGGGGTCAATGGTTTTCACTTTGTCACAACGATAGTCACGGAAAAAATGATTTAAACGTGCTAGTTCAGACTTATTGTAGCGGCGCCCATCAAAAAATTCAGTTTTTAACGATTCGCCTGTATTAATGTTTTGAAAACGTAAAATACGTGGTCGAGGGGTCGTCATTGCAGCAAATACATGGCTTGGTAATAAACTAAGGCCAATCGTTGCGGCCCCAATACCTAACCATTTTCTGCGGGATTGATCAATTATATCCATAGGTGATAGCTCAGACTCTAATAAATTCAGTATTAATCGATAAAATTTTGGCAACCTATTGAGTCTAGCAAATCATGCTTAGCTTTAATGTATAATTATGTAAAGATATGCATACTTAACAGGAATTTTATTGCAGTTTTCGTCAGTAATAGAGTTTTGTCACTCAAACTGCTCGAAACATGCAATCTTAGACACAAAATATGCTGCCTTTATCAAAGTAAGTAAAATAGCCATAGCTGAATAACTATAAAACAATGGAATAAACAGGATAAAAACGGAGAATAGAGGAAACGTCACGGAATGAAAATTTACGAAGAACTATGTTCAGGCCGTTAATACGTAAAATAATTAAGGGGAGAAAACTCCCCCTTATAAATTAAAACTCACAATTAGTGTAAAATCTTTTTCAACATTGGCAAATATTTATCTGCATTATCAATAGAATTATCATACTGATAAATATCTGCTCGATATTGTGGCTGTTGGTCTTTATCTACCCAAGCCGTTTGGTAGTACAGAAAAACTGGGATCCTATCTGGTATATTCACATACCGTGTTGACCCCTCTTTCAATGCACCGTCAATTCGTTTTTGTTCCCAACCTGCATCACCTAACAAAATACTGGCTAACTCACTTGCTTTATTCACACGCACACATCCAGAGCTTATTGCACGTGCATTACGATTAAACAAACTATGGTTTGGTGTATCGTGTAAATAAATCGCATCTGAACTCGGCATATTAAACTTATAGCGCCCTAATGAGTTAGTTGGGCCCGGAGCTTGTCGAATTCGATATGGGAAATTAGCTGGGGTGATATTATCCCAGTCAATAGCATATGGGTTGATTTCATATGAATCAGCCCCCCAACCAGAATAAACCGTATAGCCTTTTCGACTAAAATAACTTGGGTCTTGCTTCCCTTTTGGGGCGATATCTTTACGTGCCATACTGGTTGGCACACTCCAAGGCGGGTTAATTACCACGTTATTTAGCGCACTGCTCATGATCGGTGTTTTGCGATCTGCACGACCAACAATCACTTTAGAATCTAAAATGACTTCGTCATTTAAATAGAAATCTAAAGAGTAGCCAGGAATATTAACTAATATTCCTGTACCACTACTTGCAGGAATAATACGTAAACGTTGGATATTAAGCGCCATTAAACCTGCTTTTTGTTTTGGCTGCATATTTAACCAAACACGCGTGCCTTTTCCAACTACACCGTCGGCCTCTAAACCATATTGTAATTGGAATTTTTTTACAGCATCAACGAGTTCTTGGTCATATACTTTGGACACGGTACTTGCAAGTGCATCACTTGGCTCTGTTGGTTCGACGGTTTGTTCAACTGCCAGTTCTGCAACTTGAGCCATTGTTTCAGGAGGGGCAACTTCTTCGGTTACATTTCCACCCTCAAGTAACCCTTCACGTTGTAAGATTTGACGTAACTTAACCACATCATCGCTAGACTGCCCTGGCTTTAATGCTTTTGTTCCTACTATTTCTAGGTTATCTTCAGGCATCGCCAATAATTTCAGCATTTCCTTGCGCATTGGCAAATACATTGGATGATTCGGTGCCTGTGATTTTACCCAACTACTTAGGTTATTAGATTCAACGGCGTCTATCCATGGTTTCATTTGAGCCGTTGTTGGAGCAATAATTTTATATGGCCGATTAGTATATAGCCAGTACTGCCCGCTCGCCTCTATTGATGATAAATAATGTAAATAGCCAAGCATGGCATCAGATAAAATAACGTCACGGCCCAGTTCATTTAACTGGTTATTTTCCAGTATTGCCAACCATTCCCCAAATTGAGGCTGAACCCCAGCAAGGGATAATTCTGCCAATTGTTGTTGAAATTGGCTAATTGCCGTTTCATCTTGCCACAATAGCTGCATTTGCCTATCAGCATATAGTTTTGCTAATTGCGTAGAAAAAATAGGTTTCACATCCGTAGGAAGTGATTGTGTTATTTTTACTAAACTTTCTGTTGGTGTAACTGGAGCTACCGTTTGAACTTCAGAAACACTTTGCTGCGTATTTTCTTCATTTGAAAATGCAGGAAACTGTAACGCCATCAACCCGCATATTACTGAGACTTGCAGAGCTCGCACTCTTCTCTTTGCCATACATCCACCTTAATTAACTACATGGATAACAATATTTTTTATTATAATTACAATTTTATTGTATTTAATTTTAGCAGTAATGTTATAGGAATAGACTAATTTTCCTTTTTTCGGATTATAGACAGATAACCACTTAATGAGAAAAAGAATTATTTTCATTATTAGTGGGTATTTATTGGTGCTTTAAACATAGATGAATTTTATTTTAATTAAAAGCTTTAGCTAACGCTTTCTTTCTCACTTAATTTCCATATAGAAAAAGAGGTTTTCATCATGAAAAAATATGTTTTAAACATCGGGTTTTATTCAAATTAATTAATAATCTTGTTAAATTGCATTTGCACTATTTGTTAAATACAAGAAAACCGATATTTATTCCTAAATACCGGCTTTCATTTCATTCACAAAAACTATTACTGCAATGTTGGTGCTTGTACGTTCGGGGTTTCTTGCCCGAAGCCTTTTAAGCCAACCACATGCACATGCTCATGATTACCAACCACTTTACGAACTAGCTTATAGGTTGTGCCCTTCTCAGGGCTAATATTCTCAGGCGCCGCAATAATTAGCTGCATTTCTAACCTGTCACACAGTTCAAATAAGGTTGCAATTGATTTAGCATCTAATCGCGCAGCTTCATCTAAGAATAATAACCGGCAAGGAATAATATCTTTAGCACGCAGACGGCGAGACTCTTCTTCCCAGCTTTGTACTACCATCACTAAGATGGACATACCTGTACCAATAGCCTCACCAGTGGATAACGCACCACTTTCTGCTTTTAACCAGCCATCTGAACCTCTATTAACCTCAACTTCTAATTCTAAGTAGTTGCGGTAATCGAGTAATTCTTCACCGATGGTTTGTGGCAACCGCTGCCCAACATCCACTTGAGGGTTAAGGCGTTGGTATAATTTCGCCATCGCTTCAGAGAAAGTTAACCGTTGGCTGGTAAACAAGTCTTGGTGCATTTCACTTTCTTCGGAAAGGACACTGAGTAACAGCGCATGGCTTTCTCGAATATTCACATTGAGGCGAACCCCTTTAACCTGACCAAATGCCACGGCTTGCAGCCCTTGGTTTAGCATACGAATTCGATTCTGTTCGCGCTGAATGGTTTTGCGAATAATATTCGCCACACTTTTTGAACTGATCGCCAATTTTTGCTCACGTGCCGTTAGCTCTTCCGTTAAGCGCGCCAGCTCAATTTCCATTTGCTCGATTGCATCAATCGGGTCATCTGTACGAATGATGTCTTGGCGAATACGTTCACGTAGGTGTTGATATACCGCGATAAAGAATTTGATCTTCCGCTCAGGGTGTTTTGGATCTTCGGACAAACGCAGTACATCACGTAAATGTTCGTTATCCGCAACCGCTAAACGCAACGCACCTAAGGCTTTATCCGACATGGAACGTAAGCTGTCACCGTCAGTATAGGCCAGCTCACGGCGATGTAAACGACGCTCGACGCCATTGTCTTTCACCAAGCGCATTACCGCACACCAACCTGCTTTTGCCGTCACTACCTGCTCACGCAGCATATAGTAGTCTTTTTCTAACTTACGAAGGCGCTTCTGTAAGTTATCCATTTCAGCTTCACATAATGTCAGCTGTTTTTCTAACTGGTTAATACGGCTACGATTTTCCATAACACGCTGGTGCAACTCATCGCGTCGAATACGAGCGCGCTCTTGAGCATCAGGATCGGCTTTTACGCCGATCTCTTGCATCTCAACTTCGAGCTCTTTCAACATTTCTTGTTTGGTATCGAAAGAACTGCGTAACGAGGCGAGAACTTGATGGAATTGTGCACTTTGTGCTTGGTGCTGACGCAGCTGTTCGCGAGCGCGTGTACGCTCGGTTTCTGCCTGCTCTAAACGCTGACGTAATTTTTCATTCAAGTCCGCGTTTTCATTCACCATTCCTGTTGAGTCACTGTAACTAAAGTGAGCACGACGCTGAACAACCTCAACTAATGCAAAGGCTTGCTGTTTTGCATTTTGTTGGCTGTGTTTTGCTGACTCATAATCTTTGCGTAATTGTTCATGTTGTTCAGGATCACTGAGTAACACTGTCACAATCGGTTCTAACTTTTCTAACGCATGACCATGTTTATTCAGGAAATGTGCCGCTTCTTCTGCTTCCGTTAGTTCTTCGTTTATCTCTTCGACTCTGTCCGCCAATGTTTCATCGAGTAATAACCCCATTTGAGGTAATAAACGATTAAGAGCCGCAAGGCTTTCTTTGCCTTGTGCAAATTGTTGGCGTTGCTGCTGAGTTTGCTCTTCAAATTGTGCCAAAGCACGTTCAATTTCCGTGCGTTTCTGGTTAAGCGAACGAATTTCAGCTTCAGGATCATCTTCAAAGGCCACGGAAATATGTTGGCCTATAAACCGACTGAATGCTTGGTGCGAACGCTGAATTTTCTGCACATCAAATGACAGGTTCGCGTAACGCTCAGCAAGCTCATCACGTTCAGCAGTTAATGACTCTAAATGACTTTCACGAGCAGCACGACCAAACAAAGGTAATTCAGGATAACGAGAGTAACGCCATTGACGCTCAGACGAACGGACTAATACCGCATTTTCAAATTCCTGCGCATCAAAAACGCTGTCATCGAACGATTGAGGATCCCCCTCGATAAAATAAACATCGTCAGGGCAATCTTGTAATGTTTCGAGCTGGCTACGAACCACAGATAAGTCTTGAACCACAATACCATGACGAGCTGGGCCATATAACGCAGAAAAATAAGCCGCATCTTCGATGGTAATGTCATCATAAATTTCTGATAACAAAACACCATTAAAACGCTCAGCCAACGCTAACATGCGGCCATCTTCCGCACCACTTGGCTGACTTAACCGCTCAATTTGCTTTTCGAGATCTTTACGTTGCGCAGCAACTTCATCTCGTTCAACCGTTATTTCCCTTTCTTGTTCAAGGAGTTGCTGCATAAACTCAGTCACAGCAGTACTTGACTCAAACGTTTCATGGGATTGCTCATTAAGCTGTGTTAGCGCTTCTTGGGCCATAATCCATGCAGGGGCTTTAGATGAAAGTTGGCTAATCCGCTGGCGAATTTGTTCCAGTTCTTGGCGCATTTGCATTCGTCTTTCGCCACTCTCATTCACACCAATACTGAGCTCTTCTTGTTGCGCTTCCAGCTCAGCCATCAGTGCATCAAGTTCATCTGGCTCATAGCTTTGGCCATAACGTTTACAGAATTCCGCCAATAAGCGTTCTGCATTTTGCTGGCTATTCAGACGTTGTTGCAATTCAGATAGCTGCATACGCAATGGTTGTACACGATCCGCTAAATGTTGTTGTGATGACCAATCACGTAATAATGCACGCGCTTGTTGGTATGCATCACTGCGGCTAACTTCCCCTACCATATTTCTAACTAATTGATAGGCTTGCTCAAATTGGCTATGTGCGGCATCCGCCACACTCATTTTTTGCTCAAGCGCTAATAACGCTTGGGTAGCTTGTTGTTCACGCGCTTCGAAGGTATCTAGCCATTCATCTGCGTTATCAATGGATAATTCAGGAAGCTGGCACAATTCACGAGCACGCGTTAAGGCATGCAAGGCTTGCTGGTACTGAATAGCACGAGTTTGTTGTACATCTAGTGCTTGTTGGTAGTCAGCTAATTGATTTTTTAATTCATCAACTTCAATTTCAGCAGCTTCAGCTCGTGCTTCATATTCTTCTTGAGTCTCAGTCGCTTCAGCAACAACTTCACTTTGTTCTTCAAGACGATAAGTCAGTTCTTCGATATCTGCTTGATAGCGATCGATTTTTTCTTGTTGACGCAGCGCGGCTTGCACTAAATTTAAATGGTCACTGGCAGCTTGGTAGTCAGCTTCTAATTCTGTAGATGCCCCATTTTGCTCATTCAATTCACGCGCCATTTCGACGCTACGAACTTGTTCAACACGTAATTGTTTACGGCTAGCTAATAGCTCATTGCGCGCAGCCAGTGCTGCATCAAGGTGAATGCGTCTTTCATTGGAATGGCGCATATAATCCGCAGAAACATAATCAGTCGCCTGGCTAATCAAATGCTTGAATAAGTCGCGGTCTGATTGAGTGACACGAATGGCTTCTAATGTTAAACGGTTTTCACGCAGAGCCGCTTCCATATCTTGGAATGCTTTACGTACCCCACTGTTTTCTGGCAACAAATAATCACGTAATGAGCGAGTAATGGCACTAGAAATACCGCCATATAGTGACGCTTCAATCAGTCGATAATATTTGCTTCGGTCACTCGCAGAACGTAAGCGTTTCGGTAACACGCCTAATTCAAACAGTGTCGAGTGGTAATCGGTAATTGAGCTAAACTGCTTAAACAAAACGCCTTCCTGTTCTTCAAGACGTTCTTTTAGCTCATTGAGTGGGATCACTTTTGCTTGGCGGCCATCGATAATTTCCGTCAATATTTCCGTTGGAACTGTCGCTAATGGAATGCCTTGTACCATAAATGGCTTAATATCGACTTTTTTATCGCGCCCTGCGACTTGCTGTAAACGCACCCCCACCATGACGCGCTGATGCTTCGAATTTAACACATCCAAAATAGCGTAACAGACACCAGGACGTAACTTACCATGCAAGCCTTTATCACGAGAACCTGAGGTCGCGCCGGCTTCCGTTGTGTTACGGAAGTGAAGTAAGGTTAAATCTGGGATCATCGCGGTAATAAATGCTGCCATGGTTGTTGATTTACCCGCACCATTACCACCCGATAACGTGGTCACTAATTCATCAAGGTCAAAAGTTCGGGCAAAAAAACCGTTCCAATTCACCAGCGTCAGTGAGCGAAATTTTCCGCGTTCAATCATTATTCTTCATCCTCATCACTTTCTGCCGGTTCTTGACTCTCTTCGCCATCCTCTTCATCACTATCTTTTAGTGATAATTCACCGTCAAGAGAGATAGCTTCACCATCACGGATCATCCGTAACTGTGCATCTTGTGGGTTATCGCCACTGCGCACATCGGCGCCAAAACGGAATACAGATTCACTAATAATAAATTTACTCGAATCATTTTGCAGAAAATGCACCATTCCCAAGCGACGTAAACGGTTGAGTGATGTTCTTAATTTTTCCTGCAATTTTTGTTTGTCTAGGTCAGAACCTGTCGAACGTTGATTAACAAATTTAAGTAGTTTGCTTTCATCCGCTAATGATAATAATTCTTCAAATAACTCTTGTGAGGTAAAAATACCTTGGTTACTCAAGCGTTCCGGGCTGAGATAGAGATAACAAAGAATTTTCCCAACCATCATATCTAATTCAGATAACACAGAGCGAGGTATTAAGGTTGTTGATCGCGGACGTAAATAGAAGAACCCCTCAGGGGCACGAATTAATTCTACGTTATATCGTGCATAAAATTGTTCTAATGCTTCCTGAAAATCCATTAAAAATGCGTGGTTATCAAGGTCATCAACACTAATATGGCGACCTGAACGCAATTGGCTGTCTAGCTCTGGAAAAATCGGGTTAGCTAATGCTTGAGCCAGTTTAACTGGCATAAATTGTTCAATATTTGTCGATGACATGTGCCTGTACCTTGGCTCCGTGATCATTAATAGCTTGCCATTCTGCCGGTAATCCCGCCAAATCAGCCTCTGCGATACCTAATTTAACAGCTTGGTCGATAATAATTCGAGCAACATCAAAATGACGTTTTTGCGGATATTGCAGTAAGTACTCATGCAACACCCGGCCAACATCGAGCGGCCGTTGCTCTGTTTTATAAATGGCTAACTCAACTTCCATTAGCTCAGCAAGCTTGTCATTTAATTCACTAAACTCTTCAAATTCAAGCTCTGGTGGTAATTCACCCATGACCTCTTCATCATGCAACGCGAGCTCTTCATCACGCATATCGAATAACCGATCCGCATTAGCGTACGTGAGTGCCCAAGGGCTATCAAGGTAGTGCTGAACGGATTGACGTAACCGTTGAGAAAATATTCTATTTTTATCCATATCAATAGCTGTACGGATAAACTTATGAACATGACGGTCATAACCAATCCATAAATCGATAGATTGTTGACCCCAGCTAACAATACGGTCTAGTTTATTTTGCAGGTCAAAAACTAGCCTATCCACTAAGTCAGAGAACGCCGGCGCATTCATGTTGGCTTCTTGAATACGTAATAAATTCGCTTGCAGTTTATCCCCTGCGGCTTCTAATGTGTCTTGCAACTCACGCAATGTACCTGATGTTTCTGATAGTAATTGCTCACAGTTAGCGATAGCTGCCTGCCAGTCTTGATTTAATAATGCGGCAATATCTTCTTTTACTGAATTTTGCTGTTCATCCATAATACGTTGGGATAAATCAATACTGTCAAAAATTTCAGCAACTGAATATTTTAGTGGGGCAAACACGTAACGATGCCAATAAAATTCATCACCACCTTCCTCTGCGGCTTCAGCGGCACGTTGCAGCTCTCCTGCAACAATAGAAAGTTGCATGGAAAGTCTTAATGTTGAGAACTCTCTCTGACGAATATAATAATCGCTGATGCCAATCCCCAAAGGGGTTAACCGGTAAATTGCATTACCTTCAACAATGTCACTGGCAAAACGGTTAAAAATCTTCTGGCGAACCATATCATTGATGGCATTATTGGCCCTTACTGCCAATGATTCAGTTGTCTGCTCAAACCCTTTGCAAACTTCACGAAAGGCATCAACCAGTTCCCCTTCACTCATTTCACCATTGACTCTTTCACTATTTAATACCGCCACCGCAAGCAAAAATGCTAAACGTTCTGCGGGAAGTGAAATCGAAAAATCATTTTTTCGTGCCCAAGACACAAGTTCAGGGACGGTCTGGGAAAAATCACTCATAAATCGTCCTTTTGTATTTGTTTGCGTGCCATGACATGAACATAACGCCCCATGCTAATATAGGGTTCTTCACGGCAATACTGCTGTTCTAATGCCAACAATGCCGGAAAATCTTTTTGCTGTAACTGCCGACTTTGTAAATAGTCATGGAATACCCTGACACCACTTTTACCGATGATTTGCATATTACACTCGCCCAACCAAGCATCAACCTGATGAGGAAAAAGCGGGTTTTGTGGTGATAACGAGCGTTTACGACGACGTTGAATATGTGGCGTTGCAAGATGAAAATTTCCTAAAATTGCATTACGCATCACCAGACCATTTGCATTATAGAACATGACAGAAAATACGCCTTCTGGTCTAATTATATCTACCAGTTGTTCAATTGCATATTTTTGATCGCTAATCCATTCAAGTACCGCATGAAATAAAACAAGGTCAACAGGTTCATCAATATATTGTGCGATATCTTGCACTGCACAATGAACAAAACGCATGTTATCGCTAATACCTTGTTCCTTGGCAAGCTCACTGCCTCGTTCCAACATCTCTTCAGATAAATCGCAAAGTATCACCTGATGCCCCATTTCGGCGAGTTTGCGTGAAAAGTGTCCTTCACCACCACCTGCATCAAGTATTTTTAGAGTTTTACCCTCAAATTGGCTGCTTAATAATTGAGTTAAATCTTGCCAAACTACCGCTTCTCGTATTTTTCCTTTTGTCGTTCCGTAGATATTTTTTGCAAATTTATCGACAATATCATCAAAGTTGCGGTCTGCCATGTGCTATCCGGTTGCCTATCATCTATTATTTAAAGCGGTTTATGAGCCAATTTGTCGCGAAAAAACGTAAAATGGTTGATTACATCCTGATATTGAGAAAATTAACTCTAACCAGAAATATTCTCACATTGCAGCGTATTTATCACATACAATGCGAGGCGACTGTTAAAACAGGAATTATAACAGATAATAGCTATATTTTTGCATAGTACTTCATTGTGCTCAGCAAATTTCAGTTTGCTACTATTAAACACTATTCTGTTATTTTCCCTCTAATTTCGCTGCGTTATTGCATATTTTTCCGTAGATACTGCCACAATGATTAATCGATAACCCTTAAGAATAGGCTTAGTTATGTTATTTATCTTAAAAAAATATATTGGTTCTCTATTGATGCCATTACCATTATTACTCATCATCGGGTTTATCGGATTGCTTTTGCTTTGGTTTACACGCTGGCAGCGTTGTGGAAAGGCGTTTACTACCCTAAGTTTAGTTTTAATAACTCTGTTGGGGTTACAGCCTGTTTCAGATACTTTACTTGCCCCAGCAGAAAAACAATTCAATAAGCGCTATGAATTAATTACTGAGAATCCACCTCAAGATGTACGTTATGTTGTTGTTCTCGGTGGCGGTTTTACATATAACCCTGATTGGAGTCCAAGTTCCAATCTGTTGAATAATAGCCTACCTAGAGTGACTGAAGGTGTTCGTCTTTACCTTAAACACCCTGGTAGTAAACTAATTTTCACTGGCGGTAAAGCGAGTAGTCCTATCAGCAGTGCCGAAGTTGCTGCACAAGTTGCTCAATCCTTGGGTGTCCCCGCACAAGATACTATTCCACTCACTGAACCCAAAGATACACAAGAGGAAGCTTATGAAGTTGAAAAAATTATTGGAAAATCTCCGTTCTTATTAGTAACGTCTGCTAACCATTTACCTCGAGCGATGACTATGTTTACTCAACGAGGAATGAACCCTTTCCCTGCCCCCGCAAATCAGTTGGTTATCACGAGTGAAATTAATCCATGGGAGAAATATATCCCTTCCTCTTATTACTTTGGCCATAGTGAACGTGCTTGGTATGAATTTCTTGGTACGCTTTGGTGGCATTTAAAACCCAATAATACACAGGCATTAGAAGAGCAACTTGCTACGCCTGAGTCAGTTACCGCTGAATAGTAGCAAAAAAGGTGTAATCTATTGAGATTACACCTTTTGTTTAGCTAAATCGCATATTGGCTATTTGAGCTATTAGGAAAATGTGGGCTACTGAATAAATTGGCTTCTAACGAGTTCAAGATCTTCAGGGGTATCAACACCAGCACCTGGCGTAGTTTTCGCGACATCCACATGAATTTTCTCGCCATACCAAAGCACCCTAAGTTGCTCTAGCATTTCGATTTTCTCTAATGGGCTTGCTTCCCACTTAATATAACGACGAATAAACCCTGCTCGATAAGCGTATATACCAATGTGACGCAAAAAGGTATCCCCTATTACATCATGGCTTTTCGCAAAGTTGTCTCTATCCCAAGGAATAGTTGCCCGAGAAAAATACAATGCATAACCTTCGTGATCAGTAACAACCTTGACAGTATTTGGATTAAACGCTTCATGAGCATCATTAATAGGTACAGCTAGCGTCCCCATTTCAGCTTTACTCCCCTGAAGATTACGAGCAACTTGGCTGATAATCTCAGGTGGAATTAAAGGTTCATCACCTTGCACATTCACGATGATTTCATCGTCAGAAAAAGCATAGGTATCAATAACTTCAGCTAGTCTTTCTGTCCCAGACTGATGATTTGGGTTAGTCATACAAGCTTCACCACCTGCTTCAATCACCGCTTTAGCAACATCAGAGTGATCTGTCGCAACTATCACTCGTCTAGCCCCCGATTTAACAGCTTGCTCCATTACTCGAACAACCATTGGCTTGCCATGGATATCAGCCAAAGGTTTACCTGGTAAGCGTGTTGAGGCATAACGAGCAGGAATAATAACCGTAAACATGAGGATTACTGACCTTCATCTAATGAAACGGAACGCGCTTCATTTTCTAGTAATACAGGGATGCCGTCACGAATTGGATAGGCTAAATGATCAAACTTACAGATAAGTTCGAGGTTTTCTTTGTTATAACTTAATTTGCCGTGACATACAGGACAGGCAACGATTTCAAGTAAACGGTGATCCATGTTTTCTCCCGAATGGATTTTAACTCACTTGGAGTCAGGATATCACATGCAGATATCACCGTTAACTTTAATCTTCCTGAATAAGATCTCCTGCGAGAGATGAGAGGATAAAAGCAGGAGAAATTGTTCTGTTTATTATCTAATAAGCAATAACGTCAGCTGCCGTTATGCCATCCGAATTACGAGTAACAGAGAACTCAACGTTTTGACCTTCGAATAATGATTTGATTTTTTTATTAGCAATTGACTTTGTTGTCACAAATACATCATCACCACCATTGAATGGTGAAATAAAACCGTAACCTTCTTTTGCGTCAAACCATTTAACTCGACCCATATGTAATTGAAAATTCATATTAAAACTCCTTTTGTTCTGAGAACAATATTTTTTTTATCTTTGTATCATTACTCTTTCTTGCTTCCCATTTATAAAATGCCGATCTATTAATACATCAAAGAGTAATTAAACTTTACCAATTCATGCGCACAAATCATTGCGCATATTTTATAACGCCCATATATATAGATTTCAGACACCGCTAATCTACTGCGAAGTTAACAGTCTATTTTGACATTATGATGACAAAACGCAGTGACAGCGACTTTACAATGTAGATTACGCGAGGATATGAAGACTAACTAAAGAACGGAGCGTGAAATTTAAGCTAGTATAAAATCCAATTATCAATGTATTGTATCTAGATACATAATAAGTAGATCTATATCACATTGGAGATATTATTATCACAGAGGAACGTTATAGACAAGTTTTTTTGTTATTTGTGATAAGTTTTCTTATTCCGCTTAAGATTTTTTCAGCATCAATCGGCTGCAATTGTGCTTGTACTGGAAGGAACCACCAATTTGGTTGTGCAAAAGCACGGCATTTCACCGCGTCTTTTTCGGTCATTAATAAGTTTTGCTCATTTTTAACTAACGGTGAAAGCTGTTTTAATTCATACGATTGGTGATCAGCAAAAGCATGAGTGTTAATAACTTCGACCCCTTTGTTTTCTAATGAGGTAAAAAAACGAGGAGGATGACCAATACCTGCCATTGCGACAACCGCAGGTAACTGTGTAACTGCACGTTTTTCACCAGTCACCAAGTTATAAGCAACATCGCCTTCAAGGGCCATTACGGCTTCATTTTCTTGAGCTTCACCACCGTTAACAATGACAGCATTAACACGCTTTAAACGCCCAGCCCTTTCACGCATAGGCCCTGCGGGTAGCCACCAACCATTACCAAAACGACGCTGGCCATCAATAACGACAATCTCATAGTCACGTTGCAATGCATAGTGCTGCAACCCATCATCAGTAATAATCACATCTAATGGGAATTTTTCCAATAACGCTTTAACTGCATCACTGCGCTTAGGCGCAACAGCCACGGGGGATTTAGTACGATGAAAAATTAGTACGGGTTCATCCCCAGCAACTTCAGTTGTCGTCGTTTCATCGAGTATCAGCGGGTACTTTTCAGCTTTACCGCCATACCCTCGAGAAACAACCCCCACGCGGTAGCCTTCTTTGGTGAGTGATTCCACTAACCAGATAACAACAGGGGTTTTACCATTTCCCCCCGCTGTCAGGTTTCCCACCACTACCACTGGAATTGGCGCTTTCCATGAACGTTTCAGCCCGATTTTATAAGCTATATCCCTAATTACCGTTACCAACCCATAAAGGAAAGATAACGGCAGCAATAAAAGATACAGCCATGACTTGCCAGACCAAATGCGTTCTATCATTGTTTAAACTGAATGCTATGTAACTGTGAATATGCGCCATCTTGAGCTAATAGCGATTTATGGTCACCACGCTCAATGATTCGGCCATCTTGTACAACTAATATCTCATCTGCATTTTCTATCGTCGATAACCTGTGAGCAATGACCAAAGATGTTCTATTTTTCTGTAACTCATCAAGGGCAGCTTGAATAGCACGTTCAGACTCTGTATCTAGCGCGGATGTCGCCTCATCAAGAATAAGAATTGGGGCATCACGTAGCAGTGCTCGAGCAATCGCTATTCTTTGACGTTGCCCGCCAGAAAGCATAACACCATTTTCACCAATAACCGTGTCCAAGCCTTTTTCAAGTTTAGCAATAAAATCCATTGCATAAGCCATTTCTGCAGCTTTCTCTATTTGCTCACGGCTGTAGCTGCCGTCTGTTGCATAGGCAATATTATTGGCTATCGTATCGTTAAATAGATAAACATGCTGAGAAACTAACGCGACTTGACTACGTAATGAAGATAACGTGTATTCACGAATGTCATGCCCATCAATTTGAATAGACCCCTCGTCGATGTCATAAAAACGTGTAATCAAATTTGCAATTGTGGACTTACCTGAACCTGATCGCCCAACCAGAGCAACTGATTTCCCTGCTGGCAAAGTAAACGAAACATCGTCTAACGCAGGATGTTCTTTGGTTGCATAGGTAAAGGTAACATGTTCAAATTTAATATCTCCTTTAACCTCTTTAAGTACTTTATTTCCGTTATCTTTTTCTTGTTCGGAATCTAAGATAGCAAATAAAGTTTGGCAAGCCGCCATACCACGCTGGAATTGTGAGTTAACGTTAGTTAATGATTTTAAAGGACGCATCAGTGCAAACATTGATGAGAAAACAACTGCAATTGTACCCGATGTTAATTCATCACGAATTTCAGGAAAACTCGCTGCATAAAGGACAAATGCTAATGCAAATGATGCAATTAACTGAACAATAGGGTCTGAAATTGCTGAAGCGGTTACCATTTTCATATTTTGGCGGCGCATGTTGTTACTGACTTTATTAAAGCGTTCAGTCTCAACTTTCTGTCCCCCAAAAATTAAAACTTCTTTATGGCCTTTTAACATCTGTTCAGCACTTGCCGTCACATGCCCCATACCGGTTTGCATGTTTTTACTAATCTTACGAAAACGTTTAGAGACGATACGAATAGTGACTGATACAATCGGGGCAATTACGATTAAAATAAGAGAAAGTTGCCAGCTATAATAAAACATCATCGCAAACAACCCGATGATATAAGCACTTTCACGAATAATTGTAATTAATGCTCCAGAAGAAGAAGATGCAACTTGTTCTGAATCATAGGTAATTCTAGATAATAGTGTTCCTGTCGATTGCTGGTCAAAAAAACTAACAGGCATTCCCATCATATGACCAAATAATTTACGCCGCATGTTCATCACGACTTTACCTGCAACCCAGGAAACACAATAGGTTGAAACAAAGCTAGACCCACCTCGAACAACCATTAAACCTAACACCGCAAGCGGAAGCCATTTTAAAACGTCATTATCTGCTTTATCAAAGCCCTCATCCAATAAAGGTTTTAATAAAGAAATCATAAACGCGTCACCCGCTGCGTTTATGATAAGTGCTATTGCTGCAACGATTAAACCCGCTTTAAAAGGCGCAATTATCGGCCACAAGCGACGAAAAGTTTGTTTTGTCGAAAGGTCTTTATCATTCATACTTTTAATTACCAGACTTAATGTAAGCGCACTATTCTACTCGGGAAATAGCGGTAAGCCAAACCACAGATGATACCAGCGGGGCTGAATTTCATAGCGATAACGTGAAATTTTAATTTTTTCCTTTTTAAACCATATAGTTAACTGGCCATCTTCCGCTGTATTTAACCATTTAATATTATTATTTTTATACCGAAAATAGACTTTTGGCGATGAAATTTTCCATGCACTATACCTTGCTGATGAGACTACCACCATTGAAGGTTGAACATTTCTTAATAATAAATCAGTTGATGACGTGCTGCTTCCATGATGTGGAGCGAAAAGAAGAGTCGAACGTAACCGATTCTTGTACATTGCGACCAGTGATTTTTCCCCTTGTTTTTCGATATCTCCTGTTAATAAAATTTTATGAAACCCATCCGTTAATTGAATAACACAAGAATCATCATTATGTGATATTGGTGCTAGCTTTTCAGGCCATAATACTTCAAAAGTTAATATCCCCCACTGCCATTTTTGGCCTTTAAAACACGGAAGGTGTTCCATACTTTTTATATTATTAGTTTTTTCCCTATTTACCGACGTTTTTTGTGGGCCAAAGCTACTTCTTACACTTAGCCATGGATATTGCTGGATTAAATAATTTGCACCACCAGTATGGTCTAAATGATTATGGCTTAAAATGACTCCAATTGGGGTTATATCGTGATATTTAAGGAAAGGAATAATTTGACGCTGTGCATTGCTATCCCCTTTCCATGCATTACCTGTATCATAGAGTAACGCTAAATTGTTTTGTTCTATCACAACAGCCAAACCATGCCCGATGTCTAATACCGTCATTCTCCAACCTTCTTTGGATTGTTTACCGCTCCCCTTTTCTAAGAAAATTGAAATAACTACACAGCTAATAAGCCCGAAATAGCGCTTGTACCACTTAAATAAAACGACAATGATACTTAACCAACATATTAAAAATAAATAATAGGGAACATTGATAAATTCTGACCAAAAAGTACTGAAATAAGGTAATGGTTTTAGCCCTATATCTATAACCCTATCTATCGTATATAAAATAGGTTGCTGAACCACTTTTATTGGTACTAAAAACAAGAGCAAAATAGCAGGAACAACACACCAAGAAACTAACGGGACAAACCAGATATTTGCCACTAACCCCATTACATTAATACCATTAAATAGACTAAGTTGCATTGGGATCAGTAAGACTAGTAAGCCAATTTGTAAATGGGTTAACCCTATAATTTTCCCCTTTACACCTTTAGATAAATGATATGATAGTGGAAATATGGTTAACCAATAAAGAATGGCTAGCACAGCGAAACTAGATAACCAAAAACTATCTGACAAAATAGCTAATGGGTCTAATAATAATATTCCTGCGATACTCCACAGTGCCCATTGCCAAGCAAAATACCTTGCAGGCTTATTTCTGATATATACCCATAATAGTAGGGCAAATAATGCTCGAGTCGCAGGGATAGCAAAACCAGAGATCCATGCATAAAAAATTGCTAGCCCTATACCAATTACTACTGGTAGTGTTTCATTGACATACTTTATTGGTAAAAAATATTGAATCCCTCGAGTGATAAGAAAGCCAAACAAGTAAGCTAACCCAATATGCAAGCCTGATATAGCCATTAAATGTGTCAAACCTGTTCTCTGTAGTAAATATGTTTGTTCTACTGCCAACAAACTTCTATCTCCAAACATTAGTCCATAAATAATCCCTTTATTAGATAATGAATTAATTAGCTCCATATAATTATGGATAACTTTTTGTCTTACAGAACAATCCTTTTTTAATAATTCTATTTTCTTACTTTTCAAAACTCCAATGATTCTATTAGCCAAATAATAACGTTGTAGGTTAAATCCTCCTTCATTTAGTGAGCTGTGTAGTGGCTTTACAGTGCCATTGATTCGCCACAACTGCCCAGCGCAAACTGTTTCCTTTGTTTTCCACGTAGCATATAAAGGAGGAAAAACAATACGATTATTAATTTTATCAATACGAACTTTGATTTTTTGTTCTTTGTCACTTAATGGAATACCAACAATAACTATATTAATATCGTTGTTTTTTGTAGATAGATAATTGATATGGTTAATGATGTTAACTCCATGCCAATTAGCCCATAAGAAAAACATAATAGTTAATGCAAGGAACTTTCCTAACTTACCCAATAGAAAGAGCATTATTAACAGCACCATAAATAACACGATAAAGAATAATTCACTCAACATTAGAATTTCAGGTATAAATAAAAGTGGTAACGTACCTAAAATCAAAGCAATAGAAGCCAACGTCATCGAAACAGGTGAGTTTTTATTAAAGATTAAATTATATTTTTTGAGTGGATTATTTAGCCATCTCATTATGTAGATGATATTTTTTATCAATTTTTGTATCCCTACATAGATTTATTAGCTCTAGTTTAATTATCTATACTAAATTTTTTAAGTTTCTATCTTCTCTTTTATGTAGCCCTTCCCGAAATATTTTTTCTTTATAAAAAGGTACATATTAGTTTGCGAAGCGCTTCGCAAAACATATATATATCTCTAAAAGTAGTTTTGAATTTGTTTTATTGCATTAA
>OJKJ01000037.1_pt1 | contig 112351 bp, 143 predicted proteins | sample 1596491 | NCBI WGS metagenome assembly OJKJ01 (sample SAMEA4350160, study PRJEB24818) | metagenome | biome: human; feature: gut; material: faeces | place: Denmark | collected 2013-09
TGAGCAATGTATCAGTTCTATTATTGTAGTTGTCGGCTTCATTAAAATGGAAAAATTTCAAAGTGAATGATAAGCCGAAGGTTTCCTATCTATTAGCTGGCAGGAACATAATTAGTAACTTGTTGAAATTGTTTTATAAAGATAATATTTAATATCTTAATGCCATGGATTTTATCAAGATGAATAAATTATTAGTTCCAGTTTTTTGTATTGTTTCTTTATCTGGATGTGCAGTGACTGAGTATAACTATGTTCCTGAATCACAGAAAATTAGTGAACCCCGAATAGGTCAGGTGAACCATATTACAGTAGGGCAACCCTTAGTAAGAGAAGGCAACATTAGCGAAATAGACGGAATTAAAATATTAAACCCTGTGCAGATAGATTTGGCTTACAAAATTATTCCAGGTGTATTCAAAAAAGTGGGGTCAAGTGATAAAGGCGATTTTTATATGCCAGACCAAATAGTTGACTCTGGTTCGGTCGTTGTTGAGGTTTTAGGGCAGCCTTGGAATTCACTTTTAATTAAAAAAGACTCTACTCCTAATGAGATTTGTATCGTAACAGATGTTAATGTTGCTGTTTGTAGTGATAAAGCACAAATCGAACAAGTAAAACTAAATAATACTGATGGTAACTCATTTGAAGAAGCCTTAATTTTCAATGGGATAAATGGCCATGTTGTTGATGTTAGTTATCAGAAAATAGGTTCGAATATTGAGAATCAAGGGTTTGGCGATACTATTCAGTATAACCTCAAGAATAGCGATATTATTTCTTATCGAAATGTAAAATTAAAAGTTATCGATAGTTCAGAAAACTCATTAACCTATACAGTGATAAGTAATTTTTCTGAAAATTAATGTGCTGAACATTAATTAACCAATTGAAAAACAGCGTTAAACTAAATTTAATCTCTAGTTAAGCGCTGTCGCAACATTTTTTCTCCTTTTATCCACATTCTAACTTCAAAATATTTGGATCACATCGACAATTGTAGAATATTGTCTTTTTAGCATACGTTACATACTCTAAGTTAAATTGATTTAATTTAGAGGGCGTTATTTATGATGAATATCCAATCTGATCACCATAGCTTTTTTATTTTATCTGATGACAAGCAAACTCGCATTGCTGAGATAACCTTTGTTTATACTGGCGATGAGCTGGTGATTATTGACCATACAGTGGTTGATGAAAGCTTAAAAGGACAAGGCATTGCAAAGTTACTAGTTGCTAAGGTTGTTGAGCGAATGAGAGAGGAGGGTCGAAAAATTATTCCGTTATGCCCTTTTGCAAAAGCAATATTCGATAGAACACCTGAATACAATGATATCCGCCAATAATATTTGCTAATTACTGATGAGGTCAGCATGAGTATTCAAAATAATGATAAAATACTTAATTTACAGTTAATTACAGCACGCTCAAAAGATGTTGGTGGGCTTCCTGTTGCACGAGTTTTACCGACAAGAGAACGTAGACTAATAGGTGCTTGGTGCTTTCTTGACCATGCTGGACCTACGGTTTTTAAAGGAGATTCAGAGGGAATGAAGGTATCACCTCACCCTCATACCGCTTTACAAACATTCACTTGGATGATTGAAGGTGAAGTATTACATCGAGATAGTCTTGGTTATGAACAGGTTATTCGGCCAGGACAGGTCAATTTAATGACGGCAGGTTATGGGATCAGCCATTCCGAAGATACCTACGGAGAAAGTCGCCAATTACATGCTGTACAACTGTGGATCGCTTTACCGGAAGCAGTTAAAGATATTTCTCCACGTTTTGACCATTATCCTACGCTACCTCGATGGTCTGAAGGAGAAATGCATTTCAACTTATTAGTTGGGGAATATGGTACTTATAAAGCACCAACACTGACATTTTCCCCTTTGGTCGGGCTCGATATTATTGCTAAGAAAACCGCTCGACAAGTTTTAACGTTATGCTCTGAATTTGAATACGGTATTTTTGTTGTAAGTGGAAGTGCCGTTATTGAAGGGCAGCAAGTGAATAGTAATGAATTAATTTATTTAGGCAAAAGTATCACTGAAATTTCTGTAGAGCTAGCTTCAGATAGTCATATTTTATTGCTCGGTGGTGAGCCTTTAAATGAATCTGTACTAATGTGGTGGAATTTTATTGGTCGAACTAAAGCTGATATTCATGCTGCTGTTGAGGAATGGAACCAAGGAAACCCACGTTTTGGCCGTGTTTTTAATGATGAACGCAACCCTACACTGGCTCCAATTATGCCATAATCAATTTAAGTAACTTCTTTGTTATTTATTTTAAGCAAACCGAGAATGGCCTTAAATTTAATTTAAGGCTCGTTTTTAGTACTAAGTTTATGAGTTCATAACCTGACTTTTATCGAAAAACTGATAATATGTATACAAAAGGCTATTTTTAAGTCAAAACAAGCCGTAGCCGTTAGAGGTAGACGATAAAAATGAGTAAAAAATACCTATTGGGAATCATTTATTTAAGTTTATTCCCTGTTTCTTTTGCATCATTAGCGTTTCAAGAACAGCAATATAACCCAGTGGTGTTTAATCTGGCTCAGCTTTATGATTTCAATCCTGTTAGAGGTGCTGTTAAGCAAATAAAATCAGTTGTTTATAATGAGGATAAATCAATTAATTATGAATCAATGTTAAAAATTGGTCATGATGGTTGTGTGGAAAGTTTTTCTTTTGATCAAAAGAAAGATGAGTATTTAAATGGTGCTCATAACTATCTTTTTGTAAAGCGAGTTAAAAATAAATTGATTGGTCGAGATGTTAGTGGGCCTGTCGAAATGGTGATAGGTGATAACTGTCAAATAATGTCTAAAAAAGATTCGAATGGTGAATTAATCTACCAATATAACCAAGATGGCATTATTGCTGGCTCACTGCTTGCTGACACGAAAAAACAATATAGCAAAAATGATTATAATGAATTTAAACTTCCAACAACGATAAAATATTTTAAAGATAATGCAATCATATCAGAGACTATAGTAACTTATGGGAAAGATATGAGTAAGCCGTTTGATCACATGATGGACATACGCGCGTTGGGGCAAACAATATTACTCGTCAATTCTAAGTGTGATTATAACGCTAAGAATATTGCCTATAAATGTGACTTTATTTTAAGTCTTAATTCGAATGGCAATGAGATTAAACTACTAAAAAACAGTACTACTGAAGTCGACTTTTATTAAGTATAGGAGATATTCAATGGCTATTTCTGCAAGAAACCAATTGTCAGGTGTTGTTGATTCAATTGTAATGGGAGCGGTAAATGATGAAGTTATACTCGATTTAGGTCATGGTGAAAGCATTGCGGCAGTGATTACCAAAAATAGTACTAAACAACTCGGTTTAGAAAAAGGTAAACTGGCGACAGCAGTAATAAAAGCGCCTTGGGTTGTATTAGTATCTAACGCTGAAGAGTATAATTTCTCTGCTCGTAATCAATTTAATGGTGTAATTGAATCCATTGAAAAAGGAAGCGTTAATTCTGTGGTAAATTTAAAAACCACTGCAGGAACTTTGTTATCTGCGGTGGTGACAAATAATAGTACCGTAGAGTTGGGGTTAAATGTTAAAAGTAAAGTGACTGCGATTATCAAAGCTTCCAGTGTTATTTTGGCAACTAAGAAGTAGTGCAAAATATTGAAGGGCTGTCATGGCAGCCTTTTGTAATTCGTTTGTAATCATGACGCGCTTTCTAGGTCAATAATTTTAATGTGTTTACCTTTAAGTTCAATAAGTTTCCTTTCAATTAATTTCACTAGTGTACGGTTTAATTGCCTGACAGATACACCGAGCATAGCAGCTAATGAATCGCGATTTTCCAATTTAAATTCAGAACCATACTGGCTTTCGGCAAAAATTAAATAGCGCCTCAATTTATATTCAGCAGAGAATGAAGAGGAAGAGTGTAGCTGTGATGCATTAAAAAGCTTTTTGCTAAGATGTTGACAGATAAACTGTAAAAAAATAGGGGAGTTAAGCTCTTTTTTCTGAATAACCTGTAACGGAAATGCCAGTAAATAACACTCAGTAATTGCCTGTATTGTACTATAGATACGGTTTTTTTTGCTGTCATTATTCTGAAATAACTCTAAATCACCAATAACTGAAAAGGCATTTTCAAATGAAAAAATAACATGTTCACCGTTTATTTCATAACGTTCAACCTGTAGTTTTCCCGCAACAAGAAAGTAAATAAAATTAATTTTGTCATTTTGTGATATTAAGTATTCAGACGTATCTATTTTAAGCAGTTTTGCAGACTTTATTGTTTCCTCAGATAGAATTTTATCAAGCTGATAGAGAGTAAAATATTCTTCAATTTTTTCAGAAGAGGTAATTTTTTTCACTATTTATTCTCTCAGTATGGGTCTTTTCGGAGAACAGTATGACATAAATTGGTGTATGCAATAAAGGACATATGTCCTTTTTAAAATGGCAATAACTCTGCAAGCTTATTCAAAAATAACTCGCAGGATACTAACATGAAAGCGTCTTTAAAACCTTTAAGCGGATTTACTAAAAGTATAAAAACAGCAATTAATGCTATGCCAAAAGTGGAACTACATGTGCATTTAGATACGTGTTTAAGTTTTTCTTATGTTAAACAAGCTATTCCGACACTCACGTTTAATGAATTCAAACAAGGTTTTATTGCGCCAACGAGGTGTGAGGATCTTGGCGATTTTCTACGTTGTATTGAACCGCAACTTAATATATTACAGACAAAATCTGCAATAGTATTGGCTGTTGATGATTTGTTTGAGCAATTAAAAATGGATAATGTGATTTATGCCGAAATTCGGTTTGCTCCTTTATTACATACTCAGCAAGGCCTTTCAAGCCGAGAAGTTGTTGATATAACATTAGATGCGGTTAATTCAGCAGTTAAAAAGTATGAAATAGAAGCTGGCTTGATTTTGTGTACCTTGAGGCATTTTACTGCCTCTCAAAGTCTTGAAACGGCAAATTTAGTTGTGGAGTATCAATATCGTGGTGTTGTAGCGCTAGATTTAGCGGCAGATGAGGCTCGTTTTTCACTAGACAATCATGAAATGGCATTTAAGTATGTCAGGGAACATGGAGGGAATGTTATCGCACATGCTGGTGAGGCTTTAGGCTATGAAAGTGTGATTGAAACATTGGATATATTAAAAGTGTCACGTATTGGACATGGGGTAAGAAGTATTGAAAATTCAAATACGATTAAAAAGCTCAAAGCGTTAAATGTATTACTTGAAGTTTGTCCAAGTTGCAATTTAGTGTGCAATGTCTTTGACAGTATTGAAAACCATCCTATTAATGAGTTGAAGAAGCAGGGCGTTAAATTAAATATAAATACTGATGCGCGAACAGTGGCGAATGTAACATTAAATAAAGAATACCAATTATTGCATGATATATTTTGTTGGGGTATTGCTGATTTTACTGAGTGTAATATAAATGCATTACAGGCAAGCTTTATTGAGGAAGAAAAAAAAGCCCTATTGATTAAAAAGGTATTAAATCAATAGGGTAGAATGAAAGAGAAGGAGGATTTTATCTTCCTTCTCCGATTAGTATCAGATAATAATGAGCATAAATTAAAATTTGCCACATTACGATTGACTGAGATTTATCTCATGCTCATTATTAGGATAAAATATAATGTAATTAAAAACCAATCATATTATATTTTGATTTTACACTATTTTTGCAATATGGTGATATAATTGAAATTAGAAAAATATTTTCTAATTTATAGAATAATAAAGATTAAATTCTAACTTAGAATTATGTTATAAATAGATGAGTTGAAATTATCTATTTATAACAGGATGAGCTTATGCCAGAAATAAGAATTGTTGCGACAGTAATTGCAAAAGATAATGAAGTCGAATTTGTAAAAGCAGCAACTAAATCAATCGTTGAGCCAAGTAATAGGGATGAAGGTTGTCTTCAATATGAATTACATCAAGATAATGCTAATCCAAATATTTTTATTTTCTTTGAAATTTGGAAGGATCAGGAGTCATTAGATAAACATAATGTTACAAAGCATTTGCAAGATTTTATTAAGAAGATAGAAGGTAAAGTCGATTCATTAGATGTGAAATTAATAAGTAAAATTGCATAATATTAATTAATGATTACTAAATAATAATAAAAAGGAATACAAATGTATTCCTTTTTGAATATGGATTAATTAAAAATTTCAGTGAGATGTATTTTATAATCATTGATATATTTTTCAATATTAGGTTCTTTGATCACGTCGTTAACCATAAAGGTTGGGAATTTTTTCAATCCGAGAAATTGTTGTGATTTATGAAAGGCAAAATAGACACCATCTACACCTCGACCGTCAAAAAAATTATCAAATTCATCAAATGCATCGATAGGGGCATTCCAAGTCACTGAAAGAATATACTTTTTCCATGAAGTAGGCCCCCAGTACCATATTGCTTGCTTGGATTTTGGCGGGTACGACCATCATTTGCATATAAATAGCCGTGACCGAGGGTATAAACGTCATCCATATATTTTTTTACCATCCAAGGCATCATCATCCACCAGCCAGACATTTGGTAATAATCGCATCTGCCCAAAAAAATTTTTTAACCTCATTTTCCTCAGCAGTTAGGTCAATTTACCTTGTGGTGCGGTTAATTAAATTGACATCCAGTTATTCTTCCAGTTTTTTGACTATTCGGCTTACCGAGGAATTTGCTAAATTAAGTTTATCAGCCGCTTTACTCAAACTTTTTTGTTCTACCACTTCAATAAATACACGGGCTTCTTCAGATGTTGCTCTCATAATGATTTTGTTAGCCAATAAGGTGATAGAAAAGGTGGTTATTATAATAACAAAGATAGACATTAAAATTTAAACTAAAAGTTTTAAAAGATGGAGTTTTATTAGGCTTTTAACCTAATCATATTGGAGTCTGATCTATCGCTTTTCTTAAAAGAACTTTTAATGCTTCTATTTTGTTAAATTTTGACAAAAATCTTACAAATTATAGAATAAGAAGGAATTGGTCATAGGACTCGTAAGCGTTTACGTTAACCAACGCATATAACTTTTGGCCACACATAGGTTATGTGCTTTGTGTGTCTGTTAACCTTGGAGTTTTTTTATGCCACATCGAGACCGTAATTATATTTTAGGTATCCCAAAGTTACCTGCTCGAGCGATGATTTTTCTTGTTCCTTTCTTTTTATCCCTTGTCATGAGTGGAATTGTTTCGCTAATTAGTACCATAAGAGCCTTGGGCTTCACGAGTGACGTGTTTTCACCCTGGTTGAGCTCGTGGATGCTTTCTTGGATGATAGCTTTCCCAACCGTATTTTTTGTTTTACCAATTGCAAGGCGTATTTCATTGATGTTAGTGAAAACCACATAACCGTGTTGATAAAAGTTGCTAATATAATAGTGAATTTATGGGTATTATTTTGAATGGGTTGCTATGTCGATAAAAATTATTGGTTTGTTCTTTATCACTGCGTTGGCTGAAATTGCAGGCTGTTACTTTCCTTATCTTTGGATGAAAAAGCAAGGTGGGGCTTGGCTATTGATCCCGGCAGCCTTAAGTTTAATGCTATTTGTCTGGTTACTCACATTACACCCAGAGGCAAGCGGACGAATTTATGCGACTTATGGTGGAATTTATATTGTCACGGCATTAGCTTGGCTAAAAGTGGTTGATGGTGTTTCTCTTACCGTGACTGACTGGGTTGGTGCTTTAGTCGTACTGATCGGAGCCGGTATCATTATTAGTGGTTGGAAATAGAATTCAGTGTTATCACGTCACCTTAAAAAATTAATTATTTATTTTAAAGTGACGTGGAATTTAAGCCGACAACAGAATTATTTCTTTATATGGATTTAAGTAAATAATTACTAAATCCATAGTTAAATTTCAAATTAAATTTAAGGGTTATTCTTTTCTAAGAAATAACATTATTTTCTTTTACGAAATGTTAATTAAAATGATGTTTAACTTAAATTTTTAAAATGTAACATTTGATCCAAATCAATTTAACAATAAGTACTCTATTGGTAGTAATTTTAATTGATGTTTAACTACTCAGTTAATATTAATTAAACTTTTATTTTCACTTTCATTGATTTTAGGCAATATCTAATCATATTAGACTGCTATTCTCTCACCGATTTATACAAAAAATATAAAGAGGTAGCAATGAACGTTAGTCGCAGAAAGTTTTTTAAAATCTGCGCTGGCGGGATGGCAGGTACAACTGTAGCTGCGTTAGGTTTTATGCCTGGAATGGCAATAGCTAATGTACGTGAATATAAATTACTTCGTTCTAAAGAGACGCGTAATACCTGTACTTACTGTTCTGTCGGTTGTGGATTACTAATATATAGCATGGGCGATGGCGCCATGAATGCTAAGTCCGCGATATTCCATGTCGAAGGTGACTCAGACCACCCGGTAAACCGTGGTGCTTTATGCCCTAAAGGGGCTGGCCTACTCGATTATATCCAAAGCGAAAATCGTTTACGTTATCCTGAATATAGAGCACCAGGCTCTGATAAATGGGAACGCATTAGTTGGGATGATGCTTTCACACGCATTGCACGCTTAATGAAAGATGACCGCGATGCAAATTTCATTGAAAAAAATGCGGAAGGAACAACAGTAAACCGTTGGTTATCAACAGGGATGCTTTGTGCATCAGCTGCCAGTAACGAAACGGGAATGTTGACGCAAAAATTCGCTAGATCGCTAGGAATGCTAGCAGTTGATAACCAAGCGCGTGTCTGACACGGACCAACGGTAGCAAGTCTTGCTCCAACATTTGGTCGCGGTGCGATGACCAACCACTGGGTTGATATCAAAAATGCCGATGTTGTCGTCGTAATGGGCGGTAATGCTGCGGAAGCACACCCTGTTGGGTTCCGCTGGGCAATTGAAGCGAAAAATAATAATGATGCCACACTGATTGTCATAGACCCGCGTTTTACGCGTACTGCATCAGTTGCTGACCATTATGTGCCAATCCGTTCAGGAACCGATATTACCTTTTTATCGGGCGTTTTGCTGTACCTGATTGAAAACCAAAAAATCAATGCTGAGTATGTTCAGAACTATACCAATGCGTCATTGATTGTTAGAGACGATTTTGACTTTAACGATGGCTTATTTAGTGGTTATGATGCTGATAAGCGTAGCTATGACAAAACCAGCTGGAACTATAAGTTTGATGAAAATGGTCACGCATTACGCGATGACACATTACAAGATCCGCGTTGTGTGTGGAATTTACTTCACAAACATGTATCACGCTATACGCCTGATATCGTTGAGCAAATTTGTGGAACACCAAAAGCCGATTTCTTGAAAGTCTGTGAAATTTTAGCAACAACAAGTGCAGCAGATAAAGCTGGGACTTTCCTGTATGCATTAGGTTGGACACAACATACTGTTGGCGCACAAAATATTCGCACTATGGCGATGATCCAGTTACTGCTAGGTAACATGGGGGTTGCTGGCGGCGGAGTGAACGCGTTACGCGGGCACTCGAACATTCAAGGCTTAACCGATTTAGGGTTACTATCAACTAGTTTACCGGGTTACCTGACATTACCTTCTGAAAAACATCAGAACATTGATAGCTACCTGACTGCGAATACACCGAAAGCGACCTTGCCAAATCAGGTGAATTTTTGGAGTAATTATCCTAAATTCTTCGTGAGTTTGATGAAGTCTTTCTATGGGGATTCAGCACAAGCAGAAAACCAATGGGGTTATGATTGGTTGCCTAAATGGGACCAAGCTTATGATGTGATGAAGTATTTTGACATGATGAGCAAAGACCAAGTGACGGGCTATATCTGTCAAGGGTTTAACCCAGTGGCTTCATTCCCTGATAAGAATAAAGTGGTTAGCTGCCTCAGTAAATTGAAATACCTGATTGTCGTTGACCCATTAGTCACTGAAACAGCGAATTTCTGGCAAAATCATGGTGAGATGAATGACGTTGATACGGCTTCGATTCAAACCGAAGTGTTCCGTTTACCATCAACTTGTTTTGCAGAAGAAGATGGTTCGATAGCCAACTCAGGCCGTTGGTTACAATGGCACTGGCAAGCCGCAGATGCCCCAGGCGAAGCGCGTAACGATGGCCAAATCTTAACCGGTATTCTGTATAAGATCCGGGAATTGTATGAGAAAGAAGGTGGGCAAGGCCAAGATCCTCTGATGCAAATGAAATGGAATTATAAACAACAGTTCCATCCTGAATCAGAAGAAGTGGCGAAAGAAAACAACGGTGTTGCACTGGTTGATCTCTATGATGCAGACGGTAACTTACAAGCGAAAAAAGGCGAGCTGCTCAGCTCATTTGCCTTATTACGTGCGGATGGTTCAACGGCATCTTCTTGCTGGATTTACACTGGTAGCTGGACCGAGAAAGGCAATCAGATGGCTAATCGTGATAACAGCGACCCATCCGGTATCGGTAACACATTAGGTTGGGCATGGGCATGGCCTTTGAACCGCCGTGTGATTTATAACCGTGCTTCTTGTGACACCCAAGGTAAACCGTGGAATAAAGACCGCGTGCTTATCGAGTGGAATGGTAAAAAATGGGTCGGTAATGATATCCCTGACTTCAATGCTTCTGCACCTGAAGTGGGAACGGGGCCATTCATCATGCAACCAGAAGGTTTAGGTCGTTTATTTGCTATCGATAAGATGGCAGAAGGGCCATTCCCTGAGCATTATGAGCCATTTGAAACACCACTTGGCACTAACCCGTTGCACCCGAATGTGGTTTCTAACCCAGCAGCGCGAATTTTTGATGAAGACAAAAAACGTCTTGGCGACCACAAAGATTTCCCTTATGTAGGTACCACATACCGTCTAACAGAGCATTTCCACACATGGACCAAGCATGCTCGCTTGAACGCGATTGCTCAGCCAGAGCAATTTGTTGAAATCAGCGAGACACTAGCTAAAGCTAAAGGAATTGCGTTAGGCGATAAGGTCAAAGTCAGTAGTAAACGTGGTTTTATCAAGGCAGTTGCGGTTGTCACTCCTCGATTACAAACGCTGATGGTGGATGGAAAACCAATTGAAACTGTTGGACTACCGATTCACTGGGGCTTTGAAGGCGCGACTCAAAAAGGGTTTATCACCAATACGTTAACGCCGTCTGTCGGCGATGCTAACTCTCAGACACCTGAGTATAAGGCATTCTTAGTTAACATTGAGAAGGCGTAAGGGAGGGAACATGTCCATGCAATCTCAAGACATTATTAAACGTTCCGCGACCAATAGCATTACGCCTCCGCCACAAGCGCGTGATGATAAACTTGAAGTCTGTAAGCTCATTGATGTGTCATCTTGTATCGGCTGTAAAGCTTGTCAGGTGGCATGTTCTGAGTGGAATGATATCCGTGACGAAGTTGGCCACTGTGTTGGGGTTTATGATAACCCAACGGATTTAAGTGCAAAATCGTGGACGGTGATGCGTTTTAGTGAAACCACTGAAATGGGTAAGCTAGAATGGTTGATCCGTAAAGATGGCTGTATGCACTGTACCGACCCTGGATGCTTGAAATCTTGCCCATCAGCAGGAGCAATCATTCAGTACGCAAATGGTATTGTGGATTTCCAATCAGAGCACTGTATTGGTTGTGGTTATTGTATCGCAGGTTGCCCATTCAACATTCCTCGATTAAATCCGAAAGACAATCGAGTGTACAAGTGTACCTTGTGTGTTGATAGGGTGAGTGTAGGCCAAGAGCCAGCATGTGTGAAAACCTGTCCAACGGGTGCTATCCGTTTCGGTACGAAAAAAGAAATGTTGGAATACGGTGCAGAGCGCGTAACGAAATTGCAAAATCGGGGTTATGCGCAAGCGGGAATTTATGATCCTGAAGGCGTTGGTGGTACGCATGTTGTTTATGTACTTCACCATGCTGATAAACCTGAACTGTATCATGGCCTGCCTAAAGACCCACAAATTGATACGCCAATCAATCTGTGGCAGGGCATCTTGAAACCACTTTCTGTCGTTGGATTTATCGCGACCTTTGCAGGGTTGATTTTCCACTATGTGGGAATTGGTCCGAACAAAGAAGTGAGTGATGAAGAGGAGAAAGATGACCATGAGTAAGAAAAGCAAAATGATTGTGCGGACTAAGTTTATTGACCGCGCGTGTCACTGGACGGTTGTCATCAGCTTCTTCTTGGTTGCTTTGTCGGGGATCGCGTTATTTTTCCCAACACTGAAATGGTTGACGGAAACCTTTGGTACACCACAAATGGGGCGGATTTTACACCCTTTCTTTGGCGTACTCATTTTCGTCGTGCTGATGTTTATGTTTGTTCGCTTTGTGAAGCACAATATTCCAGATAAGCAAGACTTACCTTGGATCAAAAATATTGTCGAAGTATTGAAGGGCAATGAACATGAAGTGGCTGATGTCGGTAAATATAACGCCGGCCAAAAAATGATGTTCTGGAGTATCATGAGCCTGATTTTTGTGCTCTTGGTCACCGGTATTATTATTTGGCGCCCTTATTTCGCACATTTATTCCCAATGTGGATGGTGCGTTGGGGGCTGTTGATCCATGCTGTTGCTGCGATTGTCTTGATCCATGCTATTTTAATTCATATGTACATGGCATTTTGGGTTAAAGGTTCAATCAACGGAATGATCGAAGGGAAAGTTAGCCGCCGTTGGGCGAGAAAACATCACCCTCGTTGGTACCGTGATGTCGAAGCAAAAGAAGCTAAAGCGGAAGCTGAAAGTAAAAAATAATTTACGCAGCAGACGCTAAATAACTTAAAGCCATCACATTGTGATGGCTTTTTTGTGGGGATATTGGCGAATTTGGTTTTTATTGATGAGACGGGTTTAAATAGTCACTTGCCTTTATGCGATACAGCACATGTTCTTGTAACCAATGGCCATCAGGGAGTGCAGGGTGATAAAAATTATTTGGGTGTTTTATCATTCCAAGTCTTTGCATTACGGATTCTGATGGTAAATTGACCACTGCGGTGAACGCAACGAGCTCTTCTAGCTTTAGTTGTTCAAATGCAAATTTGATCGCGGCGTGAGCCCCTTCAGTCGCATAGCCGTGACGCCAATACTCGGGAAGTAAACGCCAGCCAATTTCAACACAAGGGGAAAAGGGCAGATTAGCAGCAGGAATATTTAAACCAATAAACCCAATAAATTGTTTGTTGGATTTCAATTCCACAGCCCATAGTCCCCATCCTCCTTGTTGAGCAAATTTATCTATGATGGTTTCCATAAATTGTGCATTTTGCTGCTCATTTAGTACTGAAGGAAAATAGCGCATGACATCGGGGTGGCTATTCATTTGGTAAAGTGGTTGCTTATCTTCTTCTTGCCAGCCACGTAACCGCAAACGTGCAGTTTCTAATCCAGTGATTTTCATGCCGACTCTTTATTAAGGCGCATGTGCAGAATAGGGAATGGATTGCCTTCACCATCTAATTCAGAACGTGCGTATTGTTTAAAACCCATATGCTGATAAAACCCGATAGCTTGAGGGTTTTGTTCGTTAACGTCCAACTCAGTAATACCTAAGGTATCAATAGCATATTGAAGAAGTTTCTTCCCTGTGCCTTGGCCTCTATTTTCTTGGGAAATAAATAACATTTCAAGACGGTGTTTATCGCACCCTAGAAAACCGGTCATATTGCCTGCGCTATCGAATGTCACAAAAACAGCTAAATGTGGTAAATAAATATCTTTGATAGCAATTTTTAGTTCAGCAATTTTTTCTTCAGTTAAAAAATGGTGAGTTGCCCTCACTGAAGACTCCCAAACACGAATAATATCATCATCGTGTGCACGTGTAGCGCTTTGGACTATCATTATATTGTCTCCGTATATTGACTGGAAAATATTAACTTTTGCTTTTCTTATGTCAACCGCTGGTTTTAAATTTACTTTAAGGTTGTTTTTGAGATATTTATCGCAGAAAAAAAAGTCAACTTCGTCATTATTAGATAAGTTACGGCGTAATTTTCTCGCCAAATTTTTTATATAGCGATAAACGTATTTTTCTTTGTTGATTTAATCGTAGGGGTATCTTAATGAAATATAAATTACTAACTCTCTGTTTATCCGCGGCATTATTAACACCTATTGCACCTGCATTGGCGGATACAGAGACCAAAGCAGATATGGTTTTGGATCAAGTTTTAGTCCTTAGTCGCCATAATTTACGTACACCTATTGTAAATACCGGTATTCTTACTGAAGTAACTGATAAAAAATGGCCTGCTTGGGATGCACAAAGTGGATATCTCACAACGAAAGGTGGCGCACTTGAAGTCTATATGGGGCATTATTTTAGGGAATGGATAGACCAAAATAAATTACTTGCAGATGAACTGTGTCCAACGAGTAACGAAGATATATACCTTTATACAAATAGTCTACAAAGGACGATAGCAACTGCCCAATTTTTTGCAGCAGGAGCCTTTCCTGGATGCAAAGTAAATATTCATCATCAGCCTGAAATTGGTAAGATGGACCCTGTTTTTAACCCAATTATTACGAATGCCTCTCCTGAATTTAAGCAACAGGCACTCGCTGAGATGGAAAAATTTTTTAAAGGTTTATCACTAACTGCGGGTTATGAAGAATTAGATAGTGTATTGAACATTAAAGATTCTCAAAAATGTAAAACAGATAAGTTATGTAATTTAAATAGTCAAAAAAACAGTTTTATTATTGAAGCAGAAAAAGAACCGGGCGTCAGTGGTCCATTAAAAATTGCAAATTCAGCGGTGGATGCAATAGACCTTCAATACTATGAAGGTTTTCCTGCAAATGAAGTCGCTTGGGGGCTTGTGAATACCCCTGAAAAATGGAAAAAACTGAATACGTTAAAAAATGCTTACCAAGAAACGTTATTTACACCAAAAATTATTGCCAAAAATGTCGCACATCCAATATTAAATTATATCGATAAAGGTTTTGTTTCGGCCGATAAAGGAGAAACTGCAAAATTTATATTCTTAGTCGGTCATGATTCGAATATTGCGTCATTGATGTCAGCAATGGATTTTAAGCCATATCAATTACCAGAGCAGTATGAGCATACCCCGATTGGGGGGAAATTAGTATTCCAACGCTGGACGGATAAGCAAGCTAATAAAGATTTTATGAAAGTAGAATATGTTTATCAAACAGCAGATCAGCTGAGGGATAACACCTATTTATCATTACAGACCCCTCCTAAACATATCACATTAGAGCTAAAAGGGTGTCCAATTGATAAAAGCGGCTATTGTTCTTGGGAGGATTTCCAAAAAGTCATGGCGACAGCCCTAGAACAGTAATAACAAAGCCTAAGTGCCCCGCTAACTTGAGTGGGGCATTATTTTTTGGGATGATAGCTAAATTATATTTTCGGTTTATGAATCTCTTATGTGGACAAAACAGTCACGATGCCTATTCAGTTTTTACAGCTAAATCAAATTAGTATTGCAGATCTTATCGCATTAAATACTCATCCAGCCGTACTCGAACATATGCCTTTAGGGAGTAATCAATTCGATGAACAGGCCTGCCGTCAGTGGGTCATAGGAAAAGAGCAGCATTGGGAGCAATATGGCTATGGCGTATGGGCCATTATAGTTGATGGTCAGTTTGCTGGTTGGGGAGGGCTACAAAATGAAGCGGGCGATGCGGATTTAGCTTTAGTTTTACATCCTAAGTTTTGGGGAAAGGGAAAATATATTGTTAATAATATAATTAATAAGGCATTTACATTATTGAAGGTTGAGTCAGTCACGATACACTTACCGTTAACACGTAAGAAAGTATCAGCAATTTTGCGTTATGGTTTTATTGAGGAAGCCATCGTTGATTTTGACGGTATTCCTTTTAAGCGTTTTAGATTAAAACATTCATCAGTTTTATAGCATAAAAAAACCCTGCTAAAAAAGCAGGGCGTGAAAGTCACGAAAATGTTTATGAGTCTTTAATTTACCCTAAATGAGTGCATAAATAGCCTCATAAAGTGTGTGTCTTTGCTGTTTTTTGTAACAATCATTAAGGCTAAACCTTTTATTTGTAAAATGCGTTTATTTGGCAGAAAATAGCACTTTAGCCTTTATTATCGAACGACTAATACGCTAGTTTTCGCATAGCGAACTACTGATGCGGCATTAGAACCGAGCAAATAGGTTGACATACTCGGGCGGCGCGAACCTAATAAAATTATATCGGCGTTAATATCTTCTGCTGTTGCCAAAATTTCGTCTTTAACAGAACCGACGGTTGCTTTTGCCTTTACTTTATCTGCAGGAATATCAAATAATTTAATTTTTTCTTTTAACTCGCTAAGAATGATTTCAGCTTGTTTTTCATCATCAGGGAAGTCCCCTGGTAAGATTGTGCCACCGTAGCGCAAATAATTTGAAATTGGTGCGGTTACGGCAAGAAAGTGTACTGTTGCATCGTTCAATTTTTGTAGTGAGTTAACATGAGGAACTAATAAATTAGTGAGAGCATCTTCGGTTACATCGATCGGTACTAAAATTGTATTGTACATAATATCTCCCTTTTTCTTTTATATTATAAGCTTAGACCAATATCATACATTGTGAATTTGATTATTAATAGTAATGAATTTATTGGTGAAAGGGTGTGAGCAAGTAGCCGTAATAAGATTTTTTATCAAAAAATAGAAGTGCCCGATGTCATTATAATGAGCGACATCAGGCAAATGGCGGGAAATACTAAGTCAGATTTATTTTTTTACGCAGGCTTCTTTTAAACCAGCTTTACAGGCTTGAGCTAGATATTCAGCTGCAGATTTTTCGTTTATTTCAATTCCTTCACCACTTTCTAGCATTTTACCTACTTGATATTGCGCTGGTGGGAATTTTTTATCAGCAGATTTTTTGAACCATTCAAAAGCCGTAATATAGTTTTGTTTTACACCAATACCTTGATAGTAAAATTGGCCCATATAATTCTGAGCTTCAACATTGCCTTTATTGGCTGATTTCTCAAACAGATCCATGGCAGTTTCGAGGTTGGCTTCAACACCATTACCGTTTAAATACATATCACCTAAAAATAACTGAGCATCAGAATTACCTTTATTTGATGCCATTGTTAGCCATTTTTTTGCTTTACCATAGTCCTGTTTAAGCTCATTCCCAAGGTAATAGCCAATTCCCAACATGACTTGCGCTTTTATATCCCCTTTTTGTGCCTCCTGTTCGATACGTTTGATGGTTTCTTTGGGAACTGCAGCAACACTTAGGTTAATTGAAAAAGCACATAAAATAATAAATGAGAGAATTCTAAGCATGATTGATGTCTTATATTAGCGTTGTTTATTTCTATTTTTTAATAAAATGTCTCGATGAGATTTACTGTCAACAAAGTATATTATACAAAGAGAATTTACATCAAAATACGTAATGTAAAATAAGCTACATGCTCATCTTTTTACGCATTTTTAGGATAATTGATTACTTCTATACTCTACGATTTTAATTGAAAAATATCAATATGTAATAAAAATTACAATATATTGAAGTATGAAATTTAATGTTTCTTAGTCATTTTATGTGTTTATTGTAACAAGATCTTAATAAAGAAAGTGGTTGAAAAATCATATAAATCAGGTGGTAATATAAGTAAGCTTTGGGTGATTATTTTAGAAAAATATCTTATGCTAATAAAATCTCGATATAAAACACATAAAAAGTGAAAAAATAAATTAAATAGTATGTGCTATAAGAAAGGTGTGAATCGAAATTTACAGAATTCACACCTTCAGCAATATGCGAAAAATTTTTACTTTAGCGGTTTAAGAAAGCTTATGACTCAAATAATGGCGTGGGTTTTCCGTTGTCATCAATTGCAACAAAATTAAACTGGCCATGTATTACTTCTTCACGACCATCTGAATACATATCTTCTAGAAAAATCGATACGTTGACCGTTAAACTGGTTCTTCCGACTCGAATAACTTTACCTACTAACTCAACAATGGTCCCTGAAGGGATTGGGTGGGTAAAGTTAATTTTCTCAGTTGATACCGTAACGAGGCGTTTACGGCTAAACCGTGTTGCGGTAATAAAAGAAACTTCATCCATCCAAGCTAGGGCGGTACCACCAAACAAAGTACTGTGGTGGTTAGTCGTTGTTGGAAATACGACTTTAGAGACGCGAGAAATGGATTGCTCAATTTTTTGTGCGATGACATCGTCAGCGATGGAGCTCATGGTCTGCCTTACAATTGTTACTGGGTGTATTAGAAATGTTAAAGACCAAGTGTAATACTCCTCTCAATTTAATTCAGCAATAAATGTGAAGTGAATCGTTCCAGTTGAAAAGTTTTTTCATATTTTCGTATTTAGGAAAAATAGGGGGAAATATTAAAGACTCAAAACTAGACAATGAGCCTTTAAATTGCTGAAAAAAGATGGGGGTTAATTATCTAAATATTCGGCGCTCATGCGAACTGCTTTTGCATTGCTGCCATTTTTAACGCAAGAAACTAAAAACGCATTAGATTCAGCCCAAATAGTGGCAGAAAAATCTTCGCCATCAATATCTTTTTCAATGGTAACAGGGTATTTTTCAACGCCTTCAAGCCACTCGATTAACCCTGATTTACACGTTGGAAAGTCGTCTTTTGCTATTGAGCCATTTAAAACCGGCACGGCAATTTGTGGTTTATTGTTGTCAGCAATCATGTCCTCTAATTGCTCTACGGTATACGTTTTTTCAGCGAAAGCAGTGGCGCTTAATAGTGAAATCGTTATTGCTAATAGTAATTTATTCATAATCACTCCATTTGATTTAAGTTTCGAATACTAAGCAATAGAGCCACAATAGGCAATAAAAAAACCCTTCATATAGAAGGGTTTTTGTGAGCAAATTTTACAAACATGTATTAACTAAATCTGTACAGACTAAATGGTTTCACATTCAGTGAGGGTTCTTTGCCTAATAGCAAGTCAGCTGTGAGCTCGGAAGAAACTGGGCTTTCGGTCATCCCCCAGCCTGTGGCAGTATTGATAACTAGACCAGGATATTCATTGACTTGAGAAATGATTGGGTGCTCATCTGGTGCGATGGCCATAGCACCACTCCATTGGTCAATCAGTTTAGAGTCCTTAAATGCAGGGAATTCTGTTTTTAATTTCTCAAATGATGCATTCAGCTCTGGTAAATCAGGTAATGCCGTCATATTTCTGTGTTTTTCAAATGGTGAAACTTCATCCAGTTTCCAGCTTGTTGGCTCAGTAAATGAATTAATTAATTGTTCATTTAATGAAATATGCACAGGGAAATCAGGCATGGATAGCAGTGGAATGTATTTATAGCCATAGACGAAGGAGTCTTTAACAACCGGTGCAACAATCACACGAGGGGATGTTGCATAGGTACCATCTGCTTGTTCACGGAAGAAAATATTACCCGGTAAAGCAACGTTACCCCCCGGTGCAGTTGGTGAACCGGTGATCAGTTGTTGAGATTGATAAGCCGGTAATGTTGGGACATCCACACCTAAGTTTTGCATAAACAGCCTTGACCAGACGCCACCTGCCACAACAACACGTGAGGTCTTGATAGGCCCTTTCTCGGTGACGACATCAGAAATTACGCCTGCTTGAGTTTCTAAACCTCTTGCTGCACAGTTAGTATAAATTTTTATTCCTAATTTTTTCGCGTAATCAGCCATGACGAAGGTTGCAATTTCAGCATCTAAGCTACCAGAGTCTTCTTCAAACCCTGCAATGGTCCATTTAGACTGCGCACCGTTTAAACGTTGGTTGAGTTCAGCACCTTCGATAATGCGTGTTTTGAATGGAATATCTGAACCGACATTTTTACTGCGAGTATCAATCCACACTCTAACATTGACAAGATCTTCTTCATCGAATGGCACTTCAACGCGGCCTTGAGTACGATAGCTTGTATCTGCACCGACTTTCGCGTTCATCTCTCTCCAACGTTGTTTGCCTAAGTGGTGGAGTAAGAAGGTTTCATCTGGCATTTTATAAGTGATAACTTGGCCGTAGAAGCGGGATGATTGCTCGCCTGCGATGTTACCTTTTTCAACAATAACAACATCTAAACCACGTCCAACCAGCTCAATTGCGGTCATGATCCCCAGAATTCCAGCACCAATAACAACGACGTCAGCTTGCTGTGGTAGAGGGCCTTCAGTTCCTGCAACAAAGCCATGTCGTGGCTTACCAGGAACAAATCGACCTTCACGAGTTAACATTGGAGTTAAAATTCCAGCCCCTGCAGCAACGGCAACAACACCACCACCAATCAAAAATTTTCTTCTAGTTATAGCCATCTTATTAAGTTCCTTATATCGAATGAGTTTTTAACAATTGACCAAAGCTTCAATTAGAAATGTTTATAATTGTAATTATATCTTTAATAATAATTATAATTGTAAACCAAATTGAGTTGAAATTAAAAGATTTGTTTAAATGTTAAAAAAATTATTTTTAGATAAGGAATGGACGCCAATATTTCGAGAAAAATAATGGCGCTGGTAGAATTCGGATAGAGAAACAGATAGGAAAATAAATGGCTTTGTGCTTATCTATTTGATTTGTAATGTTTAAATGTGGATTTGGCCTGTTAAAAATAAAACGGCTTTACCTGTTAATTTTACTCGGTCAGAGGTTAGCTCACATTGAACTACCCCTCCGCGCGATGAAATCTGTTGGCCTATTAGCTGCGATTTATTCAGCTGTTTGGCCCATATTGGGGCAATGGCACAATGTGAGGTGCCTGTTACAGGGTCTTCGTCAACCCCTTTGGCGGGAGCAAAGTAACGAGAAACAAAGTCACAATCGCTATTAGCACTTTCTGCTGTAATTGCTAACCCAGGTAGAGAAAGCTGCGAAAGTTTTAACATGTCTGGCTGACAGTTTTGAACGTGCTCTGCACTTTCAAGAAAACACAGATAACGGTCTTTTGCTATCCAAAGATCTTTGATTTTGACACCAAGGATATCGACGAGGTGTGGGTAATGGTTTGGATGGCTTTGTTCGGATTCAAGAATTGGAAAATCAAGTGTAAATCCTTGTGCATTTTGCGTCACAACGAGGTCACCCGACAGAGAATTAAATGTTAAAGGATGAATGTCTTGCTCGAGCACTTGATTTAACACAAAAGCAGCGGCAAGTGTTGCATGGCCACAGAGTGTTACTTCAACTTTAGGGGTGAACCAGCGAATATGATGGCCGACTAAAAATGCGGTTTCTGACAAGTTAACCTCTGCGGCAATGGCAATGAGCTGTTCATCTGGTAACCAGTTATCGAGTAATACAATCGCTGCTGGGTTACCGCGAAAAAGGGTATCTGTAAAAGCATCAACATAGTAAATAGGGGCGGAAAGGCTCATTGTATGATTTCCTAAAGTCATTATGGGATGATGAGAGAGCAGTATAGCGCCTATTTTATCAGAAATAATAAGCAAACTATTAAGTGGGGAATGATGCGGAGGATCCGGTAGCGTGTGGGCTGCTACCGGATAGAAGACAATTAATCAGCGCTATTAAGCATTAGCTTCATTTTTGTCTGCATTTTTAAGCATTTTTCTAACAGGGATAATCAACGCTGCTAATACGACCGCACAGATCACCAGTGCAATAGAGACGTGGGAGAATAGCTCAGGCATCGAATCTAATTGGTCTTTGCGAATGTTACCCCCCATGATACCAGCTGCAAGGTTACCCAATGCGCTAGCACAGAACCATAACCCCATCACTTGGCCGCGCATTTTTTGTGGTGCGAGCAAGGTCATGGTTGCTAACCCGATAGGGCTTAAGCACAGTTCTCCTAATGTCAGCAATAAGATACTGCCAACTAACCAGAAAGGTGAAACGCCACTTTGGGTTGCGAGTACTTGGTTTGCTGCCACCATCATGATAGCAAAGCCGCCCGCAGCAAATAAGATACCAATCACGAACTTGGTCATACTGCTTGGGTTCATATTGCGTTTAGCCAACGAAGGCCAGAACCAGCTAAATACTGGGGCTAACAATATAATGAACAAGGCATTGATTGATTGGAACCAAATGGTTGGAATTTCAAAACTCCCCATTTGGCGGTCAGTATAGTCCCGAGCAAAGATATTAAATGAAGTGGGTTTTTGCTCAAAGGCTGACCAGAAGAATGCGGCTGCAATCAGTAAAATCAAGCATGCCAGTAAACGAGAACGTTCGCTGCTGTTTAAACCGCCAAGGAAGAACATAAATAAGAAATAGATGCCCACACAGGTCGAGATAACATAAGCAGAGCTTTTTGCAATTATTGAGGCATTAAATGGGATCGTACCATTATCAATCAAGATAACCAGTATGGCTAATAGCACCATGGCAAAGGTAACCCATTTCCCCACGTTTTTGCGCTCAACCGTTGGACGGTTCCAAGTGGAATCAAGGCCAACTTCTTTATCATAACGGCGCATTTGAGGAATGGCGTAAAAGCGGAAAATTAACAGGGCAATTAACATTCCTAAACCACCAAGGCCAAAACCTAAATGCCACCCATATTTTTCATGAAGTGGGCCAATAATTAACGGGGCAATAAATGACCCCATATTGATACCCATATAGAACAGGGAGAAACCGCCATCACGGCGTGTATCTTCTTTCTTATACAGGGTTCCTACCATCACGGTAATACAGGTTTTAAATAACCCTGTACCTAATACGATGAGCAATAAGCCGACGAAAAAGAAAGTATTTGATAAAAATGCAGACATTGCGATGGATAAATGGCCAAACGCAATGATTAATGAGCCGTACCAAACGGCGCGGCGTTGGCCTAACCAGTTATCGGCTAACCAACCACCCGGTAACGAGGTGATATAAACCCCTCCAGCGAAAATACCGACGATAGCCGAAGCTTGTTCAATAGGTAATTCCATTCCGCCTTGTAATAATGCCGCACTCATAAATAAGATAAGTAACGGTCTAACTCCGTAAAAAGAGAAGCGTTCCCACATTTCTGTGAGGAAAAGCGAACTCAATGGGTATGGATGCCCAAAAAAAGTTTTTGTTTTAGTCGCAGAATTATTCATCTGTGAACTCCCATAAATACTCTCTTGAGAGGTTGTGCATGATATAAAACACCAAGCCGTGCGCCTGAGTGCCAATTGTTATTGATATGTTAACATGAATATATGAAACATATTTTTAACATACATTATTATAGAATCACCTATATACAGAATGAATTTATTGTAAAAGGTGTGTTTTTAAGGTGAAAAGTCGATATAACTCTCATTTCTCACGATAAGCTAGGGGAAGATACAGGATTTTAGTTGACAATAAAAGAAAGAATTTTGAATCGATTAAGTTATTTAAAATCAATTGGTTAGATGTATTAAAATTTGATTTTAAGGAAAGTAAGGCAATAAAGCTTATAAATCATCAGGTTTTTGTACAAAAAATAGCAAGAAGCTTATTGGTCGGTAGGGGAGGCTCGCAGGCCATCGGATTGGCGCCTGATGACTAACCATGAATAAATTAAGTTGAAGAGAACTAACGCAGCGGTGAAAAAGAATACGGCTCTGAAACCGTAAGTTGCAGCGACAAACGACCCCATCAATGGCCCTGTCACATTCCCAACATCTCGCAATGCTTGGTTATAGCTGAAAATACGTCCCGTTACTTGATGGGAAATATTATAGATAATTAACGTTTGTACTGCGGGTAATAGCGCAGCATTCAGAGCCCCAAGCATAAATCGGAGAAAGCCTAGCTCCCAATAACTACTTACCAGCCCCATTGGGAATAATACAAAAATAGATGCTCCCAGCACGGCGAGTAAAACTTTTTCAGGGCCTATTCGGTCACTGAGTTTACCTAACATGGGCGCACTGATTAAAGCCGCAACACCAGGAATGGAAGCTATCACACCACTGACAAAGGCCAAGTTTTCAAGGGAATCAGATAAGTCACGTACATAAAGCGTGATGACAGGGTTGATTGAGCCCATAGCAGCTTGAATAATCATGGTGGTAAAAAAGAGGCTGATAACTAAATTTTTATTACGTAAAGAGGCAAAAACTTGTTTGCTCGTTAATGCATCTTTGCGAGAAACAGGCGTGAAGCGTTCTCTGACATAAAAAAGCGTGACAAAAAAGCAGATAAACAGCACCGTTGCGGTAATAAAAAAGACGGGACGTAAGCCATACTGGTCAGCAAGAAAACCGCCAATGAGTGGGCCAATAAGTGCGCCACTTACTGCACCAGTAGCGAGGACACCCATAGCCCAACCACTTTTTTTCACGGGAACTTGAGTTGCAATCAGCGCGTTAGCATTGGGAACAAAACCCCCCAATAAACCTAATATGGCTCTTAAGGCTAAGAGCTGCCAAATATTTTGTGCAAAACCAATAAGCACCATCACGATAGCCATCCCTAGTGCTGAACGCAGCAGCATGAGTTTACGGCCTTTACGGTCGGATAATCGACCCCAAAATGGCGCAGCAATCGCGGAAAATAAGAAGGTGATACTAAAAACTGCCCCTGTCCATAGGTTCAAAGAGGCATGGTCTTTAACGCCTAGTTCTTCAATATAGAGGGGGAGAAAAGGCATGATCAGGCTAAAGGCGGCACCTGTTAAAAAACAGCCGAACCACACGACGTATAGGTTACGTTTCCAATACTCTGTTTTTCCCGTCATAATTTTCCCGTTATATTCAGTTCTACAGCGTTGTTGGCTTCATTTGCCTAATGTACGCTCTTTGGGATGTCTTCATTTTCCCGCCTAGCTGTAGACCCGACTATTTAGGAAAAACAGTATGAAAAACAGTAAGAAAAGCATCATAAAAAACAGTTGAAAAACCACGCTATAATTTATCTGATTACGTTAATAATTAATGATGGATTTTGTCTAAATCCCCGTATAACGAAGGCTCCCCTTCAGGACGCGTTTTAAAACGACGATGTAGCCACATATATTGTTCTGGTGCTCTGAGGATTTCTTTTTCAATAACTTGGTTCATCATGGTTGCGGTAGCCACATTATCTTCAATTGGGAAATCATCAATGGCAGGTTGAATGATTAATTCATAACCTTTACCCGCAGGTAAACGTCTTGGTGTAAAAGGCACCACTAAAGGGGAAGCCAGACGTAAAATAATTTGCGAGCCATTGGTTGTCGCTGCATCTTTTACGGCGAACAAAGGCGCAAATGTACTATTGCGAGGGCCGTAATCATGGTCGGGGGCATACCATAAAATTTCACCATTTTTTAAGTCACGAACCATGCCTTTCATATCTTTGCGATCCAACATATATTTGTTGGAACGTAACCGCCCACGGGTTTGTAGCCAATCGAGGAGGTCATTATCATTGGCGCGATATACACCAATGCCCGGATTTAACATGCCAAAGGCACGCGCACCCATTTCCAAGGTTAAAAAATGAACACCAAGCGCGATAATGCCTCTACCTGTTTGGCGGGCAGCAACAGCATTTTCTTCCCCAATGACTTTGACCCAGCGACGAACGCGCCAATCAGGCCAAAACCAAGCCATGCCCGTTTCAAATAAGCCCATGCCGACAGACTCAAAGTTTTTGTCAACACAGCGTTGCCGTTCTTGCTCACTCATGTCTGGAAAACATAATTGCAAATTTCGCTCTGCGACTTTCACCCGCTTTTTCAAAAAGCGTTTAGAAAATAACCCTAAACGCGTTCCCATCCAATAAATGAGAGGATAAGGCAATAATACAAGAAGATATAACACGCCAATGCCTAGCCAAGTTAGCCAGTAACGAGGGTGGAGAAACCGTTTTTGAAATTTTGGAGCTAGTATCATTGTTATCCGAATATATTAGTCACAAATTAATAAAAAGGCATGATTAAACTATATCAAATTATTCGTTTAAAGCGTTAATTGCCTGCATGGTGCTCATTAACTCAGCTAAGTTACGAACCGCCATTTTCTCCATGACGCGAGAGCGATGAACCTCAACGGTGCGTACAGAAACACAGGTTGCCTCAGCAATCTCACGGTTAATTAAGCCTTGCAACACATAACCACAGATATCTTTTTCACGAGGGGTGAGCGTTTCATAGCGCTGCTTAATTAAATGCCCTTCAGTGGCTTTGGTGGTTTGTGATTGAGCTTGTTCTAAGGTCTTAGCAAGTTGTTGGCTATCAATGGGTTTTTGTAGAAAATCAACAGCGCCAAGTTTCACTTGTTCCACCGCCATCGGTATATCGCCATGGCCAGACAAAAATATCACAGCCAATGTACTGTGTTGTTCCCTAAGGTATTGGTGAACTTGTCGTCCATCTAATTTAGGCATGCGCATATCCAATAACACCACACCTTCTTGGTGTAATGCCGCATTTTGGATAAATGTTTCACTGTCATTCCAAACGGTAACGCTATAGCCCAATGTTTCTAGTAAGAATTGGCAGGCATCCGTCACATCGGGGTCATCATCCACGAGATGGATTACTGGCATACATATACCTCGTCGTGTAGAGGGTGACAAATAAGGTGCTTTATATAATGAGCATTGATTATCGCAATAAAGCCATTGTCACATATAGTTAATGTGAATGTTATCAATTACGTGGCAAAACATGCTTAATCTACGATTTTATTGTGATAATTGAAAATAAGAGTGACCATTAAGCCATGTAACCCATCATCACTTAGGTTATTTTCGATACGAATGTCTCCGCCTTGGCTTTGTATCAAACGCTGGCAGATCACTAAACCTAACCCTAAACCTTCTTTTTTAGTTGTCGCAAATGGCGTGATACCTTGCTCTAATTGACCCGCAGGCATCCCTCCAGCATTGTCCTGTAAAACAAGTAAAAAATGTTGCTGCGAAAAATGAAACTCGAAACGCAGTAGGGTTGCCCCTGCTTGCAAACTGTTACTGATTAAATTAGAAAGTAATTGTTCTAGTAACGTGTCTGGCAACATCAGGGAGACGTCAGGGGTTTCAGGTAAAATTAACCTCGAATTGGGATAGTGCTGGTCTGCACGCAATAATTGCCAAATATGATTAATAGCCTGTTTAACCGATTGCTGGCTCAATGTGATTGCGGGGTCATGGCTTGGTTTACCCGCCCAGAGACGCAAATTGCGAATGATATCGGCTCCACGTTGAGCTTGGTCGTCGATTTTAGTTAATGCGCTAATTAATGGGTGGCTTTCAGACTCTTTAGTCAGGCGTAGAATACACCCTTGGGCATAATGGCGGATTGCAGACAGCGGTTGGTTCAATTCATGGGCAAACCCAGATGCCATTTCCCCCAAAATATTTAACCGTTGTGCCTTTTGTAAATTGGCTTCTTGCTCTCGCAAGCGATTATGCGCTTCTTCTAATTGGCGGCTGCGACGTCTCACCAAAAAGGCAATCCAAACATGATTTATCCCAAGTAATACAAAAAATAAAGCGACAAGGCTGATAGTGATTTGGTTTTGAATGGTCCAACTGACGATATCCTGCCAGATTTGACGCTGTTGCGGATGTTGGTTAACGTCTCTGAGTAAGGTTTCGACTTGAGTCACCGACGCGGGAGCTCCCCAACGCATAGCGGCTTTATCTGTTGATAATAATGTCTTGGTGACTTTGTCGACTAAATTGTCCGGCACTTCACTTAAGGCGGCAAAAGACCAATTTGGATACAGTTCTGTGCTAGTTAAACAAGAGAGAGAGCTTGGATGTTGAATCAATGGGCGAAATTGTGTTTTATCAATCAACCCTTCGCTATGCATGTTTTCTAATAAACAGACAGGAACTATAGCTGCGGATAATGAATCATCACGCAGTGCGTATAATAATGCATCTGCAGGGAAGCCTAAAAATTGCATCTTAAAGTCTTTGGCAGCGTCGTAGCCCATATCCCTCAACACTTTGTAACCTAACAAATAGCCACCAAAAGCATCTGGTGAAATTGCTCCGACTTTCTTGCCTATTAGGTTTTTAACTTCTGAAATATCACTGTCTTTTCGAACTAATATCAAGCTGCCAATAACATTACGCGTTGTGCTGTTGGGCTCCACGTCTGAGCGAAGGGAGAGCAACCAACGTAAATGATAGCGGTTATCTAACTGAATAAATTGGGCAGGATTCGTCAACAAAAAATCTATCTTGCGATTGGAAATCGCCTCTTTCATCTCATCTAAATTGAGAGGTTGTAACGTAAAACGCTCCCCAGGAATCGACTCATTGAGTGTATCAATCAAAGGCTGCCAATGAGATTGGGTTGAACTGGGGCCACGTAAGGCCAATACCCCGATAGTCCACTGGGCCGAAATTGCTGGCAAAGACCACGTCAGTAGCATGATTAACAGTATGTGATACAACGGTCTAGACGATTTTTTTAACATATTTGAGTTATTCGTTGCGTTAGATCAATTTAGCTACGGGTATGTGGTAAACCACAATAGGGCAGTGGCTCCACTCTTCTTACAATGGCACTACAAGCTTTATCAAGATAACCCATCGGGTTTAAAGAGAAATAACAATTTCAGTGGTTATCTTAACGAGACTGTACCCATTGTCAATAACGCATGTAATACAAATAACATATTGATTAATAACTTTTATTTTCGCATTAGCAATGTCAATACTGGAGCCAATTATGGATCTGAGTAAACGAAAATTTCTACAACAAATTGGAGCCGTAACTGCGGGGGCATCGTTGATTCCCATTGCAGAAGCAGGGCTCAATTTTTCCCCGACACGTCGAGAAGGCAATCCAGAAAAACGCTATGGAATGTTGATTGATTTGCGCCGTTGTATCGGTTGTCAATCTTGCACGGTAAGCTGCTCGGTTGAAAACCAAACCCCACAAGGTCAATTTAGAACGACAGTGAATCAATATCAAGTCGCAGTGAAAGGTGAAGAAGGGTTCACCAACGTACTGTTACCCCGTTTATGTAACCACTGTGATAACCCTCCTTGTGTACCTGTATGTCCAGTTCAAGCGACTTTCCAACGTGAAGACGGCATTGTTGTCGTTGATAACGAACGCTGTGTTGGGTGTGCGTATTGTGTGCAAGCCTGCCCATACGATGCTCGCTTTATCAACCACTCTACGCAAACTGCAGATAAATGCACATTCTGCGCTCATCGCTTAGAAGTGGGTTTATTACCTGCTTGTGTTGAATCCTGTGTCGGTGGTGCGCGCATTATTGGGGATTTAAAAGACCCGAACAGTACTATTCGTAAAATGCTGACAGAGCACGAGGCTGAAATCAAAGTACTCAAACCGGAAAGTGGCACATTACCACAAGTTTTCTATATAGGTTTAGATGACGCATTCGTGCAGCCGCTGCAAGGCAAAGGGCAGCCCGCATTATGGCAGGAGGTGTTCTGATGAATGGCCAAGTGACTTATATTTCAGAAATAATGGCTCAGCCACAAGAATTCTTTTGGCTTCCTTGGGCGGTACAATATTTCTTCTTCATTGGGATTGCGTCTTGTGCGGTTCTGTACGCGTGCTATCTTCATTGGAGAAACAAACCTGAAAACAGCCGTTTAGAAATGATCGCCGTATTTATTGCTATCACAATGGGGATCACCGCGCCGTTAGCGCTAACCGCAGATTTACACCAAACCGCAAGGGTATGGCATTTTTACGCTCATCCAACAATATGGTCTTGGATGTGGTGGGGCTCTGTATTACTACCATTATTCACCACATTTATTGGTTTATATTTTGTTGCATTAGTGGTGAAACTGATTTGGAAAAAAGAATTCAAAGCAACGCGTTGGGTTGCCTTGTTAGCTGCATTTTCAGCCATCGGTTTATTGTTATATACCGGCCGTGAAGCCTCAGTGTTAAACGCGCGTCCAATTTGGTTTAGCTGGTGGATACCGGTATTGATGTTCCTTAGTGCTCTGCAAGCATTACCTGCATTGATTAGTTTAGGGGCTCGCCGTGAACCTCAATATCAAAATCGCTTAGCGCGTTTTCAAGTTGTGACATTATTATTGTTTGCGGTGTGCTTTGCGTTGTGGTTATCAGGTGACACCACTTCAGGTATTGCAGTACGCCAACAGTTAGATACGGCAAGCGCAGGCTGGTGGATGCTAATGGGGGTTTGTGCACTGTGGTTAATCACTTTTGCAATGTCCGTCAGTAATTTAAAAGCGACCCGTTCTGTTCCATATATTACTATTCTAGCTTTAATTTCAATGGCTTTTGCTTGGTCATTACGTTGGATTTTTCTGATGGAAGTTCAAGCGGTTCCAAAATATAACATTATCGCGAACCCATACCATTTCCCACTGGGAACAGATGGATTACTGGCCATCGTCGGTACATTCGGTTTATGGATTGCGTTAACAATTATTGTTCGTGAAGGTGTTCGCTGGTTTGCGAGGAGAGTGCAACATGGCTAAATTCTCAAGACGTCAATGGCTTAAAGGTGGTTTGGTTGTCGGTGGTATCGCATTATTTGGTGCAAGCTACCGTGATGTTGCCAAACGTGCAGTCGATGGTCTGGTTAATGGTACGTCAGGTAAAGTCACTCTTGATAGGCTTAATGGAAACTCTTTACGCCCTGAAGGGCAGGCACTGAAAGGCTGGCAAGAAAACCCAGAACAAGTGGTTGCGATGACCCAGTGTTTTGGTTGTTGGACCCAGTGTGGTATTCGTGCTCGCGTCGATACAGCAAAAAATGAAGTATTGCGTATCGCGGGGAACCCTTATCATCCACTTTCCCATGAAGAGCACTTTCCTTGTGGAATGCCACTGAAAACGGCATTTAATAAAATGAGTGGAGAATCAGGCCTTGAACACCGTTCGACAGCCTGTGCTCGTGGTGCGACGTTAATGGAAGGTTTAACGAGCCCATTGCGTATTCTCGAACCGATGAAACGTGTGGGTAAACGCGGCGAAGGTAAATGGGAGCGCATCAGTTTTGAACAACTGATTAAAGAAGTGGTTGAAGGGGGCGACTTATTTGGTGAGGGGCATGTGGATGGCTTACGGGCGATCCGTGACTTAGAAACGCCTTTAGACCCATCTCAACCTAAATTGGGGCCAAAAGCTAATCAATTATTAGTGACCAACGCAGGTGATGACGGCCGTGATGGCTTTATCCGTCGCTTTGCACAAAATGCCTTTGGCAGTAAAAACTTCGGTGCTCACGGTTCTTATTGTGGACTGGCTTACCGTGCGGGTTCCGGTGCATTAATGGATGATTTGGACAAAAATGCCCACGTTAAACCCGATTGGGATAATGTCCGTTTCGCGCTATTCCTAGGGACATCACCTGCACAATCAGGTAACCCATTTAAGCGCCAAGGCCGCCAGCTAGCCACAGCGCGTTTACGTGATTCATTTAACTATGTGGTGGTATCACCTGCATTACCATTAACAACCACTTTAGCGAACGACCATGGTCATTGGGTTCCTGTGCAACCGGGTACGGATGCGGCATTGGTGATGGGGATGATCCGCTGGATCATTGAAAATAACCGTTACAACGCAAAATACCTCAGTGTGCCAAGTGAGAAATCCATGGAAGCCGTGGGGGAGAAAAGCTGGACTAACTCAACACATTTAGTGATCACGGATGATAACCACCCATTAGCAGGTAAATTGTTAATTTCTTCTTATATCACAGGAGAAGGTGACAATGAGAAAGCTTATTTAGTGCAAGATGCTGCGGGTGAATTAAAACTGGCTGATGAAACGCCTACGGCCGAGCTCTTTGTGACACGCCAAGTCACCTTGCACGATGGCAGTGAAGTGACCGTTAAATCTAGCTTCCAATGTTTAAAAGAAGCGGCAAATCGTATGACTTTGGAAGAATACAGTCAGCGTTGCCAAGTTCCAGTGAAAACGATTGAATCGTTGGGTAAAGCATTAACTTCTTATGATAGAAAAGCCGCCGTCATCTCTCATGGCGGTATGATGGGGGGTAATGGTTTCTACACTGCATGGTCAGTTATCATGCTTAACGCATTGATTGGTAACCTGAACTTGAAAGGCGGAGTCTCTGTTGGTGGTGGTAAATTCAATGGGGAAAACGATGGGCCGCGTTACAAAATTGCTAGCTATAAAGGTAAAGTGAAACCTAAAGGTGTGGTGCTGTCGCGCAGTAATGAAGTGTATGAAAAATCAGATGAGTTCAAAGCACGTCAGGCTGCGGGTGAAAACCCATACCCAGCAAAAGCCCCTTGGTACCCGTTTGCTAAAGGTCAATTAACAGAGCAGTTAGCATCTGCCTTGATGGGATACCCCTACGCACTGAAAGCGTGGATCACCAATATGACTAACCCTGTATATGGTATTGCAGGTATTCGTCAGGTGATGGAAGAAAAACTGAAAGATCCTAAACACCTGCCGTTGATTATTGGTATTGATGCCTTTATGAATGAAACCACGGCATTGGCAGATTACATTGTTCCAGATACCCATAACTTCGAAAGTTGGGGGTTTAGTGCACCATGGTCTGGCGTGCAGGTCAAAGCCAGCACAGCACGTTGGCCGATTGTTGAGTCACGTACTGCGAAAACAGCGGACGGCCAGCCAGTTTCGATGGAGAGTTTCTGCATTGCTGTAGCGAAAGAACTTAATTTACCCGGCTTTGGCGATAACGTGATTGAGGATATGGATGGCAACATGCATTCACTCAATACAGCGGAAGACTATTACTTAAGAGTTGCTGCAAATATGGCGTGGTTAGGGGAAAAACCAGTCCCTGAGGCCGTAACAGAAGATATCCAAATCAGTGGAGTGGAGCGTATTTTACCGGCTATTACACGGACTTTAAAACCAGAGGAAGTTCGCCGTGTTGCCTATATTTTCACACGAGGTGGCCGTTTTGCGCCTTATGAAAAAGCGTGGGATGGCGATGCAACAGGTCCTCAATGGAAAAAAGGCTTACAAATTTGGAACCCAACGGTGGCCGTTAATCGCCATGCCATAACGGGTGAACGTTATAGCGGTTGCCCGACGTATTACCCGCCTCGTATGGCGAATGGGGATGATGTGAATGCAGTATTCCCAGAAAAAGAGTGGCCGCTGAAGCTGATGTCATTTAAATCCCATGTGATGAGCAGCTCAACCACCGTTATTGAACGGCTCCGCCATGTGAAACCGACGAATCTTGTTGCTATCCACCCCGATGATGCAGCGAAAATGGGGGTAAAACATGGAGATTGGATTAGGATCACCACACCGGGGGGGCATGCTGAAGCCCAAGTAAGCGTACTTGATGGCGTAATGCCTGGAGTGCTTGCGATTGAGCATGGCTATGGGCATACCGAGATGGGAGCGAAACAGCATTATCTGGATGGCCAACCTATGCCAATGAATGCGGCAAATGGTTCAGGAATTAACTTAAATGACCTTGGGTTTGCTGACCCAACACGTGAAGTTGCTAACACGTGGTTAGATTGGGTTTCGGGGGCATCGGTACGCCAAGGCTTACCTGCTCGCATTGAGTTAATTGGCTAAATGAAGTAGTAAGGATGGTTAGTGGTGGGGACCTGCATAGCTTCATCATTAGCCATCTGGTAGTTGGCAATAAGTAGTAAGCAGTTGACATTGCGCATAAAACGGTGTGCTACCACACCGTGACTTCGGCAAATGCCTGGGAGGGGGAGCCCTCCCTTTTTTAATGGTTTATCGCAAAAGTGGCGAAACCGACTGTTCTAAGCCGATGCTTTGTAGCATCAAAACCCCCATCAAAATAAATAAAATACCGGCCAAAATTTTCAGTGTGATTGCCCAATATGGGGAAAATGACTTTCCTTTTAAGCGTGATACACGAACCGCATTATCACGCATTAAATGAACAAAAAGAGCGATTAAACAAATAGTTAATGCAGTCCCCATCGCCATTGCTAAGGCAGCGATAACCCCCCACGAATAGACCTCAATGACATAAGAAAACAGCAATACAAGAATTGCCCCGGAGCAAGGGCGGATACCCATCGATAAGATAATCAATAGCTTACTCTTAAAACTGGATTGTAATTGATGGGACTGGATAACGTGTTGGTGCCCACAACCACAGTTGTCTGAGTGGCTATGGGCTTTTGTTTTACTTATTGCTTTCGTTGATGAATTCAGTGGTTGAATGCTTTTTATCTTGAGTGGTGCCAAGTGTCTTGATTTGCGGATTGACCAGCCACGACGCAATGCGCTGATGCATAAATAGCTACCCAGCAAAATGACAAATAGATAACTCGTTTGCTCTGCATATAAACTGGCTTGGTTGAGATGCTTAGTAGAGAGTTGGAATAGGATCAAGACTAAGGAAACTAAAGTAATCGCAACAAGCCCTTGTAAGAGCGAGGCAAGTAAACTAATGATAACACTCTGTTTTAAATGAGTCGCTTGGGTGGCAATATAAGTGGTAATAATTAATTTGCCATGCCCCGGCCCAAGGGCATGCAAAAAACCATACGCAAAACTGGCAACCACCAGTAACCCGCCTGCATACCATGGGCGAGAGGTGGTTTCTTGCAATAGGTAAGATAGCCCTTGGTTTAACTGTTTTTGCCAAGCTAGGCTAAGTTGTAACCATGATCCCCAGTGGGTGTATAGCTGCCAAGCGGCATAGGTAATAAGCCCCATAAACAGCGCAGTAATTATTAGTCTTTGCGTACGTAAAGGCATTATGGACATTGAATATCAACCCGTTGTGCAAATTGTTTGCCAAGTGCTAAATCTTCTTCTGGGCTATCACTTTTGTCTAAAGAGAAAGCGTAGGCGCGCATTGAATCGGTCACATTTGCTTCTTGTAGTTCCATCTGGCAATTTGCTGCAATATCTAAAGGTAGGTTAACTTGCTGTTTATTTTGGTAAGTCATGCTGACGTAGAATGTTGGGTCGTAAGTTTGAATTTCCACATGGGAACCTGCTATAGGCAGGGGTTGCATAAATGAAGCGGTAAAGAAGAAAACTAAAGAAAAGCCATCTTTTTCTAAATGGTAGCTATCAGGAATACGTTTAAAACTGACTTTCTTCCCCTGATAATAAAAATCAGTGAAATAATCTTGCATCAATACATTCGCCATAATAATAGCTTCTTGCTGTTTCCAACGCGGGTCATCCGGTTTAATGCCTTTTAATTCATACGCGATATCCGCTGATGTCATTGGATCCATTTTCCAAACATAGCTAATCCCTGAGTATTTATCTTGTTTACTTTCAAGGGAAATTTGCATTTCAATAAAACTATGAGGGTGTGCCGCTACTTGTGGAGCAACCATAAACAGAAATAGAAAATAGAAAGGAAAAAATCGCATCATTCAGTCAGCTAAATTGGTTTATCAAAAAAATGTTATAACATAACGAAAAGCAAACTAAAATATCTCGTAGTGATTTAAAATTCAACCTAAAACGATTGGTTAATACTTTTATCACGATAACCCTACAAATAAAGGGTTTTTTATTAACATAATAAGAGGGATAATACTCACCAAGATTTAAATAGGGTGGCAGCTCGCCTGAATTTATTTAAATTAAAATATTATCAATGAGTTAAATAGGATTAAGAACACCATGCCAGTGTTACATAACCAAATTTCAAATAAAATATTAAAAGAACGTATGTTGGCAGAAGTTGAGCCGCGCACCACTATCTCTTTTTATAAATATTTTAATATCCAAGACCCAAACGAATTTCGTAATCAATGGTACCAACAATTTAAAGCATTAAGCGTTTTTGGACGTGTTTATATTGCAAAAGAAGGTATTAACGCGCAAATCAGTGTGCCGGAATCTAATGTGGGCGCATTGCGCGAACTTATTTATGCAACAGACCCCGCATTAGATAACTTACGTTTAAATATTGCGATTGATGATGACGGTAAATCGTTCTGGGTCCTGCGTATGAAAGTCCGTGAGCGCGTGGTGGCTGATGGTATTGAGGACGAAACATTTAACCCTGCAAATACAGGTCAATATCTAAAAGCTCACGAAGTGAATGAAATGATTGATGACCCAAATACTGTTTTCGTTGATATGCGAAATCATTATGAGTACGAAGTAGGGCGTTTTGATAACGCGATTGAAATACCTTCAGATACATTTAGAGAGCAACTGCCAATGGCGGTGGAAATGCTGCAAGAGCAAAAAGACAAAAATGTCGTAATGTATTGTACTGGTGGGATCCGTTGTGAAAAAGCCAGTGCTTATATGCTGCATAATGGCTTTAAAAATGTTTACCATGTTGAAGGTGGGATTATTGAATACGCGCGTAAGGCGAAGGAACAAGGGTTGCCTTTGAGGTTTAAAGGGAAAAACTTTGTTTTTGACAACCGAATGGGAGAGCGTATTACAGAAGACACATTAGCACAATGCCACCAATGTGGTGCACCTTGTGATACACACACCAATTGCCGTAACGATGGCTGTCACTTGCTGTTTATCCAATGCCCTAGCTGTGCAGAAAAGTACGAAGGTTGCTGCAGTTCGTCTTGCACTGAAGAAATGAAACTTCCAGAGCAAGAACAACGCGCACGCCGTGCAGGTCGCGAAGTCAGTAATAAAATCTTTAATAAGTCACGTCACCGTTTATCCGATGGGTTATTAAATAAAGATAACTAATTATTGATGTTCTCTATAATAAGAAAGCCCTGTAATTAGGGCTGATTAGAGCAAGATAAAATTAATTGAAATAAAAAATTTATTTCATTCGATGTCATTACGTTGCTTATACCCCATGCATTTCGTATGAAATTCATGGGGTATTTGTTTATGGTTTACAGCAGGTAACGCCATTTTGTAAAGAAGTGTAATTTAAGACTTGAAATACGCGTAACTGGCACTATATAAGAATTGCACCAAGAAAGAGCATTATCCCATACTAGGTACACAGGTAATGGTGCATAGTCGTATGTGTTTAGTTTGATATAAAAATATTGAAGGAGAAATTATGTCTAACATTAGATCTTTTTCATTATTCCCAACATTATCCGATAGCCTACTTTCTAACAGATTTGACCAAATGGATCGTTTGTTTAGCCAGCTAACAGGTAATAGGCCTTTAACTTCAGAGCATCCGTATAATTTAAAACAAATAAATGAAACAAGCTATCAATTAACGGTTAGTGTTCCAGGTTATAAGGAAGAGGACTTAAGCGTATCCCTAAAAGGCGGGAAATTGTATGTTCAAGGTGAGCAATCAGCAGAATTAGTTAATGATTCTGAGAAATGGATCCATCAAGGAATAACGCAAAATAAGTTTTCCCTTGAATTTAATCTCGGTAAAAATGTGAAGATAGAAAGTGCTGAGTTATCTAGTGGTTTACTAACTCTGGATATTGAATATGAAATCCCGGATGAAGAAAAACCTCGAGTTATCGCTATTGAAAATAAAGATATAAAATCATAGAACTAAAATTTATGACTCGTCAGCAGCAGTTAGAGTGACTTTATAATATTGGACACTTTTGCTGACCGGTTTGTAAGGCCTGATTCCGTTATTTAAATGGAGTCAGGCCTTTTAGTTTTGTTTCAGTCGATTTAAATTAAAACATTTTTAATATAAATATTTAAATACATTATATATAAAAAATAACTCAATTCTATTTTTGACGAAAACTTTAGATGCGATATGTCTTTTCTGTGAATAGACAGTACTATTACTAATTCCTAGTTTTCGAGAAATAATATGATTGGGTGTCTCATTCATCCAGTTATTAATAATATTTTGTTCTTTAATCGTGAAAATGGATGACTCAATATTATTAGCAAGTTTGGTGATTTTTTCTATTTGTTCATGGTCACGAATAACTTTATCAAGCGTTTGAATAATAATGCTTTTTGATAGAATAAAGTAATTGTCTTTTAATAATAATGGGTTGTTTGTTTGCGGATAAGGAGCATTAATATAAATATAAAAGCGTGCATTATTAGTATTACTTAATAACTGCTGTAGAGTAGGGCAGTAATCAGAGTAATTACAATAGTAGGTTAGATTCACCAGTATAATGCTTGGTAGGTTTGTGTTCATAAAACTAATGGCTTCTTTTATACATCCTGTACTAATAAATTCGAGTTTTTTATTTTTAGATAAATATTCTGTAATGCCAAGACGTGTATAATAACATTCATCAATAACTAATATTCGCATTGGAACATCCTTGTTCAAGAAGATGGCTTACAATAAATTGGAATTGATAGATAAGTCAACCAAGGATTAATAAAAACAATAAATAGTGTTCTTATTTGAAATTGCTAATTAGTAATTAATTAATAAGGTAATTATATAAAGACATATAATTATCTATATAGATGAATAAATTAAATGGATATTAGTGGCACTAATATCCATTTATTTTCCTAGTGTGTTTTAAAATCAAACTCAACATATTCCCCTGATTCTATCTTGTCTACGCCTGCTTGGAGAATATGAATAAGTTGTTTAGCCACATCAGTCGTTAGCCACATGGTTTTATCCACAATAGCATCACCTGTGTGTTTATCTTGCTCGGGGAGGTAGTGCAAACGCAACATCATAGCGTCGTAATCATCGACTGTGCTGATGTCCCAGCCAACTACTGGGTGGGTTTGAATGACATCATTTTTTTTATTCATATAAACCTCCTAATCAAACATCGTGATAAATAATAAATATCTATAACTGACTAAGAGCAATGACCTCGTGATGAGTCCACTTTTAGTATAAGGAGATTTCGCTAATAAGAAAGCAAATAAAACATTTTTTTTGTTTATATAGCAGAAAATGCATAAAACAGACAATAAGGATTGTAAAAACAGAATGGGAAGCACTTTGAACTTCCCATTAGTGTATAAACTACTGACCCAGAGCGACTGTCCAGCGCGCATCTTCTCCTGCTAAGAAAGGAACTAATTTATCATTACAGCAATCAATCGATTCGCAAGTAATATTTTGTTCTTTAGTTAGCGTAATAGTTCCTTCGTTTACAGGTAAGTTATAGAATTTAGGACCATTTAGTGAACAAAAAGCTTCGAAATGCGCCAAAGCACCCAGCTCTTCAAAAACAGTCGCGTAAGCCGCTAATGCGGTGGGAGCATTAAAGACCCCAGCACAACCACAGGTAGACTCTTTACGTGATTGTATATGTGGTGCGGTGTCGGTACCAAGGAAGAAACGGTCACAACCTGAAGCAACGGCTGCACGTAATGCTTCTTGGTGTACATTACGTTTCAAAATAGGCAAGCAAAATAAGTGCGGCCTTATACCACCAACTAACATATGGTTACGGTTAAACATCAAATGTTGAGGTGTTAAAGTTGCTGCGGTGAATTCATTTGCTTCTTGGACATATTGCGCCGCTTCTTTGGTGGTTATATGTTCAAAAACGACTTTGAGTTTTGGAAACTGTGCCCGTAATGGCGACATAACTTGCTCAATAAACAACGCTTCGCGGTCAAAAATATCGATATGGCTTGCGGTGACTTCACCATGGACCAGCAATGGCATTCCTGCTTGTTCCATCGCAGCTAATACGGGATAAATTTTTTTAATATCAGATACGCCATGACTCGAGTTTGTTGTTGCATTAGCCGGGTAGAGTTTACAGGCAGTAAATACCCCTTCGTTAAAGCCACGAACCACTTCAACAGGATCTGTGCTATCAGTAAGGTAGCAGGTCATTAAAGGGGTAAATTGATGCCCTTCTGGAACCGCTTTTAGGATGCGTTCACGATAAGCTTTTGCGGCTTCAATCGTTGTGACTGGTGGCACTAAATTCGGCATGACAATTGCACGGCCAAAAAATTCACTGGTATAGGGAACGACCGTTTTTAACATATCATCATCGCGAAAATGAACATGCCAATCATCAGGGCGGCGGATCGTTAGGGTAGTTACAGTTGTCATTAAACCGGCTCCATAGGGGAAGAGTGAATGATGAGCGAGTGCTCAAGCCGGAATAGAATGATAAAGGTAAAGTAAAAAAATAGCTATGAGAAATCACGATTATAGCTTATTTCAGGGATAGATCGCGCAAATAACGTAAATAGGTGGCTTATTTAGTTCGTTCAATAGCAAAAAACCTGCTTAAGTTTCCTTAAGCAGGTTTTTCTAAATTTTGGCTCCTCCAGCTGGACTCGAACCAGCGACATACGGATTAACAGTCCGCCGTTCTACCGACTGAACTATGGAGGAACTCCTTGGTACGCAGAGGATATTAGCTTTCTCTCACCGCATTGTCAAAGGAGAATATCGAAAAAATTGTTTGTTTGCCTGTTATCTGTGCGAACTGTCGGAAGTTTGATCGAAAATAGAGTAGTGGTGATTAATCAAGGTCATACACTAACGAAAAGACTAAGACAAATCTGAGTTGATGAGCGGTATATTATTTCAAGTTTAGTGGTTAATCGTAGTTAATCACTACTAAGTCATGGATGGATATAAAGTAGTTTAATTTTTATTGCAGAAAGTGATACTGAAGATGATTCCTTGCGCAGTGGCAAGGTGGATTTGGTTATCGGTTCCTCTCGAGACTGGCACCCTGAAATAAAGGCTCAGAGCTTATTTAATAGTACTTTTCAGGCATTAGTTCGCCCAGGGCATCCAATTATCGGGCAGGTGACGCCTGAAAGCTTAACACATTACCCACATATTAGCGTATCGCGCCGAGGGCGTACATTGGGGCCAATTGATGACGCATTACGCGACCTTCAATTACAGCGTAATGTTGCATTGACTTTGCCTAGTTTTCATTCAGCCATGATGTTAACCATGAACTCTGACTATATTTTGCCGCTCCCTCGTCATGTACTGCAAGGGGTAAAGAGTGTTAATTTGCCATTGGTTGAAATTGAACTTCCTTTGGGATTGGTGCCTATATTTATCGTGCAAGCATGGCACCCAAGGTTAGATAGGGACCCTGCGCATCAATGGTTACGCCAGACGATTAAACAATTTTTTCTAGAGAAAGAGTAAGAATTTATTTTATCGTGGGAACTCTTGTATTTGCCGTAAGTAAAGTAATACTAAGAAGAGTGATTTTTAGGTAGATAGCAAAAAGCCCGCATTAAGCGGGCTTTTTAAATTTGGCTCCTCCAGCTGGACTTGAACCAGCGACATACGGATTAACAGTCCGCCGTTCTACCGACTGAACTATGGAGGAATTGCTTTGTTCCTGAGAACGAGGCGCATATTACCCATCCTGTTCACTGTTGTAAAGTATAAAAATGAAAAAAAATAGCCAAGTGGGCGTTAAGTAATCGATTTGGTGGTTATCTATCCTAATATATGATGCGTAATGCATACCAGATGGATTATGAGAGGTGCTAGGAGATCATTGATAGTAGAGATGAATGATATAATGGTGATATATATTTAGCAGATAGCAAAAAGCCCGCATTAAGCGGGCTTTTTAAATTTGGCTCCTCCAGCTGGACTTGAACCAGCGACATACGGATTAACAGTCCGCCGTTCTACCGACTGAACTATGGAGGAATTGCTTGTTCCTGAGAACGAGGCGCATATTAACGATATCATCTCAGGCTGTCAATCATAAAAACAGAAAAAATATCCAACTGCTCATTCAATGCACATTATGACGAAGTTTTACTCTAGTTAATTGATATTGAATTAATTTTGAGTTGCAAGTGTACCAGGTAATTGCGTAGAAACTTCAGGATAAGCGACATGATAGATATCATAAAAGGAAATCATTCCTTTTAATGCAATTAAACGCGATATTTCTTGTTTTATAGCAGAGCTAACATCTTGTGAATCAATGATTTTGCTTATCGCATTATCAGAAACTGGTTCAGTAACAAACCATTCCCCGTTATAACAGACACGTAAATCTAAGACGCCAATATCTTCAAAGTGATAAACAGGTTTGATGTCAAAAAGTAGTACACTTGCTAATACAATAAAAAGAATGGTGATACCCAGAGCCCAATAAGGACCAAAATAAGGGGCGTACCAAAGAATAATGGCTAGGGGGACATAAGCCGCAACCATACCAATACATAAATAAGGGTGGTTGGCGAGAAATTGGCTATTAAAATAAGGTTTCCCATCACGGTTTTCACGTTTATTGATGGCATCCAAATCTTCGACGAGTATTTGTTTGATAATATCCATGTGTATAACTCTCTGTCAGATATCTATACTAGGAGGGTATCACGAGCCGTCGAGATTGTTATATATCAGTTAAAAAAAATATTTACACAGATTGTCATCGTATCGGATAATTCTTACTGACATTTATTAGGTTGTTGGCTTTTTAAATTAAAGTTTTCTTTAAACTATCAACTAAATGCAGCGTTTTTGTTAACGTTATAGCCGATAAAAGTGACGCAATCGAAAAAACAGCATATTTTTGAGGTTTGCTCGTATAAAATAGTTGCTATTATCTTTAAGTCATGAGTTAATGAGTGTCGGCCTGTTTAGCAGTCCTATTTGATGTATGATTACTGAGTTAGTGTGTTCTAAAGAAGAAAGTTATCACAGATAGCCTTTGACCGTGACGCTTCATCTTGGTGTTTCCCTGATTAAATAGTTGACTCTGGCCCGTATATGCCAAAAGGCAAGTTTTTTTGATGTTATATAGGAAAAGTCAAATGTCCGACAAAATGAAAGGTCAAGTTAAGTGGTTCAACGAGTCTAAAGGCTTCGGTTTCATCACTCCAGCTGATGGTAGCAAAGACGTTTTCGTCCACTTCTCTGCCATTCAGGGCAATGGTTTCAAAACTCTGGCTGAAGGTCAGCAAGTTGAATTCACCATTGAAAACGGTGCAAAAGGCCCAGCAGCTGCTAACGTAACTGCTATCTAAGCTAATTGCTTAACTGATTTTCTAAAGCCCGTCATTTTTAATGACGGGCTTTTTCGTATGCGCTACATTTATGGTTAATATATTTTGTTGGAAAAGAATGTTATGAATATTAATGACCGTGTTTATGTAAAAACAGACGGAGAAGAGCGCCGAGAAGGAACTATTTTACTTATTGAACCCTTCAATGAAGGGGTAATGTATTTAATTGCATTACCTGATTACCCTGAAGGTATTTGGTTCTTTAATGAAAAAGAAGGCGATGAAGGGATTTTTGTTACGCCAATTGAAAGATAAGTTCAATTTAATGGGCACTTTGTCCTTTACTTAATAATTTTCCCCACTTATACTCCTTCCATCTTTTACTTAGGAGATTATTACTTGGACAGTCAGAGTTGGAATAAAAACTTAATTTAATGGCAAGCCAGTAATCGTCTTTTCTTTTCACTGCTTGCCACAACGGCGGGCGGTGTCTGATGTTTCCTCATCATACTACTCCCTTATAATTGTATTTCATTAGATAGCGTATTATAGCTGTATTGAGTGTGTATTATGTTGGTCTATATTTATTCTTTATTTCCTCCAGGCAATAGCTAATGGTTTTTGAGTAATTATTTTACTCAAAATATGGCTATATGCTTTTTATTAAGCATATAAATCATTATCCAAGTTATTTTTGGAGGGATTATCATGCTTTTTTCCCCTGATATTTTAAATTTGCTGTCTGCTATGTGTTTTGGTGCATTAATTGGTGCTGAGCGCCAGTGGCGTCAACGAATGGCGGGCTTGAGAACTAATGCACTGGTTGCAACCGGAGCGGCGGTATTTATTTTAAGTTCTGTAACAACATCACCTGATAGTCCTGGTCGTATTGCTGCCCAAGTGGTGTCAGGAATTGGTTTTCTCGGTGCGGGAGTGATTATGCGTGAAGGCATGAACATCCGAGGCCTAAATACTGCGGCAACGCTTTGGTGTTCCGCGGGAATCGGTGTTTTATGTGGATTAGGCCAGTATTCTTTGGCCTTGATGGCAACGTTATTAATTTTATGCGCCAATATTTTATTAAGAGAAGCGGCTTCACGAATTAATAAACAACCACAACAGCAAGCACTTGATGTAGAGCAACGTTATAAAATTCGCGTGATGTGCCATCAAACGGATGAAATTTTAGTAAGAACTCTTATTTTACAAGCAATTAATGGACTGCATATTCGGCTGCAATCGTTAAGTAGTGCAGACACACTAAAGCCTGAGCAGCTAGAAGTGTGTGCTGAATTTCTTGCGACACCTGCCGAGCAAAAAGAAATTGAAGCATTGGTATGCAGAATAAGCCTTGAGCAAAGTGTTAGTGCTATCAATTGGAAAGTGGCATCAGAGCTACCGGCCTGATGACTTTAAATTAACTCACTATAGGAGCTGAAATGGACGACCACCCTCCGTCATGGAGTAGTAAATTGGAGTTATCTAACTGATAATAAACTAATTTTATTTCAGTTGGATAGCGTTAAAATCACGAGTGTTGTATTCGAGACAACGTTATGACTGAAATAAGACAACCGCGCAAAAGCGTCAAAGCCGCTGCACGCCAAAAATTTATTGTTGGCGAACAAGCGAGTAAAAATATTGAGCAAGTGCTCAATGAATATCAAACAAATCTATTAGGCTTATCAGAGAATGAGGCGATGGACCGTCTTGTGACTGAAGGTGAAAATGAAGTTGCTCATGAAAAAGCCCCTCCAGCATGGAAGCAACTACTCACTTCTTTTAAAAATCCATTTATATTCGTACTGATTGTATTAGCTGTTGTTAGCTTTTTTACGGATTATGTTATTCCTGAACGCCAAGGCGAAGAAACAGATTTAACCGGCGTGATTATTATTGTCACAATGGTTTTATTGAGTGGTTTTTTACGTTTTTGGCAAGAGTATCGTACCAATAAGGCTGCGGAAGCATTGAAATCTTTAGTTCGTACGACGGCTACTGTATTTCGTCGTGATAATAAAACGGGGCGTTCTGTTAGAAAAGAGGTACCGATCAAATGCTTAGTACCTGGGGATATTGTGTTGCTATCCGCTGGAGATATGGTTCCTGCTGATTTAAAGCTAGTCGAATCAAGGGACTTGTTTATCAGCCAAGCCATTCTAACAGGGGAATCAATACCTGTAGAAAAATACGACACATTAGGTGACGTTTCAGCCAAAAATTTAGATCCCGTATCGCCAACTGAAAATGAACTGTTAGAAATTTCAAATATTTGTTTAATGGGAACCAATGTTACCAGCGGGACGGCGCGTGGAATTGTGGTGGCAACGGGTGGGAAAACCTATCTAGGCTCGCTGGCTAAATCTATTGTGGGGAGTCGTGCGCAAACTTCGTTTGACCGTGGTGTGAATAGCGTAAGCTGGTTATTGATTCGCTTTATGTTAGTCATGGTACCAATCGTCTTACTTATCAATGGGTTTACAAAAGGAGATTGGTTCGAAGCAACACTATTTTCACTGGCGGTTGCCGTGGGTTTAACACCGGAAATGTTACCGATGATTGTTAGCTCGAATTTAGCCAAAGGTGCAATTGCCATGTCAAAGCACAAGGTGATTGTTAAAAGGTTAAATGCTATCCAAAACTTTGGCGCAATGGATGTGCTGTGTACGGATAAAACGGGAACATTGACGCAAGATCGTATTATTTTAGAACATTATTTGGACAGCAATGGGCAAAAAAATAGTAAAATTTTGCAACTAGCTTGGCTAAACAGCTTCCACCAAAGTGGGGCTAAAAATATGATGGATCAGGCAATTATTCGTCGTGGTAGAGGGAACAGTGAAGTTGAGCAGCTAAAAGCATTCCAAAAAATTGATGAGTTACCCTTTGATTTTATTCGACGCAAATTGTCAGTGACAGTACGAACACCGAAAGGCGAAGCCCTACTTATTTGTAAAGGTGCCGCGGAGGAAATGTTAGCTGTCTGCCAAAGTTACCAACAAGATGGTGAGCTGCATTTACTTGACGACCAAGCAAGGGTAAAAATTACTGAGCTAGTGAGTGATTACAACAGACAAGGATTTCGTGTATTGTTACTTGCAACTCGTCGTTTGAATGATGCAGAAGCCAGCTTACCGCTTTCTGCTCAAGCCGAGTATCAGTTAGAACTACAAGGCATTTTAACTTTTCTTGACCCAGCAAAAGAAAGCGCAATTTCAGCCATTGCAGCACTACGTGAAAATGGCGTTACGGTTAAGGTGTTGACGGGTGATAATGCCATTATTACCGAAAAAATCTGTCATGATGTTGGCTTAAACATCAGCGAAATCATGACGGGTTTAGAAGTTGAAGAACTGACAGACGAAGAGTTAAGCCAGAAAGTTGAGCAAGTTTCAGTTTTTTGTAAATTAACACCATTGCAAAAATCCCGTATTTTAAAGCGGTTACAAGCAAATGGACATACCGTTGGTTTTCTCGGTGATGGGATCAACGATGCGCCCGCATTACGTGATGCTGATGTAGGAATTTCAGTTGACACAGGGACGGATATTGCTAAGGAATCTGCGGATATTATCCTACTTGAAAAAGACTTAATGGTATTAGAGCAGGGGGTAATTAAAGGGCGTGAAACTTTTGGTAATATTATTAAATACTTAAATATGACCGCGAGCTCTAACTTTGGTAACGTATTTTCTGTATTAATTGCCAGTGCATTTATTCCCTTCTTACCGATGCTAGCCATTCATTTGCTCGTTCAAAACTTACTGTATGATATTTCCCAGCTTGCATTACCCTGGGATAAAATGGATAAAGAGTTTTTAAAACGTCCTCGCAAATGGGATGCGAAAAATATTGGCCGCTTTATGATTTGGATTGGACCAACCTCATCTATCTTTGATATCACAACTTTTGCGTTAATGTGGTATGTATTCCAAGCGAATAGTGTCGCTCATGAAGCGCTGTTCCAATCAGGTTGGTTTGTTGAAGGTTTACTTTCACAGACGTTGGTTGTTCATATGTTAAGAACACAAAAAATACCGTTTATACAAAGCACTGCCGCATTACCTGTTATGTTAACAACAGGGTTAATTATGGCTCTTGGTTTATATATTCCATTTTCTTCATTTGGTGAAATGATAGGGTTACAACCGTTGCCAATAGAATATTTCCCATGGCTCGCTCTCACATTAGTCAGTTATTGTGTTGTAGCTCAACTAATGAAGCAATTTTATATTAAACGTTTTGGAACGTGGTTATAAAATAATGTTAAAAGGTGTGAGGCCAAGGGGGGCTTGCACCTTTGGGTAGCTATATCGTATGGGTTATTTGATATTTATTGTAACTCATTAATATTCATAAAATAAAAAGAGCCATAATAATAATGGCTCTTTTTGATTACAGAATAAAAAGAATAGGGCTTATTGCAGGCCTAAAGCAGTTTTCATCTGTTTCATTGCATCAATACCCTGTTGGCAAGCTTTATCTTGCTGGTCTTTAGGTAGTGCAGCAACCTGTTTTTTACCCTCTTCCAGCTGACCTTTCATTGCGTCTAACTGAGCTTTTGCTTGCGGGTTTTCTGAAGCTTTAGCAATTAAGCTATCAACTTCAGCGAAGTAAGCGTTACAAGTTTCAGTTGCGCCAGCAACTTCACCTTTTTTCTCTTCTTCTGAACAAGCAGTGATTGTCAGTGCCAATAAACCCATACCACAAGCTAAAATCAACTTTTTCATAATCAACCTTATTAAAATTATTTATATAGCGAATTGAGTATATAAGAGATGTTTTTAATATCAAACGTGACAAATCCTAAAATAATACATCGGTTAATTAATTAAATTTCAATTTAATTGGGCTATCGTATTTTGTTTTAGCTCATTTCCGTTACATAAATTCACGGGGACAAATAAGTTGTTTTTTATCATTATGTTATAGGTTGTCTTTAACTATTCTATGTTTATCTAGAGTAATTGGTAAGTGGAAGAAAAATGGAAAGCAGAGAAAAGAAGTAAGGGGACTATTAGGGTAAGGGGATAATGGTTAGTTAATTTAATAAATATATTTTTTGACGAAAATTATGTTTTAGCTACCAAGGTATAATAATGCGATATACGTGTATTTACCTATAAAAAAACCTATATAAGCCTTTTTAATATCGTTATAACGTTTTTTTATATGCGATTAAATATATTAAAAAATCGTTTATTTGTAACAAAATGTTTACGGGTGAATGATAAGTTTTTACTATGAAATATTTATAGAATTAACGGCTGTTCATTTAAGATGCAATTATAGATGTGAAAGGTGAGCTAGTTCACAAATTTAAGAATAAAACCTTTGTATAGGTACCAGTTTGATTTTTAAATTAAATTTTCTTTGTACGAAGATGAAATTATCAGGTAGAGTCTTTGTTTTTAAGCGAACTAATGAAGAAATATCGCTTAACTTATGGTTAATGATAAGTGTACAGGGTTAACGACAATTAAGTTAATTTTGTTGACGCTAACTCAAATTCATACCAAAATTGACTCACCGTAGAAATTCGCCAAAGAGCGAGAGACGGGTTAGAATGTTTTTAACAAAGGGCGATAACTTTTCTTACTGTACATTTTTAGAATGATGAGTTCTCTAAAGGTAAAGTAAGGATATATGATATGGGTTCACCATATCGCAATGCAACATAGCAGATATTATATTAATGCTATGGGCATACAATGTATGTAGCCTGACTTATCTGGTTACAATTTTATATTTAGACTTACACACAGGGCTTTACCATTATGTCTGCTTCTATTGTAAAGAAACGGCCTCTGAGTCGTTACATCAAAGATTTTAAACACAGCCAAACTCATTGTGCACACTGTCACAAAACCCTTGATCGCATCTCTTTAGTTTTCAACGATGACATCTTAAATAAAGAAGCTATCGCTGACATGACTGAATTGGTTGATGAAGGCACTTGGGGGGAGCTGCAAGATAAATTTACTGCACTTTGTCGTTTTTGTAGTGAAATTTATTGCAATAGTAATACTGATTATTTTGATATTATGTCATTTAAACAGTATTTATTCTTACAGACTGAGATGAGCCATAGTACGGTTCGTGAATATGTTGTTCGCTTACGCCGTTTAGATGAATTGTTATCTTCCTCTAATTTTTCTATGAAAGAATTTACTGCGAGTAAAGTTCAAGAAGAGTTGAGTGAAAAAATGACAGATTCTGCATTTAGTAATTACAATATTGCATTACGTAAATATGAACAATATTTATTCTGGGAATCAGAAAAATGCAATAATTAGAATAACATATTGAAAATAAGCGTTGCTATTTTCTTTGTTGTTTTTAAGTAATGGTGTCCCCGTGGGCACCTTTTATGTTTTTAGCTGACAGCTCTTTGGGATAGCACTTATCTGATAGGAAGCACGACAGTTATTCTTATGAGATAAGTGTATTTTTAAATAAATATGTAATCATGTATGGCCTGGCCTTCGTAGATAACGAAGCCAGGCCTTTTACTTATTACCCAATCGTCATTAAGCTAGCATTACCACCTGCTGCAGCGGTATTGACACTCAATGAGCGTTCATGAAGTAGGCGTTCAGTCATCAGGTTAGTTTCACCACGTTCAAAGCCTTGAACTGAAATAATTGGCCCTTTACGTTGTGCAACCACTGCGCAAACTTCTTTTAACTGATCGCTGTCACCATGATAAATAACCCCTTCGATTGGCTCTTTCGATTCTATCCAGTTTTTAGTTATCGATATGGTTTTTCTCACTTTTTCAGATAGTGACTTAAACAGCTTCTGATGGAGCTCACTATCTGGCCATAACACCTGACAACCCGCAGAAAGTACAGCTGTTAGCTGGGTTAAGCAATCTTGTTCATTATCGCTAAGGCATAAAATCAAACCACGCGGGCGCAAGGTATAGGTATTTCTTTCTCCTGTTGGGCCCGGTAATACACGGGTGGTTCCTGTTTGACTATGGCGTGTAAATAGCTCAATCACGGAAGGCGAAATAACCGAGTTTTGTTTTTCAGACCATTGTGTAAGTGCTTCAAATGGTTCAAGTAAAACAGTTTTAGCACTGGCATCCATGGGTAAATGGCTATCTTGTCGCTCTAAGGTATTTGAAACTGCGTTATCTGGACGTTCGCTTAATAAACGGTAAAGGTATAATGGCCCACCTGCTTTAGGCCCAGTTCCAGATAAACCTTCACCACCAAAAGGTTGCACCCCAACAACGGCACCAACCATATTGCGGTTTACGTACAGATTGCCAACTTTAGCTTTTGAAACAACTTGGTTGATAGTTTCATCGATACGAGTGTGAACACCAAGTGTCAGTCCATAACCGGCTGCATTAATTTGTTCAACAAGTGCTTCTAACTCATCTCGTTTAAAACGTACAACGTGCAGAACAGGACCAAAGATCTCTTTTTTCAGATCACTAACATCATCAAGTTCTATTAATGTTGGCTTAACATAGGTTCCTTCCTGTTGCTCTTGCTGATCATCATGGTTCTCAAATGCTGCTTGGAAGACCGATTTCCCTTTGCTGCGCATTTTTTGAATATGTTGATCGATATTCTCTTTTGCTTCATGATCAATCACAGGGCCTATATCGGTTGATAAATGCTCAGGGTTCCCCATACGGCACTCTTCCATTGCGCCTTTTAACATACGAATCGTTCTATCTGCGACATCCTCTTGGATACATAAAATGCGCAGTGCCGAACAACGTTGGCCCGCGCTATCAAAAGCAGATGCGACGACATCAGTGACAACCTGTTCTGTGAGTGCAGAAGAATCAACTATCATTGCATTTAATCCGCCAGTTTCTGCAATCAGCGGGGTAGGCCGGCCTTGTGCATCTAAGCGCCCTGCAATATTACGTTGAAGTAACCCTGCGACTTCTGTTGACCCTGTAAACATGACCCCGCGAACACGAGTATCACCAACGAGTTGAGCGCCGATGGTTTCACCTTTACCCGGTAAAAATTGCAGTACATCGCGTGGAATACCCGCTTGATGTAAAATAGACACCGCGATAGCGCCGATTAATGGTGTTTGTTCAGCTGGTTTCGCGAGTACGGTGTTACCTGCTGCGAGAGCCGCAGCAATTTGGCCTGAAAATATTGCTAACGGGAAGTTCCACGGACTAATACAGACCACAGGCCCTAAAGGACGGTGTGTGTTGTTATCAAAATCATTCTTGACTTGGGTTGCATAGTAATTAAGAAAATCTACCGCTTCCCTAACTTCCGCAATCGCATTGTTGTAAGTTTTACCTGCTTCACGCACTAAAATATCTAACAGTGGCTGTAACTGTTGCTCCATGAGGTCAGCGGCTCGTAATAAGATGGCCGCTCGTTCAGAAGGAGGCGTTGCGAACCAGATAGTACCCGCATCGTTAGCGGTATTTAATGCATGTTCAGCTTCTTGTTCTGTTGTTTCACGAACGTGGCCGACAATATCTTTGTGGCAGGCAGGGTTAATAATTGGTGTCGCATCGGGCAATGCTTGCGAAGCTTGGAAGTCGCCCCCTAACAGTGGTTCTGCCATTTTTTGCTGCATAGCCGCACTCAGTAGGGCACTTGATAGCGAAGCCAGTCGATGCTCGTTTGATAGGTCAAGCCCCATCGAATTCACACGCTCTTGGCCATATAAATCACGTGGTAACGGAATTTTTGGATGCGGTAAGCCAATTTGTCCTTCAGTTTTAGACAGTTCTAAAACATCTTTAACTGGGTCGGCAACTAATTCATCTAGAGGAATAGTGGCATCAGCGATACGGTTTACAAATGAAGTATTTGCGCCATTTTCTAACAATCGACGCACCAAGTAGGCAAGTAGCGTCTCGTGAGTACCGACTGGTGCATAAATACGGCAAGGGCGGTTTAGTTTGCCATCAGCAACCTTACCAACCACTTGTTCATAAAGTGGCTCACCCATTCCATGTAGGCATTGGAATTCGTATTGACCAGGGTAGTAGTTTTTACCTGCAATTTGGTAGATAGCAGAGAGAGTATGTGCATTATGTGTTGCAAACTGCGGGTAAATTAAATTGGGAACCGACAACAGTTTTCGTGCACAGGCAATATAAGAAACGTCAGTATACACCTTACGCGTATAAACTGGATAACCTTCTAGCCCATCCATTTGTGCGCGCTTGATTTCACTGTCCCAATAAGCACCTTTTACTAGGCGGATCATTAAGCGACGTTGGCTGCGTTCAGCTAAATTTATGATTGAGTCAATCACAAATGGGCAGCGTTTTTGATAGGCCTGAATTACAAAGCCAATCCCATTCCAACCCGCGAGTTGTGGCTCAAAACAGAGTTTTTCTAGTAAATCTAAAGAGATTTCTAAGCGGTCGGCTTCTTCTGCGTCAATATTAATCCCTACATCGTATTGATGTGCTTGTAATACAAGGGATAATAGGCGTGGATAAAGTTCTTCCATCACACGAGAGTATTGTGCGCGGCTATAACGTGGATGTAATGCAGATAGCTTAATTGAAATACCAGGGCCTTCATAAATGCCGCGGCCATTTGATGCTTTACCAATCGCGTGGATAGCTTGTTGGTAAGACACCATGTAATCTTGTGCATCTTTTTCCGTTAATGCGGCTTCGCCCAGCATGTCGTAGGAATAGCGGAAGCCTTTATCTTCGAGCTTTCGCGCGTTAGCGAGTGCTTGGGAGATAGTTTCGCCAGTAACAAATTGCTCTCCCATAAGGCGCATCGCCATATCAACACCTTTACGCACCAGTGGTTCACCACTTTTACTAATGATGCGATTAAGTGAGGTTGAGAGTTTAGCTTCATTATGCGTAGAAACTAATTTCCCCGTAAATAGCAGACCCCAAGTTGCGGCATTAACAAACATTGAGCTACTTTGGCCGAGGTGTGATTGCCAGTTTCCATTGCTGATCTTGTCACGAATAAGAGCATCACGAGTTGCTTTATCCGGAATACGTAATAAGGCCTCTGCGAGACACATTAATGCGACACCTTCCTGAGATGAAAGTGAAAACTCTTGAAGTAAGCCTTGAACCAAACCTGACCGGCCGATACCATTTTTTTGATTACGCAGTTTTTCAGCGATTGAATAAGCTAATTTATGAGCAGCTTCAGCTTGTTCTGTAGGGAGCTGTGCTTGTTGTAACAACATTGGTACGGCTTGTGTTTCAGGAATTCGGTAAGCAGAAGTAATTGCAGAGCGTTTTACAGATTGTGGTAAAATGTGCTCTGCGAAATCTAAGAATGGTTGATAGTTAGATTCAACGGTGGTGTCTTCATCAGAAGTTTGATTTTCTTTTACATCGATACCCGGTGCGAGCTCTGGAAAGGCTTGGCCATTATCGAGTTGTTCTAGGTAATTATAAATAGCTTGTTTGATAAGCCAGTGTGATGTGCGGTCAAGACGCTGAGCGGCATTTTTAATGCGTTCACGAGTTGCTTCATCAAGTCTCACACCCATAGTTGTTGTGCTACTCATCTTAATTCCTCTAGGTCACGAGTCATTTTAATCAAAAAGTTACACCACATTATCTTAATGTTGCAACTTTGTGCAACATTGTTAAGCGTGATTTCTGAAGAAAATGTGAAACATATCGGGTTTTTTAAGTTTTAATATTTTCAAGTAAATCATTTTTGATTTATTTATTATATTTTACATGTAGTTATATTTATTTTGTTTTAGGTGGAATAGTTAAACATTCGATTGTGAATTTAAGTTTAAATTTTAACATTTGTGATATGGATTCTATTTATGCAATAAAAAATAGTTAATTTCTTGTTAATTTAATACGACTCTGTCTAGGATGGGGCAGCTAAGATATTAAGTTAGTGCAACACAAACAATCACAACCTATTTGGTGTTCGCACAGATAAATTAAATATGTGCAATAAAGTGCAACACTATGAAGTTACAAGTTATCAACGGAAACTTATAAAGATAACTAACAATTTTAAAGCTACTCAATGGAGAAAACAGGATGACTGTAAGCACTCCGATGATCATTATGTTCGTCGTATACATTACTGGCATGTTATTAATTGGCTATATGGCCTATCGCTCAACGAAAAACTTTGACGATTATATTCTGGGTGGAAGAAGTTTAGGCAGTGTTGTAACTGCATTGTCTGCTGGTGCTTCAGATATGAGCGGTTGGTTACTTATGGGGTTGCCAGGTGCGATTTTCTTGGCCGGGATTTCTGAAAGTTGGATTGCTATCGGTTTGAGTCTCGGTGCATATCTTAACTGGTTATTTGTTGCTGGGCGTTTACGTGTCCAAACAGAAAAAAATAATAATGCGTTAACATTGCCAGACTACTTTACTAGCCGTTTTGAAGATAACAGTAAGATTTTACGTATAATTTCTGCTGTTGTGATTTTAGTTTTCTTTACGATTTATTGTGCATCAGGTGTGGTCGCTGGTGGTTTGTTATTTGAAAGCACATTTAATATGAGTTATGAGAAAGCGATGTGGTTAGGGGCATTAGCGACTATTGCTTACACCTTTTTAGGTGGCTTTTTAGCCGTAAGTTGGACCGATACTGTTCAAGCTTCATTAATGATCTTCGCATTGATTCTTACACCTATTGTTGTAATCCTTTCTTTAGGGGGAATAGATACCTCTATTGAAGTGATCAAAGCTAAGAATCCTGAATATCTTGATATGTTTAAAGACATGAATATCATCGCAATTCTGTCATTATTAGGTTGGGGATTAGGCTATTTTGGTCAACCCCATATCTTAGCGCGTTTTATGGCGGCGGACTCTGCTCGTACTATTCGTTCTGCTCGACGTATTAGTATGACATGGATGGTGTTATGTTTAGGCGGAACGATTGCGGTCGGTTTCTTTGGTATCGCTTATTTTGAAAATAACCCGGCTTTAGCGGGTTCGGTAATGCAAAATAATGAGCGTATATTCATGGAACTAACGGGAATTTTGTTTAACCCATGGATCGCCGGTATTTTATTGTCAGCTATATTAGCAGCGGTAATGAGTACGCTAAGTTGCCAATTACTAGTTTGTGCGAGTGCGCTAACGGAAGATTTATATAAGCCTTTTATCCGTAAAAGTGCCAGCCAAAAAGAGTTAGTTTGGGTAGGGCGTTTTATGGTGTTATTAGTCGCTGCGATTGCCATTTACATTGCTCGTGACCCAAATAATAAAGTTTTGGCTTTAGTGAGTAATGCATGGGCGGGCTTTGGCGCTGCATTTGGCCCTGTTGTTTTAATTTCTGTAATGTGGAAACGAATGACGCGTACAGGTGCACTTGCAGGAATGATAGTCGGTGCTGTGACAGTATTAGTTTGGATAAAATACAAATGGTTTGATTTGTATGAAATCATCCCAGGTTTCTTATTAGCAACAATCGCTATTGTTGTTGTGAGTTTAATGACTAAAGCACCAAGTGCAGCAGCTCAAGCTCGTTTTGATGAGGCTGAGGCAGAATATAAAGCAAGCTAATCGAGCAAGTTTATAAACGAAAAAGGCCGAGTAACGATACTGTTATTCGGCCTTTTTGCTATTTATTATTCATCATTATTGGTTCTTTCTGCGCTTAGCGAACTGGTAACCAATGAATAGTAAAATAAACCAAACTGGTGTGGCAATTAAGGCTTGTCTTGTATCGTGCTGGAATGCCAATAGCACGACCATAAAAGCGAAAAAAGCGAGGCTTAACCATGACATCACAATTCCAGCAGGCATTTTGTAATGAGATGCTTTGTGCATTTCAGGGCGTTTTTTACGGAAATTTAAATAGCTATATAAAATCATGCTCCAAATAAACATAAAGAGAATAGCAGACACGGTGGTGACTAGCGTAAATGCATGCATAATATCAGGAATAAAATAGATCAGAACAATACCAAAGCTGAGGCAGATACAAGTAAAAATTAGCCCAGTAGCCGGCACGGCTTTTTTCGATAATTGGCTGAACTGCTTTGGCGCATCCCCTTCTTTTGAAAGCCCAAAAAGCATTCGACTGGTGGAAAATACACCACTATTTGCGGAAGAGGCTGCGGAAGTTAGCACCACAAAGTTAACAATGCTTGCCGCTGCGGGTAGGCTTATCAAGACAAACATCTCTACAAATGGGCTTTTATCGGCCAATATGGTTCGCCAAGGTGTAACAGCCATAATGACAATTAAAGATAAGACATAAAATGCAATAATCCGGATAGGGATCGCGTTGATAGCTTTTGGCAAAGATTTTTCTGGATCGCGTGTTTCTGCTGCTGCCGTACCCACCAATTCAATTCCCACAAACGCAAAAATAGCAATTTGAAAGCCAGCAAAGAAACCACTGATCCCCATAGGGAACATTCCTCCATCATTCCAAATGTTACTTAAAGATGCCGTGTGACCCGTAGGGGATTGGAAATTCATGGCAATTAATGTGCCACCTACTGCAATGAGAGCCACAATGGCAACAATTTTTATCATGGCGAACCAAAATTCGAGCTCACCGAAAAGCCTGACAGAAACTAGGTTAAGCGTTAATAAGGTGACCACGCAAATAAATGAGGTTACCCATTCAGGAAAATCAGGCACCCAAAAGCTCACATAGGATGTAATGGCAATGATATCGGCAATACCGGTGATAACCCAGCAGAACCAGTACGTCCAACCGACAAAAAAACCTGCCCATGGACCGATAAGGTCAGCAGAAAAATCACTGAATGATTTGTAGTTCAGATTAGAAAGTAGCAGTTCACCCATTGCGCGCATCACAAAAAATAGCACAAAACCAATTATCATATACACAAAGATAATCGATGGGCCTGCGAGTGAAATGGTTTTGCCAGACCCCATAAATAAGCCTGTTCCAATTGCTCCACCAATCGCAATAAGTTGTATATGGCGGTTACTAAGGCTGCGTTTTAGCTGATTACGATCAGCATTGGGTTGTGTTGATAGTGAATTCGCATTTTCTTCCATACTAAAGATGTCCGTAGTGGTTTGTGATAATTAGCCACAGTCTTTTTTTTAATTTTGTGGTTATGTTTGCGTGAAATATTGTGACACAAATCTCAATTAGAGTAAGGAAAAGTTATCTTGTTAGGAGCGAAGTGATGTTTATTCAAGCATTAGTTTTCTTAAATTTTACATTCGCAACTTAAAATTAACTTAGGTAATAAAAATAGCAGAATCATATTGACTGTAGCAATTGTTAGGCGTTAAATATTTTGTATCGGGTTGTTAGCTCAGTTGGCAGAGTAGGTGACTCTTAATCACTCGGTCGTGGGTTCGATCCCCACACAACCCACCAATGTTTTCATTGATTTACGTGTGATTGTGAGTTATCAAATTATCTTGCGTGCCATATTCGTGCCATTCAGATTTAAAATATCATCGATGTTTTTGGCGTGTTCTTGCAAGTGAATGGGTGATAGGTGGGCATATCGTTTTACCATTTCTATGCTTTCCCATCCGCCCATTTCTTGCAATGCTGATAACGGCACCCCTGCTTGAATTAACCAACTCGCCCATGTATGACGCAAATCATGAAAATGAAACCCTTCAATACCAGCTTTTTTCATGGCAGAATTAAATGCCTTATTTGCGTTAACCGTCATTGGAACTAAATCAATAACACCATTTTGCTTACGCTCTCTGACAAAAACATATTTAGTATGTCTGCCTATCTGATCCCGAATAATCTGACAAGCAGTGTCATTGAGCGAAACTCCTATCGCACGATAGTTCTTGGATTGCTCAGGGTTAATCCAAGCTACTTTTCTTACTAAATCAACTTGGCTCCACTCAAGGCCAAGTATATTCCCCCTTCGCAGACCAGTAGCTAATGCAAAAGTAATAACTGGCTTTAGGTAATCGACGGCATTATCAATTAACGCCGTAGCTTGCTCTCGAGTCAGCCACTTAACCCTAACTTGTCTTGGTGGTATCGCCTTAATATATGGAGCGCTTTTTAGCCACCCCCACTCATTAGCAGCGATTCTCAGTAGTGAGCGAATAAATGCCAAGTGTGAATACTTTGATGACTGTGAGGGAAAGCCTTTTTGTGATCCCCTGTTTTTCATCTTAGCTATCAAGTCTTGGCATTCATTATTAGTGATAGAGCTTAGTTTTCTGCCTTTAAAGTGAATAAGCCAGAATCTCATTTTACATTTATCATTTCTGAGTGTTCGCTTATGCTGTTTATCTTTAAGCCAGCGCAAACAAGCTTCATCAAATGTATATTCAGGGTCTTCCCCAAGCCTATCAACTTTCCAAGCATCTGCTTTAAGTTTGTCGTGCAGTTCTAGGGCTAGCTTCTTGTCTGGTGTGCCAAGGCTTTTTCTAACTCTTTTCCCGCCCGATGTAACGAAATCACAGTGCCATACTCCGTACCGTAATTTGATTGACATGATTTAAACCTCTCCTTAGATTTAACCTGACAATCAGCTTTCACGCTGATATTTTTATGTAATTGATGCATATATGCAACACAGGACGACTTTAATATTTCATATGGCCCCTCTTGATTCACCCCACGCCTACGAGCAGGTAGGTCTCCATTTTTTATTAACTTTCTTACCTTTCTGACTGAGCATTTAAGGAGTTCGGCTGCATGCTCTGTTAGTAACAATTCATCATTAATGTCCACCATTAATCTCCTTATCTATGCTATTGACGTACCAAGTTAGCCACATGATCGGTGGAAACTTTTTGTGTTCTTTGGTGAGTGTTAATTGAAACTTAGGAAGGTAATCTTTGAGTATTGCTGTGCTTTGTTTATCGCTGAGTTTTTTAAGTTGTTTTAATTTGTCACGGCATTCACGAGCTATCTTTCGGCGGCCGTTTTCTAACATCTGCTCATTCATATCCTCTGCCTTTTATTTCTCATTGTTACCATATAAGACCTTTGACAGTTTTTAATTTCGACAGGGTAGGTATTCTTTCCTATCTTTATTTTGTGATTAACGATTATTCCTGTTCTATTGTAATTCTTTTTGTGGGCTTCCAATGCCGCATTAATAGCAATCCTTTCTGTGGGCGTGACTTCGCCGCGAATTATTAATTTCATAATTCACCTATGCTATTTAATTATTTTCGATAACCTTTAGCTGATATATTTCCGTTCTTCTTTCTGACTATCCATGCCTGCATATTTCCAACCATATATGCATATTCTTTTTCATCTCGCATTAAGAAATCAGACAGACAATTACTAGTGAACCGAATTAACTCTCTGTCATCTTTATTTTTAACTGTTGTTGTTATTCTCATTCTCCGCATCCTTAAATAATAAATAAGCAATACTAATTGCACGCGCTAAGTTAGTTTCATTCACCATCGGTATATGAACATTACGAGCCACCCAAGATTGACAATCATTATGAAAATCAGGATGAATAGATAATTTAGCATCTAATAATAATTGCCATGCATCGTATGGGTTGTTGCAGGGGTCGAATAAGCCATACGCATTATACTCATCTGTATCACCTAAAAAACCAATCAAATCTACCGTTTTTGTATGTTCGTTGAGATTGTAATCACATGGCAAATAATGATTAGCAACTTTTTTATTAATCTCGAAGTCAGATAGTTCTGTGTATTTATTCATCTCTAAACACCTCAACCAATTCATCTAAATCCATAGATATTCTCATGAATGTTTTATCGCATAGTGGATGTAGTTCATCTTCAAACCTTTGTAGGTCGAACGTTACCTTTCCTTTAATATGCTCGATGCTACTATGGTGATAATAACAATAACGCACACGAACGCTGATGCTGCCTATAATCATGCAGTCGTTCGGCTTTGCATTTTCAGCCTTTACTGTGTATCTATTCATTGATTAACTCCAGTTCGTCAGGCTGATAATAATCCACAAAGCCTTCTTCGTTTTCTATGCAGATAGAAGTCGAATCGATGCTGATAATTACGCATGGTTCATCTGGCGCAATCCAATTAGAATCATCGACAATAGGAGTAACTTTATCTCCGACTTTTAATTTACTTTCCACGAATCACCTCTCCGCACTTAATCTCAACATCCCGCACCTGCATTATCTGCCACGCACGACTCTCGCATTCTTGCTGTGTGTATATTTGCTCAGATACAGGCACAGCAGAACCCTGTATTAGCATGAGTAATACATATCCGATTATTTGCATGGTTATTTAATATTGAATGTATACGGGGATATTTCGTTTATCGTCTGATTCTTCATGCACAGTAGAACTACCGCAATCATGAATATTTTCAATGCCAGTTACTGACATGTAGCCAATGGGTTTATTTCTACTTAAACCTTTAAAATGATAAATAAGTAATTCAGCTTCGTGTTTCATCATTTCAATATTAACTTTAGATGAATCGCTATTATTTACTGCCAGCTCAATTTCAGCGGCTATCACTAATAAATCATCGCTAACTTTCATTTTTTATTTTCACTCCGTTGCTGATTAATACCTGTCTGCACTCAGATAAAGAATTGTTATAGCCTTTCCTATAACCTTCTTCGTAATCACACTCTCGGTACTCTTTGTCATATTCTATGCAGTCTGGCAATTCAACCTCCAAACTCTCGCGTGATGCTTGCCAACTAATCCACATTAAATCTACATATTGGTCAGCGTAATTTGATCCGTTATTTGCACGTTTAAGTTTTAATTCAAATTCTGACGGGTCACTAAGTTGCTTTATTGTATCTTCAAATTGCTGTCTTGATTTATCCATGCTTACATTCCTTTTCCAGTGTTGCGTAATCTGAATGACATCCCACCATAAAAAAATGACTCAGAGCCACGTAAATGTTTTTTTACATCTACGTCTATTCCTGACTTCAATCGTCTTTGATGGCATCTAACCCAATGAATAAACGGGGAGTGTCTACCAGTTTCAGTTAAAGGAGTCTGTAGTGAATAGAAAATTGATTTAATTTGTTCAATATTGAGACCTATAGATATCACTTGATTTTTATATATTGTGTCTACCACCCATCCATCCATTGACTCATCGTATTCTTGAAACACTAGTGAGGATAAAAATGTAGACATCGTTACCGGATAATCACTGTTAAACATATCATCATCAACAGAATTTATTAGTGATAAATTACTGCGTAAATCTTTTTGCTTTAAAACTCTATTATCTTTCTTACTAGCTAAATGGCATCGATGAATCACATCATTAGCATCTACTGATAAATAATTATTTTCACCAATCAATACCCCTCCGATTAAATTGAAAATAGTCATCTTATAAAACACACCATGAGACTCGCTTATTACTCCTGATGGTAATTTCCTTAACCTTGTTAGCGTTATTGCCGCTGATAGAGAACTATCATCAAAATGATTAAATGTAGTAGGGTAAGGGAAGGCTGTTATATTGTCTGGTAATGGATGTTTTCTTGATATTCCATTAAGAAGAAACTCTCCATCAAACGATGACGGTAGAAATATATTAGAATTTCTAAAATCGGTATAGTCTGACTGAGTTGATTGACCTAATTTTACTTCACACATATTTCGGAAAGTTTTATCTTTAGTTACTTTCCCATTGTGGTCTATTAAAAGCATACATCTAAGCAATGCCTCCTCAAAATAACCAGATGTCCATGAATCCATCCATTCATCGTTCATATTCATTCCTCTTATTGCATCTATTTAATCGATATGATTAAAATAATTCATCATTGTTTTTAATTTATGACCTATAGTTAATTTGAACTTTCTAATTATTTTTGTAGTCCTCGCCGATGCTTCCTGTGTCGGCATTTTTTTATTCATTGCATCCATTTAATCGCTAGGATTAAAACGTTTCATGGCAAACACTTATTTACCTTCTACACTTAACCCCGAAAGAGTAGTAACAAGCTGTGCAATTTTCGCCGATGCTTCCTGCGTCGGCATTTTTTTATCTACTTCCTTGCTAAATTCCATGCCTTAACTATTCTTAAATTGCTTACACAGATAAATTATAAGCTTCATTCCTGCACGTCCCCTTGCCGTCAGCTCCGTGGCGGCTTTTTTTATTCATTGCATCCCTGCGAGTTAAATTAAGCTGTCCGTAGCTTTCATGGTTATATCCTTTGGTTAAATCACATAAATAGCGTGGCGTGGGTAGGGGAGTCCGATAGGAGCGAATGGGATATCATCTGAGAAGTCCATAGGCGGCTCATTGCTTTGCTGGGCTGGTTGTTGTGGCTGTCCCCATCCACCTTGTTGCTGTGCTGATTGTGACTGTGATTTCTTGTCTAGAAACTTCACGATGCCATCCATTCCCACAGTGACCTCAGTCGAATATCTATCTTGTCCTGACTGATCTTGCCATTTTCTAGTTCTGAATTTACCTTTTACAAAAACTAGCGAACCTTTTTTAAGATACTCGCCAACGTTTTCAGCTAATTTTCCAAACACAACAACGCGAATCCATTCGGTTTTTTCTTTCTGCTCACCCGTTTTTTTATCTCTCCAGCGCTCAGAGCATCCGATAGACATAGTTGCGATAGCATCGCCGCTAGGTTGGTATCGAATTTCAGGATCATTACCAAGATGACCAATAATATTTACTTCGTTTAACATGGCTTACCCCACTGATTGCCAAATTGAATGCCTAATTTATTTAATCCCTGATCCATTACTTCAATGAACTCGGGCACTAATTCGTCAAACTCTTTCATCATGTTTTCGTCACGCTCGACAGGGAAATATGCGATTTCTTTTCCTGCTGGCATTCGTGGGTCAAAATTTGCAAAGTGCCAGATATCCTTACCTGTAACCCACATGGAATATTGAACTTGAGCCACATATTCCTTTTTCATTGCATCGATTCCGTTCAATGCTAAGTCGATAAATACGTCCGTGTTATTCGGGCATTTAAGCTCTAACCCTGAGCCATCACTGCAAATGCCGTCTGGTGAGCAAGCTATCCGTAGTTGCTCGTCTTTGAATATTATTGGCACTTCCTTTGCCGTTAATCCGGTGTAAAACTCGAATGTCATCCTTGCTTCTAACTCGTAGTTTTTACCCCATTCCAGCGTCCTTGCTGATACTTCCTTGCAAACTCCCGTGCAGACTTCACCAATAAGGGTGTTTAAATATGTTTTCTTTGTGTCTGACCATTTAGTGCCTGACCGTGGTTTAGATATGACTTTCCATGCCTCAGAGGCGGTTACAACACCGAGCCTGATTGACAACCACTCTTCGCTTCCTTGTTCTACTTTGGTTAAATCTATGCCTGTTTTGCTTAGAATGATGTCATTGCTAATCATTTTCCTTCTGCCTTTTTCCTTAGCATGTCGATGATTACGTTCGCTTCAAATACAGTTATTTGCTCAGGATGGGTAATTGGACGATTGAATTTCTTGCTGATGAATTCCATAAACGTATCGCTCCATTCGCCATCTACTTTCATCATCAATGCGTTGATATCGTCCATCTGTTGCTCACTAGCTGGCGTTACATCACGAGGCTGTGATTGTTCGCTTTTAAAATCGATACCTTCGCCAGCTTCGGTGTTAACGTAGTCAATTGCTTGGTCTAGTCGCTCTCTGCGAGGCCAGTATTTAGCAGCTTGTTTAACAACAGTTTTCAGAATCATTTGTTCTTCATCTGTAACCCAAGGGCATTTTGCCTTTTTGGATATCCAAGCTTTCCAAGCGGATGACCTATCACGAATTGCATAGATGTCTGCAATAGCCATTGTGTGAGTTAAGTAGTCGCCATCTTCTGTTTTGACTACTGTGTAAGCGCCGACTATTTCGCCTCTTTGCTCTTGTGTGGCAAAGGCGTTGTATTCATGGCGAGGTGCGGTATCTATTGAGGTGAGTTGGAAATTATCATTCTGGCGTACAATGCTTGATTGGCACCACTTGATAGCGCCTGACTGCTGAGCTATATGCATTAATCCCATGTAGCTAATATCTAGGCATACTTTCTTATCACGAGGCACTAAGTAAGCTAGTTTTTGCGCTGGGTTTAAGCTAATACCAATAGCCGCAATGTTCATTACAGCACTTCGAACTGAAACAACGTTATTCACTGCGACATTCGCCAAAAAATCATTATTAGCAAATATCTGCATAGCAAATTCAGACTCCCTTTTAAATGCTATGCTTGGATCGCTGCATACCTGCTCAAATTCCGTTTTAAGCGGGTTAATAATTTCATATACCTTTTGAACTGCTGTGCTCACAATAGCCTCCTTTCGCTTTTTGCAGCTTCAAAAAAAGCGTTCCATGCTTCATCTGATTCTTGAGTGGTCATTTTCCGTATGACCGATGAGGGAAGGGCATCATAAAACCGCTGAGCCATTTCATTAGTTAGCTCATCATCCTGATTTGCTAGGTGCTCACGGTCTGGAATGGTGACGAAGTTTTCATACTCTGAAATTCTCATGCTGCGTCCTTAATGAATAATATCCAGTGAGTTTTGTCGTTCTTGCCAACTCGCTGGACTATCGTTGGTTTATAGTCAGTAAGGGCTAACACTTGCTTTGTTGGGATTTGAGTTTCATTCCACTTGAAAGCCAATGTTCCGTTTGGCCGCAGCACTCGAAATGCCTCACTAAATCCTTTCGCTAAATCCTCTTTCCAAGATTCTTTATTTAATCGACCGTACTTTTTAAACATCCAACCGTTGTGGCCAGCACGAATTAAATGTGGCGGGTCGAATAAAACTTGATGGAATGAATTGTCAGGGAAGGGGAGGTTTTTAAAATCAGCGATAATATCTGGTGTTATATTTAGCTTCCTGCCATCACATAGAATGTGTTTTTCTACCCTTATATCACTGTAAATTGCTCTATTGTCTTGTCTGTCAAACCAAAACATGCGACTTCCGCAGCACATATCTAGTATCTGTTTCATGCTGCGTCCTCATACCGTTCCCTGAGTATTTTTTCCAATAGCTCCCTTGTTGGGTTTAAACTCAATATCAGCCACTCCATGGCGTTGGTTTCTATCCCTGTGTGTGAATCAAATTCTAGTGATATGCGCTGTCCTTGGTGCGCTGCTGGCGATGAAGATATGTAAATCCCTTTACCTTCAATCGTTAGTGTTTGCATAAGTCACCTCGATATCAGCGTTAAAATAATGAGCAGGGCGATAACAACAGCTATCCAATCCCACTTAATTTTGTTTTTAACTTCATCCTTGAAGCTCTCGCTATTCAGTCGATAGCTGAGTTCCTGACGTTTTAATTCGTTAATTTTTGGCATAAGAAATCCCTCACTTATCGATTGATAGCGATTGTTATTTAGGTTCTGGTGTTGGTGCGGTGGGTACTAGTAGTTAATGGTGATATGACGAATCTTGTTTTTCTTAGTTCCTTATGTGCGTATTCCTCACTATTAATAGCGATATGAATGATTAAGTGGTGGGTTACTGATGACCGAGGGATTACATGCGTAGCATTGCTATCTCGTCATCAGATAGGCCAGCTAATTTGGCTTTTTCGAATGCTGCCTCTTTAGCATCAATTAAGCGTTGCTTATTTTTATCATCTTTGGTCATTGGTTCGATTTCTGAAGGGTAATACCAAGTGTTTTTAATCTTTACTCCAATTCCTTTTTGTATCGGGCACTTACTTCCTTGCACGTAACCACGCTCACCAATACGCATTGCTGTAGCTTGTGATTCGCAAACACTGGCAACAAAATCACTTCCTCTACCTTCGTTTAGGTCAGTATTTGATATTACTAACCAAACATCTTTTGTTTCGGTTATTTCCATATCACCCCCTAGCCTTTAACATTGCATCTGCAACAAGATACGCATCCCGCGATACCCATTCAGCTGATTTGCCATTGACATTATCAAGCTGAGCAGGATTGGCTAAAATCCCCTGCATAGCAGCCATGGCGAACTGGTCACGCAGTGATGCGATATCATGCGTCCTATACTTTTCGTAAGTTAGCGGTAATTTTTTAGATGGCATATTTCCGTAGGTGTAAAGTTTATCTGTCATACTCCCTCCGTTATTAACTAAACACGATGCTAGTAGCCTGAATATTCGCGTAAAGCAGAAATGATTTTCTGACATTCCCAATATGCATTTTGAATAACACCTTCAAATCCTTGGTCTACGCATGTATCTAAATTTTCTTTCAAGATGCCAAATTTAGCGTCTAACTCCCTTAGCATCATAATTTGCCATTCAGGGTCATTAGATTCTGGAATTTCTATATCATCCATATCTATCTCCTATCTATTAATCAACTCACCACAGCCCACCTTGATGGACTGTAATTAGTTAACTGTGCCTGCTTTTAACCACGTCAGGCGAGGTGGTTTCCTTCCTTTCCACAGTCAAGGAAAATTGATATATTGGTTATTCCACAGTCAAAATAAGGAAGTTTTCAATGGCAAGATGTACGGTTCGAGTAGAATTACCAAATGCTGATTATGATGATTATCAAAATCTACATGAACGCATGAGTCATAATGGCTTTCATAAGTATATAAAAAGTAATGATGGGGTTTGGTACAACCTTCCAAATGCGGAATATAATTATGATGGAAACCTTGACCTTGAAGGTGTTTTCCAATCGGCCATCAATGTAGCTAAGTCTGTTAGAGTCAATGCCAAAGTGTTAGTTACTGAGTCGGCTGGTAGGCTTTGGTATAATTTAGATAAAATCTAATCTTCACGACCAACCAGGGATTCATCGATAGCGAACTGGTTAATTACTCCGTGATTAAATCCAGTTCCAGAGCCCAATTCAGGCTCACCTTTAGGTAAGCTGGCTTGTCTGTTATTGATTAACTTTACAACCAGCTTTATTGCTTCCTGTCGTGAAATACCTTCATTTTCAGCTACTGTATTGATTAAACTTTCTAATTCTTCCATTGTGAATCTCCTATTTAACGTGCCGTAACACTTCCATCACTCATAATCGGCTTGCGTAGCTGTGGTTGCTTGCGTGTGTCTATGCTCTTGCTGTCACTTCACCAGACTCTAATAACGTTCCTGACTTACGATATTTAGCTGAGTAAATACTAGAATTAGGTAAGCAGGTATTATCTGCTGAGTCATAAACTTTAGTGCTGCGAATTGAAATTGCTTTTTCAACTCGGTTAGCTGGTTTGCGTGCTAGTGATAAGGTAGGGCGCTTTGTTTCTTCCACATCGCCATTAATTGAAACCTTCAATTTCTCATTCATGGCGTATGAATTCTTTAACTCTGCTCTACGTTCTGATCTGCGATTTCTAGCGCAGTTATATCCGCGAACACCCATAATTACCTCCTACAATTAGTTTTGGTGATTGGTGGTAGCGCACTTATCTACCATTCATGCTTAGCAGAGCGATTACCAATCCCAAAACTTACTGTCTTTGGTTTGCGCATTTTTCAGCGCGTTCTGTTAAAGAGCGAACATCCTGTTTATCTATGGCTCCTTGCCTTCGATGAGTTATATATTGAACCAATAGTTCATGAAAGTAAAGAACCAAAAGTACAAAACAGAGATAAAAATGGTACCAAAAGTATTATTTGATTGAATTTAAACGGAATTTATTTTCAAAAATTATTTATCTTGCGATGGAAATCACACTGGCGGGGAATTGCAGGCACAAAAAAGCCCTCGCGGGGAGGGCTTCTTGTGTTAAAAATCACTTGGACTTAATGATTAACTCTTTTAATTCATTAATGTTTTTATTTGTATCTTTAAAGTTGTCATCAATTTTTGATTCCAGTTTGTCTATTCTTGAATCTGTTTTTTCAAATTGTGAGTCAACCCTATTTAATCTGTCATTAGACCTGCTTTCTAATAAATTCATTGCAGTTACTATCTCCTGCCTATTTAAATTCATTGAGTCTTGCAGTTCTTTTCTTACTTCATTTGCTGAATTGTTTATATGATTAGATAAAGACCATGTAATAGAACCAGCGGCAACAATCATTGCACCTAGAAAAGTTAGAATTGCTATAGCAAATTGAGTTTTAGTTAATGAAAACATTATCCCTCCTTTTGCTGTTTCTGTCTGTTCATTTTTCCCATACGCCTGATCAATAACTAGAAATGGCTCAGAATAGTATGATGCATTATGTAGCCCATAGTCAACTTTTTGACTTGGCACATATGAAGCATCAATTTTTATGACTGATTCTATGGGGGAGTTCCTATATTTATCCCTCTGTAGATTCATTCCTACTCTCCGTGTTTCCTTTATCTTCAGAGTGTTGTTCCAATTTTTCTTTAACTTTTTGATAGTTAAAAAGATTCATGTAGGCACAATTATTACATGTCATAATTAGTATGTTTAACGCAGGTGACTGATATAGCTGATTTAAAGGGGCATCTAATGGATCTATTCTTGGTGAGCCAGGTAATGTTGGTACAATGTATTTTTTATTTTTTCCATCTTCAGATTTAATTGCTGCATTCTCGGCAGTGTGTAAGTCCCATTCATCGTGTCCGCATATAGGGCACACATGGTTTCCTGATTGCCTATTGAGATATGAAGAAAAATCATTGAACTTAATTATTTTTTTGTCACTCACGGATAATCCTTAACTTATTTTTCATAATAAATAATTTTATTATTCAGCACACTAGACTAGTTTCATCATCATCTGCACAGCTACACCGATGATCTTACAGTTTCCATTGATTGGCGTTATAGGCCACGCTGGATTTAAGCCTTTTAAGAATTTCTGACCGCCATCAATAACCAGTTTTTTGAATGTGGCTTCGTTTGATTCAGTCAGTTTCGCTATTACCAAACTGTTATTTATTGGCTCTCTACCTGTATCAACCAATACTAGCGATCCCTCTGGCACACTTTGTCCTGATGATGCCGTCATTGAGTCACCTTCAACTCTCAGCCAAAACGCAGCGCCTTGCACGTGCACTTCCGATTCATACCACTCATCAATCTGATCTAACGTGTAAGGCTCACATGCTTCGTTCCATGACCCAGCTTGCACCCAGCTAATTACAGGGTACTTAGGTGCAGGTCTATATGGTCTAGGACTGGATACATTGGAATCAAATCCCGCCAATTCGCCATGCTGTAGCCACACGACCTCAACTCGCAGTAATTCTGCAAGTTTATTCATCGCATCTTGACGAGGAATGGACTCAGCATTGAACCACTTACTTACGGCTTTAGGTGTTAACCCTAGCTTTTCAGCAATTTCAGTTGCCTTTCCATGTTCGCTATAGCCAGCATCTTTTGCGGCTTGTGCTAACCGACTGGCGAATTTTTCACGCACATTATTCATTTGTACCATGAGTTCAATAATAAACAGGTTGAAAGGAACTGTCAGTTCAACTAATATATGTACTGAAAGTTCAAATAAGGATATCAACATGCAAAACATTCAGGAGCCAATTAAAGATATTGGCGTTGCAGAAGTAGCAAAGGCATGCGGTGTAAGTGAACGAGCTGTTTATAAATGGATTGCTAATGGTTTTCTTCCAAAGACTGAATTTTTTGGAAAAACAAACTATGCAGAGATCATTCAATCCATTTCAAACGGTAAGTACAAGGCAAGCGACTTGCTCACACTAAGCCAGCAAAAGCTACTTGCTGCATAGAAATTTCGCTCTTTAACATCTCTGCGCTGAAAAACGCGCACTTCAAAACTTAACTCACAGGATCGTGAGCAACGGACTAACTACGTCAAAAGGAATTTAACAAATGGACTACGCAATTTCACGCAACGTGCGAGCAATTGAGGCTCGTATTCGTAAAGGGATCATCTTAACCACTCCTAAGCAAGTTGCTAAGGCTGTCGGTGTACACGAATCCCAAATCACTAGATGGCAAGCTGAGAACGGCTTTGTTGAGAAGGCAGCAAGACTGCTAGACGCAATAGGGTTCGATGCGCCAATTCAAGACGTGATTATTCAGGGGGATGAGGCTAGGGCATTAATTCAGATGCTAGAGCATGTCAGATACCCAAAAAGAAAAACCTCAAAGGCGGCAACCGATGAGGCTCAATTAGAACTAATTTAATTTTCGTAAGCAGGAGTAATTATACATGAGAAACAAATTTAATTACAGCGCTGTGCATAAAAACGTCATGCGTGATCGGGCTAATCGCTCGGTCACTGAGCAGGGAGCTAAGGCGCTCAGGTCAGCATTGGAAGATGCAAAATTACGGCTTGAGCATCGTCAGGAAGTCACTGGAGGGAAACGGCATGAGTAACGTTGCATACGCTGATTTCGGCAACAAGAACCACACTAGGAGTTCTCGCATGGATAACTCTAAGCTTGGTCATGTCGCGATATTCAGGAGCCTGCTTAATGCAAGTTGGGCAGAAGATACAGTGAAACTTGCACTATGGGTAAGATTACTAGGGCAAGCAAGGCATAAGCCAACAACGGTTGAGTTTGGTGGTGTATCTTGGGATCTTCGGACTGGTCAGTTGGTAACAAAAGCAAAAGTTTTAGCTCGAAAACTGAAAGATGCAAAGGGAAAGGAAAAGACTGAAAAACAAATCAGAGACATGCTGGATTTTTTTGAGCAGGAAGGGATGATAACCCGCACTGGAACACGACACGGAACAATAATTACAATCACAAATTACCTTGAATATCAGGTGAATTACGAGGGGACAAAGCAAGTTACTAACGAGGTGACAAACAAACTCAGTGATACCAACGCTCGCGGAGTAACTGAGGTTACTAACCTAGTAACAAAAGAAGTGAAACAGAATAAGAATGTACTTGAACAAGAATTAAATACTCCCCTAACCCCTCAAGAGGGGGACTGTGAAAAGTTAATTTCAACTAATCGAAAAAATAACATTCCCTACATCGAAATTATGAATGCGTTCAACGAAGCAGCAGGTGACAGATTGCCAAACGCTGAATCACTGAATGACAAACGAAAACGAGCTATCTCAAAATTCCTGAAAGAACTCAAAGAGCCAACGGTCGAAGCGGCTAAAAACTATTTTGAATATTTCATGAATTCAGCCAAGGAGTTTTATTTTGGCGAAAACGATTCTGGTTGGAGAGCGAATTTCGATTACCTGTTAAGACCCGCGACAGTATTAAAAACTAGGGAAGGTTCATTATGAGTTACCAAGTACCACACAGCATAGAGACCGAACAGAGCGTTATCGGATCCCTACTGATTGACCCAAACAGCGACAATGCTCAGCGTGTATTTTCCGTGCTGAAGCCAGATGATTTCTACGGCACACACCACAAGATTATCTTTGAGCAAATGCGGTCAATGGCTAGCAAGCATCAACCGATAGATATCTTAACCGTGTCTGACAGCTTGAAGTCAACAGGCAGCGAAGGCACTACTGGCGGATTGGGCTATCTGGCAGAAATTGCAAAGAACACGCCAAGCGCTGCAAACGTGATCCACTACTCGAAGAAAATCAAAGAGTATGCCAGTGAACGTTACGCAATTGAGAAAATCAACGAAGCCACACGATTACTGATTGAGCCCAGCACTCTAAGCTTTGGTGAAAAAATGGAGTTCGTGCAGAAGCTGGTAACTGACGCAAGCGAAAACGGTGTAACTGGTCGAAAGTCAGGCTTGAAAAACATGGCTGAGCTATTGCCTGAATGGTTCGAAGGCGTAGAAAACATGTTTAACAATCCCGATCAGTTTGTTGGTCTCAAGACAGGCATTAAGCCACTTGATGACATGCTGGCACCTAAATTTGTTGTGCGTGGATCCCTATTCGTTATCGGCGCTCGTCCAAAGATGGGTAAAACAACTGTTCTAACTGAAATGGCGAAGAACGTTTCTGATGATGGCTTGCCAGTGGCTCTGTTCAGCATGGAAATGTCCAATCAGCAATTGGTTGAGCGGATGGTAAGCCAGAAGTCAGGCTTAAACTCTGACATGTTCTACGGCGGTACTGAGGATGATTTTGAATGGGCGCTACTTGGAAAAGCTATCAGTGACCTGAGCGAAAAACCTAACATTTGGGTCGATGACACCGCAGGGATGACGCTTGAGCACATTCAGTCAGAGTGCCGGAAGTTGAAGCGCAAGGTTGGGAAAATCGGGTTTATCGGTGTGGATTATTTAACGCTGATGAAAGCTGGCAAAGCAGACCGTAACGATATTGCCTACGGTGAAATTACCAAAGGACTCAAGCAGCTAGCAAAAGAGCTTGATACTACAGTGGTGTTACTCACACAGCTAAACCGCAAACTTGAAGATAGACCAAATAAGCGACCCATGCCAAGTGATAGCCGTGACACTGGTCAAATCGAGCAGGATTGCGATTACTGGATGGGAATATACAAAGACTCAGTTTACAACGACAAAGCCGATAAGACGCTTACAGAGCTGATTGTGAGACTTAATCGTCACGGAAAAGTAGGCACGGCATTTGTAGACCAGAAAGGGCTTTGCTTATTCGACACCGACCAAACTCACGCAATGGCTAGAGCTGATATGGCAACCGCCAACCGTAACACACCAAATCATAAGGACTTCTAGATGAGCAAACAAAAGGAAATACCATTCGGAACTATTGTCGTGATTCACGAAGTTATTCATCAAATTGATGAGGACAATGGCGATGTTTATTTGAACGGTTGTCACGGTTATTTTGACGCTAGAGATATTCAAGATTTTCAAGATGAAATATCAATGGTTTTGTACAGTGAAGATTACTTTCAGGGCGAAGGCGTTTATACACTAAAACCAATGGTTGATTATTACGATTACCATCGGGAGCTCACATTTGAATTAGTTTCATTTGAGCCACTGACAGGCGAGGTTGAGTGATGAAAGGAACAACGTTAACAGAGCTGAACAAAGCCTACTTGCGACAAGGGAGATTTATAGCGGGTAGATACATTCATGCGAACGTTAAATACTTCAGACAAAGAACAGACGCAATTTTCTTTGAACACGAGCTAGCAGCTGATAAGCACAGACCACGCGGCAAAGCATATTTGAGATTAATGCAAATCGAGAATTTATCCAAGACAATGAAGTTTAAAGCGTTGCAAGAAAAAATTCGCCAGAGGGAGGCATCTAATGCAGGGAACTAATCCAACAGAGTTTGAAAAGTGGTGCGCCAAGGAAATAGGCAATACGGTTGAATACATAATCTCATGCAGAAAACGACTAGGCATACTCTCTGAGTATTCAGACCATGAAGTTAATAAACGATATCGGGCATGGATGGCTAGCTGGAGAGGTCGGGCTAAATCTTTCATCAATGGAGGTCAGAATGCAGGGAACTAATTGGGTCAAGTGTAGTGATTCACTACCTGAAGATAATAACGAAGTGTTGGTTTACTGTGACGATACTAAAGAAATGATGGTCGCATACCTAGATAGTGATGGTGACTTTTGCTGGTTAGACCAAGAGATACTTGGAACCCAGTTAATTTGCTACCCATCCCACTGGATGCCACTCCCACCAATGCCAGAGGGTGAATGATGAGCGAACTCAAGAAATGCCCATTTTGCGGATGTGGTCGAATCTTCGTAGCAGAATATGAATATGAAGATAAGCCCACATACTACAAGGCCGAGTGTAACGAATGTGAGGCAGAAACTGGATTCAAGGAAAGCAAGCGTGAAGCAATTGCAGCATGGAACAGGAGAGCTAACAGTGAGTAAATTAATAGCAACACACAAAGTTAGACCGTTAAAAGATGGCGAGTGTTTTTATTGCCACAATGGTTGCGGGGAATGCAAAACAGTGGAGGTCAATGAAAATAACGTTGTGATTAATGGCGATGTTATTGAGTACACCAAGGTGGATGTATCTTCTTGCTGTCATTCCAATGTAGGAATTTGGGATGATAAAAATGATTGCGATACGACTGAGCCAGTTTACATACTAACGGAAATGGAATAGCGATTAATACAGGAGGTTAAATGTCACTCAAGACATATTATCTCAGTAGCAAAAACATCAGACAAAACGCCATCGAAGCAATACAAAACCTACCAATAGATTCATCCAAGCCATACGAAGTAAAACTCTCCGAACCTAAACGAACCAAAGCACAAAATGACCGCATGTGGGCAACTCTTGATGATTTATCTAAACAAGTCATATGGCATGGCCAAAGGTACGACAAAGAGGATTGGAAGGATTTAATCACCGTACTGAATAAACAGGTCAACGGTGGTGCTCAACGGTCGGCCGTCGGGCTCGGTGGCGGTATTGTCTACTTCGGTGAACGTACTAGCAAAATGCGAGTGCGACAAATAGTAGATGTTATCGAATGCGCTCACTGGTTCGGTTCACAAAATGGCGTCAAGTTTACTGATGACGCAAAGAGAGAGCTGGAGTGGGCGCAACGCATCGGTGACAAACAGAAACTCAAGGAGCAGCAAGAGAGATGACACATGATGAACTATGCGAGATAGCAGTTAAATTTCTTCGCAAAAATGGCTTTGAAATCGTGTTCGATGACAAGCTGAAATCTGTTAACTGCTCAGGCGAACAGCCCGACGCGATTGGATTTAGGAGTAGCGTGAGTTGTTTAATTGAAGCGAAAGTGAGTCGTTCTGATTTTCTAGCTGACAAAAAGAAGCGATTTAGGATAAACCCAGAACTCGGCATGGGCGACTGGCGTTTTTTCATATCACCGCCTGACATTATCAGTATTGACGATTTGCCGAAAGGATGGGGGTTGCTTCACGTTACTGGTAATAAGGTTGAGAAAGTGCATGGGTGGCCTAGCAATTGTCTGTGGATTAGCGAGAAGCCGTTTAAATCAGACAAACAAGCTGAGTGCAATCATTTGTATAGTGCGTTACGGAGAATGAATAAATGACACCTCAAGAAAAACTAAAGCAACTAGATGAACGTTTAGATGAAGTGCATAAGCTAGTTATTTATCTAAATGAGTGCCGCAGGGAGTTAATAAATCGTCACAATCTAAACAAGGAGAAGTTATGACTCAGCAAGGCAAGAACGCGATTGAAATAATCAAAGCGGTTAGAGAGCTTGAATATTTCACCGCAAAGCAAGCGCAAAACATAACAGGAATCCCTTACTCAACGGCAAGTTACATTATCAGCCTAATGCGTAAATTTGCGGCTGTGTCGGTTGTAGGGAAAAGCAAAGGTACATTGAAATATAAAATATCACCTGATGCTGTGCAGATTGTTAAGCGTGAATTTACCGAAGTTTTCAAGCCAGAACCTAAAAAAATAGACGATGAAATAGTAGGTCGTGGAATGGTCTATGTCGAAAAGGCCAATGTGCAAGGTATGGGTAGCGCATTCCTAAAACGCATGGATTCTTTGTTGAGTGAGGTGAGAGCATGATTAGAACCCGACACGTAATTTTATTCTTTTCGATTGTTACTTTAGCGATGGGGTTTATGGGGGGATAGATGGCACTAAAACGCGATAAATACGATATTGTATTTTCGCAGTTAGTCAGGGAACGAACAGATTACGAATGCGACTACTGCGGAAGACACTTTAGACACGAACCTTCAAAACTTCACTGCTCCCACTTCAAATCACGACGACACAAAGCAACTAGATACCATCCTCTTAATGCCTTTTCTCACTGCGCTGGCTGCCACCGAAAACTAGGCGAAGACCCACACGAATTCAATGCTCATGCTGTTATCACTTACAGCGAGATGACTATTGATAGCGTGGCTCGTTTGGCTGGAACGGCTGTGAAGTTAAAACCGTGGCAGATGGATGATTTATACCAGCACATGAAAAGTGAGCTTAAACGGCTTCAGGAGCTGCGTAGTGAGGGTGTAACAGGTCGGATTGAGTTCACGTTACCAGATTGGTATCAGCACGGCATAACTTATCAGATGGGGGATATATGAAGGCTGAGATAACAACCATCCCAGAATTACTCATCAAAACGTATGGGAATATGGCAGAAGTTTCTAGATATCTAGGATGCTATCGAGCGACGGTAAAAAAATACTCGAAAGATGTTAACGCTGAAGGTCATGTAGTTATTAATGGTCGCCTAATGACGATATATAAAAAAAGAGTGAATGGCACGTCCAGTCTCGCCAAAGAATTAGATGGTGCCGTTTCTATTGTTAAATGTATTAAACCCGAAGCTGATTGCAAAAGCTCGCAAATTAACACGAGGTGAACAATGCGCGATATTCAACTTGTGTTGGAGCGATGGGGAGGGTGGGCTGCTGAGGGTAAAAGCAAGGTAGGATACTCATCAACAGCCGCTGGATTTAGCGGTCTCTTCCCTGAAAGCGAAAGAGTTAGATTATCTTGTTGTGATGATGATGGGATTGCTATTGACGCAGCTATTGGAAAACTAATCTCTGTAGGGAGAAAGGATGAATTTGATTTAATAGACAAACATTACATAAAAGATATATCCAAATCAGCCATTGCAAGAGATATGAAGTGCTCTGAGGGAAAAATTAGACAAAAGCTAATGATAGCTGAGACCTTCATTGATGCTTGCTTAATCATGGCTAATGTCACATTAGAAATGGATGAATGGTGCAAGAAAACATCATTTGACAGCTAAACTATTTTCGTAACGAGTTTTAGCTGTTAATGTGATAAGAGTGACAACAACGTCAGCAGCTTATAGAGCCTCACTTCGGTGGGGTTTTGTTGTATAAATATCTCAGTAAATCGCAATTTATCGTGACGGGAAACTATCATTAGCAGAAATGCCGACATTGCGGATGAGTAATAAAACAGTGCCCCTCATAACCTCTACGCAGAACGGAGAAATCTGGTTTGCGATACGTTTGGGGCTTTTGATGTAAGCACACTCTTCATTTTGGAGAGTTGTGTGATTAGGGACACCAGATATCCGTCGACCAAAACATCATCTGGTGTCCCTTTCTCATTTAGAGGTTTATATGCTTGATGAATTTGATGGCTTTGACGAATTCGAGTGGGTTTAACTCTTACTTCAATTTTTAAATTTTGCGGTAACGTTTATCTTGGTTCCCTCATCAATGAGGGTAGCATAGTTTAAGTTGTTGATATTGCTCCGATGCCGGAATTCCGATATCGCTAATTCAACATGTAAGTAATCCTTACAGGTTCACATTCAAGAGGTCGCCTAGTGCGGCCTTTTTTGTTTTCTAATCCATGAGGTCGTTATGAAATATAATTTAATCTACGCCGACCCTCCGTGGATGTACCGAGATAAATGCAAGTCAGGAAATAGAGGTGCTGAATTTAAATATCCCGTAATGAAGATAGAGGATATTTGCAGGCTCCCTGTGTGGGAAATAGCTAACCAAGAATCATGTTTATTGGCAATGTGGTGGGTGCCTACCATGCCATCTGAAGCTCTTGAAGTAGTTAAATCGTGGGGATTCAGGTTAATGACAATGAAAGGCTTTACTTGGCATAAAACAAATAAGAAAAAAGGAAATAGCGCTATTGGCATGGGGCATCTGACTAGAGCAAATAGTGAGGATTGTTTATTTGCAGTAAGAGGTCGGCTACCAAAAAGAATTAACGCATCTATTTGTCAGCATGTGACAGCGCCAAGAACTGCTCATAGTGAAAAGCCACATATCATTAGAGATAATCTAGTTTCTCTGCTAGGCGATGTTCCGAAAATAGAGCTGTTTTCTCGTGAAAACATTCAAGGGTGGGATGCTTGGGGTAATGAATGCATAAATAGTATAGAAATGAAAAACGCGACAATAATCACCGAATTAACTTAAGCTAAATGTTATTAAATTATCTTCATTGTTGAATGGAGGTAATGAATGGTAGTTTGTTCAGAGTGTAGTCAATCTTTATCTGATTCTCAGGTTGTCGAGATAAGTGGTGAAGTATACAAATCATGCCCTAATTGCTCAGACAGGAATGGCGTTCATATTTTTTATAGATATGAAGATTTTGGGATGAGGGATATGGGGGACGGGCGAAATATTGTTCAGTCTTGGTGCCCATCTTGCCGATCTGATGAGAACCCATCGCTTGAAGTAGAGTTTACCTGTTAGTTTATCGGTAAAACAAATAAGTAAGGCTTCCTTTTATTGGAGGCCTTTTTCGTATACGCCGCCACAGAATTCTAATCACACACACTTAATTGACGCATAGAGATTGTGCGCGGCTATCTATTAACTAAAAACACAGGTGTTATATATGCCAAGTACCGCAGCTGGTGCTATCGTCGGCGCGGCAGGCGGTGGTGCAATCGGATTAATGACAGGAAGCTTTGACTACGGAGTAATTACAGGTGCGATTATTGGCGCAACTGTTGCGGTTATAGCCTCTAAAGATAACAACAAGAAAAAGGTTCTGTTATTTATCTTATCGTTTTTAACTGGCGTTCTTATCTCTGAATCAGTAGAGCGAATAATTGTAGCTGAGACAGGTTATGAGATAGGTAAAACATTAACTGCCATTCTGGTTTCAGCATTATTTATTTCATTGCTTCTCATTATCGCAAGTAGCGAAACACTAACAAAGGCCATTAGATGGTTACCTAGACTCATTGAGAATAATTTCTCCGTACTGATGAGCACCTTAACTGAAAAGTGGAGGGGCAAAAAATGAGTTATCAAGAGATTATCAACTATACGAATGTCGTTGTATTAATTCTCATGGCTATTCGTGTATTTCTATGTAATTACGCTCGCCACAGAGATTCATTTATCGGCATGGTGCTTATCTGGCTTTGTATATGGCAAAGCTACCAATTAATAAAGCCTAATGATTTCGATACGAGCTTATCTAACTTACTCGGTGATGTGTTCATCTGCGTTTTGGTTTTCGCGGCTAAAGGCAACATCATGCAGGTATTCAAGAAGGTGAAAAATGAGCGAACCTAAATGGCTAATTGAAGCCAGAAAAGAAATTGGTGTGTCAGAGCATACCTCTGAGGGCTCGAAAGCAGTCGATCAGATGTGGATTGATAGTAAGCTACGCGGCTTGGTTGGTACTGCAAGAAAAGTTCCTTGGTGTGCAGGTTTCGTCAACGCCATGTTAGAGCGTGCCGATATTAAATCTCCTCGCAAAGATGCTTCAAGTTCATATGATACGTTCGGACAAAAACTAACAGAGCCTAAATATGGTTGCATTGTTCGCTTTTCACGCTCAGGCGGTGGCCATGTTGGTTTCTGTGTTGGTAAAACTGAAAATGGATCACTTCTTATCTTGGGCGGCAACCAGTCAGACGCAGTAAACATCAAAGCGTTTGGAACTGACCGAGTTGTTGCTTATCGCTGGCCTGATGGCGTTGAAGTAGACAACCGACCGCTACCAATTGGTGATGCTGCGCTGTCAGTGAAAGAGTCGTGATATGAAATGGATAACTAGCCCAATAACTGGTTGGCTTGCTGCGTTTCTATTTTTTTCCCTCTGGATTCTATCTGCATTAGCTCATGAGAAAGAGCTGAGCGACCAGAAAGACCAAAAAATCATAGAGAGTAACCTCATTATATTTAATGTGTATCGGACGCTCTCTATATTTGACCGAATTTCACAATCCAACATCAAAGCAAGGCAATTAGAGGACTCAGAACATGTCAAAGTTAAGACTGTTATCAAAACAGTACTCAAAGACAATGAGTGCGCTAATACTGATTTCTCTGATGAGCTTACTAACGAGCTGCGGAAGTACGAAAGAGATTTACGTGTCCGTGCAGCCAGTACCGATACCAGCTCACTTAACCGCTGATTGTGAACTACCCGTTATACCGGAAAGCATGAAGTGGGGTGACTTGCCTGTATTGCTAACGGATGCAATGAATTCAATAGCAAAGTGCAACTTGGACAAGAAAGCAATACGGGAAATTGAACAACAAAGAAAGGCCCCAGATATCGGGGCGAAGCGAGAATAGTAGTTCATGAATGTAACGCAACTATACGTTAATCGTGAATGACCACAACCTTAAAAAGGTAGTAATCTCAAACGGATATTACAAATATGAGCCTCCAATTAGGGGGCTTTTTAATGGCAAAAAAATAGCCCCTGGTGTTGAGGCTTAAAAGTGTAGGAATATATATGAAGTTAATAACTTAGCGATGTAATAACCATACCCCTCTTAATGTTACGTTACGAAAGTAAAGTTAAAAGAAAGTTACATTTATTCAAGTTTTGTAATCAGTAGTACGCATTTCACCCTGTGCATAGCACGCACATCTAAAACACCAAGAGTCTACAGAAAGTGAGCCTGAGAACTGCCGTTATAGCTGGCAAGCTCTCTTGGGGCGGCTTTTCTGTGCTAACAGGCTCCCTTTCTATAGGAAATATGCAATGATTAAAATCGTACCTATGAAGTATGACGAAACTCTGATCCCGTTTAATGGCGATTGTTGGGTTAATGCTACAGCAGCAGCTAGACACTTTGGAAAACTAACCAAAGACTGGTTAAGGGTCTCATCAACTAAAGAGTATATCTATGAGGTTGGCAAAGAGCTTGATATTGAAGCGTATAATTCTAAAGAGGAGATTTCTCCCCTTTTAGTTCGAGTAGAAAAAGGACGACATGGCGGTACTTGGATCCATCCTGAATTAGTAATTGAGTTCGCAAGATGGTTATCACCAAAATTTGCTCGCGCTTGCGACCGACACATTAAAAACATGTTGATGTCACAGAGTATGACATTGACCGAAGATCAGGTTATTGGATTACTGACATACAAAGAGGCCACTGAATGGGAAAGGCGATTTCAAGAACCCTATTACAGAGCGCTATCAAAGATGTCAGGGACTCCTTATTTTGGTCATGTTGGCGGTTGTCCGTTATTGTTCGCTGGTATCACAGCTAAATGGGTTTATGGCGTTGCATTGCCTGATTATGTCTATGAGTCAGTCAAAGAAAATAAAGGCGACAGAGAAAAAATCCATCAGTACCTGAAAGGTGATGCCTTGCATGCGGTAGAACAGCAAATGGTAGCAGTAACAAATATTGCTAATAGTTCTGTTGATTACAAAGACTTTGATGCTCGATGCATGGCTGCTTTTGATGTTAAAGGGCAAATGCAATTGCTTTATCCTTCAGCGCATGGAGAGCAGCATGCAGCAAGATTACAGTAAGCAAGTAGAAATCTTTTCATTGGTCGTCAGCGAGTTATTTTTGATTAGACAGGTCGCCATACATAAGCGACCTGTTTTTCGTTCATCACTAGGAGATATTAAGTTTAGTGTTGAGTCGTTGGCTAACTTCTTAAAATCATACTATCGGGAAGATTATAAAAGTGACCTCGAATTAAGCATGTTGTTCTTCAATATGCTGAAAAGAGGATACCTACCAGATCCGACGGTGCTGGTTTCTTGGTGCATGAATGAAGAGTTAACTGATGAGGCAATACAGAAAATATCGGGTTTGCTTGAAGACTTTGCGGAAATGGAGTTTTCAAATCAAATTGCATAGGTCGCTCAGCGGCCTTTTTTATTGGCAACAAAAAAGCCGCCAAGGAACTAGGCGGCAAAGCTTGGAGTAGTACTATGAAAGATGCCATGTAGGAGGCAGTAATGCTTGGAATTGCTTATGGCTTTACAAGAATACAAATCAAATGCGTAACAATCAAGTAACCATTTGTTTCTAAATGGTAATATTCTCTAACAGCGAGTAAATCATGACTGAATTAGAATCACATCAAAAAATCCGCTTAGGCTTACTTAAGCTAACTAGTAACAACACTACAGCAACAGCACGAGCTATTAAGCTAATTAAAGATGACCAATTGGAATATGAATTATTCTGCCAACTTTGGTCAACTCAAATGGACAATGGGGACACGGTAACGAAAGTTGACTCTGTCTATCAACGAGTGCAGGAAACAAAGAAAACGTTATTCAACGATGAAGTAGCAGAATAACCAATCACAAAGCCAGTTCGAGTGAGCCGGCTTTTTAATTGGAATGTACGTAATATAGAGTAAGTAGATAGCTATCTATTACTCGGGTGAATTCGCTCTAACAGTATATCTATTAACTCTTGCTTGCGGATTCCTTCATTAAATACAAACTTATGACGTATAGGTAAAAATATATCTAACATCCGTCTATATGTTTCTACTGATGGACAGTGGGAGTTCTTGGTTAGTTCTGTACCTGAGAAACGCCCCATAGTTTTTAACAATCTGCCTATTTGCATATATTCAGATTCATTATTTCCGTCGAATCCAGGGAAAGTTAGAGAATATTCTGGAGAGAAATGAGGTACGGCTTCTCTGACATCTTTCTTATCTTCATCGCTAAGCCTTTCATATGTATATGAAAGCATGTCATACATATCAACGGTATCAACAAATAATTTAACTTTAGATGGAGTTTCATCTTCAGTTTCTAAAGATGGATATTCCCACGACAAGGCCCAATAGTTATCAGTGGAAATAGCCTCTTCAACAATGTCAGGGTTAAAGCTATTTTCTATTCCCATAGCTCTGTAAATTTCACAAAGCATCATTAATTGAAGTTTTTCGGCTTGAGAATATTTCATTTATTGCTCCTATTTATGAACGAAAATCTACTATAGCATTAATTTGATTTATGGAAGGTGATGTATGGCTAAAAGACCAGATTGGGAAGCCATCGAGTCGGCTTACCGAGCTGGCGTGATGTCACTTCGAGAAATAGCTTCACAGCATGGAATCACGCATGGAGCTATAAATAAAAAAGCAAAAAAAGAAGGTTGGGAAAGAAACCTCAAAGAAAAAATCAACCAAAAAGCTGAAGCGTTGGTATCCAAGAGAGAGGTATCCACTAAGGTATCCACCGAAAAGGCTATTTCCGAGCGGATACTAATTGAGGCTAATGCTGAGGTTATTGCCAATGTTCGCATGGAACACAGGGGCGATATTCGCAGGGCGAGAGAATTGACCAATAACTTGTTTGATGAGCTATCGGCTGAATGTGCCGATGTGCCAGCTTTAAAAAAACTAGGCGAGTTAATGCTTAGCCCTGATGACAACGGGCGCGATAAGCTAAATGAAATTTACAACTCAATCATTTCTCTCCCTGAGCGCGTTAAGTCAGCCAAAGCATTAAGCGAAACACTTAAAAATCTAGTTGGCCTTGAACGTCAAGCCTACGGGCTAGATGATGTACAACCGAATAAGACAGCTAGTCAGCTATCAGAACTAATGGACGACTTATCTAAGGAATAATCATGAAGCCAGAACATCTTGCATTATTAAGAGATAAGCTCTGGCGATTGAATCATCTTTACTGGATCACCAATAAAGAAGGTAAGCCAGTTCGATTTAAAATGACGCCTGAGCAGCTTGAATATTTTGAAAGGATGCACACGCGAAACATTATCCTCAAAGCCCGTCAGCTTGGTTTTACGACTGAGGTCTGCATCATCCAATTAGACGCAGCGTTATTTGAGGCGGCTAAATGTGCATTGATAGCTCATACGCTAAATGATGCTAAGCGATTATTCAGGGAAAAGATAAAGTATGCCTACGAAAAATTGCCTGATGAAATTAAAGCAGCAAATCCAGCGAGTAATGATGCGGCTGGTGAATTGGTTTTTAGTAAAGGCGGCTCACTTTATATCAGCACGTCATTTCGTGGCGGAACGCTCAAGTATTTACATGTATCTGAGTTCGGTAAGATATGTGCCAAGTATCCAGAAAAGGCTCGTGAGATTGTTACTGGTGCGTTTGAAGCAGTATCAAGCGATTGTTTCACGACGATTGAAAGTACAGCGGAAGGTCGAGCAGGTTATTTTTATGATTACTGCCAGTCTGCTGAGAAAGCGCAAATTCAGAGTAAGGCTCTCTCTAACCTAGATTGGAAATTCTTTTTCTTCTCATGGTGGAAGAATCCCGAATACGCCATTGACCCTGTCGAGCAATTACCGCAACGGTTAGTCGATTACTTCGATGAGATAGCCAGTAAGCACGGTGTTCAATTAAATGAGCGCCAGAAAGCATGGTATTACGCCAAAGAGAAAACACTTGGCGACGATATGAAGCGGGAATATCCGTCAATACCGTCTGAGGCATTTCAACAATCTGTTGAAGGTGCTTATTACGCCAAACAATTCCGCTTTCTGTACGAAAATAAACGTATTGGCACGCTTCCTGATAATTCACACCTACCTGTGCATACGTACTGGGATATTGGTGTGGGTGATTCAACATCAATCTGGTTCATTCGTGAAGTTGGTGAGGAATTTCACGTTATCGATCACTACTCAAACAGTGGTGAAGGTCTGAGGCACTATATGAAAGTGCTGAAAGATAAAGGCTACACATACGCGAGTCACAATGGACCACACGATATTGAGAATAGGGAATTTGGCTCTGATGCTAAATCACGGAAAGAATTAGCCAGTGAAGGATATGAAATTGACGGGCAGGTTTACTCAATTCGATTTAATGTCGTGCCAAGAGTGTCTATCGATGAGGGTATTGAGGCGGTACGTGAAATTCTCCCTCATTGTGCTTTCGATGAGCATAAATGCGGCGAAGGCATCGCACACCTTGAAGCCTACCGTAAAGAGTGGGATGACAAAAAGGGATGCTGGAAAGATAAACCACTTCATGACTATACATCACATGATGCTGATGGGTTCCGTTACTTTGCTGTAAGTAGACGGAACGTTAAACGACTAACCGAGAAACTAGAATTCAACTGGAACTAATATGAATACAAACGTTGATTATAAACATCCAGCGTACAGCGAGTTTTTGCCTGAGTGGGACATGATCGGCGATTGTGTTGATGGCGAACGAGTTGTTAAAAGCAAAAAAGAAAAATACTTACCACATCCAGCGGATAAAAAGGATGCTGATGACAAAGATAACTCACGTTACAAGAGTTATTTGGCTAGAGCTTCGTTTCTTAATGCTACTGGTAGAACGTTAAGCGGATTACTCGGTATAGCATTTGGCAAGCCAGTAAAAATTAGCGTTAGCGGAGGCGTTGAATATTTAGAAACCGATATTGACGGTCAAGGTCAGCCGTTAACGCAGATGATAAGAGATGCTTTATCGCAAAACTTACAGCGTGGACGTGCGGGCCTATTAAGCGATTTTAGCGGGTCAGGCGTCCAGTCTGAGGCTAATAAAGGTCGTCCATATATTCGATTGTTTACAGCAAAAGAAATCATTAACTGGCGAGTGACTAACGGGAAAACATCACTCGTTGTTCTTCAATATCAAGAGCCCGTTGATACCGAAGATTTTGAGCTAAAAATGCAGAAGAATTGGATTGAGTTACGACTTATTGATGATGTGGCCCATTCTCGCAGTTGGTATGAAGATGGCGATATAAAAGTAACAGACTGGATTGTATTGAGTGATGCTACTGGGAAGCCCTTGAGTGAATTACCGTGGTCATGGATTGGTTCTATGAACAATGACCATACCCCTGACGCCCCACCGCTTGCTGATATAGCTTACTTAAATATCAAGCATTACCAAGCTGAAGCAGATATTGCAGAGTCAGCTCACACAGTTGGTCAGCCAATGATTGCTTTAACTGGTCTCGATAATACTTGGGTGCAAGATCACCTAAAAGATGGTTTTAATGTAGGTTCACGTAAAGGTGTATTACTTCCTGTCGGTGGTGATATGAAGTTCGCCCAGCCAGAAGATAGGAATATCCAAATCACACTAGCAGAGCGCAGAGAGAAGCAGATGGCAATGCTAGGGGCTAAGTTAGTTGAGCGCGGCACATCGGCTAGAACAGCCACACAGGCTCAGGATGAGGCACAAACAGATAACTCTGTGCTTTCATTGTGTGCTGGCAATGTGGAGCAGGCATTTAACCGAGCGCTTGGATTCTGCATTCAGTTTGCAGGAAGTGGGGAGGCGGCTATTGAGCTAAATAAAGTTTACGACATTGCTCAATTAGATTCTCAAGCAATTACAGCCTTACTTGCTGCTTTACAGTCTGGTGCTATGCGAATGATTGATTTTGTGAAGTACCTGCAAAGTATCAATATCATCCCGCAAGATGAAAAAGCTGAGGATGTTATCGAAGAGATAGAATTATCGCGAGCTAACTCAATGATGTAGAGGTGAATATGCAATCACAGTTGATGTTAGATAACTCAATGATGATCCAAATTCTCCTAGAACGCCTCAAAGCTGGCATTGTTGATAGTGAGGCAATGCAAAGAGAGTTAAGGGCGGCGGTTGCTAAGGCGTTAGCTAATTTCTCAGGTCAGATAACATCGAGATCAAAACTAAATGCCATCATTGCTGAGTTAAAGCGAGAGTTATCACCAGTTCTTACCAGCTATTCTGAATATTTACTGCAATCGGTTATCGATATTGGTGTCGAGTCAAGTCAGCTTGAAGTTGATAGCTTATCGCAAATAGTGACAAATGAAGTAAGCAAGCCTAGTCCTGAAAAAGTTGAAAAAGCCATCTTAAATGTGCCGCTGATATTAACCGCTTGGGGAGGCTCACTGTTCCTCAAGAAGTTTATATCCTCTTGGGTAAATAGTTCAGTTCAACAAGTAGAGAATCAGGCCGTTTTGGCTATGGCTGCACAAAGTAATATTCAAACTCTACAGGCCACTATTAACGGGGCTGCAATTGATAGGTCGCAGGTTACAACATCAACAATATCTCGCATCACTTATAACTACCGAACAATTGCAAATACGGCTATTCAACATGCGCATACTTGCGCGGCTCAGGAGTTTTATAAGGAGAATGACGATTTAATCAAAGAGGAAGAGTTTAGCGCCATACTGGACAATAAAACCTCATCTACGTGTAGGGCTTTATCTGGCAATAGATATCCGGTTGGCGTCGGTCCAATGCCTCCGTTGCATCCAAACTGCCGAAGTCAGCGATTGCCAATTCTTAATGATAGGTTTGCGGATTTGATAATCACTAGGCCAGTTGGCAGGTCTGAATGGGGGGAGGAAAATTATTATGAGTGGTTAACTCGCCAGCCTGCAAAGCGCCAAGATTTAATACTTGGCTCAACGAGAGGAAAGCTATTTCGTGATGGAGGATTATCTCCAGAGCGATTTGCACAATTGCAGCTACACAAAAACTTTAAACCGATGACGCTCAAAGATATGCAAAAGCTTGCACCTGAAGCATTTGAGCGAGCCGGAATTGAATTGAAATAACACAGACCCGCCACTGAGCGGGTTTTTTACTATCTGCGGTCAGAGGCCGCGCCATCTAAACCAGAGGTTTGACGATGTTTAAATATTTATTATCGAAAGAAGAATTTGACGCATTAACCGATGAGCAGAAGGCTTTTTACAAAGAGTCTGGCGGTAATTACCAACTTCAAATTGAAGGCATGCCTGATATTCCAGATGTGTCAGGGCTTCAGAAAAAGGTTGATGAGTTGCTTTCTGAGAAAAAATCAGAGCAAGAGAAGCGCCGACAAGCTGAAGAAGCTGCGAAGAAGGCAGCGGAAGAACAGGCTCGCAAAAATGGTGACATCGAATCATTAGAAAAAAGTTGGGCTGAAAAGTTAAAAGCACGTGAAAGCGAGCTATTAGCACAATTGCAGGAAAAAGACACAAGTCTACACACGCTTTTGGTTGATAACGTTGCACAGACGTTGGCTACAAAATTGGCTGGTGATGCTGCTCCGTTAATCATGCCACACATTAAATCTCGCTTATCAGTAGAAGAAGGCAAAACGCGAGTCGTTGATTCGGCGGGGCATCCGTCTGCATTCACTATTGATGATCTAGAAAAAGAGTTTCGTAGTAACCCGTTATTTGCACCAGTAATTATTGGTAGCAAGGCCACAGGCACGGGAGGAGATACACATCACCACTCAACAGGGAAAAGCACTGGCAAAACGTGGAAAGACTACACAGAGGCCGAGCGAATCCGTTTGTTTGAAGAAAACCCAGAGGAATTCAAACGCCTCGCAAAAACGCAATAATTAGGAGAGTAAATAATGGCAACAACACGTTTATCGGACATTTTCCGTGGTGACTACTATCAAGCAATTGAGCCACAGAATAGTCCTGAAAAAACAGCAGTATTCGAATCTGGGATTATCACCCGATTACCACAGCTTGATGCTATCGCTTCTGGAAGCCAAGGCACTGCAACAATTAACTACTGGAATGATTTGGACGCAAATGAAGCGCCAAATGCAACCTCCGATGATCCAGACCAAATCGGACAGGTTGGAAAGGCTAGTCAATCAAGCCTGAAAGCTCGCGTTTTGTATCTTAACAAAGGTTATGGGGTCGCAGATTTGGCTGCTGAGTTGGCGAACAGCGAGCCTATGTCTCATATCCGTAATCGTTTTGGTACTTATTGGACTCGTCAATGGCAGCGCTATCTCATTGGCACAGCTCGCGGGATTATTGGCAGCAATATCGCAAACAACGACAGCGACATGGTTATTGAAGGCGGAGAGATTATCTCAGCTAATAACTTGATTGATGCAGCATTCACTGCTGGCGATGCCGCTGATACGTTTAGTGCCATTGGCGTGCATTCCGTCATCATGAAACAAATGGCCACGCAAAACCTAATCGAAACTATCAGAGATTCTGAAGGGCGCATCATTTTGCAAACTTACCTCGGTAAGCCAATCTTCATGGATGACAGCCTGAAGAATGACGATGGGCGTTACCTGACAGTGTTCTTTGGTGGCGGGGCATTTGGTTATGGCAGCGGTTCGCCACATACACCAGTAGAGCTTGACCGTAAAGCATCTGGTGGTAATGGCGGAGGTGCTGAGGTGTTATGGGAGCGCAAGACCTTCATTCTTCAGCCAGCAGGCTTTAGTTGGTTAGGAGAGGAAGACCCAAGCAAAACACCAACAAATATTGAGATTGCCAAGCCGGATAACTGGGCACGTAAGTTTGAGCGTAAAAATGTGCCATTCGCAGCAGTATTAAGCGGTAAGCCTGATGGTGCAGGTACTCGTTCAGTGAAGCAAAAAGCTGAAACTTCAGGCGGCAAATAAGATTAGTAAACAATAGGGGCTTCGGCCCCTTTAATATTCAGGCGGTCTCATGGCTGTAGACATAACAATCGAACAGGTTCAGGAGTTGCTTGATTCAATGGGCTTTGAGGCTCCTGATTTTATTATTGAGTCATTTATCACTATTGCAAATGGGATAGATGACTGTCTTGACGCTTCAAACTATCCAGAAAGCACGGTTAGGCTCATCAAGCTTTATGCTGTTGTTTTGATGCTGTCATCCGCTGATGTGAGAAAAACAACATCCGAACACGCCCCATCAGGCGCCTCTCGCTCATATCAATACTTTAATGATGGAAGGAAACAGCTTGCTAACCTCTTATCAAGTTTAGATACGGCTGGTTGCACTGATTCATTGCCAATTAACAGGCCACAAAATCTAGTTCAGTTTGACGTTTTTAGGAGCTGATATGGCGAAAATGTCACGCTGGTCATATAAGAGTGTTGCGACTGTTTATCCCGTAAGCATGGGAGGTAAATGGGGTGATGAAATTTTTTTCGGTACTCCATACCTCATTGACTGCAACTGGGTAGCAACGAACGAAAAGGCGATGGACGCTAACGGTGGTGAGTTTATTTCTCGCTTAGTATTCAATACTGAATCATTCCATAAAGGTAAGTCTGTAAGGTTGCCTGAAGTTGGTGATTACATCGCTCAAGGTGACACTCAGTCAATTCCAGACCCGAGGAAAATTGAAGGTAACAGCTCAAAAATTAAAGCTGTTGATGGCTTTGATACTCGAATGTTTAGGCAAGACCCTGATTACAAAATAAGGACTTGATATGGCAACGAGAGTTAGAGGCATTAATGAGGCTCGGGCTGCTTTGTCTAGGATTGTGGGAGATATCACCGCCAATAAAGCGGCAAGGGCTATGCACAGGGCGTTAGATATTGGAGGCAGGCAAGCAGCCGTCTACACGCCAATCGATACGAAGACGTTAATCAATTCAAGCTATAGGTCGGTTAAGGTGAATGGAACGATATTGACTGGACGCGTTGGTTATAGCGCTAGTTATGCAGTTTATGTTCACGACCCTAGAGTTGTGCAAAAGTTTAAGCGTCCAACAGCCAAGAAGCTTTTCCTTGATTCTGGCTTTGAAGAAACAAGAGAAATGATTAACGCTGCGATAATGGAGGAAATGAGATTGTGATTATTGACGATTTCTTTGACTACTTAGAGCGCGGAAATGTGACAGGTGATTTTGACTTCATTCAGCCGTACCTATGGAACGAGAAACCAAATTCAAAGGCGGGGCGATACTTAGTTGTACAAGCGTCAGACGGTAGTGGTCGATTTGGTGAATTGTCTGCTGATGATTATATCGATGTGTTAGTTATATCGGCTCAGGATGATGTGCCTTGGGCTGCAAAGAAAGCGGAATCAATACTCCAGTACGTCACCAATAACCCAAGCGATTGTAGTTTAAACTCAGTATTTAACATGGGTGGATTACCTAACCCTATACCAACATCAGATAACAGGGTCGTATTCCGACTCTCATTCCGCTGCTTATCATAAACAAACAAATCTCAAACTAGGTCGCCAATGTGCGGCCTTTTTTATTTTCTATAGAAAGAGGTAAACACATGGCAGATTGCCCAGTACAAACCAATAAGCTGATTGGGCGTAATGCGATTATTCGTATTGCGAAAGGTTGCCCCGATCAGGTTCCAGACCAATCAGAATTTAAACGCATTGGGGCGTTAACCACCAAGTCATTTGACTTGTCGCCAAACTCCATCACATCAGAGGCAGATGACACCAAAGGTTTAGTTGAAAACGTAGTCACTAACTTAGATATGACCATTTCATTTGATGGTGAATATCGCAAACGTGATAAAGATGACGATTTTGGCCCATTGTTATTGCTTCAAGAAATCCCTAAAGAAGTTCAAGCAGGTCGCCAACCGTCATATTGGGTGCAGATGGATTTCACTGGTGAAGATGCGATTGTGCTGCAAGGCTATTTCGTTTTCACTTCTTGGTCATCTGAATTCCCAGCATCAGAAATTGCCACTTACTCAGGCGAGGTTAAAGTTTCAGATGCTGATACGGTCGAATGGCTAGTTGAAGAAGTTCCAGTGACTAGCGTAGCGGTTACACCAACAACGCTAAGCGTAAAAGAAGGTGAAACAGGCACATTCACAGTTAACTTTGCGCCAACTGATGCGACCAATAAGAACTACACGGTTGTAAGTGATAAATCCAACCTTGCAACAGTTAGTAAGTTGGTGAATGTTGTCACTGTCACAGGTGTAGCGGCAGGAACAGCAAACGTAACTGTAACATCTGAAGATGGTGCAAAAACTGCTAAATGCGTAGTCACTGTCACAGCTGCTTAATATTACAAAGGGTACTTACGAGTGCCCTTGATAATATGCAGGGGGAAATATGACGGCAAGAAAGGAATATGGCGAATTCACAATATCAACGCCTGATAAAGATTATTTGTTTAGACCATCATTTGATGCAATGACGAGAATAGGAACGCCAGAGCAGATTGTTAACGCATTTACTTTGCTAAGTGGCGCAGAAGTTCAAATGTTAATTGCTCGTGCCATACAGGCTTATGGTGCTGTTCCTGAATGGCTATTTAAAGCATTAAAAAAGCCAACGTATGGGCGCAGTGTTTTATCAACTTCAATGATGGTGATGCAAGCTTGCTGTAATGATGATTGCGATGAACTTATAGGTGAGTGGAAGCCCAGTAAAAATGGCGTCATCTATAAAATGGGTAAGGTGCCAATTACAGATATCATCGTGTTCGCTCGGGAGTTAATGACCCACGGTATTATCGGTAAGGCCAAGGTTAGAAAGCTTCAGCGTAACGAAGGTAAAAACGAATTTACAGATAGCTTCAATGCTATCGAATATATTACCGCTGCTCGTGCTCATTTTGGTGTGAATCGCGAGGAAGCTGAACAATTAACAATGACCGAGTTCGTAATGATGTTAAAAGCTAAATATCCAGACGAGAAAGGTTTCACTCGTGAAGAATACGACGAGATCATGAAAGCCGATGACCAGCGCAATGAAGAGTTGGCAACAGGCAGGCGTAGACTTGTGAGTCGGAAGTAGCTTTGTGGCTACTTCTTGCAGTCTTTTTCTTTATACATTTTAACGAGCTGTTCATATACAACTTTCTTAAACTCTTCTGCTTGCATAGCTGCCATATGTTCGGCACTACTTTTTGGTAACGCAGATGCAGAGTCAATCGCAGCTTGAAGTATCATTACTATTTCTGAATTTAATGAGCGTCCGTTTTGGGCTGCTCTAACAGTTAAACTATCCTTAAGCTCATTCGGTATTCTAACGCCATATGGAGCAATGTTTCTCATGCCTTTCATATTCACTCTCACTGTAAAGTTTCTACACAGTGTAGTGAATATTTTTTTGTCCAAACATTCTCACCAAGCGCGATAGTTAAATACACCGTGTAGTTGTTTGGTGGTATGTATTGGCATGTGGTTATATTTGTTTATATTATTCCAAGAAAACTTACATTTTTGACCTGTACAAACGATGTAACTAGAATATACTGTATATAAACACAGTTATATTTTGGTGCATCATGAAGCTAGAACTTATCGATTCCGAGTCAATTATCAATATTCCACTTTTCCTAGACCGTGTTCCTGCGGGGTTTCCATCACCTGCTGCTGATTACATGGAAGAGAGGATAAATCTCAATAGCACGCTAATTAAGCATCCTGATAGTACGTACATGTTACGCGTAGAAGGTAATTCGATGATTGATGCAAACATTAACGATGGAGACGTTGTTATTGTCGATAGCGCACTGGCGGCAAGGGATGGGGGTATTGTTATCGCTAGCGTTGATGGTGAATTCACAGTAAAGAGACTCAAGTCTCATCCACCTATGTTAATACCAATGAATCCAGAGTATTCGCCTATTTTGATTGGTGATATGCAAGACCTTCAGATATTTGGGGTTGTAACCTACATTATTCACAAAGCTGTGTGAGTGTTGCTGCCTGCTTATACGACAAAGTTTGATGAGTTGCCAGTGGTTAAAGTGTAGATTGGTTATATAATTTTCAGATATGAAATACAGTGAAATAAGCATAAAGTGTGATATGGAGCATATGACCTGATGTTTTTATCATGTTAACATTTACAAAATTACAATATAACTTTTTATGTGCATTGACTGAGAACATAATGGAATTATATCAATTTAAAAATAACGACCAAATTGGTAGTTTAGATGCTGAGACTGACAATTTTCTATCAAGTTGTTTTTTAGAATCATCAGTTTATGACACTTTAAAAAGATTTGAAGCAAAAGATGCTGATTCAGTAAAGCGTATAATCGTTGGTAGAACTGGCTCCGGCAAAACTGCAATATTGAAAATGCTTGAAGAGGATGCTGATATAAAGAAATGTGCAAAAATAGAGGCTGAATCCACTGTGTTTGAGCATATAAATAATAATGTATTCATTTCTAAATTAGCATCATCAAGTGTTGATTTGAGGGTTTTTTATAAGTCACTATGGATGCATGTGTTGCTTGTTAAAGTAATTGAGACTGTATATCCAAATGAACAGACATTTGTTGATAAAATATACTCATTAACTGCATCTAGAAAAAGAAGATATAACTTAGAGCTAGCAAGGGAATATATAGAAAATTATCAAGACAGTTTTTTTAACGATAAAATAGTTTCTGAAATAACTGATAAATTTCAAAATGAAGTTGGTGGCAGCTTAGGAAGCAAGGATACATTTTGGTCAGTAAACTTTAAAGCTAGTGAAGAGCAAGTAGAAAAAATACAGAGAGAAACAGCTAGGTATGTAAGTAGTAATCTTTTAAAAAAGCAAAGGGAATTAATTAATTTCATAACTGAAGATAGCTCTGACGAAACTCAAAGTAGAATAATAATCAGTATTGATGACTTGGATAAATCATGGCTTAGTAACAGCTCAATAAGATACGATTTCATTAACGCTTTGCTGGATGCATTTAAAGAATTAATTAATGTTAGGTCTGTTAAGATATTGATATCAATAAGAACAGATATATTAATGGGGATTTACAATACTAATTTAAGGCAGGAAGAAAAGGATAGATCTTTGATTGTCCCCATTGAATGGAGCAGAAGAGAACTCACTGAAATATTGGATAAAAGAATCAGTTATTTAGTAATGCACAAATATGCTACTAAGAAAGAGGTTAAGTTCTCAGATATATTTAATTTTGAAGTTAAGAATAAAAATGCATCGGATTATATTTTAGATAGAACGATGCTAAGGCCTAGAGATGCAATTGATTTTGTAAATTTTTGTTTAATGCAAGGCGATGGAAGAACTTCATTGAATGAAGATATGATAATTGAGGCTGAAGAAAGATATTATGCATCAAGAAAAGCGGCTTTAAATAAAGAGTGGATGAGTCAGTATAAAAATGTACTTAAGTATATTGATGCAATATCTATGGTTGCGTCCAATAAGTTTAAAATAGATGAATTGAATAGAGATGAAATTCAAAATTTTCTAATTGAAAGTTCATCAATTGATAGCGCAGACGATGAAAAAATAGCAACAGATATTAGATCACTGGTAAATGTCTGGTTTACAATTGGTATTGTTGGAATTGAAAAAACCAAAACACTTACGGTGTATTCAAGTTTTGATAAGCCATCTTTAGACATTACTGATTACAACAAAACATTTGTTATACATCCATTATTTTACAGGATTTAATAGTAAACCCACTCCGGTGGGTTTTTTATTGCCTAAAGTAACTATTACCACCACTTAGGATAGTCATTAAAAGATTTTACAATATTGTAGTAAAAGTCATTAACTTCTCTTCGTGCTTTAAACGTCGAAAAAATGTTATCTGAATACCTAAATTCTACATGAGACCACTCTATGTAGTTTTCATGAGAATCTATTATTAAGCTAAAGTTACCATCCAGATTTACTAGCTCTGATTTTTTGTTTTCGTTCAGCGCGTTTAGAAATTCATCTATATGATAGTAAGCTATCCATGTATTAAAGCTTATTGATTGATTGTAATCGAATCCGCTAGTTCCTATGGTTATCTTAAATTCAATTGATCCATAGTCATCCTCAAATCCTATTGTTTCTAACGAAATACGAATTGGGCTTTCGATTTTTATGTCCATGACGGAGCCTAAATAGATTACGTTGTTATTTTTATCTAAGTTACTTGTATATGAATTTATAGGCAATAGTGATGTAATAGCCAGCTTTGCTTCAATTTGCACTCCCGCTAAGCTAACATTACTGAAACTAATTGATGGGATGGTGAGATGAAAAGAATATTAGCAGTGGCTGCGGTAGTTGGTTAAGGGCGTCCGTGCCCTGTTACCTATTTGATTAATGCAGGATGCTTTCCATTAAGGCTTTCTTGTAGCATCCGAAGGAATGAATATCCATCCTTGAATCGGTCGTATAATCTTGGTGCTACTGGTGAGTCGATACTACGCAGGGCTGGATATAACTCGACTTTCCATGCTGTGTAAATCGCTTCGAAATGTTTCGCTAGCGCATTTATATTATGGATATCTCTATCCTTGTTAACGTATAAGTGAGTGGTTTCCCTTGGATCTTCTTTGGGTATGTATTCACCTTCAAGCGCATCAAGAAATGAAATGGCTTGCGGTATCTGCTCAGGTAGTAGCTCGTTGATGTGGTCAACGCCGAACTCCTTGTGAACATACTTCCAGATATCAGGATAAATATTACCAACACCAGTAGCAATTAAACGCTCGGCTGTTTGACGTAGCGGAGTAAGTTCTTTTGCTGTTGATTGACGAATGCTTATTTTTTGTTGAGCATCTTCTTTCTTAGCAAAATAGAAATCCTCTAGAGCCTCGAATACATCCCATGCGTTATCGGTGTCTAGTATCTTTGCGTGACGAGCTGCGCCCCGTTCAGTCCAGAGAATAAGGCTTCTAACCTTGGCTGATATTTGTAAGTGACTCACTGTCAGTCGCAAATTATTGAGGGCATCGCCGACAACCTTGAAGTAATGTTTACCTTCGATAAAGCGTTTTTTATTACGTTTAAAATTTTGCTGAATGTTATTAATTTCAGTTTCATAAACGTTGGCTAAGAGTTCGGTTGTAATTACGCGAAACCCGTTATGTTGAACAGGTGGTAAATTTTGAACAGTTAATGCGCTCATGCCATTACCTCCATGCTTAACAGTTTTGCTAATTTAGACAAACCTTTGGCAGTAACACGAACTTGTGATACCTGTTTATCTTCACCAGTAGAGCTTTTTACTACGGTGACTTTATGCTCAAGCAAGCCTTGCTGGATTTTATCTTGATAAGCAATCCAAGCAGTGCCAAGGCGACGATAAATCCATTTGCTATGGCTCATTAAGTCAAATAGCGACTTAGGCTTAACTTGCAATTGCTTAGCGGCATCAGTAACACATAAAGAGCCTTCTGACTTAGCAATACGGGTTAGTGCATCAACATCAGGTTTCATTTCCTCGACTTGGTGCTCAAGTTCTTTATTCTCTAACTGAAGACGTTCTTTTTCTTCTTCAGCCTGAATGACTAATAATGCCAACTCTTTTGCGCTAGGTAATGTAGGTGTGTTGTTTCGGTTTGCTGACTCAAGTTCAAATAAGCGATCAATAACAGCCGTTCTGCGCTTGATATCGTAGCCAGTAATTAGAATCTCAGTATAGCGACGAGAAATGTGATATTCCCATGAATTGTGGTTATCGATATCATACTGAATGCATTTAACATGCTGATTAGTAAGGTAAACCAAATCTGGATTACGGGTGTAGTCTGAATCTTTTCCGCCAAGTAAAGCAACTAAGATGGTGCGAATGTCGCGGCAGACATGTGCGTGATTCTTTCCTGTCAGCTTAGCAATCTCACGGCTAGACATGGTGACAACTTGGTTAGTAGTTGTTAAAGTATTCATGACGTTATTTCCTAAGAGTGGTTTTACGTTAACAGAAGCCTCGAAGGGTGCAACCAACGGGGCTTCGTCTTTTTTATTGAACTTCATTTAGTGCATTCTCTTCTCGTAAGCATTTAGCCAAGCGCATAACAATTGCTGAATTTAAAGAAATAAAATCCAAACTGGCTTTTTTCTCTAACTCTTTCTTAATGCTGTCAGGTAGGCGTAAGCTAAATTGAGAGCTTTTAGTTTGAGTATGTAATTCGTTACTCATGTAGAATCCTCATAATGGTTATTTAATAAATAGCACCAAGTTGGTACTAGAACCAATTTACCACCATTTATACATATGTCAAGTTGGTGCTATTATAAATTCATTATTTTTGGGAGGTAGGCATATGAGTAAGAAATACCCAAGTCACGAGATGGATCGGTTCAATGTTAGGCTTCCTGCTGGAATGAGAGGTGATATAGCAAAAAGAGCTGAAGCCAATGGGCGCTCAATGAACTCTGAGATTGTTTATATGCTTCAAAGGTGCATGGAATTTGATGATGGCCCTGATTCAGCTATAACTGTAAAAAATGGTGAAAATGACTCTCAAACAACAATAGATATTTCGTTTAAAGGAAAAAGTAGCGGATCTGAAAGTGCAACTTTAGTTGTTGATACTGATGACTTCCAAAATGCAATGAAGGATGCACTTTATAGTTTAGCTATTAAAAAGGCTCTGTTAGGTGCGGAAGGTGAGCAATTTGATAATTTTAGAAAGAAAATGATTGAAGAGTTGCAAGCAAATCAAAGCAATTATGGAGCTGGCCTGTTAAAAGATTTAGTTGAATCAATGAAAAAAGAAATCAAAAAATAATAATTTGCTCCCAATTGCGGCACTAAGAAACTAGACTGATAAAAAACTGAGGTGAGGGTGGGATAAGTAAAGACGTCGATCACGAAAAAATGAATAAAAAGTAAATTTATCTTTAGTAATGTAATGATAATACATAACATAAGATTAATTTATTACTTACAAGGGATTTTTATAGTGAAAAGATTATTTGTTGTCTTATCTTTGCTTCTCTCTACCTCTGCTTTTTCGGCTGATTATGAGAGGGTTGGTGATTGGCTGGTGAATAAAGAAGAGAACAAGCTTACCGATAAAATCGATTACTATGCGATGTTATCTGCGAAAGACCAGGATGTATCATTAATATTGCGTTGTCAGAATAATAAAACTGAAGCTTATTTATCAATGGAAGATTATATGGGCAGCGGGTATGGGTCAAAAGTAACAATAAGAACTGACAAGGGAAAGCCTGTTTCCCAGTCGTGGGGGATTGGTGAGGGTGGGACATCATTATTCGCACCAAAAGCAACAACCTTTATAAAGAGCCTTATAGGAAAGAAAAGTTTAATAACGGGTTATAGCCCTTACGGTAAATCTCAATTGGTTGCGGAATTTAATATTGAGAATGCAGATGTAGTGGCGAAAGAAATCTCATCAGCTTGCGGCTGGAAGCTATAACCAAAGGGGGTTGCATGTGATAAAAAAAATTATAGCTATTTTTGTTGTTTTAATCATTGCAATATCCGTTTTTGCGTACAACAAAATAACAATTTTCACTGTTCAACCAATAGGCGCAATCCCTGATGGTGTAACTATTGTTATGTGGAAGAAAGGCGACATGCGGTTCTTCGAAAGTCCAGACGGGCTGTGCATGCAGAGAGTTGGCAACGTTAGTTTGCTATGTAGAATGTCAATGTTAGGTGGTGCAGTTGATAAAGATAATATCATTATGCGACTTCCATATAGTGAATATGCATATTTAAAATCAACAAACGATAGAAAATTTGATAGGTGATGGAATGAAGAAGTTACTTTTAGCTGGGTTATTTGGTTTATCTATTTTGACGGTGGCTGGATGTGCATCTACGCCTCCACCTACTCAGCAGCAAATAGAGAGCGCAGACTACGGTAAGCTGCCTGATAATTATAAAGAACAAATTCAAGGTGCAATGAGCGTCACATTGAAAGATCCATACTCTGCGCAATACTCATTTCTAGAGCCATTCAAAGCATACTCTCAGGATGGGCCGTGGTCACCATCCAAGGGGGCAGTAAACTATGGATGGGCTATTCCTGTAATGGTAAACGCAAAAAATAGCTATGGTGGATACACTGGAGCAAAAAAATATGTATACATGTTCTCAGGAGGAACTTTGTATGACGTGTCTGGGAATGACCAATTTGGGCGAGTAATTCCAGTTAAATAAATAACATGATAACAACCCTGCCAATCGGTGGGGTTTTTTATTTTAGCTAAAGGCTCATACATTTGTATGGGCTTTCTTTTTTTAGAGAGGTCAGAAATGGCAGAAAGTCAAAGTGTTGGCGGTATTCATTATGATGTGGCTATGGATGTTAGACCGCTTTTAGTTGGTGAAAGGCAAGTTGGGACAAGTCTAAACCGTATGGAAACGGGGTTTAATAAGGCTTCCAAATCAATTGATAGCGCTGAAAAAGCCATGCTGTCACTATCAAATGTTGCAAAGTCATTAACTGCTTATTTATCAGTTTCCGCTGTGGCTGGGTATGCTGATGCTTGGACTGATTTAAGCAATAAATTAGCTAACTCTATACGACAAAATGAGAGGCTTGTAGACGTAACTGAGCGAGTCTTTGATATTTCCCAAAGAACAAGATCAAGTTTAAATGGTACGGCAACATTATATGCAAGATTAGAACGCGGAACTAGGGAATATAACACATCGGCAGCAGACCTAGCAAAACTAACAACTATTATAAATCAGGGGTTTGTTGTCTCAGGGGCTACAGCTCAAGAGGCTGAAAATGCCATTATTCAGTTATCTCAAGGTATTGCTTCAGGAGTTCTTAGAGGTGAGGAATTTAACTCTGTAGCTGAACAAGGAAGCCGTTTAATGGTTGCTTTGGCTGATTCTTTAGGTGTTGGAATTGGCGAACTAAGAAAGATGGCAGCAGAAGGAAAGTTAACAACCGATGTTGTGGTTAATGGATTGCTTTCACAAGGCAACTCAATAGGGAAGGAATTTGCAAATACTACAGCTACTATGTCGCAGTCAATTCAAGCTGCCGGTAACAATCTGACTAAGTTTTTTGGGGAATCCACCACTGTTCAAGCAGGGGTGAAGGTATTCAACTCCGCAATCATAACATTATCTGAAAATATTGACGTAATCAGCACAACTGTCACTGCACTTGGCGCGGCTTTCGGTGGTCGGTTGGTTGCGTCAATTCTACTTTCATCTAAAGCTAAAATAGAAGCCGCTATTTCAGCTAGAAACCTTGCTATAGCAGACGCACAGGCAACGCAATCAGCGTATCAAGAGTCAATTGCTAGAGTAAGATCGGCGGAGACAGCAAAAATTAATGCCCTTGCAGAATTAGATCTTGCAAGAAGATTAAATTTAAGTGCCTTCTCTGCCAATGATGCAGCTATCGCAACCGCAAGGCTTACCGCAGCTAGGTCGGCGGCAGCAGTAGCAACTAGTAATTATAACAAAGCCACAGCAGCAAGCGTGCTAAGCCAGAATGCAGCAGCACAAGCAGCGACTAGAGCCAGCAAAGCTACAAGTCTATTTAGCTCGGGAATGGCTTTATTAGGAGGACCAATTGGCGCGGTAGCTTTGGCTGCTGGCGCTATATACCTATGGGGGCAAAGAGCTAAAGAAGCTAGAGAGGCTGCAAATAACTTAGCTGATGAGGTAGGCAATCTGACATCAAAATTCGATAGCATGAGTCGAATTCAAATAACAGAGGAAATTAAAAAAGCCAAAGAAGCGATTCCAGAGTTAGAGGATGCTTTAGAGGATGCAAGGAAAGCATACGATAGAGTTACAGAATCTGTTCGGGTTCATGAAAAAGAAGCAAAAAATTACGCAGGGACAGGAAAAGGAGCAAGAGCAGCTAAAAACTTAGCCGTAAACCTAGAGCAGCAAGCTGATGCACTTGAAGCCGTTAAAGCAGCAGAGGATAGATTATCTAAAACTTTAAACTTTACAATTATGGCAAGGGCTAAATTAAATGGAGAACTATTAACAGGTGCAGATTTATTAACCCATGAGGCAACAAGCGCAATCCCTAACGCAGCAAACGCATGGAAAGCATATGGGCTTGATATTGATAGAGCAACTAAGAGCAAACAGAAGTTTAATGCAGAAAGCTTAAAATTAAACTTTGGTGGTGAGAAAGGTGATGAACTAAAAAAACGGCTAGAAAGAGAATTGGCGCTATCAAAGGTAGATGGTGAAGCAAAAGTTAAGCTACAAATTCAGTACGCAGCGGAGGATGCAGGCACTAAAGATAAAAATGCGATTGAAAATCTACAAGATACAGCAATCGCCACTTTCAAAAACAACGAAGCGAAAAAAGAGTCGGTAAAAGCCAGTAAAAGTGCGGCTACAGCAGCGGCTAAAGAAGCTACTGAAGCGGAGAAATTGCAGAAAAAGATCAATGATCTGGCAAATGCAACAAAAGTTGCGGAGCTAGAAACTAAGGGGCTATCCCGTGAAGCTGCAATATTGGAAGCTGTTCAATCATTAGGCTCTAAGGCGTCTGAAAAGCAAATTAAGGAAATAACCAATTTAGCCTCTAAAGAGTTTGACCTAAAGCAGGGAATTAAAGATAGAGAGGATGCTTACAAGCAAAATGCAGGACTCCAAGCAGCAAGAGACCAGAAGTTAGCATTAGAGCAGCTAGATAGGCAACTTAAAGCAAATCTAGTCACGGAGGAGCAATATCAGAAGCGAAAATTTGATATTGCAAATGAGTATGCCAATAAAATTGCTGACATTAAAGTAACTGCATCAGTAACAAATATTGAAGAGAATCGCGCCAAGTTTGACCCTATCCAAGCGTTAGCCAATGAAAACGCGCGTAAGCTCACAATGATGAAAGAGTATTACGACCAAGAGCAAAAGCTCCTCAGCGATTCATACGCCAAGCAGCAAATCACCCATGAGCAATTTACAGTAGCTAAGCAAGCTACAGATATGCAATATCACATGCTACTCACAGCAATGGATAAACAATATCAGGAGCAGCAAACAGCGGCACAATGGGAACTAATGCGTAATCAGTCACTGAGTTATGAAATGATGGCTTCAGCGGTTGATTCATTCGCTGGTAATGCTTCAAACGTTATCACTGGGTTAATGACGGGTACTATGTCGGCGGCTGATGCTATGCGCTCACTGGGTAACACTATGCTAAATAGTGTTGTTAACTCGCTTGTTCAGGTTGGCGTTGAGATGCTGAAAAACTTCATCATTGGTCAAACTATGGGGGGTGCTGCTGCCGCTGCTTCAGCTGGTCAAGCTGCATTGGTTGCTACAGCTTGGGCTCCTGCTGCTGCATTGTCATCACTAGCAACACTAGGTGCAAATGCTGCCGCAGCTAACACAGCTATCGCTGGAACTGTCGGCATGGCAAAAGGTTTGGCTATTGCAGGTGCTAGATACAATGGCGGTAATGTAAAAGGCGGTTCGGCTTATGAGGTCGGTGAGAAAAATCTGCCAGAGTTAATGCAAATAGGGAATAAGCTAATCGCAATCCCCGGCAACAACGGGAGAGTATTTAGCTATGATGATGTGACAGGGTCAGCAGTTATTCCAAAAGCTTCTACTGGCCCAACTCCATCAAAGGCGAAAGGAAATAATCTAGTAAGTAGTGGCGGCAAAGATAGTATTAACAATCTCACGGTCATCATAGAAAACCATGGTTCACCGACAACAGTCGTGGATCAGAGAATGGAGAAGGGCTTAAATGAAGATGACGTACTAAGGATAATAATGAGGGATGCAAATGAGAAAGGGCCAGCACTTCAGTCTATAATGGCTAATACAACTGCAACCCCTAGACTTTAAGGACAACAAATGTCTTCATTAATATTTTATACGGATAATGAGCAAGCTATTATAGCCACAGACACCTTAGCTGTAACAATGGAAGGTAAGCCATATTTTTTTGTCAACAAAGCAACATATGTTCCCACACTAAACATGGTTGTCTCAGGGCTTGGGATGGGAACGCTAAGTTCAGATTGGCAAAATATGGTATCTCACGGCCTTATATATATGGATATGGATCACTTAAATCAATACGCATCAAAGCACTTGCTGGACATGTATAAAGATCAGCAAGATAAATATGGGCTTGATGATAGTGAAAGTGCAACCATTTATCATATTGGATACTCGCAAAAAGAAGGTGGGTATGCTGCATATGCATTTAGATCAACAAATAAATTTCAGTGTGAAAGATTGCCGTATGGAACAGCTGCAAAGCCTGAATGCGATATATTGGAAGGGAATCTATTTGACCTAATACCAACAATGATGCAGCAGCAACGAAGCATCCAAATGTCTATGCCAGAATCAAAGAGAATTTATATTGGTGGGGAGGTATTTGCTATCCATTTGACGGATGGGAAAGCCACATACTATAAATTGGCTGAGTTTGAAGATTATAGGCAAATGCAAAGGCAAATATTTGAATAACCCGCTACGGCGGGTTTTTTAATGGATATCACATGGAAATAATCGACTACCCTGAATGGTTCCCGTTACCACAAAAAGCGGATAAGAACATGACGTTTGATACTGGGTTTCGAACGGATCAACCTCAAGTTGGAGCGCCGATATTCCAGAAACTAACGGATGACATTAAAACGGTTTGGAATGTTAAGTGGATATTCCAGTTAGGTGAAGAGAGGGCTTTTCAGCAATGGCTGAGAAGCCCTAATTATCTGGATAACTGCACTAAGTGGTTCAGGATGCCGATTAATCTTGGTGGCTCTGGGCTGCAACCTCAGGAGCTTCACTTTGTTAGTTATCCGGTGCAAACGTCGATTAATGGCAGCGTAGTAACTTGGACGGGCTCGGTTATCTGCCGCAAGCTATTTAATGAAGATGACGAGTTTGGCGATTTAATTGTTGAGATACCGCCAAGAGATTGGGGCCTACTCGATATCGTCGTCACCGAGCGATTACCACGATGCAAGGGGGGAGAATGAAGTTAAGAGAGTACCGAGCTCAACGACCGATGCGCACATTCTACGAGACCATTCAATTCTATCATCCCTCATTCGGAAACATTCATTTAGTCAGCTTGCAGATAGAGTCTAAGGTATTGGGCGGTGTTGAGTATCAGCCGTGCAACTTTGAGCTAGCGGAGAGCCAGCAAAGTAAAACGCCAATTATCGATGCTTCGGTTAAGTTTAGCCGAGTCGCGCAGGACTTTAAGCAGCAGCTAAAGTTATGGCGGTCAAATACTCGAATGAAGCCGATAGTGGCAACGTTCAGGCTATTTGATTCTGCTGATAAAGATAATCCGATAAGTGAATGGTCACTGTACGTGAAAGACTGTTCACTTGATGCGGAATCGGTCACTGTCACGCTGTCGATGAATAACCCGCTGAATAAGAATGTTGGGCGTATTTACACGATGGAAGAATTCACAGGCTTGGAGACGGTTTAATGACGAGAAATGAATTCATAAACAAGATGATTGGCAAGCCGTGGAAGAATCGGGCATGCACCTTGAATGAGTGCGATTGCTGGGGCCTTGTCGTGTTGTATTTTAGGTATGTACTAGGTACGGAAATTCATCATGACTTTGGCTACGAATCGGACCATGATTTTGTAACCTGCTATGAGAATGAAGTCGAATTCTGGCAGCGCACCGAGCATCCAGTAGATGACGGAATATTCATTGGCTATCGCGGCTCTCATCCAGCACACATCGGTTTAATTATCGATGGCAATGCATTTCATAGCAGAGGCGAAAACGGGGCTGTACGCATGGATAGGCTCATTGTGCTTGAGAAGAAATTCACGAAATTGGAGTTTATGAAATATGCCGATAGTTGAAATTCAGCGAGTAGCGGGAACACCTAAAGAAAGAGTCGATTTAACAGTCGGCTCTTTTTTTTATAGCGATTTTCTAGTGCATCAGCAGTTGCACAGCGATGCGGTGATTATTGTTAATGGTCGTGAGCTGCAAGGTGATGATGAGTTAGATTTCAAGATAACACCAACTCACTTTATTCAAGTGTTCGACCAACCTAAAGGCGTTATCGGCGATATCCTGAATCCAGTGTTTAACTTGGTTACGAAAGTATTCTCGTTTCTTGCGCCGAAAACGCCGTCATTTTCCGCAGCTGAGTCGAATGTTAAAGATAGCCCGAATAACCGACTCACAGGGCAAACAAACGCTGCCCGAGCATACCAAGCAAGGCCAGAAATACACGGGCAAGTAAGGGCGTTCCCTGACCTCATCCAACAGTCAATGTTTGAGTATAACAACAACCTTAAGACAGTAACCGAGTGGCTAAACATCGGTATTGGCGAATATAAAACGGAAAGTATCCGATTTGCCGAATCTGATTTTACAGCGATGGCGGGGGCAAGTTACAAAATATACAAACCGAAAGAAACTATCCCGCTGATTAACGAGGGTTTCGAGTTTCCTGATATCGACGGGCAAGAATTGCCGGGTCCCAATGAAAGTAAAGATATCCCACAGCAAACAGCGACAGCAAACGAGGTTGTGTCTGGTGAGATAAAGGGCGGTGAGGCTGCGATAAAAATCGTTAAGCAAGATGAGTTTGAATACTTCTATGAGCTTACAAAGCCGCGCTCTATCTCAATGACTGTGAATGTGAGCTATGACACGCCGCAGGGCTCTGTAACTAAAGATGTGAAAATCGACGCTCAGTTAGTTGATGCCAAAGAGAGTGATGATGGCTCGTTGATTAACCCTGTTGAGTATTACGAATTCTTCTTTACTAACCTAAGTGGCACTGATTTAGCTCAGCTTCCACCTAATGCAGTAGTGAATACAACGAAATTCATTCTGTATGACAATCAGTTTTTAACAGTGGGCCCATTCTTCTCTCCTGTTGATGGCGACCAGATGTGGATTCACCTGCAAGCGCAACTCGGCGGCGGTGATAACTGCAATGCAACTGTCGAAATCTGGAAGATAAACACTGATAACGAGGAAATAGCGGGTACTCGTCAAAGCTTTAATACTGCTCTAAGCGCTAACAATGGTGCACGAGTTTATTACAAAACAGACAAAGTGACACTTAATGCAGGCCGTGGACGCTACGCAGTGCAGCTCACTCGACGCAATAACAGTAGCGACCAAAGCATCATGAAAATCGAAAACGCTCACATTGTCCGAGTTCGTGAGAATGTCGTTTTTGAGAATGACACGATAGTTAATGTATCAGTGAGGGCAACGGAAGCGCCAACAGGAGCGAGAGAGCGTAAATACAATCTATTGGCTACTCGCATGGTTATTTCATATGACCGAGTATCAAAGCAAGTTGACTATACGCTCAGGCCCTCGAGAAGTTTTGCCGATGCAGTGCTGCACACTTGGTTAATTACCGCTGGCGAGAACGAGAAAAATATCGACATCGACGGGCTATATCGGATTTATGATAGCTTGCCTGATGAACGATTGGGTTATTTCGATTACACATTCGACGATGAAGATATTTCCCTCGGTCAGCGCATCGAAACTATCTGTAATTCTGCACGAGTAACAGCTTACTACGACAATGCCGTGCTGACATTCTCGCGTGAGCAGTCTAGTGAATTCCCGATGACCACCTTCAATCGGTCAAACATCACAGGTAACGAAATGAAGATATCGTATGACATGTCAATGCCATCGGGATATGACGGAATTGAGCTTGAGTATGTCGAACCGGTTCGCAATAAAAAAGACTATATCCGCTTTCGAGTTGATGAAAATGGCATTACGGAAGGGTTATCACGCACGCCGAATAAGATAGTTTTGCAAGGCTGCCGTAATCGTTACCAAGCAATGGATAGAGCATTGTTAGAAGCTAACCGACTCATTCACCAACGAACAAGTATCAGTCTGACAACCCTTGCTGACGGCGGGAATGTGTACCCATCAGACATGGTGCTAATAGCTGATACCTACGATTCAAACCAGCAAGCAGGTTATATCACTGAGCGAAACGGAGAGGTATTCACAACTAGTGAGAAAATCAAGTTTGACGATGAAATGTGGGTATATCTCACCGATTCGATGGGATACACAACACAGAAGTTTAAAGCGGAGCCTAGGCCAGATACTGAGTTCGGCTTTATCGCAAGTGTGCCTGAAGATATCGAGCTCAACTTATATGACGGATATCGAGTTCAATCACCGTCGCGGTACGTTATCGCTACATCAGTGGAAACCGACAACATCAAATGGGTGATAACCGATAAGCGCCCACTTGGTGGAGAACGTTACACAATAACCGCAACCGAATATTTCGACGCAAAACCAGACTATAACGCATAACAGCAATCATTAACCAACAAGCCAGCCATAGAGCTGGCTTTTTTATTGGAAAAATAAGCATGAGAGAAGTTAAACCAACGCAAAAGCCAGTTCCGTCATCGGATATAAAAGACCTTTTCTTTAACTCAGGATTATTAGATATATGGGTCACATCACTAGAGCATAAATACATTGACCGCTTTGGCAATTGCCATTTAACAGCATCGGGCATGGAGTGGCTATTCAAAGAGTTGGTCGAGAAATTCAAAGTCGACATGAATACCGCCATTGCCGCCGCTGGTTATATTACTGTCGATAGCTTTCAACAAGGTGCTGATTTACCGAATAATGAATTAACTCAACGCAATCATATACTGCGTGATGAAACCACAGGAGAATACTACCGATGGGATGGCGACTTACCTAAACAAGTACCAGCAGGTTCAACTCCGCAATCAACTGGCGGTATTGGCAAAGGTGCTTGGGTTAGCGTTGGTGATGCGAGTTTAAGAGGTGATATCAGTAAGCAAGATGGTCTCTCATACATCGGCACATGTAAATCTATTGAGCAATTAAAATCGATAAAGCCAAGACTTTTACATCAGCAACAGCCAGTTATTGGCTTTTATTCTGATACGCCGTATAAGGCAGGTGGGATGTTCTTTTCGGCTGACTCATCTAGTTTTGAAGTTGATAATTGGGTGGTTTTTCCAAGTTCTGACCCGAATTATGTCTGGGTTCGGCAGGGTATGGAAAAGGAGAGAACAATATTAAATTTTGGTGCTAGAGAAGGGCAGGATATAACAGAGTTCTTGGCTCTTGCGGCAAACAAAGGTCTAACAGTCATTCAAGACAACCCTTTTGATGTAAAAACAACGGGTGGAATTCCATTAGGCAAAGGCATCAAAATTAAAGGTGATGACGAAAGTGAAGCGTTTATTGTATTAGACTCTGCTAACTTTGATGAAATATTTTTGCCGAATAAAAGCGAACACTGCTATTTCAAGTCTGAAAAAGCAAGGTTTAAGTCTGTTACGTGCAAATCAAATACACCTTATGTGTGCGGTGTGACGATGGAAGATCCAGTAACAAGCCTCATCGAGTACAAAATGCATGATTGTGTTTTAGTTGATATCGGCGAAACCTCGGACATGCTGTACGGCTATAACGTTGACGTCGTGAAAACTGACAATAAAATCAAAATGTCCAAGGGCATGATTGATAAGATTGTCGCAACAGGAAGAACAAATCTTCGTGGCATAACAAGAACGAATGATGCTGACGCAAGCCTGATTATGAATAAAAATTCGCCACGGTATGGTCGGTCGAGAATATCCGGCAATGATGTTGAAGTGTATATGCCAGCTGGGCTGGGTAATCAAGATATCGCCAAGTTTGCTGGGATGTTCAACAACCAAAAGATTTACGGCAATCATTTTCACAACACAAATCCAGATGCATATGCAGAATGTGATTTGTACGCAGGGGTAACGAGCGGTGTCGTGTTCGGTAATACGTTTAGAAATGTATCCTTAAAATGCATGTCGCTGGCTAACTCTGGCGGTGAAGAATATTTATCGACATTTGGCGCGGTTATTGCTGTTAATACGCTCTTATTTGATGATGGGGCAATTAATCATTATGGCGTGTACTTTAAAGGTGACATATCCGCATTTGTAGCAAACACAATCAGAAATAATCAAACGAAGGCGCGCGACCAATTTATTGGCGTCTGGTCTGAAAATAACAGAGGGAATGGTGGGTACCTTGAATCGCAATCTCCAGTTGGTAATGTTATTAACAGCAACGTTATTGATGTTCAGTGTATAGACTACAACGGACAGTATTGGCGTCCGATAGAGAGTGCGTCAACTGCTGCCGCAACCGCTATAAAATCAAATGTTATTCTTGGTGGAACATTGCGTGAATATGTTGGAGGAATAAACACACTATCAGATAACGTATTTATTAACGTTAACATGCCAGTAGGAACTGAGCTTCGCACATATAATGGAATGAATAGCAGGGTTACATTCGAGAACGGACTCCCTACTGATGCAAGACTTGTAACGCCAACGGTAGGGACTGTTTCTGAAAGCGATAATAGAAAGCTTGCAGGGATAGTCACACCTTGGGTCGATACGGATAGAGGGACTTGGCGTCTGTATGTTGAGAGTTCATCGACGAAATCACGTAACTGGCAATATTTTGATGTTTGTGCAAATCCTAACAACGGAACAATATCCCAAAGCACAGGAAGGAAACTCGTTAGGCCGACTAATGCAGATGAGTTAAACACTCATTTTGAGCTTGTTGTATTGAACGGAACTCTGAGAGTTAGATCAATTGAAGGTACATCTGATACTGTTGAGGTTAAATACCGATGGGTTGATGTTGATAGATAGCTGTGCCGAAATTGTGACACAAAAATGAGAGGGGGAATGGAGGTGCCACAAAAGTGACTTACTAGCGTGTCAGCATGGTGTCACTAGAATGTCACTGTCTGGCACGAATATGCAGGTGTGAAAGCTAATTAATCTGTTAAATCAACTGGTTAATTATAGAAATGAAAACTCTTAATCACTCGGTCGTGGGTTCGATCCCCACACAACCCACCAAAATTTTCAATGAGTTATGGGCATGCTGCGGAACCTATACTGTCTGTATGGGACGTATTTGGGACGCAGCCATTGAAAACAGTATCAATTTGTTTGGCGTGTTCGGTTATTAAGTTTGATACATTACATCCGTTCTCATTGTTTATATCAATAATATATTTGATATTTAGAGACTATGCTATCATATCTATCATAAAGCTATTCTTTCAATTTATTAGATCTCAATACTGGTTCAATAAACCAATGAATAATTGAGTTTGATGCTAGTAAAAGTGCAATTGTAATTGTAGATAGAGTAAATGCTATTATTAATAATAAATTTAGTTCCATATCTAAAAAACTTAATGTTTGTAATATTACAAAACAAATAATTGGATGGATTAAATAAACACCTAAAGCATTATTTGATATTTTTGCATATTTTTGAGTTGATAAAGCAAAGTAAATAATAATCGAACCCAGTATTAGGCTTATTACAAAATCGAAAATATAGATAATGAATGAGTTTAGAATTAAATTAGTCTTGATTGCACCGAAAATTATCTCATAAAAATCGTTTCGATAATTAAGAAAGGTAATCGCTAAAAATGCTATACAAAAAATAGTGATAATAGGCTTTTTCCTTAACGAAAATATATTTTGATTATGGATAAAATAAGCAATGACAAAAAATGGGAAATATAAAATAATTGAAAAAAAGCTAGAAATCGGCATTAGGTAATTCTTTGTTATAAATGATATTATTAGTGATGTGATTAAGATTGCAGATAGGTTAAATTTGTTTGATTTAAAGCTCTCTGGTAATAATAAAAAAACAGCTTGCCATATAGGTGTTGCTAAAAAGAACCAAACCCCGTACTGAGGAGAAAACAAGTATTTTTTAAAAGTTAACTCACCGGTGAAGTAAAGTGGAACCATGTCGATTGTTTGAAACGTAAAATAAATTATAAAGGCAGGAAGAAGGTGAGATTTTAACTCTTTCCATGTTGTATTTTTTGTTATAAATGCGACTATAAATACAAACATAGGAATTAATGTTAAGTCAAAAACAGTAATAAGCAACGAATATTTGTTTTTATCAACTAAATTTAAATAAAAATTAAAAACAATTAATGAACTTAATATTAATTTTAGCGTTGGCCAATATGGTTGGCCAACGTTTTTTATATTCAAGATTAAGTGATTTTCTTTTTTCATATATATGCCCTATATAAAAATTAATTTATTGTACCTCATTGGGGTTATAATTTAAAAGAAATTATTTTAGTAATTACGAAATGAGAGATAATAAGTCTAATATTGATTAGTCTTTTTCCGTTAATATTTTATTCTTATTGTAAGAGGGAACATGATTTAGGAATTGAATATAAGTTTATTGCACAATTTTGTATCACTTAATGGCAAGATAAGAATCACAAACTTTTAGGTCTAAGAACTAAAAAATGAGAGATAACTGAAAGCAGAGTTATTTTTGATTGGGTAAAGTATGATTTGATTGAAATTTAACCAGTTAGGGGAGGGATGTTTGAAATAGAACGCAGTTGTTCTTTAGCACGTGAAATGTACAGGGAAAACGATTGAATAGCAGCAGAGGATGAGAAGCTAGGGAGCTAAATTTAACTCAAGTCTCTGCTATTACATAAGAATCTAATGATACTTTTTAGTATCAGCAAAAAATAAATCAAGAATTCTAGGGCTATTTCAGTGATAACTTTATTATATAGTCCTTGGATGATGATTAGCTTATATTGTTATCAAATATTTTTTTGAGTCACTGTAATTGAAGGCTCGACGCCCAATATGTATAAGGCTTGTTCTAAAAGGTCAATTTTAGATGTGTAATGAATATCCAGTAAGCGTTCTATCTGTTGTGCATTGATATTCAATCTGCGAGCGAGATCGACGCGTTGCATTGCAGAGTTGAGAATAGCGTTATGCAAGGCAATTTTTAAGCAACAGATTATGGGTAAATAAACCGTAAATGCTTCACTATTTTTTTGTTGTGTTGCTAATGGAATTGGTTTTCTGAGTTCGATATGTTCTGCAAAAGAGGCTAGCAAAATTTCTTGGGCTTCTAATTCAACATCTTCTTTACAATAGCTAACTCCTTGAAGGTCAGGAAAATCACTAAAATTGATCTCATATACGTTTTCTTCCTCAATAAATTCTATTGTTGCCTGATAATTGAACATATTTTTCCTTCAAATTATATTTCAGAGTGCTCAGTGTTGCACTGGAGCATGAGGAAAACAAGTTTATCAATTAACTTATGTGGCCATTTCTTTCTCCATTTTTGTATCTATTGATCCTACATGTTGTTATGAGGGGGTTGTTAGTACAATTAATGTGATTTTCCTAACATAAATTCAGCAATGTGAGAATCGCTTTATTCGGAAATTATTGAGAAACAAAGAAAACAAGTGTGAAGTTTGTCTCAAATTGAGAAATATTTTTTTCCATAAAAATCCTAATAAATTAGCTTCTTTTATAAGCAAATGTCTCACTGAATTATTTTAACTAAAAGTTATTTATTTTTTAATCTTTCATTATCTGATTAAGCAATTTTACTTAAGGTAACTTGATGGTTAGGGGGTTTTGTTAAAATAAAAGTATATAGTAATCATTTGTTATTATAACATTGAGTTATTAAAATTATTATGGTTACGTGAAAATGGCTAAAAATGATAAGTACGAAGACAATTAATAATACCTTTAGTGCTTTTTATTTTGAGCACCAACTGAATATTTTAAAAATGATATAAAAAATATTTGGAAAATAGAATGTTCTTAATTGAAACCTACATTTTTTGCTCTTAACACAAAAGTGATAGGTTAGCGTAGGTTGATCTTTTTATTAAAAAAAAATGAATTTTTTGCCATTTTACATAAAAAATAAATATTAATTAACCCAAAAAAACTACTCTAATGAATTAATAACAAAATGATCACTTGAAATAATAAATAT
>OJKJ01000038.1_pt1 | contig 109338 bp, 125 predicted proteins | sample 1596491 | NCBI WGS metagenome assembly OJKJ01 (sample SAMEA4350160, study PRJEB24818) | metagenome | biome: human; feature: gut; material: faeces | place: Denmark | collected 2013-09
ATATTAGATTATCCATTTTAAATTTTAAATTAAACTTAACATCTCTCTTACCTGAATAAAATTTTGCATCTTTTTTATTAAATCCAATATTCAATAGGTCATTATAGATAATATTTTCTATTTCTTTTTTTTCATTGAAAAAATGATCACTTTCTTTTGCTTGAATAAATACAATATCATCAATATAACCGATGCAGTTATATTTTTTACAGTCGATTTTCTTTGTATATAAGTACAACCTAGCCTGTTCAAGGTAATTATTTATATTTATCTTTTCGGCTCCTTGTATTTTTCCGTACTGAAAACCATCTAAAGAAAATGCCTCATTAAAAAGCCATTCCTCATATCCGAATCCGGGTGAACACTCGTATGAATTTTCGTCTGTACTTTTTCCTGATGGTCCTGAAGGTTTTACCCACCCATTATCATTCCAACATATTCTTGTGAACAAATTTAAAGACATTGATAATTCCTTGGTCGTAATTATTTAGCTTAGGCGTTTTTGTTTTTAACCCCTTTTTAGTTAGAACGCAATAACACTTCCTCGCCTTATCAATTCTGTTATCATGCAATCCGATTAATAAGTAAATGGATACATATCAAAAGGTAAATGATAATGAATAATGTGCTATATGGTCTTATTTCAGACACCCACTACCATATATGGGATGCCTTTTCTAAGACTTCACATGATGGTATGAACTCACGTCTTAAAATTCAATTAGACGCAACAAAAGAAGCGGCTATTGCTGCTAAAAATGCAGGGGCGAAAGCGTTATTTCATGGTGGTGATGTTTTCCATGTTCGCGGGTCAATAGCTCCTACAGTGCTTCACTATACTTCTGAGCTTTACGATTGGATCATCAACACACTTGGCTTGGATATGTATATTCTTGCAGGGAATCACGATTTAGAAACAAACGATTCCGTGTTTGCCGCAAACGCTTCTGCTTCGTTCACAAAGATAGGTGCTCATATTGTCTGCTCTCAAACACCACAAACGTTTGATATCGGCGGTGTGAAGGTTCACATGGTTAGTTGGTACAACGACCACAAATCATTACTCAATACGATTAAAGAATTATCTAAAACTCTCGACCCTACAGTACCAAATGACCTAATTATCCATACGTCAATTAACAAAGCGATTCCGGGTATGCCTGACGTTGGTATGGAAGCGGAAGAATTTAAAGGCTTGGGTTTCCGCTATGTTCTATCGGGTCATTATCACAATCACAAAGAAGTCATACCTGGTGTCATTTCTATAGGTGCTTTAACTCACCAAAATTGGGGTGATATCGGCACAACGGCGGGTTATATGTTTATTCATGAAGATGGAAAGTATAGCCAACACGAAACTAAAGCACCGAAATTTATAGAAATTGAAGAAGATATGGACGAATCGCTAATCAAAGGCAACTACGTTCGTATCCGTGCTGTCATTGAAGCTGACGAAGAAGGTAAGAAAATCGAAGATATGGTGCGCTTATTGGGTGCGACAGGTGTTACTAGAAACTTTACTAAACGATCTTCTTTAATTGGTGCTTCTACGGCAACAGCAGGTACAGCGAAGATTGATAGCTTGAAAGAGTCCGTCAGTAATTATTGTTTATTGTTATCAAAAAGCGATCCGTCAATTGATGTAACGAAGTTAACAGCGGCTTGTGAAGATATTTTGTCTCATGCAGAGGGTAAAGAGTAATGAAATTTATCAAAATGACGATCGAAAACTTCATGCGTATTGCGGAGGCAGAAGTTGAATTGAATGATCGCGGATTAATACTAATCCAAGGTAAAAACACTGACGACACTTCGGCTAATAGTAACGGTTCTGGCAAATCAACCTTAATGAATGCGCTTTGTTGGGTCATTTACGGTGAAACAGCTAACGGCTTGAAATCGGATGATGTTTTAAGCACGGGTCATGAATCTAATTGTCGTGTTGCTGTGATTGTCGAAGATGAAGACGGGAAACGTTATTCGGTTATTCGCCACCGCGCTCATAAGACGTACAAAAATCGCCTGATGGTTTCTTGTGAAGATGGTGATCTGACTAAAGGTACGGATAAATTAACCCAAGAATTTATTGAAAAATTAATTGGGGCATCTAAAGACGTTTTCCTTGCATCAATTTACGCCAGCCAAGAAAACATGCCTGATTTGCCGGGTATGACGGATAAAAACTTAAAGGCTATTGTTGAAGAAGCTGCGGGAGTGGATCGACTTACTCATTCTTATGAAATAGCCAGAGATAAACATAATATTAAATTGGCAGAATGTGATGGTGTTGGCGGCAAAATCACAATTGCTGATCGTGCTTTCATTAGCGCACTTGAATCAGCCGAAGAAACTAAAATGTCTTCTGAGGGTTGGGAAAAAAGCCGAACTGCGCGAATTGAAGAAGCCAAAAAACAAGTTTCCATTGCTGAGGTGGCGTTAACTGAGTGCCAAATGGCTAATGATGGTGCGCCAACGGTTGAGTCCATTGATGAAAAAATAAAAGCAATACGTGCCGAAATATCGAGTGTTACAGAGCATGATGCGAAAGTCCGCGAAGTAGAATCTATTATAGCTAAGGCGAAATCGACACAAGCAGTCAAACAAAGCGAAGTCGAACGCTTAAAAATCCAAGCTAAAAAGAACATGGATAATGCAACGGCTGTAAATGCCAAAGTCGGTGTTCCGTGTAGTGAATGTGGTAAACCTTATTGTGAATCAGATTTGGAGACGGTTAAAAAAGGTCATATTGATAAAGCAAGATCGGACATGACGAAAATCAGTACCGAGCTTTTACCAGAAATCACGGCTATTTCTGACAAAATTAGTAAAGCTGAACTGTCGTTAAATGCGTTAAAAGCGTCAAGACCTAATGTAGATGCTGAATTAGAAAAGATAGCCGCGCTACAGCGCCAAAGAACGTATGTTGAAAAATCAAAAAACGATGAAATAGCCGCGAATAAGTTATTACATCAGGAAAATGAAAAATTAAAAGCCATTACTGAGGAAACAAACCCATTTGCCGCGCTTATTGAAAAGACAGAAAAGGAAGCCGCGCTCCTAAAAGATAATTTAAAAGTTTTAAAAGAAAATAAGAAAAAATTAGATGAAGAATGCGGTGTGTTAGAACTTGCTAGAAAAGTATTTAGTCCAGCAGGTGTACGTAGCCATATTCTTTCAAATGTTACGCCTTTCTTAAATGCTAAAACTGCGGAATATCTTAATACATTATCTGACGGAACAATTACGGCTGTTTGGTCAACAATGGAAACAACGAAAAAAGGTGAAGTGAAAGATAAATTCAATATCGCTGTTTCCAAAGAGGGGGCGTCTAAATCATTCGCGGGTCTTTCAGGTGGCGAGAAGCGTAAAGTGAGGATTGCAACGGCATTGGCATTGCAAGATTTGGTCGCAAGTCGCGCTACTAAAAATATTCAATTGTTTATCGGTGATGAAATTGATGATGCGCTGGATGTGGCAGGTTTAGAACGTTTAATGGCAATTCTTGAAGTTAAAGCCAGAGAACGCGGTACGGTTTTAATCATCTCACACAAAGAAATGAAATCTTGGTTTAGAGAGACAATCACCGTTGAGTCTAAAGGTGGGCGTTCTTATGTTAATTAAAGAAGTTCAGAAATTATCATTACAGCAAGCTATCGTTTCGGCGATAGCAATTTCAGACATTCATAATTTGTCTCTCGTTTACACTTCGGTTAATTCAAAAAGTGAGCCGGAAATTTCGATTAGCTCCACTACCGATGAAAACTGGAATGTAGCGAAACACGGGGGTGAGTTCGCCAAAGAGGATAAAAGCGGCTTAGTTCTGTTAATCGCAGATGAGTGGCATAAAAACAAAGGTAAGTTAATCAAATTGTTTTCAGACAAAACCATTGAATCGGTTGATTCGTGGTTGTCGATGCAAATGTTGAATGGTGTTGAATCATTGATGGTGCGGATAATCCGCACTAATACAGTGTTGGGTGCTAAAAGTGATTACATTATCATTCCTAGTGTCTCCGTCATTGATTCAGATTACCTATCAAGAGATAGAAGCATTTTTTTTGATAAAGCTAATCATTATGAATTTAACGAAGCGTTCAAAACTTCCGCTTATTTTCACGGCGCAATTAACTCGCTTTATAAAAAGCTCTCTGACAGCTTTTTTAAGCCAAGCAATGAAATTACAGCACCAGCAATTAAAAAACGCATCCCTGACGTTACAGCTAACGATTTTTTGATATCTGAGGGTGATTTTAAATATAAATTACAAGTAAGACATTCAAAACCACAAATACGGTCAGATTTAAACTCGATCGCATTGCTTTCTGATGGGTATTTTGTTGGAAAAGTTGATACGCCTACAGCAATGCAATTACTTTCAGATGATTTAGAAGATAAACAGCCTTTAAGTAAAAGACAGGAAAGCGAAGTAATAACAGAAATCAACACAAAGGGCAGCGAGATCGCTATTTCCGTTGATGGGCGTAGTTTTGCTTTTGGTTCATTTTAAGTTAAACACACACAACAGGTTATATTATGAGTAAGATTATTAAGATCGCAGGTTTAGACCCTTCTCTTTCAAATTTCGGGATAGTGTTTGGTGAGTTGGATATTACGACTAATAAAATCGTAAAAATTGAAAGTATGGATTTAGCACAAACAGAAGCGGGTAATAAAAAAACAGTTCGCGTAAACAGTGATGATTTACGTCGTGCGAGTGAGATTTGGAAAAAAGCAAAACCAATTATTGACCAGGCTCAGTTAGTTTTTTGTGAATTACCCGTTGGTAGCCAATCTAGCCGCGCTCAAACTTCATACGGTATCTGTATTGGCGTTTTAGCTTGTATTGAGAAACCACTAATTCAAGTGACCCCGATTGAAATTAAACAATATGTCGCTGACAAAAAGACAACCTCGAAAGAAGAAATTATCAATTGGGCTTATGAACTCCATCCCGAAGCGCCTTGGCTAAAACGCAAAGAAAAAGGTGTTGAAAAACTGGTGAATAAAAACGAACACTTAGCCGATGCGATAGCAGCGATTTATACAGGTGTTCAAACCGATCAGTATCGTCAAATTTCTGCTGTAATCTCATGTTTAATAAATTAAATATTGATTTATTAAACGAAAAAGGCTGCGTTCCCGCAGCCTTTTCTTTCAAACTAAAACTATCGGCTAACTCTTCATTGAGTCGTCGCAAGGGCGGATGCCGTACCTAACCTCTTGCCATATGCTGACTATAATAACAACTAATCAAAATTTATCAAGTACCAAATTTAAAAGTAGTTATTGGTAGTCTTTATTAATTTCTTGAATTATGGTTTCTACATCCTCTGTGTCATAAAGAACCTTTAATGGCTTTAACAATAATGTGAGTTGTTCTTTCAACCTCTGATTATCTATTTCTAATGTGTTATTTTTATTTTCTAAAAGTTTATTATTAGCGTTAGCACTAGAAATCCATCCCAAATAAGGTAATTCGAAAACACCGCATAATTTTTCATTTATGCGTTTAATTATCTCTTTTTTTACTTTTGTAGGGAATCGGTTATCTCGATATGTGCTCTTTCCATCATAAACAATGGGCGGAAGTATTCTAGTGAATGAAACAGGAAACACAACGTCACATATGACATAAGAAGGTTTATTATTGTAGCTAACTAAGTATTGAGTCACATCTTTATCTAGCTCAAAAGAATTTATTTTATTTGTAGGGATAGATGTAACAAGAACAACGTTGTAATAACCGTCATCTCCATTTTGGGATATAACAATTGCCATTCTTCGTTTATGAGGTTCAGGTTTTTGGTTAAAATCTGTATACCTTTTATTTGTATACTGTATACCGTCATCGGATCTAAAAACTAAAGGAATGAAACCAATATCTATTTCAATAATAGTTCCGATACGAATATAACGTTTTGTTTTTCCTCCAGATTCATTATTTAACTTGTATAAATATTTTTCATCAAGGGATGTAGCAACCTCTTTACATATTATTGATATATTATCTTCTGCTATATCACTTTCATTATTGCTTTTTGATTCTGTAAAAGATTTAACTTCCCACCGGTAACAGGGATAGCCTGAAAACTTTTTAGTGAAATAGCTTTTTTCTTTATGAAAGGTGACTTCTTCAATGGATGAGTATGTTTCTACGCCGAGGATAGCGCCAGAGATATCAGTATAAGTTAATGTTATCATATTGTTTTTATTTGAATTTCACTACGGTAGTCTGTGACTATGTTATAACAGTTTCTTAATAGTTGTAAGTATGTACTTAAATACCTATCATAAGAATACTTTTAACATAGTGGAATATTTAAGAATGACATTTCAGGTAATAAAACGTGATGGTTCAAAAGAGCCGTTCAATACAGAAAAGTTTAATCGTGTTGCTATTTATGGTGTGTCAGGTATTAGTGGCGTTAGTGCTTCTGCTATTGCCATGAAAGTACATGTCGGCGCGAGAGAGGGAATAAAAACAATTGATATTCATCAGCTTATGGTGAAATCTGCGGCTGATTTAATTTCAGCAGAAACGCCAAATTACAGCAAAGTTGCCGCTAAATTAAATATTGGGTTAATCCACAAAGAAGCCTTTGGCGACTATGGTTATCCTGATTTGTACGAACATATTAAACGCAATGTTGCCTTAAAAGTGTATGACAAAGAGTTATTAACTAAATACACAAAAGAAGAAATTGATGAACTCGGAAGTCATTTAAACCCTGCTCGTGATGAATTATTCGGTTATGCCGCCACTGTTCAATTACGTGGCAAATATCTTGTTCAAAATCGCGTAACAGGCAAACTCTACGAAGCCCCTCAACATATTTACATGTTATCCGCGATGTGCTTTTTCCAAAACTGGACTAAAGCTGTACGCCTCGACATGGTGAAAGATTTTTACGATGCGACATCAACGTTTAAAATCTCCTTACCTACACCGATTATGGCTGGCTTACGCACACCTACACGCCAATTCTCTAGCTGTGTGGTAATGGAAGCTGGTGATACTTTAACATCAATTAATAGTACCGCATCTTCAATCGTTTGCTATGTTTCACAACGCGCAGGTATTGGTTTAGGTTTTGGCGCTATTCGTGCGTTAGGAAGTGAGATCCGTGGCGGTGAAGCTAATCATACTGGTGTTATTCCATTCTTGAAGTATTTCCAAGCTGCCGTTAAATCATGTTCTCAGGGCGGTGTTCGTGGCGGAGCTGCTACAGCGTTTTATCCTTTGTGGCATCGAGAAGCGCAAAACTTGTTAGTGCTTAAAAACAACCGTGGTGTTGAAGAAAATCGAGTCCGTCAGTTGGATTATGGAGTAATGATTAACGGCTATCTCTACAAACGTTTAATTGACGGTAAAAATATTTCGTTAATCAGCCCTAATGATGTGCCTGGTCTATATGATGCTTTCTTTGCAGATCAAAATGAATTTGCACGTTTGTACGAATTAGCCGAAGCCGACGAAAGCATTGAACGAATCTCTGTTCCTGCCGTTGAACTGTTTTCAACACTAATGCAAGAGCGCGCTTCAACCGGTCGTATTTATGTTGCCAATGTGGATCACATGAATACCCACGGTGCTTTCAGACCCGAAGTTGCACCAATCCGACAATCCAATCTATGTATGGAAATTGCTCTGCCTACCAAACCATTAGAGCACATGGATGATACAAACGGTGAAATCTCTCTTTGTACACTGGCGGCTTTCAATTTAGGTGCAATTGGCGATCTGAGCGAACTATCCCATTTGTCTTATCTACTCGTTGCGGCATTGGATTCTCTACTTTCTTACCAAAAATACCCTATTGTTGCCGCAGAGAAATCCACACTGACTCGTCGTAGTTTAGGTGTCGGTGTAACGAACTTTGCATATTACTTAGCTAAGAATGGCTATAAATATTCAGGCATCGAAGGGAATCAGTTTGTTCACGATACGTTTGAAGCTATGCAATATCACCTTTTAAAAGCATCTAATCGTTTGGCGCGTGAATTAGGTGCTTGTAGTGCTTTTGGTGATACTCGTTACTCCAAAGGTGAGCTTCCTATCGACCACTATAGAAAGCAACTTGATAAGATGAATATTGGTGTTACCGAGCGGCTAAAAATGGATTGGGAAGCGTTGCGTGAAGATATCAAAACTTACGGACTACGTAACTCAACCGTATCTGCTCTAATGCCATGCGAAACATCAAGCCAAATCACAAACAGTACAAACGGCATCGAGCCGCCTCGTGGTGCTGTTTCAGTGAAAATGAGTAAAGATGGCGTTGTTAAAATGGTCGTGCCTGATTATGAAGAATTGAAAGATAACTATGAGTATTTATGGCAAATGCAAGGCAACGAAGGTTATCTGACAAAAGTTGCGATCATGCAAAAATTCATCGACCAATCTATCTCTGCTAATACCAATTACGATCCTGAATTGTTTGAAAACGGGCGTGTGCCTATGAATGTGCTTTTACAAGATCTGTTAAAGGCTTACTCAATGGGAGTTAAGACGCTGTATTACCACAATACTCGTGACCGTAGTGGCGAAGAAGACGAACGCGAGACTCAAACTGCGCCAGCAGGTGATGATTGCGGTGATGCTTGCAAAATCTAATGACTAAATAAGCAAATATCAAGGTGGGCTTAATGCTCACCTTTTTATTCGTCTTTCATACCTAATTGAATGATAAACAATATAAAAACATTAAATTAAAAAGGAAAAAAAATGGCTGTTTATTCCGTCTTTAGACAAGAAAAAAATGATGCAACCTTAGAACCCATGTTTTTAGGGTTAAGCGTGAACGTCTCTCGTTACGATCAACAAAAACATCGTTTATTTGAAAAGGCAATTGAACGTCAGTTAAGTCTATTTTGGCGACCAGAAGAAGTTGATGTTTCAAAAGACCGCATTGATTACAATCAGTTACCTGAACATGAAAAGCATATTTTTATTAGTAATCTTAAATATCAAACATTACTTGATTCTGTTCAGGGGCGCGCTCCCAATGTTGCATTTTTGCCTATTTGTTCAATACCTGAATTAGAAACGTGGGTTGAAACATGGTCGTTTTCGGAGACTATTCATAGCCGTAGTTATACCCACATCATTAGAAACTTGGTTGCTCAACCTGACACTATCTTTGACGGTATTGTTGAAGATGAAATGATCTTGTCGCGAGCTTCTACAATTTCCGAAGAATACAACAAGTTAATTCACATGAACTCGGCTCGTATTTATTTAGGGGTTGAGGAATTTGAGCGCCAATTTGGTAAAACGGCACACCTAGACCAGATTTTTAAAACGTTGGTTGTGGTAAACATGCTTGAGGCAATCCGTTTTTATGTGAGCTTTGCCTGTACGTTCGCTTTTGGTGAGCGCGGAATAATGGAAGCCAACGCCAAGATCATGAAATTTATCGCTCGTGATGAAGCCGTTCATTGTCACGTTACGCAAGAAATGATTAAGCTAATGTATAATGGACGCGAAGGTGCGTTGTGGCAGGATGTAGCCGAGCGCAATCGCCAATTCGTGATTGATGCAATGAAACAGGTTGCTTCTCAAGAAATGTCTTGGGCTGAATATCTGTTTAAAGACGGTTCTATGATTGGTTTGAATGCTCAAATGTTGCAAGAGTATGTTAAATACCGGGCTAACGTCTCAATGAAGCGTATTGGTTTTGATGCTATTTATCCTGAAATGACAAACGACCCTTTACCGTGGATGAATAATTGGTTGTTGTCAGATAACGTACAAGTCGCTCCGCAAGAGGCGGAAAAAGCGGATTACCTAACGGGGCAAATCGACTCGGAAGTTAATCAATCGGCATTAGCTGGATTTGAAATTTAGCCGAATATAAAGGAGTGGTTGCCTCAATCGCTCCTTTATTATTTATATCAATTACTAAACAAGTTAAATAAATTATTTTTGGAAATTAATTAATGAAGACAACAAAATCACCAGCAATTCAACTAAAAATGCCTAAAGAACAACAAAATACAGACGGTTTCGATAACGTTATACAGTTTTACAATATGGTTAAAGAATTTCATGAGGTTTTTAATCATCCAATCGAAACAAAAGAAGTTACCCCTGAGCTACTTTCTTTGCGCGCTAATTTGATCCGCGAAGAAGCAAAAGAGGGAATTAAAGCGTTAGAAGAAAACGATAATGTTGAACTTCTTGACGCTGCGGGTGATGTTATTTATGTCACAGCAGGTACGTTGGTTGCGATAAAAGGCGCATTGGCTGGAGCGACAACGGTTAAATTACATAAAGGCTCTTTACACTGGAAAGTTTTGTCGGCGGCTGTAAGCACCTATAAAGATGATTTTAAAGTCGTCTTTGAACATGCTCTTGAAATTGCGAAGTTGCTAGACAAAGCGGCAGATTATCTGAAACGTAGAAAAGATGAAAAGGCTAATATTGAATTAGGAACGGCGGTTTACTCTATTGGTGATTCGCTTTTAACCTTTGATCATATTCTCGTTAGTTTAGGCATTAATAGCGTTGAAATGGTTAAGGCTATTCACGAGTCCAATATGTCAAAACTATGGTCGGGTGATATAAATACTCGTCTTAATCAAATTACCAACTGCAAATACGACCCTGATGATTTAGCCTTTAATGTCTGTTCTTCACGAGATGGAATGATCGGTTATCGTATATCCGATGGGAAAATTTTGAAGTCACCAAGTTATACCCCTGTCGATTTAGGTTGTTTTGTAGCCGACTGTGAAATAATGAATAAATAAACATTGATACGTATTGAATTACATACTATATTTATTTCGCCTTTTATTGATTTGTATATAGATATTTAATATCTATAACGTCGATTGTCCAATATTGTAATACATGCTCTTATAGCACACCGTCTGGTGTGCTTTTTTTTTGTTTACTACCTTATTAACTTATATAGAATATAGTATGTAAGTACATAACTACGGTGTTTAAAAATGGCTAATAAAATAGAAAATTATAATTATGCTTCTCTTAATGATTCATCATACCGAGATATTGTTGTTGAAATAGCAGAAAACGGTTATCCGTCAAACAGTGATAGAACAGGTGTGGGTACTGTGGGGATTAGTTTCATTCCGAGTTTCTACACTTTAGATGGTGGCTCAATTCCTATGATATCGGGTAAAGCGGTTAATGCGAAACCGCTTTGCGTTGAGCTTGAATGGTATTTCAAAGGACTAACCAACGTTAAGTTTTTAAACGAAAACGGGGTCAAAATTTGGGATCAGTGGAGCGACGAAAATGGCGAACTTGGACCCGTTTACGGAAAACAATGGCGTAAATGGCGCGATACCCGCGTTGTCACTACGGCAGAGTATGAGTTAATCAAAAGTCGTGGGTATGTTATTGACGGTGAGTTGACTGATGGACGTCTTGCTATCACTCGTGAAATAGACCAATTACAACGTATTGTCGATAATCTAAGAAATGACCCTGAAAATCGCCGCAATATTATGTCTGCATGGAATGTCGGTGAGTTGGAAGATATGAAGCTGCCACCGTGTCATTTTGCATTTGGAGCATGGAGTCGAGAGTTAGATCCAATAAATCGCCTTACCATGGCGTTTAAAATTGGTATTAATCACCTTGAACATAATGTTGAGTCAAAGTATGCCGCATTCGCTTTGGTTGTTAAACCTATCATGGATGAAGCCAACCAAGACGACCACAACCGCTTTATGGACGGGTTAACACATGATTGGTTAGACCATCACAATATACCTCGTCGCATTCTCAATACTGGCATGGTTCAGCGTAGCGTTGATACCTTTGTTGGTATGCCTTTCAATATAGCCGGTTATAGCATCATTACGCATTTTTTAGCGCACATCACCGATCACATGGCAGGTAATTTCACTCACTTTGGTTTTGATGTTCACCTGTATAACGACCATGAAGACGGCGTAAATACCTACCTTGAACGTGAAGATATTGAAGAAAACAACCCTATTGTCGTGTTCCCTAACTCATGGCGTGAATTGGAAGATTTTAATTGGCAAGGGATCTCGATTTTGGGTTATCAATCCCACCCTTGGATTAAAGTACCTGTAGCGAAATAAGGATATTTCACACATGCAACCTCTTGTTATTTGCACTATTGATGGTGTTCTGTCTGACAATAACAATCGTCTTAATTTACTGAAAGACGGGAGTTTGTCGGAGTACCACGACAGATTTAAATATGACGATGCAATGATTACAACAATTCGTATGTTAAAAGGCTTTCAACGTACAGGTTGTGACATTTTAATCACAGATGATAGACCGATTGAGTATATGGAACAAACGGAAAACTGGCTTAAAGAAAATGGTATTTTCTTTGATTACCTGTATTTGCCGAAACCGAAAGAAGTCGGTCGTCATTTCAAACTAAAATCAGTTAAAGATCATATTCGAGAGAATGGCGGTCAAATCATTGCCGTTATTTGTACCGACAGACAAGATGAACACGATTTTAGAAACCACCCTCACCGCCCTATTGTGTATTCACTATCAAGAGGTGCAGTGTGATTTCTCTCATTGCAGCGGTCGCAAAGAATAACGGTATAGGTGTCGAAAACACCTTACCGTGGCACTGCTCTCGTGATCTCAAATTGTTCAAACAAAAGACGCTTGATGAAATAGTTATCATGGGTAGAAAAACGGCTGAAAGTTTAGGTAAGCCGTTAAAAGACCGTTTTAATTTTGTGCTATCACGCAATCCTCACCTTGTACCTAAAGGCTTTTCTATTATTCGCGATATCGAGGAAGTTAAAGAGCTGGCTAAACTTCATTCTGTTTACATCATTGGCGGTTCTGAGATTTATCGTCAATTTATTGATGTTGCCGATAGAGCTTATATTTCTCATATCGAAACTGATGCTGAAAATGCCGATACGTTTTTCCCTATGGATGAATTGAAAGCAAAATTCTCTCGCAAATTAGTGATTAATTATTTTGACGAGTTAGAGAATGAACCTGCTTTTGAACACGTTATGTATTGGAAATAAGAATGAAGACCATTTTTAAACTTGGATTAAGCGGCGCTCAAGGGTCTGGAAAAACGACACTAGCTAAAGCCTTTTCTGAAAGGACGGGGATACCGTATTTCGATGCTGATGTTAGAGGTATCTTGAAGCGAAACGGATTTGATTGTCGCGCTGATATGTCTTTGCCGGAATATATCGACATGCAAGAAACGGTGTGTCGAGAGTTGTTCAACAGTTATCCTGATCATAGTTTTATTACTGACAGAACGCCCGTAGATGTCATTTCTTATACGTTAGCGTATATCCCTCCAACAATTAGTTTAGATACTGAACTAGGTCGGAGTGTTGAGTTGTCGGTGATTGACATTGTTACATCTATTCGTCAAGCATTAGATAAACATTTTAGCCTTGTAATTTTAATTAGAGGGTCGTTTGTTGGCAGCGACGATAAATCAAGAGCAGATAGAGCCTCTACACACCTAGCATACCGTATGAAATTAGAAAGTTTGATGGAAGGGGAAATTCGCCGCTGTGTTGATTTCAATTTCACAACGCCTATTGAATTTCGTGTCATGCCTGAAAATATTAAACAACTCGATAATAGGGTTGAATCGCTGGTAGGCGTTTACGAAAAACACATAGACCAATTTGGTTATGAAACTACCACCTCTCACTAAAACTTTAATGCCTGTGTGATTAAAGGAAAATAGTTTAATCACACAACGGAGTAAATAAAAATGACTGACGAAACTACCTATCATGATGATGATGCTTTTGATTTTAGCGAAGAATTAGATCGCAAGGCGTTAGAAGCAATCGAGCAGATTGTGACAAAATTTGAAAAGAAATTACTAACAAGAAGCGAGGCTTTTGTTGGGATTAAAGCTGTTTTCGATACTGCTTATGGATTGCTAAGTGCCGACGTATCAGAAACATTGAATACAGTATTAACAGAAATACAAAAATCAGAACAAGTGGACCGATTTCCTATGTTGTTCGCGCACAAAGGGTTGGTTGTTATGATTAAACTTGATCTCTTTTCGTGCAAAATGACGTATTCGGCTATCAAGCCAGATGGTACGAAAATGGATAAAGAAGAAGTGTTCGACAATGAACAAGAAGCCTTAAAAGCAGCTTTAACTAAAGCGGTAACATTTGTCAAAAATGGTGCTAAACAGTTATGAGTTCAATTGTTGTCGGCGTAGATACTGAAACGACAGGTTTGGAGTATGCTGACGGGCATAGAATATTTGAAATTGCACTTTGCGCTCGTGACTTGGTTACGGGTGCAACAATTAAAGATATTAGCTTGCGTTTCAATCCTAAGCGGGAAATTTCAGCAAAAGCGTATGAAATAACAGGCGTAAAATTGTCGGATTTAGTTGCAGAGCCTTTATTTGAAAGTAAAGCCGCTTCAATAGCAACAATATTAAACAACGCCACCGCTATTGTTGCTCATAATGGCTTGGGCTTTGATAAACCATTCATAGAACATGAATTAAGTCTTTGCGGGTTATCACTCCGGCAAGATCTTGTTTGGTTCGATACAATGTTACATGGTTTATGGGCGACTCAAGACGGTAAAAGACCGACGTTGAGAGAACTTGCATTTGCGTTGGGCTATGAGTATGACGAAGAAAAGGCTCATGGTGCTTTATATGATACGCAACTCATGATGGATTGTTTTTTTACAGCCCGGAAAAAATACGGATTCTTTCAATTACCTGATTAATACTATGGTGGTGTATTATTTGAAATACACCACCTTTCAAATCACCACACACCTACTATATCCACTTTCTCGCCTATTTCAGTCATTCATAATGTATTCATCAAACGCAAATAGCGTTATTCACAAATTCAAAACAGGAAAATACAAATGAATACAGCAATAGAAATAACTGCTACTAATGAACTTTCTTTAGATGATTTATTGTCTGCTTTAGATCCTCAAAGCAGTGATGTTGTCGAAGACAAAAAGATAAAGTCTGAACCTATTGTGATTGATGCTATGTCTGAGTTAGATAAACTTGCGGCAGAATTAAATACGCTTGATTCGCTTGATTTGTCGGCAGAGCCAACCAAAGACGATAATAGTGTTTTAGTTGTTGCACCTAATAACGTTGTTGATGAAGATTTAGGATCGGTGCTGTCTCAATTGTCTGAACAATTTGAAGACGAAAAGCCAAACATCGAGGCTATCAAACCTGCTGAGGTTATTGAAGTTGAGGAAGAAACTTCGGCAAAAATTGAAACCGTCGAGGCGGCTAAACCTGTTTCAGAAGAAGCACCTAAGCCAAAGAAAGCCACAAGTACAGAGCCTAAAACTCGTTTAGATATTAACGCCCTGACAAAATCAGATTGTGAAAAGCTCGGTGTTGATAAAAGCGTTTTATTGGCTAACTATGAATTATGCCCTAAAAAAGCGAAAGAGAAGGTGTTGAATATTATTCAATGGGCGTTAAAAGGGGTTGAGTTATCTATCTATACTCAATTATGTTTTGAATGTCTTATCAACAACAACACCGCAACGTCTGAAATGATGCGTATTAATATGATGAGTAACCCTACGCGCCCTTATCCTTCAGCGACAGCAGGTACACAGGCGGGTCAGTTAATGGCAACTTTTCCAGCAATGAAAATTGCCGATCGTGTCGGCAAAAATATTACAATCATTCCTACCAGTCCTTTAGTTGAATTGTTTAAAAAACACTACGCTAAATAAGCAGCCAGTACATCAGGGAACGTATTTTAATAGTTATGCAATACGTTTCCTTATCTTTTCTTTTAAATGGCTTTAAAATCGTTTTGGGAGCGTTTTAAATTATAAAACAACACTTGCAGATCAGTACCCGTAAGATATCATCGTGTTTTTATTTATAGGTATTTAAATACGTATGGGAACTAAAACAACCGCTACTTCAAGAAAAAGAGATTTGACGCTTAAAGATTTATGGCGGACGCCTAAATGGTGTGTAGTAGCAATAGAAATCATATTATCCCTAAAATTTCAGGTTGATGTCGCATGTAATAAAGATAATGCGTTATTTGAAAACTATATTGGCGTAGAGAAAAACGCGCTTGTTAGTGATTGGGGGTTGCCTGGTACAGTTGCATATCTGAATCCACCTTACTCAAAAATAGAGCCTTGGATTGATGCTGCAATCAATCAACAAAGTAAGGGAGTGACTACGGTAATGTTAATACCGCAGTCTATTGATACTCGGTGGTACTTGAAAGCAAGAGAATGGGCTAACGAGGTTGTGTTTATCATAGGCGGTCGAATTGCGTTTCTTGAGCCGGATGTCAATTTAGGTATGAAAGAAAGCCGCATGAATACAGGCGGAAGCATGTTAGTTGTCTTTCGCGGTTTCGCTGGCGGAGTTGGGTGTATTAGCCGCGAAGTAGAGATATCAACGATCAAAAAAATAGGGGGATATATTAAGCCGCCAAGAGCTAAACCTAAACGCAAAAAGAAAAAAATTGAAGCATAAATGAAAGCCGCGCTCCCATAATATATTTATTAATTTCTTATGAGTTTTCTATTAAAGATCTTTATAAATACTATGGGAGCGCGGTATTAAAAAATAATGGTTTTATCAGATAATCCACGGAGAAAAATTTAATGTCTGAACCTGTTAATGTGGTCGCTTTTATCGAAACTGAATTTACAGAGCATGTGCGAGAACGTCTTAATGATAAGGCTAAAAGTTTTGAACTCGCGGAGTGGGCTTTTCGTTGTATTGAAACAGGCGAACACAAAGATAACATGCGACAAATGATCGGTGTGTTGATTAATGAGGTGTTTGCTCAGAGAAATATAATTAACAACATGATACTATCAAGTTAAAAAAGATGGGCTGTAGAAAAACAGCCCATCTTTTTAATTAAGCCTCAAACGGTTTACCCGAACCTGATGGGTTACGAGAGCGGTCCTTGATAGCGTCGTATGCGTCAGCCGCTTTTGTTTCTTTATTTTTCAGTGATCTAATTGCCTCTATATGACTTGCGGCTTCTTGAATTGCTTTTAACATATCAGGGTTATCACTTTGATTTGCCATCTCGATTAACAACTCTTGCATTTTAGATTTATCATCACCAATATCATTGAGAGCTTTAATTTCTCTACGAAGAGATGATCCCTGTGACACAAATACAGTTCTTTTTCTGACCATTATTTTTTACCTAAAATATTATTGAGTTACTCATTTAACAGGTCTGACCTTATTTTAGACCCAATATAGAAATACCAATGTACCAGTTGTTTGTCCAGAAAAGCTGAAAGAAGAAGCGATTATTCCTCTTTATTTGTGACTTTTCTGCCTAAAAATATGTTTTTAGGCAGAAAATATCTAATGACCTTATGGTGGCATAGAATTATGGAACTCAACATAATTCTGGCTTACAGCCTTTAAACACCATCATAAGGATCTGTCTTAAAATACGGGCGTCTAATATGCAGAACCTCATTTGGGAGAGGTCAAACCCGGCATCCATACAGCCTTGGAATAGTGTGTGGTATGTGTCTCACACTGGCTTAGAGTATGGGTAGTTATTACATCACTGCCACCTTCTCCTGCTTTATCCTCGGTCAAAAGTTATACGCCCGTAAGTTTCCGCAATTGTCACTGATCTTATGCACTGTTTGTTTGTTTTCAGGGGAGGAAGTGCAAATACCTAACCATTGTCGTCTTTTACTGAATAATATGCGGTATTTATGCAGTCAGTGGGCGACTATCAGCTAGAAGATGATAGATATGCTAAATAAGATATACAATAAGTAAATACATACTCCCTGTTAAGTGTTCAATTAGTGTTCATATTGATTACCTAATGCGCTTGTTTACTATTGATGTATCGAATTTAAAGAGAGTGCATAGTGATAGTTGCGGCTAATGGTCATAGATTAAACAAATTTTTAACTGTATTCGGTATGCTAAATCCAAGAAGGAGAATATTATTAACGAATGGAATTATTTATTTAATTAATATAGTAGGTAATTAAATACCTATTGCATTTAATTGTTTAATGGTGCATATTGTCAAAGTCTAAGGAAAGACATAAACAACGTAGGTTGTTTTACTCAGGACGAGTAAAAAGAGGCTGTAGAGTCTGGAGATATTCCCCGACTCTCACCTCACCTGTTTACGGGTTACATTACGACTGCATTTGCTCCTAGAAACCCTACTCTGCCACAGTAGGGTTTCGTCTTTCTGGTGATAACTATATGTTTTTAAAGTTAATTAAATCTATTTTAGGCATAAAAAAAACGCCTAAAAATATGCCAAAACGTGTTCATACCGTTAGAGGCTTATCAAATCGCCCCACTTCATCTACCAGCCGTCAATACCGTGACTACGAAGTAGATCACCTTTCTGGTTTCTCTAATATCAACACATCGACAAAACATAGTGACACAAAACATCACGATTCAAGCTCGGATAGTAGCAGCGATTACAGTAGCGGTAGCTCTGATTCTGGCGGTGGTGGTTGTGATTAATCAAATAGAGAAATGTTAAATGAAAAAAGTAACAGTAGATCAGGTTCATGAGTTTATGAAACTTCACTACAAAGCGGATCGCTTTGAAGGCAGAAACAACGCTGATTGGGGAAAAGATTACTCAAGGTATATCGCCACTAATAACGCAAACATCATTAACAACGGCTGCTATACCTGTATTTCCAGCCATGACTCACAATCAGGTGAAACAGTTTGGTTTAATCATCAGCTAATCGCATTGGATTCACCGCCAAAAAAGCAGTTATTGCCGTCTAATAATCCAAAAGATTATCAGTACGGTAACTACATTTGTTTTAGCTGCCGCAATTGTAAGTCTGAGTTTGTTGGACCGAAACATGCGAATTACTGCTTTGAATGTATTCAAGAGAGGGAATGGTGATGAATTTTACCAATATTTTATCCTTAGCGTTGTTTCTGACGTTATGTCTGCTAGCAAGCCGCTTAGTTGCTTGGTTAATTTGGAATGTTGCTTATAAACGTTTGTATAAAAGGGTTTCTTTTAAAAAGCAAAAGGTTGATGAAAACTTGCAATCTCTTTGTCGTTCTTTTGAAAAGTTTAAAGGAAAGCGAGTAGACAGTATCAAGGTGGTGTTTGAAGACGATTCTACGCAGACTACATTCTTCGGTAATGCTTGTAATCAGGTAATTCAAACCATTGAGACTTTTGAAACTCTGAGTGAAGACGAGAAACAAAAACTGAGTAACGTCGCGCAAGAAATTATTTCTAATAGACAAAAGCAAAGTGTTAGTCATTAAGAGAGGTGTATTGTGGAAGTTGCAACAGTAAAAAATCGTTTCGCTTATCTTTTCGAAGATGGAAATTACCAGTTATTAGTTCAAAAAACGGTTAATGAAGATGATGAACCTAAGCTGTCATTTATTACTGAGTATGATGGTATAGAGATCGACTTAGGTATTGTTTTTAATAATGAAGATGCTTTGGATGAGGCGTTTGGTAATCATAAACAGATAAAGTCAGGCGCTGAGGAATATTTAAGTAAATTAAACGCCTCAAGTTCCTTAAAAGAATTTTTAAGTTTGATAAGAGATTAAGAAAATACGGTAAAAGCAATGGAAAAAATGGAATCTAACAAAGAGCTTATTAAAAGCGCACTGGCATTTGCAACTGAGGCGCATAAAGGACAGAAACGTAAATATACCGGGGAGGATTATATTAATCACCCTATTGAAGTCTCAAAGATTATCGCTCTATTGCCTAATTCAACCGATGAAATGGTAGCAGCGGCATTGCTTCATGATGTGGTTGAAGATACCGAGGTGACTATTGAGACTATTGTGGAAAACTTTGGCTTTCAGGTTGCTTATCTGGTTCGAGGCTTAACTAATATTAAGTTTGAATGTAAAACTAAATTTAATCGTAATTCTCGTTATGGGATGAATACGGCTAAACTATTTTTCTTAAATGATTTTGAAGTTAGTACAATTAAAATTGCGGATATTATCAATAATATTAGCAACATACTTGATAACGATAGGGCTTTTGCCGTTTGCTATTTAGCTGAAAAGAAATATTTGTTCGATGCCATATTATCTAAAAACTGTGACCCGACAATCGCAAAGAAATTTGATGATCTGTTTGTTTCGCTTTACGACGAATTAGATAGCGACGAGCAAAATATGTTCAACCTCCACTACGGCACTAAAGAACGGGCTGCATTGTATGAAATTGGTCGCAGAAATTATTTAATTACCAAAGAGAGAGTTACCGTAAAAAGGACTGTCGAACAATTGAAGCCTAATGATGTTCTGTTTGTATTGAACGACTGGTATCGCGTTCGTTATTTGAATAATCACGGTTTTGCTATCAATGTTCAGTTGCAACGGGAAGAAGATCAGCTTAGTTATTATTACGACTCAACCTGTATGCACATTTCCGTGAATAAAAACCTTAATGTCTTGTTCGATGTTGAGGTTAAGCATGGCTGATACTATTTACCATTACTTCATTGAAGTGAAGTCAAAACTAAATACACCAATGCGGAGAATGTATCGAGTCATAACGGTTTCATTGGATGTATTAAGATTTAGCTATGGAAGTGGTGTGTGTGAATTTGAAACGGTAGTGCCACGTAAGGTTCGTAGAGTTAAAACGGCTGATGGGTGGAAGTGGCAGTTGGTTAGAGAATTTAAAGATCAAGAATTGTGGGATATCTATTTAGGTACAGATAGAGAGTCTTTAAACGAAATAAATCACATATATGGACTGCTTGGGTCATGACTAAAGATGCCTTAATTGAACATTTGTATAACCGAGGATGTACCGACAAATTTAGAATATTCTTAGGTGAAGAAACGGCGACATTTCTTTTGTGGAATTTTGCTGGGCAATTAAAAGGCTATCAGCGTTATACACCAAATGCGCCAAAGAATCACAAAAACCCGAAAGAGGCTCGTTATTTTACTCGAAGCTCTGAGCCTTGTTTGTGGGGATTGGATCATTTACCAAAAAATATAAACACTCCGGTATTCGTGACTGAAAGTATTTTTAAAGCAATGGCTTTGATTAATAGCGGCTACAACGCGGTTTCATCTTTAGGGTCGAATATACCTAAAAGTCTTTTGCGGCAAATGAAACTCTCTCGCATTGACTGGATCTGTATAGGTGATAACGATAAAGCTGGTTTGAAATTCAGTAGAACGTTTTTAATTGGCGCAACATCACCTGATTTGGATGAACTGTCTCGTTTAGAAGTAATAACCTTAGCGAATAGTTTGTTAGGTGAATACGATGGACGCTAAACAACTTCAACAAAGCCTAGTGCCTGGTGATCTGATTATTGCAACCGAAAATGCCTATTTCGAGAACGGGAAAATATCGCAAACTAAAGGCGATATTCTCATGGTTAACAATCCTCGAATTGGTGATTTGCTAGTAGGCGGCACAGGTCTTAACGGTGTTGCATATAACGGTCGTAAATGTCTTGGTTTATGCGGCTCATTTCGTGTTGGTACTTTTCGTCGTGCTACACCAGAAGATAAGGGGTACATGGCTACACGCGAACAATGGTCTGATTGGAAAGATAAAAAGATTAGCCAATTGCAACGTTTAAATATCACCCTATTCATTATTATTGCAGTTCTAGTTTTTCTCGTTTCCATCTATTACTAATTTTAAAAAGGGATATTAGTTACCTCATTAAGTAACTGGCATCCCTTTTTTATTAATATAAATTAGTAAACAAGATAAATAACCAATATTTATAAATAAGGTGGTTTATGAGTCATATAATGAAGCCAATAGCTTACGCATTTCGTGAAAACGGAAATATAGTCATACCTAATGAGCCGCCTTTTGATGGTGAGTCAGTCCTTTTAAAAACGTGTGATGGAATAGTTGAAGGTTGGTGGAATCCTGACAGCGGTGGCTCTTATGAAGATCCGAATGATGTCGATGGATTCTGTTGGGTGATTTTAAACGGCAAAGAAGAATTGGAGCTTGATAACGCGACTCACTGGATGCCGCTACCAACTGTTGAAGAAGTCGTTGAGTGTGAGCCTATCATTATTGAAGAAAAACAAAATGTTCAAAATGACGGTTTTATGCCTGAACTTGAACGACTCGATATAATCAATAATTTTGTTTCTGGTATTCCAACTGAGCAAATGGCAGGTTTGACTTTGGAACAGTGGATTGAGAAACATACTACACATGACCTTGTTTCCTCCATTCAATCAATGATTGGCGACACCCCTAATGCTTTAGATGTAAATAAAGTATTTGAGATAATGAAACTAACGCCAGTTCCCTCCTTAATGGCTTCTTTACTATCTGCACAATTTATCTGCACAGGTGCAGCAAACTACTTAGAACAAACTTTTGAGTCAAATATTTTAGGCAAGGTTGTAGTTATTGCTCAACGAAAGGATGGTCTTACTCCCTGTGAAAAATTAGAAGCGGCTGAAAAAGAAATAGAGAATCTTAAATTAGTGTTAGGGAACAAAATTAATAATGAAATTTAAACCTGAAACCCTGATGGATATAGCGTTTTCAATTGCTAAAGAATCAAAGTGCGTTAAGTACAAGGTTGGTTGTGTGATTGAAAAGGACGGAAATATCATTGCCACGGGTTGTAACGGAACACCAACCGGTTCACGCAATTGTTGCCAAGTCGCAAATGATAAACAGTGGGATATGAGTAACCCAACTCATAGGCTTGAGCATAGAGAGTGGTCTGATATTAACGAAATTCATGCCGAAATGAATGCAATTATGACAGCGAAAGAACCTATTCGTAACGCTAACGTTTATGTGACTGTAGAGCCATGTAATCAGTGCGCTAAGAATTTAGTACAAGGCGGCGTTAAGTCCGTGACGTATTCTCATTCAAAAGGTACTGGTGGTGAGTTCATGAGAAAACATGGCGTTTTGGTTGAATATTTACGAGAAAGCGTAAGTAAATTTTAAAGGAATTCTTTTGTAATTGTTATTTAAAAATCTTTCTATTATTTTGTGATGTATGTATCAAAATACGTACATGATTTAGTATTTGTTGGTCAATCCGCGTACCATTAGAATAATAACGATTATCATTATTATTTACATAATGGTATGTATAAGGTATTTTTATGTTTTTCAGTCGGATTAATAGTGGGATTGGATATGAATTATAGTTATAAACCTAATGCATTAATGCTCTGTATCGTATTAACTCCTTTTTTTTCAAACGCATATTCAATGCATAAGGGTGATTCATTTAATTTTATCCCTTCTATTGCTGTGCAGGATGCGGCTACATCTGCATTAATGGAAAATATTACTGGTAAAAATATTTATGCGGCTTATGCAGATGGTTTAATAAAAGAAAATAAAAATAATAAGGTATCTCAACACATATGTAATGGAAAAGATGAGGTTATTAATACCGCTTTGGTTGGAGGGTGTTCTTTAATCGAATATGATTCGTTTACTTTAGTCGATACCAAACATTATATAAATAAAAACGGTGAAATGGTCGAGATTGATGTTCAAGATCCCAACACAACAATAGCTCCTACAACTAGGGTCACAGTAAAAAACATTATAGAAGCAAATCCCTTAATTCAGCAAAACAACTGTAATGATTATCGAATTAATGACACACCGACTTCTTGTTTTGTGTTCAAAATTGCGCCTTTTATTTTCGATAATTTACAGCAAAGAGAACTAGTCATTAAGGCTATGGAAACCCCTTGTACTTTTTTAACCTCTGTTGAAGATGCTACAAAATTTACTAACTTAAAATATCCATATATCCCGTATTTAGGGAGAACAGGAGGTGAAGCGCGCTACATACTAGATTGTGATACAAACAAACCAGAAACTTACTCGTCGATTGTTGATGAAAAGACGCAATCAATATTACTTATTCGAAATAAAAAATAGGGATTTTTTTTATGGCTCAACCATATATTCGCATTAACCAGTTTGAGGCTAATTACTCTGATGTAGGCGTTAAATCTGCAACAGGGCATGTTAATTTTACTTTTATCGACGGTAACGGTGTTAATAAAGGTACTTTTGGTGCAAATTTAAAAAGTAAAGATCGTCCATCTGGTGTATCTAATGAAGAAAGTGATAATCGACGAAAAATCGAATCGAATTCACCGTATCATTTCAATTACGTAAAATTGTCATCTAATGATTTTACTAATGCATTAAAATATGCCGAAAAAGCACGCCACGAATCAAGTATAGGCAATATGAAATATGCGCTGGCTTGTGGCAATTGTGTTGATTTCGGAATGCAAGTGTTTAATCAAACTTCGTTAGGACGTACACAACTACCTAATTATTTAAAACCAAACACTGCGGTGAGTATTTATGCAAATTTAAGTAATGCTCTATGTTCGGGAGATAATTATAAAATACAAGAAGCAAATAAATTGGTGCGAACACCAGATCGCTGGAGACCAGAACGCCTTCCCGCTTGGGGACAGCCTTGTGTGGATGCTGCTGTTCCGGTCACTACTGGTGGGAAATGGCTTGACAAAAAATCTACGGATGCGTGGGATGTTGCTAAACATTTTACAATGGAATTAGGAACTTGCGAAAAAGAAGTTAAGGAATTTGTTGTAACAAATCTACAGGTAGCGTCGCCTATAGTAATAAATTTTGATGGCTTAGGTATACAAACTACGTCCATTTTTGAACAATCAGTTAAGTTTGATCTATTAGGTATTGGTCATAAAGTTACTTCTGCTTGGATTACACCAACTTCTGGCTTTTTGGTTTACAATAAACAAGGTATTGACAGCGTATCTAGTGTTAATGATTTGTTTGGTGGTTCTGAACGAATGGAAGGCTTCTTTAAACTTGCTGATTTGGATAAAGACCAAAAAGGATATATCGATAAAAACGATGAAATTTATGGCTCTTTGCGGGTATGGATAAATCATCAAATGGACGGCATATCTCATTCCGGTGAAGTATTTACTTTAGAAGAATTAGGTATTGAGAGAATTAATACACATTTTGATATTATTGATTTAGTTGATGAAAATAGCAATCTTATTGGTGAGCGTTCTACAGTTATTATAAATGGTGTAGAACGTGAGATGTCTGAGGTTTACTTTACTTATCTTTAATTTCATTTCTTGATATTTAGGGTCTGAGTCATTTATTGTTCAGACCCTATCAATTATCTTCCAACCGATTGAATATCTATTGTTAACCTTCTCTTGCGATTAATAATTATATCAATAAGAAATTGGTATTATTTATATAATGAGGTTAACAATATGGGTGCATTAGTCGCTTCTACCGCAGATTTACTATTTCAGCAAAATGATGTCGCTTTTCGTGAAGAAGTGAATCAAATTAGAGAGATCATTGCGGAGTATCAACAAGAAGAAACCGAACGCGAAATGCTTCATAAAATCTTATTTTCTGGTGACCGAATTTCTAAGATTAATCAGCTAATGGATGAATCTTCAAAGCCGGGTGAAAGAAAATCAGGTTGTTATCGCCTACCTTATCAAATCGACCTCGATTATGTTCGTTCAAATTTAAGAGCTAAATATTGGCAAAAGGTTGTCGATATGACTAACGTTCTGCAATTAATGCCAGCAAATCGCCGTGAGCAATGGCGTAGTCAGTTTATTGAGGGAAAAATGACTCTCGATAGTCCGCTTGAGCATGGTAAACGTCGTGTTACAGGTGATTATGTTGGTGTGCCTGAGTTTAATGAGAATACGGTAGTTCCAACGCTTCTAGGCTTATTGAATGATAGAAATATGTATTTAAATGAGCGTGTATACAATGTATTTTGCGCCCTAAGCCCTAAGCATAAAACGAATAAAAGCTATGGTTTTTCTGAAAGATTGATTATTTCAGGCGTTGTTACCGAATATTGGTCTAATAGTGTCTGGTTAAGTGACTATCGAGCCGACAGTATTGATGATTTACGCATGACATTGAGGTTTTTTGTGTATAGTAAATTTGGTCGGGTTCAAAGTCTAAAGGAAGTGCTAAGTAAGATTTATAAGGATGGTAATTTAGGTCAATGGGTTTCAATTGACGGCAATGTTTTGCGAGTCAAGATGTTTAAAAACGGCAACATGCACATTGAGATACACCCTGATGTTGCTTGGAAATTGAATGAAGTGCTGGCGGCATCTTTACCTTACGCAATACCCTCAGAGTTCAGAACTATACCTAAATCGCGCTCAGTTGCTAAAGATTTCGGGGAAATTATTCATATCTTAGATGAAGACCTTTTATCTCTTATTGCCGGAACTCACCTAAACAAAGATACAGGCATGTATAAATGTTTGGATAGTAATTGGTATCGCCACCCTACTTCGCATAAAGAATATAAGTCGATCATGAAAAAACTAGGTGGAGAAATAAGTGCTGACGGTGAATTATGGTCGTTTAATTACGATTTTAATTGTGTAAGAGATTACATTGTTTCAAATCGAACAATGCCCGATCATAAGAGTTATCAGTTTTATCCCACACCTGAATCAATCCAACATTACGTAACAGATTTGATAGCGTTACAAGATGATGAAGCCTTGCTTGAACCGTCAGCAGGTCGTGGCGATTTAATAGCGCAGATTGACTCACCTGAACAAACAACCTGTATTGAGTTATCGCCGCTATATTGCAATATCCTTAAAGCGAAAGGCTATGAACCCATTCAAGCAGATTTTTTGAAATGGTCGAACGATAATCAAGAAATTAAGTTTGATAAAATCGCAATGAACCCTCCATTTTCAGAAGGTCGTGCAAAAGCACATGTTCAGGCTGCAATCAGTCATTTAAAAGCAGGTGGTCGTTGTGTAGCTGTCGTACCGGGAAGTGAGCGTATGGATTGGGTAGATAAAAGTCAGTACAAGGTTGAGGACTGCGCTACGTTTAGCGGAGTATTTGAAGATACAGGGGTGACAGTAAAAGTCTTTACAATAGACAAAATGTAATGTATTGTTGCTTTATGCGATCAATTGTCGCTAATAATAAAGATTAAAAGATAAAGATTAATGAGTATGTGCAGCCGAACGGCTAGAGGAATTCTAAATGGCAATTTCCGTAAGATTAGATGAAGACTTTGTGTCTGACGCTAAGGTTCATGCGGAAGCAAAAAGTAGATCTGTTCCTAAACAAATTGAACATTGGGCTAAGATTGGGCGCATAGCCGAAGATAACCCAGATCTGCCATATAGCTTTATCGAAGAACTTTTATTAGCTCAGGCAGAAGTCGAGAACAATAAGGTATCTCGATATGTCCGAACAACAAAACGAGATTGAGGTTTATCAATCTGCTAGATTTGAAAAGGCAATGAAAAAGTTGCCTGAAAGTGATGTAAAAGTAGTTGAAGATGAAATTGATCGGATTATCGACAATCCATTAATCGGTGAGTTAAAGAAAGGCGACTTAGCCCATTTAAGAGTTCATAAATTCAGACTAAATGAGCTATTAGTCTTATTAGGGTACTCTTGGGTTTCAGATAAACTTGAGTTATATCTTCTTCATATCGGTTCTCATGAAAACTTCTATGATGCACAGAAGAAACAGAGAAAAGCTGATTTACGATTTATTAATCGGTAGTGAGAAAAATATGAACAGAAAATTAATAATATTAATAGCTATTTTGTTTACAACTTCATATTTAGCTACGGCAAAACCTGTGAAGGGGGTTATTGATACTTTTGATTCTTTGAGCAAGGCTGACCAAGCTGTGGCTGAGAGTAGCTATAAAAGTAATGCAGGGCCTAATTGTGGGTGTTTGGATCTACCTTGCCAATTGGCGCGTTTTTCAGTAAATCCAAAGGAAGCAGATCGACTTGTTGCAGCCGCCAAAGTATCTTTAATAGCTGATAAATTTGATGAAAATATTTCAATTGAAATGAATGAATACCTTATTGCAGAACAATATGTGCTCACAGGTGGAAAAGATAGTAATAATTGTTTGGTATTAATTCGCAAAAAAGATTACCCGGTGAACCAAAAATATTTACGTGAATTGGTTGACAGTGAATCTGTTAAATCTTCAAAATAGGCAATTCTTTAATATTCGTCGTATAGGCTGGCGATAGCATTTCACGTTTCATTCGCCAGCCTATATCTACACCCTTTCCTGCAAACCACACCTTTCCAACACCGCTATTATTTAGTTGGTCTAAAGTCTTCATCAATTTATCACTAGCTTTGAAAGGCTGCTTTTCTGAAAACAAATTGAGTTGTGTGATTGTTGAGTCTGTAAAATCAGCTAACATGATCCCTGCTTTGTGGTATCGAACGCCGGATTTCCATATTTTTTGCAAAGCATGAACAGCCGCGTTGATAATGTCTCTTGTGTCGGCACTTGGGTATTCGAGGCGTTCAGAATGATGGTTGTGGTATTGTTCGCCTTGTGCGTAATAGCTGGTTTGAATAAAGGTAGATACGATAGAGCATAATTGCTTTTCTTGTCGTAATTTCTCTGCGGCTCGTTCAGCATAATCGCATACCGCCTGGTGCATATCATCGTAGGTTTCAATTTTTTTGCCGAATGAACGAGAGCAGATAATTTGTTGTTTTGTCTTTTGGATTTCTTCTAATTCAATACAAGGCTCGCCGTTCAGTTCTCTAACCGTTCTTTCAACAACGACACCGAAAGTTTTGCGGATCATGGTTGTTTCTGCGTTGGCTAAATCCAAAGCGGTAATAATTCCCATGGAGTTTAATCGCTTACTTATTTTTCGCCCTATTCCCCAAACCTCATTTACCGCTAAAAGAGACATAAGTTTTCGCTGTCTCGATATGCAACTTAAATCAACAACACCGCCTGTTTTACTCCATGTTTTTGCCGCATGGTTAGCGAGTTTTGCCAGAGTCTTTGTTTGAGCAAATCCGACACCAACGGGCACATGCGCTATCTGCAATACACGTTTTTGGATCAATCTTCCATAATCTCCTAGGTGAAAGTTTCGGTCCATACCTGTCATATCGAGAAACTGTTCGTCGATACTATAGGTTTCAACTCTTGGTGAGAAAGTAGAAAGCGTATCCATCACTCGATTACTAATATCGGCGTAAAGCGTGTAGTTACTGCTAAATACTTGAATATCATGTTTTTTTATCAAGTGTCGTATTTCAAAAAACAATGCACCCATTTTAATGCCGATCTTTTTAACTTCCTTTGAACGAGCAATGACACAACCGTCATTATTAGATAAAACGATAATAGGTTTATTCGCTAAATCAGGTCTGAAAATACGTTCGCAACTGGCATAAAAGCTATTAACATCCACTAAAGCAAACATCATTTAGCCTTGTGTATGATGTAAGTCACAACGCCAAAAACATTTAATTCTTCCCCTTCGTTGATATAAATCGGCGAGAAACTTTCATTCATTGGGATAAGCGCGGTTATAGGCGTTATTTGTAGACGTTTGATTGTAAATTCACCGTCGATAGCAGCAATGACAATATCGCCGTGTTTAGGATTAAGGGCACTATCAACAATAACAATGTCTCCGTGGAATATTTGAGCATCAATCATTGATGTCCCCGACACTCGCAAAAAATAAGTGCCAGACGGGTGTTTTATAAGTAGTGAATTTAGGTCAATTCTGTCTTCCAAATAGTCGCTTGCAGGAGACGGAAACCCTGCGGGTATTTGTTCAGCAAATAAGGGTAGAGAAAAGGTGTCTTCAATTTTGCAAAGTGTCAGTTTCATAACCACCTCATTACTGTATGAATAAACAGTATTATAGGGTGCTTTTTTCTTATAAAGCAATAGCTGTTTACATTATACTTTGCGCCTTTCAAATCTTATCGAACACCTATTTATAAATAATAAAATAATATCATTAAGAAAGTGAAATAGATTACACACGCAGGTTAACAATATGAATAATACAATTTTGATCGACAAAATAAGCATCTCACTTATGACTAAATACGGTGAAGTAAACAGAACGTTTACGGATTCGTTTGCGGCATATTTTTTACTTAGTTCGTTATACAAAGAAGATGAGGCAATTCTTTCGAATTTCATCCAGCCAAAAATAACGTTTGAATGGGAAAACGGTGATTATTATTCATTTTTAGATGGATCTGATTTGCGCTGTAAAACAGCATTCAATAACAAACGTACATTAAAAGACGCGGTTTCTGAATTAGTTATGGATGGTTTTTTTCTCGACAATCTAGCCGACAATATAAATAAAACAGCTATTGAGGAAAGTTTAGTTTTAGTTAATGCGATCATCAATGGCTATGAGCCATTTGACCGTAGTGAAATACAAGATAACGCTGACTTAATGCGAAATGCAGTCGGGTTAAAAAAGAAACTGACAAATATATTATTGATTCGCAATAAAGTAATTTCAGAATCTAAACAAGCAGAAGGCAAGCTCGATACATCGAAGATGCGAATAATGAATCTAGGCGCTATTCGTCAATCGTCGTATTCCACCTATCAAATGTATGGCATTGAATCTAACCCAATTGCGTTCACGGCAATGGATGGAGACGAACCGTTTGGCGTATTGGTATCAAAAGAAGCCTACAAAAAGTTAACAGGTAATTAATCATGAAAAACATTGTTCGCATTGAAAAAATCGAATTGCAATGCCGTAATCTAAATGAAGTTACTGGCTTTGGTGTGAGTTTTGATACTGACGAGGCAGCATACAACTGGCTGGCGGATATCACTGAGCAAGGCAAAATAGATGTTTATGGTGAAGTCGTAGAAGTTGAGGCTATTGTTAAGTTTGATAACGGTGGCAAATTAGCATTTAAGCCTTTTGATAATGATTTCATGGCGGTTGAGGGATTTGAGAATCCAATAGGTATCGCTATTTTGGAACGCCTTAAAGAGCCTACCATCCACTATTCTAAGGTGGTGATTAACAATTACATATTATGTTTAGAAGCGTTTGTTTATGGACTAAAAGGTTGGGTTCATAGCGGCGAGGATGATGTGGAATTACACAAAGAAGCTATTAAACGATATGACTTGTTAGGCAAAATAGACCGCGCAAGTGAACTGCTTGTCAGAGTTAATTCAGCACGGCTTGATGAAATATCGTTAATCGACGAGCCTTTTGAGCATATCATCAAATCAATATCCGTTTGTCGAATAGGCGGAAACGATGAAAATACACAACAATTCAGTAATTTTAATGACGCTGAGGTTTTCACTCGGAAAATCCTAGAAGCTAAAGAAGAAGGGTATTTTAAAGTTGGGATTGAGTGGGATGATGGTTTTTCCCATTCGATTGCGTTAAAAGACGACGACTTTTTAATGGACGGCGAAAATCTTAATAGCCTGGTGGATGCTTTTGCTAGTCGGCTTGGAATTAATATTATCAAATCGGATAAATTAATTAATGCTAAAACAAAAGCATCTTGTTTTGATATTGAACGTGCCGAATCACAAATAGAGGCTGCTAAAGAGGGGCGTGAGCCGTTTGCTAAAAATAGCAATTACTACTCAGCGGTCGAGATTGCTAAAAGTGCTATCGGCACAGTTATGTTGGCTAAATTCACGAACGAAGCAAAGCATTACAGAGTAAACGAAGGTGAAATACAGCTAAACAATGTTGTCTACGTGAAAAAGGCTTTTAATGTTATAGAAGAACATTTTAATTATGATCGTGAACCCATACAGATAAAACAAAATCGCAAGACGGCTTGTTATGTTATCTCGCCCGAAGATTATGAGAAATACGTCCACCCGTACAAGTAGAATTAAGTAGTCAAATCCATTGACGAAAAGCATGTCACCGTTGACGTTTTCTATAAGTCCGAATTGACTATCAAAAAGAGCCTCAAAAAGAGGCTTTTTTATTATTAAAATCAATGTGTTATATATCTGTAAGTATAAAGAAAACATGATCAACGTAAAGTCAACAAAAAAACCACTTTTGAACCCTAAAAAGTTGATCTATTCGCAAAGCAATTCTTACATAATTTCCCGCTAATTTTTATATTCAAATCAGCCGAAACAACCAGAGAATAGAACAACCCAATTTCCCCAAAACAACCAACCTAAATTACACAGGCGAACCAACCCAATTTTATCAGGCAACCTAATTATTCGAGGCAATCCCAAAGAGAACAAATTCAATCAATTTCCTGACACGTAAACCATTCAGTGACGAAAGAAACAAATCAACAATAACCTCAATACGCCAACCATTTCGATAAGACAAATAAGTAAATAAGACACGGTTATAAACAATATCAGTAGAAGAACAACAGCAATCAATAAACAAAGTAAAAACCTGATACGTCAACACTTCCGCAGTAAGAGAAACAATAACCCACCAATCAATAACAGTAGAACGACAAAGAGCAGAACAATAGAAAACAACACAACCACACATAACAATTAATAAACGCTATACAGACCCATACAGAGAAGAATCACGGAATAAGAAATCAGTAAAAGCAGAACAACAGTAAGAGACAACCAGAAGCAATAACCGCTATGAATATCAGTAGAGATAATCGTATGTCATAAGCATAGAAACATCCGGTATCAATCAGCAGTAATAGAACAGTAAAAAGCAGTAGTAATACAGAGAAGAAACAGAGTCAGGGAGAGACGGAGATATAAGGGCGGATAAAGTGAAACGGGCGCGCACTTTTACCGTAGAAATTATCCACCGTGAACCTCAGCGACCCTACGGTAAGGAACGGGTTGATTTACGCCTACGGTTGCCGACGGGAAACGGGTAGAAACCTGAATTGCGAAAAATTAGGGAAAGGCTGGAAATCGGTACAGAGAAAATCGGGGAAAGGCTCAGTTGCGGTATAGGCGCAATCAGTAGCGATTGTACTGCTAGGCAATAAGGTGAAGTGGCTGCTTTGCATGAGATACGCCTAGACAGCACAATCGCAGTGAATATTCTACAGCACCCTCAGCGGGGTAAGAAGAATTATTGCTAGGTAGTATTACACCCTACGGGGCATATCGGCTGGTGGCGGTGAATTTATAATCTTCTGCCCTACGGCTACCGACGGGAAGTTTTGCAGAATAATCTAAACGGTGTATCGGGGTACGATTTTACTTGCTCACTATGTTTTGAGATTCCAACCGCATAATATTCTAATATACCTTGTTGATATTGTTTTCACCCTCATTCAATGTGTGAGAATAAGCAATTCAAGAAATTGAGATAAATAAATAAACAATATAAATAAGGGATTTCACATGAGCTTCATGTTTACCAAAGCAGTAGATAGCAGCGACCTTTACATCTTTATTAGAGAAGGTGACGACCAATTAGTTGCAAAGGTATCGGAAGGTGTATTGTCCGTCGTTCACCAGAGAGGTGATATTTCAATCAACCCTGCGCTTCTCAAAGAGGCTTCGTCTTTCTTGCAACTCTATCGCGAAGATATGGAAAAAAATATGCCACCGTCGTTAAGCATTAAGACGCGGTTTAATCTTTCCAAGGCGGTTAAGGGATTGGATTCGATAGATGTTGAGACTTACTACACCTGCGATATGGAAGACATGATGTTTATCAGAGAAAGAGCTAAGAAATATGCTCACAGAATGATCGCAAAATTACACGAATAATTTTAGATGCGCCTTGCATCAGGGGAAACAGAGTGGGCTTCGGCCCACTTTTTTATCCACCAGCAACCTAAGATAACAATATCAATAAGAAAACAATTTAAATAATCAAATGATAAAGGTAAGATATTGAAGCCAATAAAGGCAATGAATTATTGATAAGGAATATCTTAATGAACTTACTTAAAGAACTGGTTCAAGCTGACCTGTATTATGCGTCAGGCAAAAATGAAGCTGGCGACAAAATTGCCGAAATTACATTGCAAATCGTAAACGGTGAAAATCGTACCGAAATTTTCGCAACCACATTCCGCCGTATCACCGATAAATCACGCAAACAAACTTTTGAGTTAGGTGCTGTTCGTATCGAACAGGGTGCAGATGAATTTTCTATGGCGATTTACGATCATTTTCGAACAGGGGTTGATAGCCACTTTAAAAACCTAATGGCAGAAGTGACCGACTTCCTCGAAACAGGATTAGATACTTCAACGTGGATTGGAGCCTACGGCTTGCGTATTTACAGTGGTGTTTCTGCCGAAGGTGTTTTACCTATCGTTGTTATGGATAAGTTAGAAGCGCCACTGCCGCTAGCAACCGAGTAAAACCGATATAGCATCCCCGACAGGCGTAGTCTTTCACACTACGCCATTTTTATATCTGGCAACCGTTCTAATTCACTTCCTCGCCGTATTCACACTGGCACAATACATCCATCGAAACGAAAACAGCTATAAAGCTAAAATAAATTAAGGACTCGATAATGGATGAATTAATTCCTACACAAGCCAACAAATTGCCAGTAGAAGATGCGCGAGAAATAGAACCCGGTGAAACAATCCTAAACGTGGAAACTAAGCATTCTGTTTTTACGCTGGTGGAAGAAGAAGTGTACCGCAAAGATTCAAACGATTTGTTGGATAGCCGCATCGCTTTACAGCGTAAATCGTGGAATGGGCGTAAATTTGTTGTTGTCGTGGCTAAACATTTCCCATTGAGTGATCGCAATAAAGCAATCAACGAGTTTATAACACTCACTCAATGGGCGATTATGGAAGAAGCGCAAGCCAAGTTAACGCAATAAATATTTCGGGTGTGGCAGTGAAGCGACACCCAATAATTTTGAAATGCTGTGAATGACAGGGATGTTCATTGGAATTACCATGACCTTTGAGGAATTAATTGCCTCGCTCCCAATAAGCCTCGTTTGAGGTTTTTTTTACCAACCTAGTTACCGCAGGCATACCAACCTCTTTATTTCAGGCGTTCTCAATCTCTTTACCGTAGACAAAGCAGTTCTAAGTTATCCCGTAGGGCGATAAAACCCAAACCTAGCATTGCCGCAGGTTGCCTTCGGTGGCTGGTGGTTGGTTGTAAGCGCCTCGTGATATTTACAATCCCTGCAATAATCACTAACACCCCGATACAGCTAATTCATAATTACATCATTAAGAAATACAAGAAAATAACTAAATGGAGTAATTAATATGCGTGATGGCATTAAGCAAAGCAGCAAGTTTACTAATTTATTTATAGATCACGAAGCCTTAGAACGCGATTTAGAGCTTGATAAAAAAATTGAATTGCAAAGAGAAGAAAGCCGCCGTCATTTAAGACTTAAACTGCGGGTTGCCGATAAAATGAGACAAGCGCGGGAAACCCATAAGCATAGTTCTAAGTGTGAGCATTTTACCCATCATCTAAGCCTGTTAGATAAAACGCCAGTCTATGCGAACGGGAGTGAGTTATATTTACTTACCAAACAATTCAATAAAGAAGCATTTACCCTGTAGTTGTGTGTGTTGTGTGTGTTAGTCGCGGTAAATCCGCCAAAGACTCTGTTAGCGCAGAGTCTTTTTTTATTGCAACTCTCGCCGACGGCTAGATTCGGGAAACGGCTAAAAATCAGAAACGGCTGGATTCGGGAAACGGGCGAAAATCGGAAAAGGCGAGGTTCGGGATAGATAATCTCAGATATGATTTATTTCCAGCGCAATCATTTTTATAGTGAATGGTAACTTATGGTTACTATTAAAAGCGTAACTATTCTATAAAAGCAATAGTTGTTAGTGAAATAGTTACATGACAATACTATTTATTAGTTAACGTTTCTTTGAGCGCTTATTGTTGCGTTAAATTTGAATAACATCAATTAAAATTAGTCGGTATCATCAGGTGGCTCATAGAATCCATTCTAAGCGATTTTACTATTCTCCAACGCAATCATACGATATTACTCAAACAAGCGTCTTAAAATCGCTCCCGTTGGCTATTTTGGCTATTTGTCGCAACTATCAAACATGAGATACAAACTATCAAACGCTGATAAGCGTACAAGCGACTAAATTAATAAGCTAATGAGATTATACAATTGAACGTTTTAAACGTCTTAGAATTGATTAGAACGCAAGAAAATAAAGAAATGATATTAATTACTAAACAAGATATTTTTCTAAACTATAGATTTATATAAACAAAAAAATCCGCTATTTCTAGCGGATTCTATCAAATTGAATATTAATTATTATTCGCTTGTTTCATCTTTTGTGATTGCTAAATCTAACTCGCTTTGTGTCGCTTTGTCCTTAGTGAAAACAGATTTTAAATATTTCACTAAATCGGAATCATGATTGATTTTATATTCACCATAGCCCAAGCTGATTTTTCCGCCAGTATAAGTAACAATCCCCAAACGTTCGCATAACTTGATCGCTTGATTTGTTTGTGTAAATCCTGAATCTGCTTTTTTGTTTGCCAGCTCTTTATATTTAGTCATGCAATCACGATATTGACGCATGGTAAACTTTGTTTTGTTTTCTTCAATAAATTCTAAGATAGCAATGATATTTGATGCACTCATATCAGCTAAATCATAACTGTAAAATCCGTTCGCTACTGATTTTAAAATCATTCCAAATTTAGTAAGACTATATGAGTTTGTTGCAATCTCTTTTAATAAGTCATCAGTATCAGCTTTTGCATTCTTTACAACATAATACAGCGCGGATTGAGCTTTGTTACTACCATTAACAAGATTAGCAAGATAATTAAAATATTTAACTTTTGTTTGTGCTGCTTTTAAATCTTTATCGTCTTGTGTAGACAAGTGAGAAACGCCAGCCAATCGTTGATTAATATCATTCAGTTGAGTATTTAATAAAGATGCAACGTTATTAACAGAATTGACAACAGTTATTTTTGATAGTTGAGCCATGATTAGATCCTTATTTAAATCGCTTTCGCGATATGTGGTTTAATTATTTATCGTTGGCGTTGTTTGCGTTCGATGGTTGCTATAATACATCGACAAAAAACCGTTTCAAGTGTTTTTTATGATTTTTTAATGAAATATATAGGTTCTTTAAAAAATATAAAGTCTTAGTAAAAACAGTTGGTTAGTGGTGGGTGTTACCTTGATAAAATCAGATTTTTGATATTTCAACCTTATAGTTAAATTAAACTTAAATTACTCTTGATTTATTTCGTTAACATATTTCTCAAATTAGTTTTCGTATTTAACCTGAGAAATATGACTGAAGTAGAGATAAAACAACCTTATAAACCCATTTTTATTGGATGTTATTTTCTTGGTGGGTACGGGGCTTGTCCATTCATTAATGCATCATCAATATTGTTGATGAATGAAATTAATTGTTTTAATCCTTCTAGTTCATGTACAGCAACCTCAATACCAAACTGAGTATTTGGTATTGATGGGGTAAATCTAACATAGCCTGTACCTTTGACTGTTTTTAATCCGTATTCGGAGTGGTTGTTGAATGAGATTAGCTCATTTTTAACAGTTGGTAGTGCTGCTAACTGGAGTTGGATACTTCGAGGAAATGGGTATATCACTACTCGAAAAGGCGTTTTCTCTTTGTCACCAATAGATTCTTTTATGTAGACATATTCTTTTAGGTATTTTGGATCACCTTTATGCCTAGTATTTTGATCTGGATGGACATAAAAGCCGAATGCTTTGGTTTCTCGTTGTTTTCCCTCGTAAGAAACCTCTTTCCCATAGTTAGCTCTCATAAAAGAAATGAGAGTGTGGCTAGATATAAAATGTTTATTTATCACTGTGGTGCCCTTTATTTTTTAAAGGGCACCATATTACAGGGTGATTGTTTTAAACTGCAAGCGAACCATCTTCTTCGAGAGGCACGATACGTTCTACCGCATCGTACATAATAACAATCTGTCCATCTTTGTTTTCGAGTCTTACGGAGAAGAAATCATGGCTTATACTGCATCCCTTATATGCCTGACCGTCTTTCATAAAGACTATTACATTCTTGCCTAAAGCGTGTGCTTTGTTGAGTATTAGGTTAAATGTCTTCGGTTTAGGATTAAATGGGTAATCCATATTTACTCTGACAGATTGAGATATCTCTATTTCTCTGCGTTCAACAAGCCTTAACATTTTCAATTCTCTCGCATAAAATCTTCTGTCAGAAAAAACAACAACACTTTTTCTACTGTCATTTTTTATGTAGTTGGAAACAAAAATATCGCCGTTCAATAAAGTTAATTCGATTGATTTATTATTTTTTTTAGATGCGAGAAGAAAGTAATACAAATTTCCGTATCCAGAATCGCCTTTTCGCTTAGTACCGTATGTAATGTCAACCTTTGGTAGTTCGCTGTTCATAATTTCAACTCATTGTAAATACTCAATGTCTCTATGTTATCAGATGATTTTAGGCTTAATACTAAAAATAACAGAAATAAATTGAAACCAATACTTACACAAATATACAATAAAGAAAATGCTAATATTTAAGGTAAGATAATGAAATTTAAGGCTGTGTTTGTTGTGTTGGCGCTATTAGCTTTGGTTGGGTGTAAACCGACAGATGAAGATATTGCTAACTCAGCAAAGGAACAAATTAACCGATCACTAAAAGATCCAACAAGCTCCCTGTTTCGTGATGTTGTTGTTTACAGAGATGGTGAAAACTCTGCCTATGTTTGCGGAGAGGTAAATGCTAAAAATAACTATGGTGCGTATACAGGTTTTGAGACATTTGCGGCTAATGTTGTGATAACTAAAGACGAAATTGTTCCAATTGTGGATTTTTTGAAAGACTATTCATTTGACAGTTTCACTCCCTTTGTGTGTACATTAAAAGGTGTTGATGAGGCTAAAAAATACTTAAAAGAAATGGAAGCAGATTTAAAAAAACAAGAAAATGACAATATGTTAATAGAACAACTCAAAGAAAAAAATGCAGAGTGTGTAAAGCAAAATTTAAATGAAACAGACATTAAAAATATTGATAAAACTGTTAGAAGAAAGATTGAGCTGGCGTTAATTTCAACGGTCATTTCTAGCGGAAAAATGGCAAAACTCCCACCGGATGCAAGTTTTTATTATGCTATAGAGTCTTATTGTGATGGCGATGAATTGTACATTCTTTCCGCAATTCAAATTTATAGAGATGGAGCTGAAATATTAGAAGGCGAAGACTTACTAAATAAGACTGATGTTTTTGTTTTTAATAAAGAAACGAAAGAAATAACCTCAATAGGATCAAGTTTTTTCACATTAGAAACTAGAATCGAAGGGGATTTAAAAGCAAAAGAAATTTATAATGGAATTCACAATAAAAGCCGATATATAAAAGGTGGATTCATTTTGGCTAAAGAGATTTCTTTTTAAAAATGCATTTTTTTATGGTGACGTGTGGAACGTCACCATAACAATTACTGAGCTAAAATAGTTTTAATAACTTTCATTCCTTTTTCAGTTAACAATGACCTTACGTTATCGCCGTCTACTTCGAGAACAAAAAAACCATCCATTAATGCCGTTTTGGTAGCGTCACCGTTGCTTCTCTTTATCCAACCTATCTTTTCAAGCAATTTTTTGTAACCAACTGGTGTTAGATTTAATGCTTTTATTGCCTCTAATCGACAATATGTAATATCAGATTTATTTTGGTCTGAGCCATGCTGATTTATTTGTTTAATGACGGCTTTAGAAATAGAATTTTCTTTTTCCAGATCTTGAACCAATTTAAGAACCGAATCACCAGTCACCTTTTGGGTACAAGCTGTATATTCAAAAAGAGAAAAGAAGCCTCTAGCTGTATCGCCGTTAATGTTTTCGCCCATATCACGGACTATTTTATGCAAAAGGTTAGCGCCTATTGCGTGAGGATAATTACGAAGTAGATCGATAAACTCAGCACCACAATGATAGCCTAAGCTAAAATCATTATGATTTGAAATATTCCAAAAAACGAATTTTCTATAATCGTTAGATGGTTTAACAAAAGATAATGATTTTAATGCACTATCAAACGTTACTACATCATTAATTAATTGCTTAGTCATACTATAAACTCTGTTGCGTGTTGTTGGTGTTGCGAATAGTAGTACGACAAAGACGGGGAAAAAGGATTAATGGTCGGGTGTTTTTGTGTGAATTATAACCATAATGAATCTTGCTGTAGATATAAGTAGTTAGCTTACTTACACACGAAGATATACACAGTAATAGTGGAAATTTAGACAAAGCCACAGTAGTTGTGGCTTTGTCTAAATGTTTATTCTTTTGGTTGGTTTTTCATTAATTCGTCGAGCATTTCTTTTGTTATTCGACCTTCATTAAACATTTCGAGTAATTGATTTTTAACGCTGTTGGTTTCAATAATACTTTTCACCATACGGTCAAATTCAGGGTATGTGATGTTTTCCAAAATAGCGTTTAGTATCAGTTCTATGCTTGGTTTTGTTCCCTCACTCCGCAATCGCTTTTTGAGTTGTTCTAACTTGTTTTGCGCTTTTGGAGTTGCTTTGAATTGAACAACTTTGCGGTTAGTCATAAATTACCTTGTATTAAAAACATTAAAAAAAAACAATGGATAAAATTATATGTGTTAATTAAGTAAATGGAAAGGAAATTCGCCCCCTTCTTTCAGCATACCTTGAGCGAATCCGTCTGTTTCTCTGATGATATTTCTTCTCTCAAAAGAGTGCTGTAGTAGGTGATTATTTGAGTAGTCTAAAAAATCGACAACAAAGCAGATATTCGCCTGGTCTGATTTTCTACGTAAACCACGACCTACGCGCTGTCTTAGCTCAACTTCCGCTTTACCTCCGCCAGCTAAAATAACACCACCAACACCGGGAACATCAACGCCCACATCAAGGATTGTCGAGCCTATTAATATGTCTATTTCTTTATTTCGTAGCTTATTTAGTTGCGCCATACGCTCTTTTTGGGAGCTTTCACCAAAGATAAACTCAGTTCTAATACCGACACTTTCGAGCATTTCTTTTAATATCTGTCCGTGCCGCTTTAATCTTACAAGCACCATTACTGACAATTTATGCTCTACCATTTTTTTTGCATAATGAACAACAAGGCTGTTTCTTGCTAAGTTATAAGTGATACCTAACGATGCGGCTCTTGTGTAAGGTGAAGTACGAGAAAGGCGACTGTTGCCAACTTTTTCTTTTAAATCGTTTTTAATATTCAGTTCGTCGGGGCGATAATCAGTCCGCAAATAGAGGAAATAGGGTTTTGCGAGAATGCCTTTATCAATGAGATATTTTTCAGATACTTTAATGCCAATAGAGCCGGTTACTGCAAGCAGTCTCATATTAGCTTCGGCTGAGTCTTTCATGAATGGTGTTGCGGTTAGACCCAAGCGATAATCAGCTTTATCACACATGCGACAGATATCGTAAAACGAGTTGCCTGACGATTCGTGAGCTTCTTCTAAAATAAGCAATACTGTTTCTTTCAATAACGCTTTAATAGCTGCTTGGCGGCGGTAATGAAATTCTCGTTTCTTTTCCCACTCTTTACGTTGTTCTTCTTTGCTTGGTAGTGGTTTTTTTGGCGTTTTACCCTTTGGCGGCAATTTCTCTACAAATTTCGGATATTCATCAAGAAAACTGGCAAGTGTTTGAATTGTCGCAACGTTGATATATCGTGAGAAATGAAACATTCCATCACCAATAATCCCTACCTTTTCATCTTTTAGGTGTGGTTCGCCATGTTCAGCGCGATAGTCAATAGATTGCTGAAAATTGTCTCGCATTTGGTGCATTAGCACAGATCGAGTTGTGATAAATAGTGTTAAACGGTTTACTCTCGCTGCCGCTTTACATGCAATGACTGATTTGCCGCCACCCGTTGCGATTTGCGCTATCATCCCGCCTAGATTTATCATTTTTTCTACTGTCGCGTCTTGATAGCCATAATCGGGATTAATTGGGAAGCCATTAACAACCGGATTTGGTTTCCCCAACGGCTCTAGCATTGGTTTTCTTTGCAGCAAAACACGGTGTCCTGCGTTTTCGAGTTTCTTTTTAACTGACTGCACAAAGCCTGATGAAAAACTTCTTGAAGACCAGTTGAACATCGTTGATTTTCCGTTCCATCCCGAAGATTTAAATTGCGCTCCGTCTATTTCATAACTCAACGCATCTTGAATACAGCGCAACACCGATTCATCTGCATTTTTGCTTACCAATGCGTTAGTTGCGTTGTATGCGATAACGATATCCATAAAATTAGCCTTATATTTACGTTCTATAATCATTATACTACGTAAACGAATACGTAATACTTATGGAAAAGTATGAGAAAAACATCATGGAAAGTAAAATTATATTTTTAGAGGTAGAGACGGGGAAGCTAATTCCTAACGGCTGGAATACGAATAGCGTACCTGTCCTTAACATGGATAAGCTGAAAGAGTCGGTCACTCAGTTAGGCATGTTTAAGCCTGTTGTTGTTCGTGAAAAAGGCGAAATGTACGAAATTCTTGGCGGCGAACATCGTTGGAGAGCTGCTGTAGAGTTAGGTTTACCGACGATTGCAATTGCAAATCTTGGCGTTATTGATGATATCAAAGCCAAGCAAATTTCAGTGATTGATAATGAGCGATACGGTGAAGATGATGCCGATCAATTCATGACCTTGTTAGAAGAAATCCAATCCGCTACCAGTTATGACTTTTCTGATTTAGCCCCAATAGACGATTTACTTAAAGACGTTATGCCTACGCTATCGTCCGAAGCGGCTTTTCGTGAATTAGAGGCGCTAAGTTCTGAAATGGGAATGGGTACTGGTATGGACGAATCTGGCTCTGAATCTTTACGTGAAAGAGCTGAACGTGCCGAAGTTGCTTCTCACCAAACCATGCGATTCAAGGTCACTACCGATGGGGCTGAATTGATCGAATCTCTAATTGCCGCCGTTATTCGAGACGAAGGCATAAAAACAGGTAACAAAATGGAAGACGCTGGCGAGGCGTTGATTGTTATTGCTGAAAAGTACAAGGAAGTACGCTAATGGAAAAAAAATTTAAAATCGTTTATCTCGATCCGAAAACGCTTATTCCCTATGAGAAGAACGCAAAAATTCACAATGAAAAACAAATTAACGACTTAGCCGAAGCGATTAAAAAACGCGGTTTTGACCAGCCTATTACCGTTGATAAAAACATGGTGATTATTACAGGTCATGGGCGTACTCAGGCGTCTATTGTGGCGGGTCTTTCGGTTGTGCCGGTTATTATTCGTGACGATCTTGGTGAAAAAGAAGTTGCGGCTAAACGTCTTGAAGACAACCGTCTCTCTAGTACAGATTACGATGCACTGCGATTACAAGCTGAATTGAAAGACTTAATTGATGGTGACATTGCAGTTTACGGTTTTGATGAACGTGAGCTAAATGTGTTGGTTGGTGATATGACTGGTGACATGGCGACGGCTGATTTAGTCAGTGATTTAAGTCTTGAAACCGAACGTCAAAAAGATGAACACGACACAATCACAAAAGAAGTAGCAAAAGAAGATGTTCGCCTTGTTGATGTAATGGGCTTTAAATCCATCCCTGCGAGAGCAGCAATTCAAGTGGGTGATTTGCTTGCTCACATGGAAGAAATCACGGGTAAAGAGGGTTTAGATGCGTTTTTGGCATACGCGGATAAAGTTTCAAAAGAAATGTACGGAGAGCAGGAATGAGCCAATACCTAATCAATGTATCTTTTGATACTCGTGTAACAAAAACCACTCGAACATTGGAAGTTGCTGAATCTTTCGGCTTAGGTATGGACGATAAGCAATTCACGTTATACGACAACTTAGCTGTAGAGATTGAGCAAAACGATATTGTGTATATCAAAGGTCAATCAGGCTCAGGTAAATCAGTGATCTTGCGTGAACTACAACGTTTGATGTCTGAAAACGGACTTAGTGTTGCCTCTATTGACAACATTGAGTTTGATAATGATAAAAACGTTATCGACCAAGTAGGTAAAACAACCGCAGAGGCATTGTCGTTACTCTCTATGGCAGGGTTAAACGATGCTTATCTCTTTATCCGAAAACCGTCGGAAATGTCAGACGGACAACGTTATCGCCTGAAAATTGCCAAGTTGATTGAATCAGGGGCGCAAGTGTGGGTTGCTGATGAATTTGGAGCCGTGTTAGATCGCGTCACTGCTCAGGCTGTTGCCTCAAACTTCCAACGAGCCGCTAGACAAGTAGGCGCGACGGTCATGGTTGCTACTACCCATGAAGACTTAATCAATGCACTGCGCCCTAGCGTCATTATCACGAAACACTACAAAGAACGAGTGAGGGTTGATTATGACAAAGCGTAGAAACGAATTTGACGTTTACCCTATCTTCACTGGCGAAAACTGGAAACGTCAATGTGTGTCTTATGAAAAGTGGTTGGAGTGGTGTGGTGAGTTTGACGCTTACGGCTTTCGTGTTGCGCCTTATCCAGTCAACGCTGTCGTAGTTGTGGGTGACGAACGATATCTTGAAACCATCAAAGCCATGTATGGCATTAACTATATTAACTCAGGCGCGGAAAATAGCGGTGGATTTGTAACATATTTCGGGCTAGTTGAGTCTCACTCGTCTTTGCTAACCGTGATGCTTCAAGAAGATACAGACGACGAAATTATCTGGCATGAATCTTTACATGTTGCCCTTATGACCTGTGAATTTGTCGGCATTTCACCAAGAGAGCAAGAGGCGGTTACATACTTGCAAGGTTATATTGCAGAAAACCTAAAAATGGCTTTTGCAAAGCATCATGCTCGAAGAAAAGCGAAAACATTGAAGCCGATTGCAAACATGTATCAAGGCGATTTAAGAAAACTGAAAGAAGTTAATGCGTTAGGTGGAGCAATTCGGAGGCGTGTAAATGGACGTTAATATTGAACGCCGTGATTTTGCAAGCTACCCAAAGCACCTTGATTTTCTTAAAGATATGGTTGTTTCAAAAGGGTCAATTGATGATTGGCACGAACTAAAATCGTTGCATTACAAGACAGATGGGAAGCCGTTTGCGCCTTGTTATTACAAATGCACGATTGACGATCGTCTTGTCGGCGTTGTCGTTATGGCATACCCGAAATTATTACTTGCGCCGCGACATAGAATGTTTCCTAAGTTAAAGCCGACAACGAATACAACGGTAGCAAACCAGTATTGGGGTAAATACGTTAATGCAAATTTTGCGGTTGTCAGTCGTTGCGTTGTCGATACCTTGTATCGCGGCTTAGGCGTAAGTTACCGTCTTATTAATATTGCATCGAGAATGCACGATAAGCCGATCATCGAAATACAATCCTCAATGAGTAAATACAATCCGTTTGCAATGAAAGCGGGGTTTGAATTTATTCGACCAGAAAGACCTAAAACTTACGAAAGTGCCTTGCGGGTTTATCAACGACATTTTCGTTCTGATGCGGGTGATACCGAAGCTATCGTCAAAGAATTGTTCGGTATGACTGAAACACGAAGACGACGCGCTTTGTCTGATTTGGTGGCTAACTACCACAAAAATTCTTCATTGGCGAAAGCGGGTCGTAATCGAGGCACTACCATTCAAGACATTTTAGATACGCTAACGACCGAAGGAGCGATTGTGAAATTACTAAAAGAAATTCACAACCTCAGCTTTACCACTCCGTTATATGGGGCATATCGCAATCCTGATTACGGGGGAGAGCTTTTGTCGGAAATACCACTGTTAGCGTTTGATAACCAAGATGTACGCTCAAAAATGGATTTAGAGCGTTTAGAATTGATTAACTAAAAGGATTTAAAAATGACTTTTACAGAAAAGCAAAAAATGATTATCCGTGTTATTTGGATCGGACATGAAAGAGGTAATCCCGTGGATATGGACGAACTCTTAGAATTGCTGCCTTACAAAACGACTAAGCAATCAATGCAATTTTCTATCCGCGCTTTGATTAAAAAAGGAATAGTGGTTAAAAGCGGTTTAAGAACACGGAAAGAAGATTTTTATCACCGCATATCTTATGAATTAACGGATTTTGGAACTGCTGTCGCTAAGATGTACAGATAAAGCCGTGCTCCCAATAATATATATTAGTAATTTTTAAAGATTAGATATTTAAATTGTTTAGTTATTAAGAGAAATTAGTTATTTTTAACAATTAGGTGATCTTATTGTTTTTATGGTTTTCTTGGTAAGAATATCTATAAATATTATGGGAGCACGGCATTCTATAAACACTGCGGAAAAAGGAATTTTCGAGTGACAGTCAAAGAAGAAAAAGTGCGGCTTACGTCCGCACAATGGGCTGAGGCGGAGGCTGCTTGGTCGTCAGGTGAGTTTTCGCTATCGCAGCTTGAAGAAAAGTTTGGTGTTCGACGAGAAACCTTATCGAGACACTTTAAAAAACGCAAAATAGAGAAAGGCACGGATTCAGTAGGGAAGCTAGTTCGTGAATCTATCAAATCAGACGCGGAAATTAGAGCCAAAGAACGTGCTTCGCTTATTGAAGAACGACGCGGTAAATACGATCGCTTTGCTTTTAACATTGCCGCTTTATTGATGCGCGAGGTGACAGAGGCATCTAAAGAATCTGCTGGTGGCGGGGGTGCGTCTGAAATCGCTTTTGCAAAACGCGAAGATAACATCAAATCGTTGCAAAGAGCCTCGATAACGTTAAGCAAATGTTTTGAGGTATCAAGTAAAGCTCTCAACATGGATAGAGTTGAAGCGGAAGACGACGATCTACCTTCTCTGATGTTTGGTGAATTGACGCAATCGCAAGTCGCTGAACTAAGAAAGAATGATGAACCTGTGGACTTATCGGAAGAACTCGAATTAGACGACGAGGGCGAAGATGGGTCAGATGAATAAAGGTTTGCAACTCGTACAGTTACATGGCGGTCAAATGGAGGTGTTTAAATCACCTCACCGATTCAAAGTCGTCTGTGCGGGTCGTCGTTGGGGTAAATCGCGTTTATCAATCTCAAAATTGATGAAAGCGGCTATTAAAGCTCCAAAACAACGTGTTTGGTACATTGCGCCAACTTATCAAATGGCTCGGCAAATTCTTTGGGATGATTTGCAAGAGCTAGTGCCGCGAAAGTGGATCAGAAAGAAAAATGACACCACCATGACCATTGTTTTAAAAAATGGGAGTGAGTTAGCATTAAAAGGGGCTGATAAGCCTGATACGTTGCGTGGTGTTGCGCTGAATTTTGTCGTTTTAGACGAATTTCAGGATATGAAACCTGATACATGGTACAAGGTTATCCGTCCTACGCTTTCATCAACGAAAGGTGAGGCGTTAATCATTGGAACACCGAAAGGATATTCGGCATTTCATAAACTTTGGACTATCGGACAAAGTAAGGCAATGCAGAAAAAAGGGCATTGGAAAAGTTGGCAGTTTGTTACTGCTGATTCTCCTTTTGTACCTGAATCTGAAATTGAAGCGGCGCGCGAAGATATGGACCCGAAATCTTTCGCACAAGAGTACCTTGCTTCGTTCGAAAATATGTCAGGTCGTGTTTATTATCCATTTGAGCGTAAAACGCATGTTAAAGCCTGTGAGTTCAATCCAAAATTACCGATTTGGATAGGTCAAGACTTCAACATTGATCCTATGTCGTCGGTTATTCTACAACCTCAACCTAATGGAGAGTTGTGGGCGATAGATGAAATAGTGTTGTTTTCATCGAATACCTCAGAGGTTTGTGATGAAATTGAAAGAAGATTTTGGCGTTGGAAAAATCAAGTAGTCATTTTCCCCGATCCTGCTGGTAGTTATCGTCAACACGCTCGCGGTGAATCAGACATTGATATTTTCAAAGAGAAAGGCTTTACTCGTATCGACTTTCCTAAGAAGCATCCGCCGATAGCTGACAGGGTAAACTCAACAAACAGGATGTTAATGAGTGCGGCGGGAACGGTGAGATTATATGTAGATCCAAAATGTAAACATCTTATCGAGTCTTTTGAGAAAGTGATTTATAAACCCGGTTCAAGAGACATTGATAAAGCGGCAAGTGTTGAGCATAGTACCGATGCGATTGGTTATCCAATACATAGACGCTTCCCTGTCAAAGAAAGAAAAATTTTGGGTGGTTCTCGTTAAAATTAGTACGTATTTAGACACCTATTAAAAGGAATTAGTAGAAATGGCAAGTACATTACCAAATGACAAGCAACTCAAGGAGCTGGTCGGTAGACGACACCCTGAGTATGAAAACAAAATCACGCATTGGGATTTTTTAGAAGCGACCTATTCAGGTGGTCGCGATTGGTTTAAAAATAATATCTTTCGTTACTTCAAAGAGGGAGATAAAGAATACAAGGAACGTCTTGAGCGTGCTTATCGCTTTAACCATACTCGTGAAGTTATCAACCTGATCAATAAATATATTTTTAAAGAAAATATACATCGAGAAAAGGAAGATGCCCCCGATGTTGTTAAACGCTTTTGGGAGCACGCTACACGCGACAAACACAGTATTGATGAACTCATGTCGTCAATTGATATTCAAACCTCTGTATTTGGGCGAGTGTGGATTGTTGTCGATTCAACAATGAAAAATACTGATATTACCTCTGTTGCCGAAGCTAAACGCATTGATGCTAGAGCTTACGCATACTGGCTACCACCTCAACAAGTGCTCGATTTCGCTTACGATGAAGACGGCAACTTAATCTGGCTTTTAACGCATGAAATTGGTCGTGACGACCTTGATCCGTTTTCATCTTCTGGAGCACTGATTAACCGTTACCGTTTGTGGACTCAAAATGAATGGTACTTGTTTAAAGAAGTGAAGAAAAAAGGTAAAGGCAAAGAGAGCGAAATTAAAATTGAAGATTCTGGCGAGCACGGGTTAGGTGTTGTACCTGCTTTTCCAGTTGATTGTATGGGTAATGCAGAATCCCGATATTTCAGCCCGTCTCTGATTGATGATATAGCTTATCTCGACAGAGCAGTAGCCAACTATTTATCAAACCTCGATGCGATTATTCAAGATCAAACTTTTAGCCAGTTAGCTATCCCCGTTCAGTCAATGATGCCTGGTGATGATGATCATAAAAAAGTGTTGGAATTTGGTACAAAACGTGTGTTTACCTACGATGCAGAAGGCGGTTCACAACCTTTTTACATGTCGCCTGATCCGAAACAAGCCTCAATGATTATTCAAACGATTCAAACCGTTATAAACGAAATTTATCATTCAGTGGGCGTTGCGGGAGAAAGAACAAAACAAGATAACGCTAAAGGTATTGATAATAGTTCAGGCGCAGCAAAAGCGTATGACTTCCAGCGAGTAAACAGTTTATTGATTACAAAAGCAGAACGATTACAACGTGCCGAGCGTCAAATGCTCTCACTGGCGGCTAAATGGATGGGTGATACAACTAGCCAAGAAGAAATAGGTAAATTAGTTGCATATCCTGAAAGTTTTGATATCCGAGGTTTGATGGATGAATTTAGCGTTGCTAAAGAATTAAAAGACATTGAAGCCCCTGAATCTGTTCGTCGTCACCAGATGGAAATTTTGATTGAAAAAATCTTCCCAAACGTTTCTAAAACGATGAAAGAGGAATTTGAAAAGGATTTAAAAGCATTTCCACCTAAAAAACCTGAATTAGATCTTGAAAGTAGGTATTCAAATACCTATGATAAGGTTAATAAGGGGCGAGAGAATGACCCGAAATCAACTCAAGAGACAGAGTGATTAAAATACAAGGAAAGTATCAATGAATTTATGGTTTAAACTGATGGCTCGTCGCGGCGTACTAATGGAAGTTGCGGACGATGGTACTCAAGGTGGTTCTGGCGGTGCTCCAGCACCAGAAAAAGATCCTGATGCTGATAAAGACGGCTACGCAAGTCTTTCACAAGAAGAATTGATTGCTCGTTTAAAAGCTCAGGACGAAGAAAAAGCCAACCTCATTAAAGAAACGATGAAGCGTAAAGGTGACAATAAAACGTTATCAGAAAAGCTAGCCGCCTTTGGTGATGCAACACCTGAGCAAATAAAAGAGCTTTTGAATGCTAAGAAAACTGCGGAAGAAGCTGAACAACGCCGTCAACAAGAAGAACAAGAGAAACGTGGTGAGTTTGATGCCGTCAAAAAACAGATGGTTGATGCACACAAAGCTGAACTTCAAGAGCGTGATAATCTGATCGCAACCTTGCAAAGTGAAAAGCAAACATTAGGTTCTCAAATTCTTGAATTAACCGTGGGTTCTGCGTTTAGCGGTTCTAACTTCTTACGTGAAGAAACCTTAATTACTCCATCCAAAGCTCGCGTAATTTTCGGCTCTCATTTTGAAGTAAATGAAGACGGTCAAATCGTGGGTTATGACAAACCGACTGGAGCAAAAGAGCGTTCAGTATTGGTTGGCGGCGATGGTTCGCCTCTTGGTTTTGAACAAGCGATTGAACGCATTTTAAAAGCCGATCCAGAAGCAGATGCCTTGCTGCGTAGCAAAGCAAAACCTGGTACGGGTTCTGGTACGGACAAAGGCACAGGTGGTACACCGCAATCAAAAGAATTGAGTGCAGGTGATAAAATTGCCGTTGGTTTAGCCAAGTTACGTGAAAAAAAATAGGTATTTAAATACCTGACAAAAGGGAGGCAGGAAGCCTCCCATTAATTCTATGTGCATATAAAGGGAATTTAACATGCCATTACTGCGTGAAGAAGCTGAAAAGCTATCGAACAACACTTTAGAACAAGGTGTTATCGAAACCATCATTGACCGTGAAGATTTATTTGCGGTACTCCCGTTCATGAAAGTGGACTCAAAAGCCTACCTGTATAACCGTGAATCTGAACTTAGCGAAGCGGCATTCATTGATGTGAATGATATCGTTCCAGAAGGTGCAGCAAAATTCACCGAACACGTTGCCAAACTGCGTATTTTAGCAGGTGACGTAGATGTTGATAAATTCCTTGCGACCACTATGGCAGATACAAATAGCCAATTAGCTATTCAAATCCGAGCTAAAGTCAAAGGTTTGGCGCGCGCTTTCCGTCGCAGCTTAATTTTAGGTAATGCTGATGAAAATGCTAAGTCATTTGACGGTATTCCTCGTCTGATCCACAAAGACCAAAAAATCGTAGCGGATTCAGCTATGACGTTCTCTATGTTGGATGAATTAGTCGATGCGGTTAAAGATTTAGGTGCAGATGCAATCATGATGCGATCTGAACATATTCGTGCGTATCGTGCATTGCTGCGTACCGTTAATGTCGGTCCACAAGAAATCATGATCGAAAACTTTGGTCGTCCGATGCTAACGCATAACGGCGTACCGTTTATCGTAAATGACTTCATTCCAGTGGTCGGTGACGCTAAGGCGAAAAAATCCGATATCTACTGCTTACACATGAGCGAAGAAAACGGATTAACGGGTCTATATGGCGGTGATACAGCAGGTATTGTTGTTGAAGATATCGGTACAGTTCAAAACAAAGACTCAACACGTACTCGTGTTAAATGGTATTGCTCACTCGCAAACAAACACGACAAAGCGATCTCCGCATTAACTGGCGTTGCACTGTAATTTCAGTGCAAATTCGATAAGGGGTGAGGCGTAAGCCCACCCTTTTTTTATATAGAGGTACATGTATGAGTCAGAAAAAAGTCAGTATTACTGAAAGCTCAATGCGTGGATATAACGGTCATTTGTTTATGACTGAATTTAAAAACGGAACAACCGTCGCGCCAGTCAGTGAACGAACACAATCCAAAATACTAGCCTGTGTACGTTCTAATGTTGTTGAAGACAAACCACCAGCAAAAAAGCCTGAGCCACCAGCAAAAGAGCCTGATGCGCCAAATGAACCTATTTAATTAAAAACAAGTAGTGTGATCGAGAGATCACACTCATCTTTAGGGAACGAAGATGAAACCAGCAAGAATTAGAATTTTAGAATCCGCATTTGCAAAATACATTGGTGTGATGTTCGGCGTTGAGTTCAAAGATGGTGTCAGTGTTAATGAAATCCCTTACATAGACCAACAAAGAATCTGCTCAATAATGAAAGCGGAAACACTGGATGGTGAAAACGTTAGCGGCTCTGCGGCATTGGCAAATGGCAGAAACATTACCGCCAAAGACGCGATGAAAAACGAAGCTAAAGCCGAACCTGTTATCGAGTCTAAGCGAGAATCGGTAGAAATAACGATCCGATATTCACGAGCTGAATTAGAAGCGATTGCGGATAAAGGGGGTATTGCTGCGTTACGCCAGATTGGTAATGACTTAGGTGTTCGTGAGAAATCAATTGAAGTCATGATTGAAAAAATCTTAGTCGCAGTAGGCGGTGAATAATGACTGATTTTGATGTAATTAAATCGGGAAGTGATAAAGACATTACCGTTTTGTTCGATGCGTTAGATGTATCTAGCGCGTCGTACTCGCTGTTTGATATTTCGGGCAACCCTGTTTTGGTCGATCAGCCATTGTTTATTAGCGAGGGCGATTTAAGTGCATCATTTACGATCTCAGGAGAACACAATTCGCTTGTTGATGAAATTACGAAAGATATGCGGCGAGTGGTTGTGAAATATAAGTCTTCTGATGGTCGTTTTAGTGAAATTGAACAGTTTTATGCTGTTGTTAAGGCAATGGAGCTAACTATTCCCCATGATTCGTTTGTGACATTAATGGAAGCCAAACTTGCGGCATTAGATATCTATGGCGCAGATAGTTTTATGCTGTTAAGCGACCACATTCAACGGCAGGTTTTGATGGAAGCCACAAAACGAATTAAGACGATGCGCTTTAGTTTAAAACGTATTTATAAAATTACAGATGAAGAAGGGTATAGGCCGCAAAATGTGCTGACCGCTAACACATTGCCATTTTATTTAGCAGGTGAGCATTCTAGTGAATATATCGACTTTACCGAATTAACCTCAGAGCAATACAAATCTCTCCCTGCATATTTCATCAAAGATGTTGCTGAATCTTGTATGAACGAGGCTATTTCAATCGTTACAACAAACGGTGCGGCGGACGCAAGAGAAGAAGGGCTTCTTTCTGAGTCTATAGGTGAAACGACAAATATGTATCGTTCTGGTCGTTCAGCGACAAAAACATTGTCACGAAAAACATGGCGTTTACTCAGTCGTTATACCGATAACCAAATCAAGGTTGGCAGAGGTTGATATGAAAATAAGTTGGCAATCAAAAGCAACTATCTACAGAAAATCAGCAGGTGCAAACATCTACGGAGAGCCAACCTTATCTTTCGCAGGAAAATCACCTGTTGGATTTGTTAAATTTATTGAGTCCTACGACAAAAGTTCGGTTCGAGCAGACAGCTCGGCATCAGGTGGAAAGGCTGATATTGATCTCTTTGATGCCGTACTTATATTCCCAAAAACTGCCAATCTGAAAATTGACGATGTTTTGTTAATTGAGGGGGTAAAGTTGGAAGTGAAACGAGTTCACAATCGCTTTGGTCTTAGAGGGAAAGCAGGGCATTTTGAAGTGGGGGCGAATTTATGGGTCTCTCAGTAAATATCGGTTCATTCAAACGCGCTCAGGAACGCTTAACGCACAGCCAAAATGCACTAAAACGCAATCTCTTAAATGAGATGCGTAAAATGGCTAATGAAATGCAGAAATACGCAAGAGCTATGTCACCTCGTGAGACGGGAAGTTTAGAAAAAGCGATTTATGCGAAAGTCGAGAATAGTAAAAACGAAGTCCATGTAAATCTATTTGTTTCAGAATACACGCCACGCAGAGGTTTTAACCATCGAGGTCGAACAGTTAGAGGGGTAATTGTTGGTCGCTATGCGGGTTATATGCACGATTCACAATATAGACTAGGCGTTAGATCACGCGAAAAACAACGTCAGAATTACGGCATGGGGATGAAAGTTAAAGTAGGTAGAGGTTTTATCGAAAGGGCAGGTAATACAGTGTGGAAACGCCGCCGTGAAGATTTGAAGGAGGTTGGTGTAAAAGCTGGTTTTGGCAAAGGAAAGTGGAAATGATTTTAGAAGCGATAGCGTCTTATCTACAAAGCAAAAATGTAGGTAAAATCGGAAATGACCTCTTTTGTTATTACATGCCGCCTAAAATACCTCGTGGGTATTTGATTATGACTCCGAATGACGGAATACATATAGATCCTGAACTAAAAGGCTATTATCAAGACATGTTTCCGTTTATGATAAGAGCTGAAAACGTGACAAAGGTTAATCAATTAAGTACATCGGTAATGGCGGTTTTAGATGTAACAGATATTGATACAAAAGATGTTTTCTTTCATTATATTAGACCTATTTCACTCCCAACGATTTATCCTCAAAATGACGGAGGTTCTTTTGAGGCAGGTGTTGTGATAGAGTTTAGTTGTTATATTAAATAATAAGTAAAGGAATACTTATGGCTGGAAATAAAGTAGAAAACATCAAGCTAGGTGCTTGTAATGTCACTTTTAAAAGTGAAGATTTGGGTTTTACCAAAGGTGGGGTAGAAGTCGAAGTCTCAACTGACACGATGAAAGTCACCGTTGACCAACAGGGTGAAACTGTCATTTCTGAGTTTATTCAAGGTCGAAATATTAAGATCACCGTTCCTCTCGCTGAAACCGTTTTAGAACGTTTAGCAAGTGTCATGCCAGGTAGCCAATTATCGGCTGAAAAAGACGCGGTAACTATCACTACAGGTATCGGCTTGAACCTTGTTGAAGTTGCTCAGGAGCTTGTATTAACACCGCTAAATAGCGACGACTATATCTTATCAGTCGCTAAAGCAGCAACGGCGGGTAGTTTCTCATTTGCATACAAGCACGATGATGTACGTGTTTACTCAATTGAGTTTACTGTTTACCCTGATGAAAAAGGTGTATTAGGAAAACTGTCAAAAAAAAAGTAACACCGCCAGTGACTAAACCTGTAGGAAAAAGCACAGGATCTACTAATTCTAAAAGTGGTGAAAGCGGTGAAACTAAAGAAAATATGAAAGATAAAACAATTAATGTTTAATCTTGTATGTATGTAAATACATAATGTATTATAAGGCTTCTTAAACAGAAGCCTTTTTTATGAAACATGGAATAGTGATATGGCTAAATTATTGGATTTAAACTCTCTTGCGCCTGAAAAAAAAGAAGTTATGTTGTATGACAAAAAGTACATCATTAAACCGCTAACAGTTGGCTTGTTTGCGCTTGCTCAAAAGTATCAATCTGTTGATATTGAAAATCAATCACCAGTAGAGCAATTAGAGGCTGGTATCGAAATTGTTCAAAAACTAATTCCCGACATGTCAGAAGAAGATATTCAACAACTTCCATTGGAGGCTGTACAGGCTATTATTGTCTTTGCATTCCAAAGCGGCGAAGCTGTCAATAATGAACATGTTGATGAAGAAGCAAAGTAATATCCCGTACAGAGAATGGCGTTGAAATTGTCTCAATAGATTTTGGGTTTTATTTTTGCCGTGTATTAGCTTTTTATGGCGAAACCATGGAATCGGTGCTCGCCATGCCTCTCGAAAGATTTTGGCTGTTGAGTAGAAACATAGACAGAATCAAAACAGAGGATGATATAAGGCGGTTGCAGGTCGCTAGAGTAGCCGGCTCAACCGCCGAAAGTTACGAGGCATTTGAGAAAAGCCTGCAACAAAGATTGGGAGAGCCAGTCGTCACAAAACAGTCGGCGTTACCTTTCAATGTCGAAGCCGATCCAGATGCCGAATCAAAATTAATGAGAATTTTTGGAAGAGGCTAAGGAATGGCTGACTCATTAGGGTTTAAACTAACGTTAGACGATCGACTTTTTGAGATAAAACTAGAAAATGCTGAAAGGCTTTTAAATCGTTTTTCTCAGCAAAGTTCTCGATCTGGTACGGGTGTAAAACGTTTAGAAAGTAGTTTTAAAGGTTTTGGGCGAACATTGTCAGATACGATAACGACTATCGGTATGGCAACGTTCGCTATTTCAGGATTAAAAACCGTCCTTTTTGATACACAAAAAGCAATTCTCGATAGTGCAGGTAAATTAGAGCGATTGCAGGTCATGTTGTCTGGTTTGGCTGAATCTTCGGATAAAGCAAAAGAGGCAATGCGTGATTTCAATTTTATCGTCGATAGAGCAAAAACAGCCCCGTTCTCTATTGATGCCATATCAGATAGTTTCGTCAAACTTAAATCAGCAGGAATAGATCCAACGCAAGGATCGTTGAATGGTCTTATCGACTCCGTAGCTCGTTTTGGTGGTGATAGTGAATTATTGAAACGTGCCACTGTAGCTATTCAACAAATGGCTGGTAAAGGCGTGATTTCTATGGAGGAATTACGCCAGCAATTAGGTGAAGCAGTACCTACAGCTATGAAAGCAATGGCAACAAGTATGAATATCTCGATGGGTGATTTGGTTAAACAAATTTCATCGGGGCAGGTTCGTGCTAAAGATGCGATTGATAGCATGTTGGCAATTATGGAGGTTCAATATTCTGGCTCTGCTGAAAGAATGATGAATACTTATTCTGGCTTAATTTCTCAAATGCAAACTAACGCCGCATTACTTGCTAAAACCATTGGTGATTCAGGCTATATGGATGCGGTAAAGGATGCCTTGAGAGATATAAATAGTCTCCTTGCCAGTGATGCGGCTGTTTACTATGGCAAAGTTTTTGGTGAAGCAATTAAAAACATAATAGATGCAATTAAGGAAATGGCGGTATGGGTTGTTAATAACCAATCTATGCTTACATCTCTATTTAAAATCATCTTGCAGATAGCTGGTGCAGTAATATTTATTTCCTTTGTTAAAACGGTTATTGGCGGGCTTGTTTCGTTGAACAAGGCGATAGGAGCTGCGATAGGCGGTGGTGGAGTCGGACTGGTTGGTCTTGGCAGAAATATGATCGAAGTATCTCGACGTTCAAGAGCTATGGGGGGTGACTTAAACGTAGGCTCTATTGCTATAGGGCGAATGTCTCATGCGTGGCGTGGTTTAAGCACCGCAATGAAAGCGAATATCATTGTCGCAGCTATTATGACCGTTATCGAAGTTCTTTCATTGTTGGCTTGGTGGTTCGATAAAAACAAAGAAAAAGCGGAGGCGGCGGCTGAGGCAGCAAGAAATATGCCTAGCATGGTAACAGACGAACAGTTAAATGAACTTAAAAAGAAACAATCAGAGCAAGAAGCCCTCATTAAAAAATACAAGGGGTATGAACAAGATTGGCTAACTAGAATTGATGAAAAAAAAGGGAAAAGTGGTATTCAAAATCGTATTGATAAAGATTTGAGGTCGTTGGAAAAACTTAGAGAAACACTAGCGTCAGTTCAGTCGGAATATGACAACAATTCTAATCTCATTAATTCGGTTTTAGTATCAAGAGAAGAAGAAGCTGCGCGTAAAAAAGTCGAGGCTTTGGAAGCTGGTTTACAAAAAGAGAGAGAACTCAGACAAGCGGATTTTAATACAAAGATAAATGAATTAGATAAACAACAACAGGTCGAGTTGGCTAACTATGCTAATAATGCTGAAAAGCAAAAAGAGATAAGAGAGCATTTTGGTAATTTGATGCGAGAGGTTTATACAACGACCCTTAATGGTGACAAAGACGCTATAGAGCAAAAACGAGCCATTTTGTTAGACCAGCTAAAAAAACTACAGGATGATCTAAAAAAAGCGAACGCCAGTGTTACAGGTCAAATGACAAACGACCAAAAGGTGTTGATTGCAAATCTTGAGTCTCAAATCGTTTATGTAAATAGAGGCTTAAACAATCTAGCGAATGAATATGACAACGTTTTAACAAGATTGAAAGATGCGGTTAATCTGTTCCGTGGTGGCATCATGAATCTAAACGGGATTTTTACCCAATCCATAACCGATGAATTAGCGAGCCAATTGGAAACGTTAGCTAAAAATGAAGACCGACTTTCGGTAGGAGTTAGAGTCAAAAACGGCGAGCAAATAAAGCTAATCAACGGTCGTATCGCCAAAACCAAGGAAGAAGCAGAAGCCAATTTTCAAATACTTGAAATTCTGAAAAAAAGAGGAATTGAGGGAAAAAAATTAGAAAAATACTACGAAACAGCAAGTGATGCTCAAAAGCAGCAAATTGACCGTGCATTAGCTAGCGCGAAATTACGAGGGGAGGATAGTTTAGCTAAACAAAACACTTCATCGGCTAGGTCAATTGAGTCAAAAGCCGAAAAAGCAAAAAGACAGGCTGAGAAAATGGCGGAGGCTCATAGTAAGTTACTTGACGATGCTGAAGCTATGTCAGCGAAAATCAGTTTCGGCAGTCAGGAGGTGGTGAAATATAGTCAATCTCTAGAAAAATTAAGAGATAACTTAGAGAAGTTAGCCACAGCAGTTCCAAAAGAGGGGATTTTAAGCCAAGCGCAAATTGACGAATCTAAAAAGCACTTATCAGAAATTAAAGCAGAAATTGAGGGCGGTGATTATCTTAATTCTTTAGCAAAAGACTCAGCAGATCAGCTAATTTCAAAATGGTCAGGTTTTGCGAATACAGTAAAAGGTAATTTGAGCAAATCGGTATCAGAAATGCGGTCTGAGTTTGAGCAAAATTACAATGAAGCAGATAAATATTTTCAGAAAATAATTGCCGCGTCAGCAGGTAATATAGCTGTTCAAAAACATTTAGAAGAAGAATACGAAAAATTCAAAGCCGGTAAGTTAGAAGCCATGACAAACATGACCGAAACCGCTACCGCAAAAATGGCTTATGAATACAAAAACCTTGCTAATTTGATAGATGAAAATATCAAAAGTGTATTTGATAGTTTGGAAGATCGTTTATTAGATTTTATTAAGACAGGTGAGTTTTCGATAAAAGATTTTGGCGATTTTATTTTTTCAGAATTGCAGCGTACTTTTGTTAGAAGTATGGTCATTTCTCCGATGATAAATGGCTTAGGTTTAGGTTCAGGCGGCGATACTGGTCAAAGTTTGATTCAAAAAGTCGGTGCGGGTATTGGAAGTTTATTCCCAAGTCAGCAACCTAATAACTCCGACCCTAACGCGAAAGCGACAAATCAGTTAGGCAAAGCAGCCACAGAAACGACAGGTGCGTTGCAAACTATGCAGTCTCAAGGCATTTTTGCAACGATAGCAGGTTATGGAAAGCAGTTATGGGCGATTATTACCGGAACGACCGCAACCGAAGTCAAAGCCAACGCTGACATTACAGCCACTACAGCGACAGGTACGTTTGCTGGTGCTTTAGAGCTTGCAACAGGTGCGGTTGGGGCGTTTATTAGCTCGCTAACAGCCCAAAGTGCGGGATCATCAATTGGAAGCATCATAGGGATGGTTGGTTCAGTCGGCAGTGCCGTCGCGGGTGCTGGTGCTAGTGGAGCAGCGGCAACGGGCGCGGGTTCTACTGGATTTGAAACAGGCAGTTTTGCTGCGAATATGCCAGCATTTAAAAACGGTGGAATAATGAGTGCGCTTGGTGAAGTGCCTTTAAAAGCGTACTCCAAAGGTGGGATAGCTACTTCACCTCAATTGGCATTATTTGGAGAGGGGAGTCATAACGAAGCGTATGTACCTCTACCTGACGGTCGTAGTATTCCCGTTAATATGAATATCAGCGGGGAAAGTGGTCGTCAAGGTGGTGTGTATATCTCGATCAATGTTGAAAACAACGGCTCTGAAAGCAACGAAAGTGTGTCGCAAAGTTCAAACTTAGGTTGGAACAACGCAGCTAACAAAATCAAGGCGATTGTTGTGGAAACAATGAATGAGGAAAAAAGACCAGGCGGCATGTTAAGGGAATAACATCAATGGAAAAACAACAATTTATATGGCATCCTAAATTCGAGTCAAAAAAGAATTTTAAGTCAACGGTAAGCAAACAAGCGTTTGATGATGGGTACGAATTGCGTCTTTCTTCGGGCTTTAATTGGCGTAAATACGAATGGAATTTAGTATTTGAAAATACGCGAAATGAGATCAAGAAAATAGAAGATTTTCTATTTAAACACGGCGGCAAAGATTCATTTAAATGGCTTTCGCCGGATGGAGACGAAGTTATCGTTGTGTGTGAGGATTACAACACGACACGCAGAGAGGGAATGTCGTCGCTATCAGCAACGTTCAGACAGGTTTTTGAGTAAATGGATATGCTACCTTCATTGATGAAGGTAGCAAACTTAAAGGATTAAGTGATTATGTCTAATCAAACAATTCAGCAGCAAATTCAGCTCCTTGCGCCTGATGCTATCTTTGAATTTTTTATTATTGATTTGCCACAACGTACAGGCGGTGGACGTTTCTATTTTCATGCAGGAACTAACGAATTAAACCAACCTGTGATATGGCAAGGTAAAACCTATCAGCCAATGCCTATTCAAGCGACAGGCTTTGATATAAGCGGAGAGGGGAAATTACCCCGACCTAAACTCAAAGTCGCTAACTTTGGTGGTGTTATTTCCGCAGAGTTGCAAGCAAAAGATGATCTGCTCGGTTGCCAAGTTACAAGAAAACGCACAATGCTGTGTTTTTTAGATGCCGACAATTTTGAAAGTAAAATCAATGAAGATGCCGACCCTAATCAGCACTTTCCTGATGATGTTTGGTTTATAGACCAAAAATCACTAGAAACACCGGAGGTCGTCGAATTTGAGCTTGCGTCTGTTTACGATTTAATGGGCGTTCAGCTACCTAACCGACAAGTTATGCGTAATTACTGCCAATGGAAATATCGTTCAGCAGAGTGCGGTTATACAGGTCGTGCATTTGATAAAGATGATAAGCCAACTGACATTGCAGGTGCGGATTTTTGTTCTAAGCGTCTTGAAAGCTGTCGCGCTAGAAGAAATTACTTTGCCGACGGTATTATCGCTTTCGGTGGTTTTCCGGGGGCGACACGATCATGAGTATAAACATGATGAACGCGGATTTGTACTACGCTATGCAATTGGCAGCTATTAAAGCCTATCCCAACGAGGCTTGTGGCTTATTAGTGAATAAACAAGGTTTCAAATATGAGTTGGTGCTTTGTAAAAATGTTGCCACCGATCCTGAAAATTTCTTTGTGATGGACGCTGACGACCAAATAGCAGCAGAGTTACAGGGTAATATTGTCGGAGTGTGGCACAGTCATACAGACGGAACAAACCAAGCCAGTGAAGTCGATATCGCAGGGTGTGAATCTTCTGAATTACCGTGGTATATCATCAACGTGACTAAAAATTATAATCCTGAAATAGATAGTGATTTTATTTTAAGTGACGTTAACGTCATTATCCCTAATGGAGTCGAAACACCGTTAGAGGGAAGAACATATGCTTTTGGTGTATTTGATTGCTGGACGTTATGCCGAGATTATCTAAAAAGAGAGTTTGGTGTTGTCCTTGATACTTGCGCTCATTTGCATATACCTAACTGGTGGGATGGTGAGATAGATATACTTGGTGATAATTTTGAAAGTCAGGGATTGGTAAAACTGCCCCATGGTACAGAGCCTAAAAAGGGAGATCTGTTTTTCATGAAGATTGGTGCGAAGATGCCAGATCACTGCGCGGTTTATATCGGTGATAATTTGATATTGCACCATCTGTCAAATAGGCTAAGTTCTAAAGCAATATACGGCGGAATGTATAGGAAATGCACCGTTCATCATTTAAGACATAGGGATTTGTTATGAATGAAGTAAAGAAACTTGTCACCTTTGAGTTTGGTGGCGTATTAGGTAAGAAATTTGGCAAAGTTCATAACATTGCTTGCGGCACTGTAAGACATGGACTTTCAATTATAAATGCCAATCGTTGCGGATTAATTCATTGGATGAAATCTAACGCGGCGAAGTATCAGAAATACCATATTCGCGTAACACGCTCCAACGGTTCAGTACGTGATATGAGCGAAACTGAATACCAAATGGAAAACAACGGTGATATGACTCATGTTTACATCACACCAATTTATCGCGGTGCGGGTGGTAAGATTATGTCTTCAATCCAAACTGCGGTTGGTGTGGCTCTTATGGTTGCATCTGTTTGGGGAGGATCGATTTCATGGCCGTTGATGATTGCAGGTGCCTCAATGCTTGCTTCGGGCGTGATCGGTTTATTATCAAAACAGCCAAAGCCTATAACGGTTAGTGGTAATGACTCTCGAAAAAACTCAACTTACTTTGACGGTCCACAAAATACTATTGAACAAGGCTCTCCCGTCCCTCTCATTTACGGAGAAGAAATATTGGTTGGGTCACAATTGATTAGTTTGAAACTGTCTGTTGAACAGTTGATCCCTGAACAATAAATCACAGGAGGGGGGTAAAGGTATATAATTGAACATTTACCCCAATATGTTATTTCTGCTGATTTTTTTTGTCTTCTAACATAGCAGTTCTGAGTATCTCGTTCATTTTAGTTTGGTAGCCGCGACCTTTACTTTTTAACCAATCGACAACATCATTATCTATCCGTGCCGTAACAGGTGATTTTGTTGGCTTGTAAAATTTGCCCTTTTCGCTACTGACCCAAGCAATAGATGGAAGCTCAGGTGCGTCGCTTGTATCTATTTCAGAGTCAGGCAAGTCATTTAGTTGTTTTAATCTTAATTTTTGTTCTTCTGTCAGCGGCTTGATTTCAATGCGCTTAATAATTGTTCTGCTCATACATTACCCTCTCTTTCTTAGTAGCTTTTCTAGCACTGATAATGCGAATTATCTCTCCAGAATCGTCAAGTTTGCTGGTGTGAGCGACTAACACAATGAGACAGCATTCTATAAAACCTATTGTTTGCCATCTGTATTCCCCATTTTCAAATCGATCTTGAATAGCGATATGGTTAGGGTCGTTAAATACATGTGACGCCTCGTCAAATGAAATACCATGTTTGGCTAAATTTAGTTTGGCTTTTTCTGAATCCCATTCAAATACAGTATTCATGACATTTTCCAAAATTTATTGTACATACATTATTGTACATACATTTTTTTAAATCAATAAGTCTGATACAAGAATTTAGCTAATTGTTAAGGTTAATACTTTACCTTACAATATGTATTTAAATACATTTAGGTCAACATGGAGGTTGAATTAATGAATAAAGTAATTATTGCGGGCGCTGGCGGTGGTGGTGGTAAAGGCGGAAGTTCAAGAACGCCTGTCGAAGCCGTAGATAATGTGGAATCAAAATCTCTCGCATATATTTTAGATCTATTAGGCGAGGGGGTTATTGGTGGATTAAAGGAAGGTGCAAAATCTGTATTTTTAGATGATGTGCCTTTGCTTAACCCCGATGGTTCGTCTAACTTCAACGGTGTAAAACTTTGGGAGCGAAAAGGTGAGCAGAATCAAGATCCAATTGAGGGTTTTGATGATATTGAAACACCTAAAAACGTTGCAGTAGAAGTTAAAGCAACAACACCTAAAACTATTCAGATTGATAATGATGAATGCGACCAAGTACGCATCATTATAGATTTTCCTCGCCTTAGTTCTACTGATAAAGCCAGTGGGGATATTAACGGAGCAACGGTTGAGTTTCAATTTCAACTGGCGGTTGGTGACGGCTCGTTTAAACCTGTTATTCCTGTAGATCACAAATCCGACGTTATAAAGGTTTCAAAGAAATCCAGCGGCAAGTTTCAAAAAGAATATTTCATTTCTTTGCCTAAACCCGGTAAAAACTATCGCATCAAAGTAGTTCGCTTAACGGCAGACAGTACAAGTGATTATCTAGCCAATAAAACGATATTATCTTCATACGGGGAGATAATTTTCGCTAAATTGTCATATCCTAACAGTGCACTTGTCGGGATCGCCATTGACTCAAAAGAGTTCGGCGGCAATATGCCTCATCGTTCTTACTTGGTATCGGGTATGTATATTCGAGTTCCGTCCAATTACGACCCTATTGATAATGAATACAAAGGGGATTGGGATGGCACTTTTGAATACCGCATTTCTTCTAACCCTGCATGGATTCTTTTCGATATTTTAGTTAGCGATCGCTATGGATTGGGCGAATACGTAAAAGAGCACATGATTGATGCCGGTATGTTGTATCAAATCGGTCGCTATTGTGATGAAGAAGTTTCCGACGGCTTTGGCGGTAAAGAGAAACGATTTGCGATAAACACGGTCATTTCATCACGACAAGAAGCCTTTAAAGTCATTAACGATATAGCATCGGTATTTAGAGGCATGGTATTTTGGGCTGGCGGCATGATTAATATGCGTCAAGATAAGCCTAGCGACCCTGTAATGCTGTTTTCATCAGCTAATATTATGGGGCGCGTTACTCGTAAAGGTTCTGCGCGCAAAGACCGTCCTACCGTTGCTGTTGTTACTTATAATGACAAAGACGACCTCTACAAACAAAATATCGAATATGTTGAAGATCAGAATGCGATTAAAGACCGTGGTGTCGTCAAAACGGAATTGCTGGCTTTCGGATGCACAAGTCGCGGTCAAGCTCATAGAACTGGTTTATGGCTGTTATACACCGCGAAGATGGAAACAGACGTTATTCTGTTTAAGGCGGGGATAGACTGCTCCGCATTAATGCCTGGTGACGTGGTTAAGCTGAATGACAAATATCGTTCAGGAAAACGTAACTCAGGGCGTATTGTTTCATTCACTAACAACAGTATCAAACTAGACCAGAGCGTAAATCTAAGCAACTCAGGGGCGTTTATTTCGTTCATGTCAAAAGAGGGGAAGTTAATTGACAGAGACGTCTTAGAAGCGGCTGGAGAGCGCAGCGTCCTGACATTTAAAGAACCGCTCAAAGCTCACGAAGAACCTGTGAACTTGGCTGTATGGATGGTAACAGAACCCGATTTAGAGCCTGAACTTGTTCGCGTTCTTAGTATCAAAGATGCTGACGAAAAAGGTGTTTTTGAAATTACTGGCGTTTCCCATAACCCAAGTAAGTATCAAGCCATTGATAGCGGGGCGACACTTATTCCAAGTAAAACAACAGTCAAAGATCCGACTTTTGTTACTCCATCTAATATCGAAATTAACGAAACCACCTATCTATCATCACCGGGTAATTTATCTAATAAATTAATCGTAAGTTGGCAGGGGCGTTCTACCCAATACACCATTCGATATCGCCGTAGTGATGTGGTTGATAACTGGACGGTTGTTGAGGTGTTTGATACTCAATACGAAATATTAAATGTGCAGCAAGGCGCTAAGTATGATGTTGAAGTGTTCGCAATTTCTATTACGGGCAGAAAAACAAATGCTATCGTGTCCACTTATGCCGTTTTAGGTAAGTCGAATCCACCTGATGCACCTAAACAATTAGTGGCTGTCGGCGATTATCGTCAAAATGTCTTAACGTGGATCGCTCCAACCGCAATTGACTTGGAAAAAATAAATGTCTATGGCTCGAAAACGAATAAGTTCGAGACGGCGAGTTTACTGGCTTCTGTGCCGTCAACAACGTTCAACCACTCAGGTCTTGAAGATAATGTAACGTGGTTCTATTGGGTCAGAGCCGTTAATAAGAGAGGCATGTTAAGTCCGGTTAATTCAAATATCGGCACATTAGCGACTACAAAAGAGGTAATGTCTTTTCTAAAAGACAAAATCACCTCAACGGAATTATCAAAAGATCTGCTTTCTGAAATTAGCGACACCGCCAGCGATTATGCTGTTGGTAAGGTGATGGATGATGTTAACGAAAGCATTAAAAACGCGACCAATCTTGCTCAAGAAGCTAAAAGTCATATTGAGAAAATATCTAGTGATTTAGATAAAACGGTTAATGAAAAAATTGTGGCTGAGTCTCAAAAACGTTCAGAGGCAATACAAGCGGAATCTAAAAAATTATCAGAGGAAATCGAGGCAGAAACAACGGCTCGCGAATTGGCAATTAATACCGAAGCTGCTAATCGCAATGTGGCCATATTAAATGAAAAGAAAGATCGTGGCATTGCTATATCTGAAAGCGAAAAAAGGCTTCAAGATGCCAATCAATTACTTGCTAATAGAGTCAGCACTTTATCAACCGCAAGTGAAGCAAACACAGCGGCGATAAAGAAAGAAGAACAAGCTAGAACGACGGCGGTATCTACCGAAGCGTCAAAACGTGAATCATTAGCCGCTCAAATGCGAGGTGATTACACGGGTACTGATTTATCCAAAGTAACAACTGGTTTGATCTTTGCTGAACGAGAAGCACGTGTGGGCGGTGATAAGTCGGAAGCGGCTGAACGCAAGTCAATGGAAACTCGATTTAATTCCAATCTATCGACTGTTAACAAATCAATAGAGTCTATAACTACAGCTCAAAAAGCACAAAGCGGTGAAATTACTGCGATCAAAAATACGCTTAACAACAAAGCTGATTCTAGTGCAGTAACATCGTTAAATACCAAGGTAGACCAAAATAAAGCCCAAATTACATCTCTAGGCGAACAAACCACTCAACTCAAAAATAACATTAATTCATTGACGAGTAACGTTAACCAAAAGGCGGATTCTAAAGCCTTAACGGCGTTGCAAAACGAAGTTGTGCAGCATAAAGACTTATTATCTTCTCAGTCTAAATCTTTAACAAACCTTGAAAACTCACTTCAAGATCTAAGAAATGATTCGAGTAACCTACTAAAAAATGGACTTTTCTCTGACAAGTTAAATTACTGGACGTTAACGGGGAGCAATGTAAAACCTGTAGTTGATGATGGTGAAGACGCTATTCGTTTTGATGTAGCTAAAACACCTGAAATAATAAGACAAAGTGTTTATTTAAAAAAAGACAAAATATATCGTATTTCGGTATGGGTTAAGTTATCTAACGATTTTTCTGTACCTAATTGGGGTAATACCAAAATACGACTTGGAAAAATCTCGGGAGATCATTTAGGCGATGCGAACTTTTCATCAGCATTAAACAAAAATGAATGGACTTATATTGTATTAGAAAGAACGGCACAGTTCTCTGGATTGCACGATATCGCTATCGTGACAGGACAAAATAAAGGATTCGCATTAATTAAAAATGCTTCTGTCATTGATGCTGCGAATGATATGGCGATAGAAGCCAATGCGAAAGCGATTGAGTCGGTAAAAAGTGATGTAACGAAACAAGCAGGCTTAATTTCCTCCACCTCTAACAAAGTAACTTCACTAGAAAATAGCTTAAACGCAACTAACGGCAATGTGAATAAGAAAGCTGACGCGACGGTATTGTCAGCCTTAGATAACAAAGTCACCCAACAAGGCAAAGATATTAGTTCTCATGGAAGCAGCATCACTGCTCTAAATAATTCAACTTCAAACATTAAAAATGACCTTAATGATGTAGATCTGTTAGCTCGAATAACTACCAATGGCAAGCAATTAGTACCAAACCCTAATTTTGTAAATGGAAGTAATAATGTAGTTGTTTACAACAATGCAAACAATGGAAATGCCTTAATTGGCGTAATAAAACGAAACTCCGACAATCCGACGTCATCTACCCATGAAATACAAATGACAACAAAAGGTGCTGCGAGTCCAAACTATGGCGGTTTTCTTCAAAATATGGGGTCAAAACCAAATGCTGTATTCGTTACTAAGTACATTATTAAGCTGCCTGTTGGATGGGGGCTTGAGGCACACTCTAATCCGTTAGGTGATGGAAAAGTTGATAGATTTGTAGGTAGTAGTATTGGTACAGGAAGATATGAAACCTATTACCGTATTACAAAATGTGGCGCTACGGGTTCGTTTCAAGGTTGGGGGCATGTAAGCGCTCGTATAGTGGATTCCAGCAAAGCTAAAGCTCCCACAGCAGCAGCTCCTATGGTTTGGTATTTAGCTCAAATAGAAGTTTACGAAACAACTGACTACGCTTCGGCTACGCCAGAAGTAACAAACTTTATGTCTTCTGCTAAATCATCATTAGACAGTTTGACTAATACTACTAAATCGCAATCATCACAGTTAACAGCATTGCAAAACAGTCTCAATTCAACAAACGTGAATGTTGGTAAAAAAGCAGATTCATCTGCGTTATCTGCATTAGATAGCCAAGTGACTCAGCAAGGTAAAGATATTACATCAGCAAGCAGCAGCATTGTCTCGTTAGAATCTTCTATCAATGCGAAAAGCAGTTTTGTGATAACAGCCGCATGTCACGGATCTACATCTAAATTGAGTTCTACAATCACTGATGAAAAAGGCAAAGTGTTGGTAACAGGGGGAAGAAGTTACACTCTGGTGACATTCAAAAAGCAAAACAACGGCTCTACTGTGGTTGATACAACAAAAGTTTATGATGTGTTTTCGCATATCAATAACGGCGCTGCCTTGGTCGCTGATGTGAAAAAATTACCTTACGGTACACACGCTTGTATATTCACTAACGATGAACCTTTTGGAAATAAATCGTCGATAATTGAAGCTGTTGAGTTGCTTGGAGGAACAAAAGAAGCGATTGATGCAATTCCTCATCGCGGTGCTTATATTATCGTAGGCTTCGTCGGTGCTCAAAAAGGTGACGGGATTGAGTTATCAGCAAGAGAAGGTAATACCATCAATGCGTTTGTTAAAACATCCATAGAATTTGTGAACGGGATTTTAGTTGGCACAGGTTCTGCGGGTGGTGTTGTTAAAATGGCAAACGCTAACTCAAGTGCTATTACAAATTTAAATAATGATGTTAAAGCGATTGACGGCAAAATATCTTCTCAATCATCACAAATCACCAAGTTACAAAATGATTTAAATACGACCAACGCTAACGTCGGCAAAAAAGCCGATACGACAGCTATTAACTCTTTGACGTCAAAAGTGAATACAGTCGAAGGGAAAGTTAACGCTGCAACGTCAAGTATTACAACTCTATCAAGCAAAATAGATCAGGTTAAAAACGACTTAACTGATTTAATTGAGGTAGATTTAGATCTCAGTAAGCTTGACCAAAATACCTATTACCCTGTTACGTTACATTTAAATACTTCTACTAGATACTATTTCAAAGTTTTTAGAACATTAGGTCAATTTCCAACAAATAACCCTAGCTATGCAACCCATAGGACAAAAACATTTGCAGCCATACTTGAATGGAATGTAAGTGCCTCGGGATGGGGAACGCAGGCAGTTAATAGAATTATTCAAAACTTTGATTTTGCATGGACTCCACAGACTCCAATATTGAAGCCTGACCAAATGACTAATTCATCAATTGAATATGTTTATTTAAGAGGGGGGTCGTTTTATAAATTAACCAAACCTAAAAACTGCAATCATGTATTAAGAACAGAAACGCTTTCGACCAACAGTCAAGTTGTTGCTCCTATTACTTACAATACATCGTTAGTACCTGTTTCAATAGGAAAAAGTACCTCTGATGCAATATCTAATCTATCCACGAAAGTCACAGCTATAGATGGTAAATTGAATACAACCGCAAGTGATGTGACAAGTTTAAAAACAACAGTTGGGAATAAAGCAGACTCAACAGCTTTAAACTCTCTAACTAGTACTGTTACTCAGCATGGAAAAGACATTAGCGTGCAGAGCGCGTCATTAAGTCAGTTATCAACGAAAGTTAACGGCAATACCACTAAAATAGACCAAGTAAGTAAATCAGTGAGTGATGTAAGCAAAGCGCAAACTGAAACTAAAAACTCGATGGAATCTCAATTTAAGGGGCAGACTGCAAAAATAGAGACACTTGAAAAAACGGTGGCAAGTGGCGCTGGTCTTAGCTCAACATGGATGGTTAAGATGGAAGCCAATGCAAAAGGGCAGAAGTATGCTGCGGGTATTGCATTAGGTATTGAAGGCAAAAGTCTTCAATCTCAGTTCTTAGTTCAAGCTGACCGATTCGCATTGATTAATACAGCAAATGGAACAACTACAACGCCGTTTGTCATTGATGGTGGGGTTACTTACATCAGTGCAGCATCAATCAAGAATGGTTCAATTGATAGTGCTAAATTCGGTGATTTACAGTCAAACAATTACAAAGCCAATTCGACCGGTTGGAAGTTAGGCAAAAACGGCACACTGGAAATGAACGGACAAACATCAGGTCAAGGCAGATTGAGTATCACAAACAATAGGATAGATGTATATGATGAAAAAGGTGTTTTACGAGTTAGATTAGGCTTATTATAATAGGTATGTAAATACCTATTATAATGTGTTATAAAAAGCCCTCACCCATAGCCTAAACACGGAGGTTTTAAATGGCGAACAGGGTGGGGGAATTAACCCCCGAAGTTGTAGATCGAATCGCTAAAGTCGCGGCGAAGCAAATCGCTGCTGAAATGCGTGATGATCTAAAAGATAAAGTAGGCGAGGAAGTAGAACGTCACCTTAAAAATTATTTTGGTGATATGACTGCGACTCAACATAGCGTTCAACACGCCAATATCGACAAACTACTTACACGCCTAGATAGCCTTTCAAGTGGTTTCTATGGTGGGATTATCTCTAAAATTGGCTCAATAATCGTCGTTGCTCTTATCTTTGGGCTAGCGGCATGGGGCTTAAAGAATGGCGTAGGAAACTAAGGACAGTTTTTTATGAAAGAAACAGAAACACCCAAAGGGATTCGTAACAACAATCCCGGTAATTTAGAATTGGGTTCGCCGTGGCAAGGGCTTGCCAAACAACAAAAAGACAAGCGATTTTGTACTTTTGTTGATCCAACATTCGGCATCAGAGCGTTGGCTGTCACGTTAATTACCTATCATGATAAACGTAAAGCCGCTAATGGCACACGTATCGATACGGTAAGAGAGATTATCGAACGATGGGCGCCCTCTGTCGAAAATCACACCGACAATTACATTCGTTTCGTAAGCAAATCTATTGGTGTAACCCCCGATCAAAATATCAATCTGCATGACTACAATATTATGCGACCTTTGGTTGAAGCAATCATTCGTCAAGAAAATGGTGACGGTGGATTGAAGAATCTTAATAGTTGGTACAGCCGTGAAGTTATAGATGAGGGGCTTCGACGCGCTGGTGTTGTGCAAAAAACTAAAACTGTAGCGAAACTTCCTGTCACAAAAGAGACAGCAAGTGCCACCGTAGCGGCATCTTTAGGTGTAGGTCAAATTGTCGAAGTTATGCCTCAAATTTCCGATGCTCTGACGAAATCAGAAAGTCATTTAACTAGCGGATCTGTTGTGCGTGTTGTTTTCGGTGCCGCAACCATCATCGTTGCTTGCGTGATTGCATACGCACAGGTTAAGCGTTACCAAAAAGGAATTTAACTAATTATGGAGAGGGTTTGTAAAAACAAGCCCTTTTATTATGAAATCAGGTCTTGAAGTATATGACGCAGGCGGAAAGAGTATTTTATCTATTACAGATAAAATAGGACGCTTTTGTGGACAAAAAATAATTAACAATTTACCTGCTGGCACTAAAGCAACCTACACCTATTCATTTCCTGAGCTTGCAGGGCAAGGAACGTTATTTTATTGGGTAGGAGGTGGGTATGGAAACTCTTATACAGACTATAGGGTAACGATTTCAGGCACAACCCTCACTTTGGTAATTAAAGCGGGGGTATATCCATTCACGGCCGCAAAGCCGTTCATTCTGTATTATGGGGTTATGTAATGGCTTCAGAAAATGGATTTGTGGTCAGAGGGCAAAACGGAGCTGTTCAAATAGATGGTGAAAACTTTTGCATGTGTTTGCAAAAAGTTAACAATCTCTCTTTAAAAGCTGGAACAAAGGCTGTAACAGGGGATGTTTATACTTCTGCAACTACTTCTTTTGTTAAATCAGCTAATTCATCATTAGTTGCCCTAAGATGTTCGTCGTGGTGTAGAGCATACGTTGGTGATCAGACAAAAAATCTAAATGAAGTCACTATCGCTAGAAATTACGATAATTCGGGAACGCCAAGTTGTATTGCTTACGAATATGGAAATGCTGCATATAATTGGTCTTCTTCAAAAAGTGGAATAGAAGTTTTTAATTCGTCGAAAACTAAAGTGTTTAGTTCAAACTGGTCTGTAATGCGTGTATTCGGTGTGTATTATCTTGACCATATTAAGTCTTGGTCATTGCAGCTTCCAGTAGGTAGAACATTCGCAATGGTTTTGGATGGTGGTCAAATGGATTCAAACATTGTTGGTTACAACAGTTATACGGCGGTTTATATGGGTAGGATCGTTAACAACAAAGCTGAGGTTGCATTTATACAAGATTCTATATTCCACTCCCCCGTTAATATAGGTACGTATAATTACCCTTGTCAGCTAATGGTTATGATTTTGGAAATTGTAGGAGTGTGATAATGATAAATAAAATTAAAATCATATTATTCAATGTATTGGCGGTTATTTTTGCTTTGTTTTCATTGTACAAACTAGGTGGTAGAGCCGCTAGGAAAACCTTTGAACTAAAGCAAAACAAATACACGATTGCCCGTTTAAATAAAACAACGTCCGTCAATAACGAGGTTGAAAATGAAATACGTTCTAAAACTGACGATGCTGTTGTTAATGAGCTTCGTAATGATTGGATGCGTAAGTAAGTCAGAGCAGAAAATTGAGCCGATATTTTGTGACATCGCTTCACCGATTTATATCAGTGACAAGGATGTATTCACACCAGAAACCTCTAGGGAAATTCTCACACACAATATAACGGGTCATAAATTATGTAATTGGAAGAAAGGAGTGTAACGCCTCCTTTTGTTTGGAGATTTATATGCTTGATGAATTTGACGGATTTTAACCCACCTAAATTCGATGATGTTACCTTCACGGATTTAATTTCAAGAGATCGCCTAGTGCGGTCTTTTTATTTATCTAAACAATATAATTAAGGAAACAATGTATTTTTTACATTGTTTTTATTTATAGATATTCTTCACATTTGTAAACATTAAAGGTATCTTATAGGGATAATAACAATTTTGTACAAATCTAAGGCAGATACCATGAGCAAGAATACTAAAATTATATTGGTTGGTGGTAGCAAAGGTGGACCCGGAAAAAGCACGATAGCTCAACAAATCGCTGGTTATTTACTGATTAAGGCAAAAAAGAAAGTCCACCTGCTCGATATAGATGCACAAAAAACTACCTATCAATGGTGCGAAGATAGAACAGCTTTTGCAGGTGACGATAAATTAACTAATTTGCCTTTTAGTTCTCGCGCCGAAGGTGTTATTGATTATCTAAGAGATATCCAAGATAAATATGATTATATTGTTATAGACGCTGGTGGTTTCGACTCAGAATCCCAACGTGAGGCTATGTTAGTCTCTACACATCTTTTGTTGCCAATCAGACCTAAAAGGCGAGATATTCGTTCATTAGCAGCTTTAGACCGTGTAGTAGAGAACGCACAAATAATTAATGAAGAATTGAAAGTGCGCGTCGTTATGAACCAATGCCCTTCATTGCCGAACCAATACTCCCGTATTCAGGGTGCTAAAGATGTTTGTGAAACTTTTGGTATGCAAGCTATTAATACCAATATTTATGCTCGTAACGTTTATGACGATGCCGAGGAAGCTGGCAGAACAATATTTGAGTTGTCAGGCTCAGAACGCGATAAAAAAGCAGAGCAAGAAATTGAAATGTTGGTTAAAGAATTTGTATACGAGGAATAAGTAAATGGCTAAAAATGTAATGGCTGGATTAGCCAAAAAAGATCGTGAAGAAGCTATCCAAGAATTTATCGGTAATTCAAAACTAAAGGAAAAAACGGTAAAACAGCGCGGTCGTAGAAAAAACAGTGATGATCCAATTAAGAGCCGTACCGTCTCAATGGAAGATGAATATCACGAATTGGTTGATTTACTAAGAATCGTGCCGCGTAGAGCAAATTTAAGCCGTTCTGATGTGTTTAGAGCTGCATTAGTAACTTTATCCAATCTACCCTTTGAAGATATCAAAGCTGCGTTAGAGTTGAGCTTAGAAACTAAGCCTGAAATGATTAAAGATTTGATTAAAGAATTGGATAAGAAAATACCGTAAAGAAACTACAATGAATTCAATTTCAAAAATTACTATTCTATTAGGGCTATCTTTTTTTGTCTTTTTCAAACTTTGCAAAAACTGCGTTTACTGAATCAGATTTTTATTGGGATGCAAAAACTAAATAACATAAAATGTTTATTAGACTCTAACATGCTAATTGAAGCCGATATTTTTGAAAGAGATTAAAATATAATGCTTGAATCGTTTATTTAAATGGCAAGATAAACGATTCAAGGGATATGACGCTCTAAGTGTTAATACGTATTAATCGCAGAAAAGCCTTTTTCTGTTAGTAGAGTTCTATCATCGGCTGTTTGTTCAAAAAAGCCTTCGCCTATCATGTTCACTAACTCATCGGCAAGAGCATTTTTGACATTAGGATTCAAATTTGCAGTCATTGCAAATTGATAAAAAGCACGATCTGATAAGGCATGTCCCGGTTGAAGCCTTTGTGTTTTAACCAAATTGAAAATTTCTTTTCTAGCTTCAAGTGAATAACTACCACCCGTCGGTGTACCGTAAATTTTTTGGTCACCTAATTCAGTCAAAAAATAATTTCCATTATCTTTTCTAAAAATTCCCTCATCAACAAGAGATTCTAGAGTGCTCCAAACTAGATCTTGGCATTGGAGAGATAGCGATGACGTCTTAACTTTCATAACAAAAGCATTCGGTAAACAATGCGATTGGCGAATAGTGAATTGTCGTACTAGGTCAAATATGTAATGTCTACTGTTGTTTTCGTAATCGTTTTGAATAGAATTCATTCGCGAGCCTTTAAAGTAGATTATTTAAACTAATTACCGCTAGTCTATGAGTATGAATATCACGCTCATTTCCCCAACAAAAATCATTCCATGTTTCGTAAAAATCACTCATGTTAGCAATTTTTGTTAGAGGTCTATCTTCTTGTGTACCGTCAGAAGCATAGACATGATAGCCGGAGTTCATAGCCCAGTCGATCATCGTTTCCCAAAAGCGTTTTCCATCGCCTGTTTGTTCTTCATCAGAAACAACAATGCTATGTTTTTTTAGCAGATCAGTGAAAAATGTTCTAGGCAGTTCTTTAACCGCCGGATTGTGTTTGGTGGAGATAGTTCGCCAAACTTTGATTTGTGTACAAGTCGTTTTACCGTATACGATGTCATTTCTAAAACGCAGTTCAACAAGATAAACGGTTTCAGGCTCATTTCCAATCGCAATCAATCGATACTGATCTTTGTTCAAAGCTTTAACAAGCCTATAGCCGTGAGGTGTAATAAAACCAGGCAAAGAGAAATCGGTTACACCTGACTCTAGAAAAGTTTTAGTGTAATCAATATTCTTCTCAGGCGCTTTTAGTTTTGTATTAAAATCCGCGTCTGTATCTGGTATTACATAAGGCATTGATTTGTTATTCCTTGGTAACGATATTCTTGTCGTCATGAACTGCCCTCCGCATGTTGGACAATCTATAAGTACATTATACACTCAATCTATAAGAAATCATATTTTAGCCGACCATTGAAAGAAAGCCGTGCTCCCATAGTATTTAATAGAATTTTATAACAACTCAAAGAATTTGATAATTAAACAACCTAAGCTAGAATAGAGATCCTTAATTTGTTTTAGTTGGTAGTTTGTAACTAAAATCTTATATATATATTATGGGAGCACGGCATTATCTTTGCTTCCTTTCTTTTTTTAAACACCTCTCTTTTTCTTGATATACCTACACTGCGGATTTGATTTTCGTTTCTTTCACTGATATAAAACGTACTCGAATACGTATGTGTTAATAGGTGATGTGTAATTATGTGTTTATCTCTTGATAAATTCATCCATGAAGATGATCCGCAGGAATTTATGCTGTCTTGGTCGGTGATTGATAAAGACAAATGGGTTGTTGAAAATGTCGGCTTATCTAGGACAAAGCAGGAATTACATTTATTTCAATCTAAATGGTTTGATTACCGTCACTTACATCCGATGGATGCAACATTGCTATTCGCGGAATCATACAAAAAACAGTACGCGCTAATTATGTCTACTCACGGCAGAGAAGATTTCAGAAAAGCTCCGTACAGATCTGGACTCAAAAGAGTGCCATTTATCAAACTATCCAAAGCAAATATCACCTCATTGTGGAAAGCAAGACAGAAAGCTGACGAACTAGGTGTTGATTACGACTATTTCGTTTCAACAATGTTATCTATCGCGGCTCGTCGTGAATGGAACGAATTACCTAGACCTCAACATCTTTGGCAAGATGATTTGTTGGAAATATTCATAGACAAACATCAGAAACGTCAGGGAACGCGCTTGAATGGCTCAACATTGAGTTATTTTACAGTTAATGAATATGTGAGTGATGAAATACAAGACGCTCACAGACGCTATGTGATGGAGCAAATACTAAATACCCATCCCGCCAAACGTTATTTAGCGATTTATTCGGCATTGTTCTCTCTCAAATATGTTGATGAACAAATATTCAAGATGCAATTCCCCGACGACCACAAGAAAGCCTTGCGAATGCTCTAGCTTACCTTTTCAGCAATGCAACAATTAAAAAACATACAACACACAGGAAAATGAAAATGAAAAATGATTACGAGATTTTAAAGTCTCGCCTATCGTGGCTTAAATTTCATCAAATCCCAATTGAGATAGTAACGACGACTGGAAATTTTGTGCGAGGTTATATACGCAAATTTGACGACTGTTCTTTGTTATTGGATGAATCAGGCACAAATGTTCGGAGTGAATTTAAAACAATAAATTATTCAGCCATTGAGAGCGTGAAAAATAGTGATTCTAATGTTGTTAAAGGTGATTTGAATGTCGTCCTCTGAAATGGAACTTGAGCATACAGGCGTTTCATTGTCTGAGAAATTCGATGAAAATTTCCAAACGCTATTAGCGGCATATTATTGTCGCGATTATCGTTTTGTCTCTCAGGCTCATGATTTAGTTGAACCAAAACAATTTGAGAATATGGCGTTGTCGTTTCTGGTTGCTGCGGCTGGACGTTTTTACAAAATGTACAAGCAGCCTCCGTCAATGCCAACATTGATAAACCTAATTGTTAACGATGCAAAAGCAAAAATTATTCGTCCTGAATATGTGCCTGATGTAAAAATCGCCATATCGAAAATCAACGATGTGAAGCTGACCGACTCACAATACATGGTCGATCAAGTTACTTTATTTGCTCGTTCGGTTGCTTTCGATAACGCCATGATAAAAGCGGCTGAGTTCAAAGACAAAGGCGACTTTGAAAAAGCCATGCAAATCATGGAAAAGGTCAAACACTTAGGCGGTAGCGGTACTAGCGAAGTTTACGACTATTACGAAGAAGCTGCGACACGGTTTGAAGCGAGAACCAAAAAAGCCAGTGGAGAAGCACCACCTCAAGGTATTACTACAGGTATCAGAGCATTAGACGCCTTACTCTATCACCGTGGATGGGGTCGTAAAGAAATGACCTTATTTATGGGATTTGCAAAATCGGGTAAATCAACGGGTATGGGGGAGTTTGCAGTCAACGCCACCCTAGCCGGATTTAACGTTCTCTATGTATCTTTAGAAGTACACAAAGAGATTATTGCTGACCGTTTCGATGCTCGTCTTTCTGATACCGATATGGAAGAACTGGTTGAAAGCCGAGATCGCGTTTCAGCCAAGTTAAAGGAATTAGGCGCAACTAAACTAGGCAAAATGTTTGTCGTACAACGTCCACCTGGTTCGGTATGTCCTAACGATGTTGTTCGTATGGTTGAGGGCATTATTTCAACTGGTGTTACGTTGGATATGCTTGTTGTGGACTACGCCGACTTGATGAAGCCAAACTATCGAAGCGGCGACGTTAGAGAGGATGTGAAAAATATCTATACCGATTTGCGTGCAGTGTTTGATACCTACAATGTAGCAGGTATTACAGCGTCACAAACTAACCGTGAGGGTGGTTCGTCAGAAGTCGCTACGATGAATCATGCGGCTGATAACATTGAAAAGGTTCGCATTGCGGATTTAATTATCACCATCAACAAAACAGAAGAAGAAAAAGCGAAAGGTGAGGCTCGACTGTATATTGCAGGTTCACGAAACCAAAAAGGTGAAGTGAGTATTCGTATCGAACAGAACCTCGATCAAATGAAATTTATTAAGCGAATTATAGATATTACCTAGTCATTTAACGTGACTCCCGATCACATATTTGTACATTAAATACACACAAATAAACAACTGAGACAAATTAAGGATTCTTCATGTTTAACCAAGAACAAAACAAACAACCGTTTATTACTCTGGCACTATTTGCGAACGAGTTAAAGGCGCAAGAAGCTGAATTTCATGAAATGTTAAATCAATTAAATGTAGGGGATGAAATCGCATACTTTGACCCTCGTTGCTGCGTAAATTGGCATACCAGAATTTTTACTTCTCGCACTCAAAACGGAATCCTGATTCAGAGAGAAGACGGTCAGTTAATCCATTTCGCTTACTTTGAGCCGATTTCTTACCAACTACTACAACAAGAAAAAACGCCTGTTGATGTATTAGAAAGCCGTTTAGCTGCTCTATCTATGGATATGTTTAGAAAAATTCGTGAGCAGGGGTTTAGCGAACAATTGGAAAAAGACTTTTACGGATTTATGCGTAAAGAATTTGATAACGCAAAAGCTAATAGTTAACACTCCTTAGCCTATTGATAAATAGCCACAATTGTCGGTAATACTACACGGCATTTGTGGCTTTGTTATTATTAGTAAGAAGAATAATTTACGAGCCAAACCATGCGTATTAATAGCGAAATAAGGGAACATTTATCAGAGTTCGACTTTGAGCAATTTTTAGATCTCGAAGGGTTAACTTATCGTAAGACTACTGGTAAAGGCGGTCTTGAGTTAAATATTCGAGAATGTCCTACGTGCGGAAACCATGATTGGAAAGTCTATTTCAATCCTAAAACTAAGGTTGGAGTTTGCTTTGCTGGTAGCCACCCGCAAGATGAACAATTTAACGTTTTTCGCTTTCTTCAAAGACATTCAGGATTGTCGGGTCGAGAATTAAGCCGCTATATAGAAACTCAATTGGTCGAACAAGGTTGGCGACCTAAAGAACCTGAACGAGTGTTAGAAAGCTCTGTCTCTCTAAAACAAGAGGTTCAATTACCTCCGCATTATTTACTACCGTTACCAGATGGACGAATCCCCGATTATCTTCATGAAAGAAGTATAACCCCTGAGCTAGTTAAATATTTTGACTTACGATTTATCGTAAATGGCACTCATGTTTATTACGATTTTAGTGGAAGGGTAGCGACTCAAGATTTTTCGATGCGTATTCTTATTCCTATTTATGATTTGGCAGGTAATTTATGTACGTTTCAAGGTCGTGATGTAACTGGCTCTGCTGACAAAAAATATCTATTTCCTTCCACGTTACCAGCATCAGGGCGATTTCTTTATAACGGCCATAATGCTATGGGAAAATCGACCGTCGTGTTGCTAGAAGGTGTTTTTGATGTATTCGCGGTTAAACGTGCATTATTCAATGAAGATTCATTGCGTGATTATGTTGAGCCTGTAGGTACATTTGGTATGCACCTATCTGGTGATTTATCTGTTGAAGGGCAAGATCAAATAGGCGGTTTTTTGGCACTTAAAGAAACGGGATTGAAAAACGTCATTTTATTATGGGATTCAGAAAAGCAAGCGGTAAGAAATACCGTCAAAGCCGCTAAAAAGCTACGATCAATAGGGTTGAATGTAAAAATAGCCGCGTTTGAGAATGAAAATCAAGACGCTGGCGGTTCAACCGATGCTGAAATTCTGAAAGCCTATTACACATCGAAGCCGTTCACAGACAGATTAGCGTTGGAAATGACAATCAAAGGGCATAAAGCTATTTTAAAATAAAAAATAGGTATTCAAATACGTATATAATATATAAGATCACCATGTTAAGTTAAGGTAGAGTGAAAATGACTAAAGTAGAATTTGCGGAAAAATTAAAAAAGAATGAAATCTTTTTTAATTTAGATAGTAACGATATGGAGATGGTTGTTGAAGCCGGCTTTTCAGTTATGAATCGTGAACTAGAACGACTACTGGAAGAAAATATACCGTATAGCTCGAATCAACCATGTTTGCGGATAGACTATCTTCATATTGAAAAAGATGGCTCTGTTTACGAAGTTATATACGGCGTTGACATGGTGAAGAAAAGCCATGAATCAAAATCAAAGCTGCCGCTTACTTATATGGTAGGTTTTACAGACAAGATGCTTGCTGCCGTAGCTACAGATCTCAAACAAATCGAGCCGTTAGAGATTTTCCATACATTTGTTAAAAGCTATCAGAATCAATCCGACGATGAATATATAGATCTGCCTATGGAGGAAATAGCTACTTTGTTAGATAAAGGCTCTTGCGAAAAATATGGTATTGTTGCTTTTATCGGTAGCACCGTTATTAACATGCCAGATTACAACGACAAGCCATACACCTCAGAAGAAATACAAGCCAAAATCAAAGATTATCAAGGCTCTGCTCTATTAACAGCGCCACATATTAACAGCGAAACAATACTTCATGCTAATGCGTTTATGGATAATCTTATCAATCGTTCCGCAAGAGCAACCTCTAAATCAATCGCTGAGATTGGTATGATGAAAGAGCAAGCTATCTCTTACGGCATAAAAGCGGCTTCATCTAAAGTGATGGAAATTCAAATTCAATCATCACCGCTTTCTAATATGGCTGGCATGTTTTAAGCCTATTTATAATTGTTTGATACCTAATTAATTTGGCTACTATGTGCATATCTAAGTACGTATGCACATAGTTACATAAAGGGTTTAAAATGAAAAAGATAAATGTAGAAGAACACGTGGTTAACCTACCAGAAGGCGTTGAAACATCTTTAATCGCAACCAACGCTTATCGAATCAAATGTGAGCCGACTGGATTCAATCAGACATACACCCTATGCCAACATATTGTAAACGCCAAGCGCAAAGGTACATTGGATAAAATGAAGTCTTGTGCGCCATGCTCTGTCGCTTTATCAAAGGTAGAGTGCCCTGCTATTCACATGATGGTCGCTGAGAAAAAAGCGGGTCGTGTTTTGTATTATGAGCATTACGATCCGTCAGTAGTCAATTTCCCCGAAAAACCAATTCGCGAAACAAAAGAAATAGCACGGTCTTGGTTTAACAAAGACATGTTAATTCCTACAGTCAAGGTTGAAGAAACCGAACGTTCGCAAAATGGCATCATGACTATCAACTCGCCTATCAAAGAATCTACAACACAAAAAGAAAATCCAAAGGTTAATTCTGCCCCTGAAAGCATAGATAACATCTACGCTGCTGGCATGAAAGAAGCCTTTAAAAATGAGAGTTCACACAATGCAACAACATAGTAAAAAAAATGCTTTAGAGGCTAAATCTTCGTATCAGCCGCAATTAAACGAACGTTGCTTTGCTCGTTTAAGAACGGCGTTGAATCCTGCTTGGATTAAATGTGATGTTTTAGCTCTGTCAGAAAACGGAATAGCGGTACGTTTATATACGAGAATAGATGATGAAGTTAACCCTGTAGATTGTTGGATAGGTAAAGATAGTGATGTATCTAACCGCACGTTGCGTCATTGGGAATTTGTCAGCATATCTCAAAAACCCGTAGTTGAAAGAGAAGATAACCAATTGTGTAATAAGGCAATTACTTAATTATTTTCTTGTTTATATAATTATTTTATTTACATAGATTATTAAAACTTAAAGATTAGTTAATGAAAAGGTTAAGAAAATGAAAACAGCGTTGTACACATTAAAGAACAAACTTGATGCCATGAATGAAGTCGGCACTAATCAAAAAAAAGAATTATTGCAGGTATTAAACCCTGTAGAACGCGATTATATGCACTATATTCTTAACCCATTTATGATGTACGGAGTAAAGAAATACAACAAGCCAGAACCCCTTGAAACGAGCGAAATAACCGATGAAGAAGTAATTCTACTGTTGGACGATTTACGCAATAGAAACGTTACGGGGTCACAAGCAATTGAAGCAGTTCAAGGTATTTTGGCTAAAATGAATGAAGAAGAACAAGATATGTTTCGCCGCATACTTCTTAAAACAACGAAAGCTGGTATCGGTATATCTGTTTTTAACAAAGTATTTCCTACTTTTAAAATTCCCGTCTTTGAAGTTCAGCTTGCCACAAACTATCGCGCAAAAGGTGATTTGAAATTAGAAGTCAAAAACAAGCACGCTAAATTCCCGATGATTGCTCAGAAAAAATTGGATGGTATGCGGATCATCGTTAAAGTAGAGGGTGAAGATGTTGAGTTCTTATCCCGAACAGGTAATCCAGTTACAACGCTAGACCATTTAAAAGAGCAAATGGTTAATCTTCGCAAAGCAACCGGCTATGACACTATCTATTTTGATGGTGAGGGTGTTGTAGGTTCGTTTAACGGTACAATTTCAGCGTTAAGAAAGAAAGGTGTAAAAGCAGTTGGTGCGGAATTGTGGCTATTTGATTGGTTTTTACCTGAATGGCAACAACAAAGTGCAGATAAATCCTATGCAACTACAGGTGTCAAACTACGTGATCGTATTACTCACCTCATTGATTGGTTCAAGAAAACAGAAGTATTGCCTGATGTTAAGTTGCTACCTTTTAATATCATCCATAGTCACGAGGAATATGTAGCACAATTCAAAGCCCGTCTTGATGCCAACGAAGAAGGGGAAATGGCAAAAGATCCTGATGCACCCTACTATTTCAAACGCACTCGCGGTTGGTGGAAGTTGAAAGACGAAAACGAAGCAGACGGTGAAATTATTGGATTTAAACCTGGTGATGCTGATAGTACCTTTAAAGACACATTAGGCTCAGTTACGGTGCGTCTTGAAAATGGTGTCATTGTTGATGCTTTAGGTATTAAACATCAATACCTTGATGAAATTTGGCTTAACCAAGATAAATACATAGGTCGTATTGTTAAGGTAAATTTCCACGAATTTACACCTGATGGAAGTTTACGCCACCCTAGACTTAAATGGCCGTCATGTTTGCGTGATGATGAAGATAAAATCGGAGACAAGGAATAACCAAATGTCTAACTCGTCTACAAAATAGCAATTTTATATCAAAAAAATAATATGTAGGTATTTACTTATCGTTAATAGTATTTATGATACCTACTTCAATACACTTAGTTAATCAACAGTTAAAAATAAGGATTCAAATATGTCTTCAGAAATAGCATATTACGATAATGAGGGTAATCCCCACAATTCCGATGGCGAATTTTTACTTATAATTGAAAGCGGCCCTAAAGATATTAATGGGGGTTATCCAATGACAGAAGTTCCACTAGGTAATACACAAGGGCTTACTTTCCCACATCCAGATTTTACAATTATGACTGATATGTTTACTCAGTGGTGGGGAGATGCGGGGCTAGACCAAAGGAGAACGCGACCACAACCATATGTCCCTAAAACAACGATGCCCAATAAAGAAAATGCTGAAAATGGTATTAACGATGGTATTTATAAGGTTGAACTTGACAATAGAAAAATTATTGATGTTTATGTTGATAAAACAGGTAGAGGTTCTTTAAAAGATTCAAGTTTAGATGAAAATACAAAAAAAAGTGTTATATCGCGTGCTGAAACATTATTTAGAGAATTATATAACTCTAAAAATCATGCACAACCTTTAGATGATAAAAACCATACTCAATATATATATCAAGATGAAAAAGGTGATATTAAAACGACAACTGACATTTCTATTGCCAAGCCATATTTGAAAAATGTTAATGGATACTTCAAAGGTATATCATTTAATAATGTTTATAATACTATTAGATTTTCTCTATTCATAGATAATCTAAAACGTAAAGGCATCAAAACAATACCTATGAAAACTAATTTCGATAAAATTCATATAACAAAGCAAGTTATTGAATATATTGAAAAGAATGTAAGAGAATCAATTGATGTCCTTAGAAACCACTCCCATGACATCAAAAATAATTTAGTTCCCTCAATTAAAATTGCAGAGTTAAATGAATTTCCTGCAAATACTGTAGGCAGATATGATACACAAATATCCAATACTCTTTTTGCTAGTAATTTTTTAACCCAAAAAATTGCACATAGTGATCTAATCAAAATGGCAAAAAATAATGAAAGTATTTCAGTCGCTGCAAGAGTTGCTTTAGTTCCTGATGTAAAAAATAATAAGATCGATGTAAATTTGGTCAAAGCTGATGGTGTTTTAATTTCAGACAAAGTACGAGTAGTCGAAGTCCAATATAATAACAAAACTGGTACATACGGAACATTAGTAAAAGATAGCAATTTTCAAATGGCTCTAACGACAGAAAGAGGTTTTAGCTCAGCAGGTTTAGCCTTTTGGCCAGCAGCCGCAAGTCTTGATAAAGATCCAGCTTTAGTACCTGGTAGAGTTACTATTCCCCAATCTATAACAAAGACTTCGCTAGAAGCACCTTACCCACATCAGATCAATGATGCAATTTTAGTATTTCCAGAAAAAAGTGGATTATTACCAATATATGTTTATAGCAGTTATGCTAGAACTCGTTATCTCGATGAAAAAGATAACAGAAGTGAACAAGAAAAAGCTTTCGAGGATATAAAAAGCGCAGTTAAGTTTACTGCGGATTTCTATAAAGACGTATTCGAGCATTATGGAGATAAAGCTGAAAAAATAGCACAATCTATGGCTCAACAAGCTAAAAATAAAAAATTCAACAACGCCGCAAATGCTGAGAAATTATACAAAAAACATACAGCTAATTTAGATAAAAAAATTAAAGCCGCAGATAGAGCTATAATTGCCGAACATCTAAAATCACTCACTCTTAAATCTTCATCTGATAATTTGAAAATAGCGGCTGATAATCTAAAAAAATTTAGTAAAGGAATGAAGTTTACTAGTTGGACTATTGATGGTTATGACCTTTTAGTAACCGAGTTATCCAAGGCAATTGAGACTGGTAACTGGAGGCCTTTCTATGTTAAAGCTGAGACTATCATTGCAGGTATGGCTGCAAGCGCTGTAGTTGGTTTTGCCTTTAGTGTATTACTAGCACTTCCATACGGCATTATTGCATATGGGTTAATAATGGCTGGTGTAGGTGCTATGATTGATGAAAAATTTATTGAGGAAGTCAATAAACTATTAGGAGTGTAATATAAATGGTGGGTTATTTTTAACCCACCTTCTTCAATAAAACTATAATACAAAGTGGAATCGCAAATATGAATGCAAACAGATGGAACAATAGTTCACCACCAGATTTAGCGGGAGTTTCCATAAATAAGCCTTTATTCCAAAAATCTTGAGATGTAAACTTTAAGACTATTGATTCAATATTATATTTAGAAAACGGAAACAATATTGCGTTTAAGAACAAAAAAGGTATAAATAAATAATTATATTCTGTCTGATATAGAGAGTAACTGGTGAAAACGAAAATTAACACCCCATAAATTATGTTGTTTAAATAATATCTTTTACTCATAGCCCTACCTCTTTTAAGTCATTTTAAATTGTAATTGAATTAATAATGTTAAACAATGTATACATATTTTCACACTTAACTGAGATTAAAAAATGAAAAAACTTGTGCTGTTCTTTTTATGTATTGCTTCATCTATTTCATATGCAAATTCTGAGTACAATCAGGCTGTTAATGCTTACATCGACTATAACTGCGATTATAACTCAAATAGCTTGATAAAAGATGGTGCTAAAACTAGCTATAAAAATTTAATGGATGCCTGTAAAAAAGGGGCTACTGACATTGAAAAATTTATCACTGATTGGCCCGACTTTGGGACTCAAGAAGGGATAATTACTTTTCAAGAAACTGTAACTCCTTATGCTAACGATATCTCAGCCGATGGGGCATATAAAAACCAAATCTATAGTTATGGAGTTGGTTCATGGGGAATTGGCTATATACAAAGCTCTGCCGCGAAAGCTAATACCATTAAGCAATGGAAGCAAGGGAAATTTAAAATAGAAAAATAATATTTACCCTCAACCAACAGATCTTTTCTCTTCTAATAAACATACAACTCCATCAGTAGAGTTGTATGTTCCCTCCTCCCTCATATACTTCTTTTTCAACTGGTGAAAAAGCAACCAATTTATGACGTTAGCAAAGGTATTTTATATCCAGAAACCTGATACATAATTATTCAATTAAATTCATCAAAAACCTCTCTTGTGACTCCAGACTTAATAGGTCTGGAGTCACACTGTTTTTTGTTCTATTATGTAGAAAAACAAATATTAAATTTTATTTATAATAAAAGGCAAAAGTCATGAAAAATAATAGTGACTACATCAGGAAAAACCTAAAAGAATACGTTGGAAACAATACAATAACTTATGTTTTTAATGTAAGGAAATGCTTACTTGATACATTGTATAATGAAATGGGTGATACCCTTAAAATAAAACACCTAATCATGATATGGTTAAAGGTTTCCTTATTTTTAACAAGACGTAAACCAGAGATTGCAGTTTCTTCATTGCTAGCTCATGTTCTACCAATAATTGGTGAAAAAGATATAAGACAATGTGACAAAATTACCTTTAACCGAGTATTTAATAACTTACTATCTGAAAATAAAATTAATGAAGCAAAACGGGTGTTTGCATTATGCAAACAATTTTTAACTTGGTGCGAACATCAAGGGTATATTGAAGTTAATCCGCTAGCCTCAATGACTCGAAAGGATGTGGGAGGTAAAGCTACTGAGCCTCGATCTCGTGTGCTGTCTGATGCTGAAATATGGTGTTTCTGGCATGGACTTGATATGTGGGATTTTAGCGAACAAGTTCGCTGGGGTTTAAGATTATGTCTGGTCAGCGCAAGGCGACCCGATGAAGTTTTCAGAGCTAAAAAATCTGAATTTAATCTTGATTCAAAACTATGGCGACAAGGTAATAGAAATAAATCAAGAAGAGATCACACATTGCCAATCAGCCCACTCATGGAGCTTTGTGTCAGTAATCTCTTTGCCGCATCGCAGGATAGTGAATGGCTTTGCCCTTCTTCAAAACAGCCTAATACCGTCATTTCAAAAGGAGCAGCGGCACAAGCAATTAGGCGTATGGTGCGTGACTCACAACGCTTTGGGTTACAACAATTTATGCCTCGCGATCTTAGAAGAACAGCGAGAACAAAACTTGCGGAATTAGGCATTCAGAATGATGTTTCGCGTAAAATCATGAATCATGCACTTGAGGGAATTGATAGAGTTTATGATCGCTACAATTACCTTGACCACATGAAATCGGCATTAGAGATGCTTTCGGATAATATTAGAGAAATAATTGAAGCAGATAGCTATAGAGGGCTGATGCACGACTACGAAAAAGGCGGCTTGATTCTGCCGCCTACGTCTAAGGTTTATTGTTCAGATTGAGAGTTGGTATTTTTAAGAAATTCATCGGCTTTCATTTTAGCTAATGCAATATCTTCAACTTCCTCACCTTTAAATTTGCGGTAATTTTCCAGTACGATTTTTTCATCCTCTGAAATTACCTCTGCATTTCTGCTATAAAGTTTAAACAAATCCGGGTAGCGCGATTGCATAACAACGCGGAACAACGTCCCTTCATCTATAGACAATACTTTTGCAAAAATTTCAATCTTTTCAGGTGGAAATAACATCTTTCCAGACTTCAACATCGAGATATTGTTATGGGATGAATAACCCACTTCCTCCGCTATTTGGGATTGTGATTTCCCACTAGCAATAATAGCAGCAGTTAAGAAATCACCAATAACATTCTTGGTTTTATCTTTGGACATACGTTTTGCCTTTTATTTTTTTGTAATGTTTTACTGTATGTAAATATACACTTTTATCATTGTATAAGTAAATAGATATAATTTTCACCCTACAGAATCCCTTTTTTCGTATTAAAAAAACTAAATAAATACGAGTAAATACGAATGTTACTTGTTTTCATTAAGGCTATTTCTTTTATTAAAATAGATATATATAATCCGCCTTACAAATTATTACATTTAACTTAGCATTAATGTAAGTATTCATATACAAACAAAGAGGCAGACATTGAACACATTAACACTTACTCTCAATGGACTTAACATTAATAATTTTTATGATGCGAATGAGGCAGAGCTTACACTTCTTCTTGAAAGTCAGGAGGTAGGGCTGCAATTAATCTCATTGAACAACGACGTAATTATCCACACCTTTGAAATTATGCAGACAAAATTTGTAATAGTAGATACGGGCACTAAACGAATCATTTTCCGTACAGCTTAACGCAAGTACCTACCATCTATAGAGCGTATAGCTTGAGTACCTATACGCTTTTTTTATTATACAGATCACGATAAACACGCAATCAACAGTTAACTAGGAATATTAATGTCTAGAAAACGTGAAATTAGACCCGAAGTGCTCAATTTTAGAGAGTCAGTACAAACAGTTATCAGCTTACTCGCAGCAAAAAAAATACGAGTAGTGGACTACGGCAACGAAGCTTACTGTGCTTATAACAAAAAAACAGGCGAGCTAGAGTACATAAATATCCCATCAATACCAGACACGGCATCAGATGATTTGCTTACTGCTATTCGTGGATTTATAGATCATGAAGTTGCTCATGTACTGTTTACTGATATATCAATAAGCAAGTTGATGGAAGGGAAGACAGCGCATAGCTTATGGAATATAGTAGAAGATACTTTCATTGAACGCAAAATGGGTAATTTGTTTCCCGGTAGTCGGAAACATTTATTACAAACCCAAAAGCACCTAATTGATAGTTTCTTTAATAGAAAAATTCAAGAGTTTATAGATCATTTCGGTGACAACACAAAAGACCTTTTCTTAGCTGCATTCTTCATGCCTGTATCGAGAGCGTATTGCGGTCACACGCCATTTATTGATTTTATGGAAAGTCATTGGTGGCGGTTCGATGAACAGATTTCAATTTTAGAATCAATTAATTACAAAGAACGAATAAATCGAATTACCAAATCAGAAGGTGCTGCAAAACTCGCAATTGATGTAATCAAAGCGTTTAGACTTGCTGAGGAAAAGAAGAAAGAAGAACTTAAAGCCAAAGAAACACCAGAATCCAAAAAAACTAAAGATGAAAAAGAAGAAGCATCTGATACCGACGATAAAGGTATGGATTCATCTACTGACGAAAGTAAAAAAGATAAGTTAGAAAAAAAAGACAAACCAGAAGATTCAGAAGAAGAAGTTGAACCTGATTTACCAAAACATGAACCTACAGAAACAGAGCCAACTAAGTCGGAAGATAAAACCGATTCGGAGGAAGAATTTGAGCCTGATTTGTCTGAACACGGAGAAGAAGAAGATTTACCACCTTTAGAGCCTGATTCATCCTCAAAATCGGCAGAAGACTCAACAGAATCTACCAAAGACTCAACAAAAGATCGGGAGTCAGACACAAAGCCAATTGAAGACAGCCCCTCTGAATCTGAATCTATAGATGAATTTAGCGGTGACACTCCTCTTAGTGGCGGTGAACATGGTGATTCAGAGTCTTCACCCGATGAACTAGACACGGGTAGAGAAACATCTACCACGGAAAGCTCTGATACGCCTAGCTCAGAAGAAACGCCTTTAAGTGAAACAAGTAGTGGAAGTGAAGACGGTGAAACGCTGACTGACGAGGATATGAAAGAGATTGATGCGCCTGATGCGCCTGAAACTTTGAGTACGGAAGACGTAACCAAAGATATGATTTCCGACGAAATAAAAAAGGTATCAAAATTCGATTATAAACCTTACTCGCGGATTAACGATTTTATGGGATCGTTAGAGCAGGCAGAGGAATTTATTCGCAAGTCGCCAAAATCAATAGGTGATAGTCACTGGCGCAATAGTAATCCCGACCATTATGTATTCAATGAGAAAATAGGGCTTGTTTTGTTTAGAAAATACATTGAGCCTATGCTTACTACTAAATCTAAAACCTTAGCCAAAGACCTTGAAAGAGTTATAGCGAGTAAAAATCGAGTTCAAAAGGTTAACGGATTAAGGAAAGGGAGAATTAATTCATCAAGTCTATGGAAAATTACCTGTCCGTCTATTAATGATGATCGTGTGTTCTCAAAAAAACTCGATCATCGTGCTGTAAATGCTGCGGTTCAGTTAGTTGTAGATTTGTCTGGCTCGATGGATGGTAGACGTATTTGTCTAGCTCTAGCGTCGGCTTACGCGCTTTCTGATGCGCTAGATAAAATTAAAGTACCAAACATCATTACTGGTTTTACAACAGTAGGTATGTTTAAAAATGCCGATAGCGCAAGTCGTTACGAGCCTTTGTTTATGCCTATACTCAAAAATTGGAATGAAAAAGTTAACTCAACTACCTGCATGGCTCGTTTGGGTTTTGTGTGCGATAGATTGCCATTAGCAAACAATGCAGACGGTGAATGTATTCTTGCTTTATCACAACACCACAACGGACGAACCGAGGATAAACAAATTATGTTTGTATTGTCTGACGGTGCTCCGTGTGCCGCTGGTTCTGGCTTTTCAAATCATTTGTTGGATGTTGTCGAGTTTATTACCAAAAAAACAAATATCGACATTCTGGCGGTAGGAATACAAACCGAAGCCCCGGCGCGTTTTTATCGTCACCATACTAGCGTTAGTTCGGTTGATGATTTACCTAAAACAGTAATTACCTCGATCCGCGATTTGTTACTAGGAAACTTCACTGGATTTTAACTAAAACTACAAAAATCGAATGCCGCGCTCCCATAATATTTATATAGATTTTTATTCAAAATATTAAATTAAATTGTAGGTATTCGATTACATACTTAGTTTATTTATGTAAGATATATATAAGTTTTCAAAACAACAACACAAACAAATTAAGGGTTTTAGAAAAATGTCAAAAGTCGCGGAAGAAAATGATATCAAGCCAATTCATTGTGCATGGTGCGGTAAACCAGAAGTGTTTATGAAAATTCACTTTTCACCGAAAAATGACGACGGTAGTTTGAAGTGTTTAAACCATCCTAAATACCCCAACGGTGAGCCTATGAGTCCTGATGATGCTTTAGCTCAATACAAAGCAACGTTTCCAAGTGAACCTACGATCTCACCATCGGCTTATAAAGCGGCTCAGAAAAAGCGTGAAGAATCGGAACGTCTGAAAATGGCGACAGCTTCGGTAGCAGAGACAGAAAGCAAAACAATCGACGAAACTAAAGAGGCGACAGTGACACCTATTCATGGTCATTTAGGCGAAACAAGTTACACCACTGAAAAAGCGGCGTTGTATGAAGTATTAAAAATGCCAGAGGGTTCAATTAATAACGCAATGGGTAAACCTATTGTCACAGAGGTGTTTTTAAACCGTCCTTTTCCTGAGTTTGTGCCTGACGTTAACGATAGTTACGTTTTTAACGATGTTGAGTTAATTAAAGACGTCATTATGTCATTCACAACCGGTATGCCAGCGTTTCTATGGGGTCATGCAGGAACAGGGAAAAGTTCTCTACCAACGCAGATTGCAGCGCGTCTAGGTCGTCCTTTAATTCGTTCTCAACATACAGCTTCAACAGAAGAATCGCATATTACAGGTCAAATCCTTGCAAAAGATGGGCGTACTTATTTTGAACCTGGTCTTTTGACCTTATCCATGAAGCACGGATTTATTTATCTTGCTGATGAATACGATTTTGCCTATCCGCAAATTCTGTCTTTGTATCAACCAGTGTTAGAGGGTGAGCCATTAATCTTGAAAGAAGCTACCCCTGATTGGCGTAGGACTGTTAAACATAAACACTTTGCATTTATCGCCACTGGCAACACAAACGGCTCAGGAGATGAAACAGGATTGTACCAAGGTACAAACCAACAAAACGCCGCCAACTTCTCACGATTCGCTATCGTGTCAAAAGTTGAATACATGCCGCAACATCAAGAAATTTCCATATTGATCGCTCACGGCATACCTGAAAAATTAGCCAAACAGCTAGTAAATTTTGCCAAGCGTTGCCGAGAAGCCTATGAGTCGCAAGAAATCTCACAACCTATCGGACCTCGTGAATTGTTAAATGCAGGAAAGATCGGTGTTATGCGTGGCGATATGCTACTTGGTTTGAAGAAAGCCTATATCAACAAATTACCGTCTGCATCTGCTCTTGCTGTTACCGAGTTTGCGACTCGTATATTCGGGGCTGCTGCATGATTGGGTGTTTTGGCTCAATAACAACGGCTTCAACTAAATCAACTGTATGTGCGGCATGTCCGCACATAACGGCTTGTCATGAAGAAGCGAAGAACACTCTCATATCCATTTTCGGTAATTTTTCAGGCTTTCCAACAGATAGTGACGGAAAACGAATTAAGAAGGGTAAAAAAGATGCAAGCGTTACTAGCTAGAACGGACTTCTCATTAGGTGAATCAACGCTAAAGGCAGTGAATGCGGTGCGGATCGCAAAGGAAAAGGGTTACAAGGCAATAATCACATCCGACACCATGAATATATCTGCTGTTATTCCAATGCAACTTGAGGCTGGTGAGGACGTTTCAGTCATATTAGGTTCTCGTTTGTATATCGTTGATAACCCACTTTTGGAACACGAAAACAAACTACGCAAAGAAGCTGGCGAAACGCAATTACCTGTTAATCGTGATTATGGCTACTCACTTATTGCCATGGTTAAAAATGAACAAGGTTTTTCCGACCTTTGTACATTACTTAGCAGTGGTTATGATCGTAAACAATTTCATAAGACACCTCGACTCGATTTTAAACAGGTTGTAGAAGCATACAAAAAAGGCAATCTTGTTTTAATGACTTCGGATATTGATAGCATATTTCGTCGCTGTGACAGCGTGACTCTATTAAAAGAATTAGCTGATATAAACCGTGATGATTTGTACTGCGCTACCTATCCAATGGAATCACCGTATTTTGATCAAATTAACATTAAATCAGCCATAGCCGCTAACGAGTTGTCTTTAAATCGAGTCGCATTTTATCCCGCCTATTATGAAACAAAAGACGATGCCACCTTAAAAGATGTCGCATATCAAATATGTAACAACGTAAAGTCAGATCAGGTTTACCGGATGCGTGTGCCTTATGTACGCGACAACGAAATTAGCGATCGCATACACCTACTAAAAAATTTGAAAGCGTTTTGTCTACGTACTGATGTAAAAATCTCGCCTGATATGGTTTCAACTAAGCAGGATGAAATAATCAACAAGTGTCAATATCGCTGGCACCCGATGGAAGCTGCATTGCCTAAAATGGCAGAAGATGAACCGACAACATTAAAAAAAATGGCTGCTGATGGTTTAAGGGCGAAACTAACTGGTAAATCATTTGGGTACACGCCTAAAAAAGAATTGTGGTCTGTTTATATCGAACGTCTTAAATATGAATTAGAGATCTTAACGAGACTAGGGTTCTGTGGTTATTTTTTAATGGTTTCAGATTTAATGCAACATGCCATTAATAATGATATTCCTGTCGGTGCTGGTCGTGGTTCTGTGGGCGGTTCATTGGTCGCTTGGTGTGTTGGTATTACAGACGTTGACCCGATACGACACGGTTTGCTATTTGAACGTTTCATCAATCCTGAACGTTTAGACTTACCCGATGCCGACTTGGACTTTTCCCAATCTAAACGCCACCTTGCTATTGAATATTTATATAAAAAATACGGTGAAGATTACGTTGCTGGAATCGTTAACTATTCGTACTTAAAAGCAGCTTCGGCAATACGAGATTCCGCACGTATTTTTAATGTGCCAGCGCAAGATTTATCAGTTTCTAAAGACGTTAGTTTCATTTCAAAAGAAGGCGACGATTTCACACTTGAAGAATTGCGTGAAGAATTAGCATCACTCGATAAATATGCCGAAAAACACCCTAAAGCCTTTGAAGCCGCCTGTAAATTAAAAAGTCTTATGCGTAGCTATGGTCGTCACGCTGCGGGGATGGTTGTATCAAGTGTACCAATTCGCGAACGTGCAGTTATTGAGTTACGCGGTAACGAACGTGTGATTAATTGGGATAAACGTCACTGTGAAGATATGGGATTAATTAAGCTAGACGTTTTAGGCTTGGCTACTCTCGATTTGCTTCATTTAGCTGTTAGCTATATTGATGAACGTTTCGGTGTAGGTACGGTAAAAATAAGTGAAGTTTCTTTGGACGATCCAAAGGTTATGAATAACTTTGCTTTGGGGAAAACAAAAGGTATTTTCCAGTTAGAATCAGCCCCTATGCGTAAGTTGCTGAAAGACTTAGGTAGTGGCGTTGACCCGATTTCGTTTGAAACTATAGTTGCAACAACCGCATTGTTCAGACCGGGACCGATTCAATCAGGCATGTTAGATACCTTTGTTCAAGTTGCAAAAGGTTACGCGACTCCGCAATCTTTACATCCTCGCTTGGACGAACTAACCAAAGAAACTAACGGCGTTATTCTTTATCAAGAACAAACGATGAAAACGGTTCAAATTCTAGGTGGTTTTACACTTGCTGAGGCTGATGGTGTTCGTAAAGCTATCGGTAAAAAAGATGCCTCGAAAATGGCAAAAATGGGTGAGCTATTCAAGGCTCAAGCTGGCGCTGGTTGGATATCGGTAGAGTTTGAAGACGGTTCAACTCAATCAGTTCATAGAGCAGAACATTGGAAATGTGGTGATGTGAAATTAACTGCCGAGGATGCGCTTAAATCGGGTGTTGAATTGACGATCAACGGAAAAAGAGTGATTGGTATTGTCGCGGGTTCTGAACAAGCCGGATTAAGCGAAGAAAAGGCAAATGAGATTTGGGATGCCTTAGAAAAGAATGGTGCATATCAATTTAACAAATCACACTCCGTTGCCTATACACTTATCAGTTATCAAGCTATGTGGTTGAAAACATATTATCCAGCCGAATTTTTTGCCGCTGCTTTGACAATATTGGGTGAAGATAAACATCAAGATTTGGTATCTGATGCGGTCGATTACGGTATTTCAATCATGCCGCCTGATATTAATATTTCCAGCCAAAGAATAGAGATCCGCGATGTTGATGGATATCCCGTTCTATTCGCCCCTTTCAGCGCAATTAAAGGGTGCTCGTCAAATGGCAGTAATGCGATAGTTGAAGCAAGAAACAAAGTCGGTGGTAAATTTACCAGCAAAGAAATGTTTATTGAGGCGGTCAACAAACGCTCGTGTAACTCTCGCGTGATTGAACATCTTGAATTAGTCGGTGCGTTCGCCAGCATTACACCAGATGCGCCACCAGCAACCGACGAATCGCGTCGAAAAAGCCAAGCTGAATTGATGGGTAATTTAATTATAGAAGCCGTCAAAACGTCTCGTAAATTTGTTATGGATGAAAAGACAAATGCAAACATAAATTTATTGATGAATCGTATCGCGGCTGAAACAGGTCTTGGAAATAACCTCGTAAGACCGAAGACAGGAAGAAAGCCTAAATTTATGATCGTGCTTGACGGTGCGAGTAAGTCTGATGCTTCAAGTTGTATGTTTATGGAGTCGGGATATAACGAATTTAAGGCGATATTAACAAATGCAGGTTTCTTACTTGGTGATATTTACATTACAGGTGTAATGAAGAAAGCCAAAGATGAAGGCTCTAAATCCTATTCAAAAGAAGATATATCAGCATTCACGGAGTATATGAAATCTGAGATTGAGTTAGCTAAACCAACCTATATTATGGCTTGCGGAAGCATGGCTGCGTCTCTTTTTAACAATAAATCTAAACCCTCTGATTTGATTGGTAGAAAAGAATACTTTGCGGAAATGGATGCGACTGTTTTTTACGCTTTCAACCCTAATATCTTGTATTTCAGACCAGAGGAAGACGAGAGACTAATTAAAATAGTCAATGAATTGGCTACCGCAGTTGAAGCCTCTTAAAAAAAACTAAGCCGTTCAGTTGTTATTTATCCCCTAGCTGAATGGCTTATTATCTTTGTAAATCAACAAATAGTAATAAATCGACATGGCACATAAGAATCTAGAAGTTAACGATCTCATTCGTGAAAAAGCAAAATTTATGATTATGGCTTCACCTTTTGGTGAATTTATTTCCACAACCACCACACTAGAAATAGCAAAACAATTCGCTGTTATTGATGGTGTTAGACAAAATCGGAAATTAAGAGCTGTGGCAGGGGAATTACTAAAATCGTGTACGCTAGACGAATTACGCCGCCTTTTAATTGACTTATCTTCAAGTTCAAACACGGAAAAAGCCTATAACGCGATACTTTCTTATCGAGACGCTTTCATTCAATCGGCTGAAAATCGTGTTGCGTCAATGAATTTATTTCTCGGCGGTGATTTGGACGATTTGGTTGCGAAAGGTGTGCCTGTTGAAGAATTGAAGCAAAAGATAAAAGAATTTAGACAGCAAACATATTCAAAGGTGGCGTAAATGGCTACAGCAACATTGAAGTTAACGTATTTTAAGCCTAGTGGTAAGTATTACAGCGAGGGTGAGATTGAAGTTGATAGCTCAACCGATTGGAATACTTGTATTGAATTGGTGAGATTTCGTTTTGAAGGTGCTTGTTTGCCTGGTCTAGTGACGGGGGCTAAGAATTACATTGTACATGTTAATAGCGACAACCATCCATCAGCTTATCCCGCAATCATAACGAAATCACTTCGTCATTGTTGCGCTTTAATAGATTAGATTTATGAATAACAATAGGTATTCGCTTACTTATTTAATGTTTATAGGTTAACAAAATGACACAAGAAAATCGCAATCCAAAACAGATTATCATTGAACAAATCACAAAAGATTTAAGTACAAATTTAGATAACCTGGATTCGGTATGGACTAACCATCCAATTTTACTAATTCGCTATGGAGCAAAGCAAGCGGAGGCGGAACGAATTGTTTCAGAGGAAAAAAATCGTATCGAGGGGCTTGAATCAGCACTGTATTCGCTAGTCAGAGCCGCAAGAAATATGAATGGCACTAAAACCTCGGAATCATCGGTCGAGGCGATGGTAAAGCAAATTGAACGTCACTATTCCGATGATGATATTGGTGTTTCTCTAAAAACCACCTTTATAGACGAACTACCTGAACGAGTCGAAGTTATAGCAAAAACACTGGTTAAGGCAAGAGAGCGTTACAACGAAACGAAAGAATTGTCCGATATCTACAAAGCAGCAGTGGAGGCATTAAAACATCGCCGAGACATGATTGTTCAGGCATCTAAAAAAGCAATTCTCGACTATGAAATTTTAGGTGCAGGAACTTTTAGCGGCAAAAAAGCATAAACCTTTAAAAAAAACTTTTATGTATGTATTTACTGATCTATCATCTTCAAACTTTAAATCGTTAAACGAAACAAAAGCACCAAACAGATAAAACAAATTAAACCGATTAAACAAATTAAGGAACTTACATGTCAAACTTACTCGCTCTTATCAAAGGCAAACGTCAGGAAATTGCCGCCAAACGTTTAAGTCGAAATCTAAACACATCTAAACCACCTCTAGGCATCAGCTACTTACGTGTTTTCCCAAACCCAGCAAATCCCGACGATGTTTTTTACCAAGCATTCGGTATGCACTTTGTTAAAACAGTTGAAGCAGGTAAAGAAAAGAAAGTTGCTGTACTTTGCAAAAGCGCAACTCATGACGAGGCTTGCGAGTTATGCGAAGGCATTATGGAAGCAAAAGCAATCCATAAAGGCAACAAGGCAATGGATGAAGTAATTTCTGAAATGCGCGCTAGTCGTCGTTTCTTAATGAACGGTACTATCACACCGACACCGGATATCACCACTGCGGAAAAAACTGAACTTGTTGAATTACCGCAAACCGTTTTTGAAGATGTGTTGAAGTTGATTGAAGAAGATATGACTGATGAAATCGGTGAGCCATTATCAGCGGAAAATGGCTATTGTTTCAAAATCAATCGTACTGGTTCAGGTCGTGATACTGAATACTCTGTTTCACCATCACGTAAAGATGGAAAAATGGCTATCCCTGCAAAACTCATGGCTGAAACACATAATTTACTTGAGTTTGCTAACTCTCAATTCGACATTAACAAAGCGTCGCAAGTAGCAAAAGCGATTGGTGCGGTTACTGGTGTTTCCATTGGTATCAGTTCCACACTATCACTACCTGCTACGGGTACTGACGGTACAGCAGCAGCGTTGCCGGGCTTTTCTTCTACAACAACGACGACAACTGCGGCAGCGGAAGCAGCAGCAGAAGCGGCGAGTGTTGAGTATAAAGCTCCTGAAACAGCAACTTTACCTGATCCTGAACCACCTGTTGCAACACCAACTGGTGAAGCGGTCAATCAGGGTGATCTTGACGACATGATGAAAGAATTAGCAGCACTTTAATCTTTTATTTGGCAACGAAAAGGCGCATTCGTGCGCCTTTACTATTGGTGACATTATGAACCTATTATTAATAGACGCCCACAGTCAAGGCTATTACCACCAGCAATCAGCCGCAACGTTAAAAGTTGACGATTTAGAAACTCAAGCTATTTACAACATGCTACGAAGTGCAAAGCGATTTGCATCTATTCAAAAGTGCCGCGTTTGCGTTCTATGGGATGGAAAGCCAGTCAAACGTAATGCTCTTTTCCCTGACTATAAAACACGTCTGCCTAATCCTGATATGGAAGCTATGAAAGAGAAATTTAAGGCGCAACGTCCTTACATTCAACGCGCTTTCTCTTACTTAGGTATTCAACAATTCTTTGCAGAAGACGGTGAGGCTGATGATTTAGCTGGTCTTTTGGTTTCGACTGAAATCGACAAATACGATCATATTTATCTACTTTCGGGTGATGGTGATTATAAACAGTTGATTGGCGAAAAAGTCTCTTTCATCAACCAACGCACTGATGAAATTATCAGAATGGAAAATTTCTTTGATGATACAGGTTATCACACACCTTTAGCCTTTGTTCAAGGCAAAGCACTTCATGGTGATAGCTCCGATACAATACCGGGTGTTGGCGGTATTGGCGAAAAAGGCGCAATGGAATTTTTAGCTGAGTATGGTTCTGTCGCGGAAATATGTCGCCTTGTTCGCGCTGGTACGGAGTTAATGAAAAGTCGGTCACGCAATGCTTTCGTTAATTTGGCTAACAACAAATTTAACGAAAAACAAGGCATGGGAATGTTGGATATTTTCAAGCGTAATCTAAAACTAATGATGCTGCGAGGCTGTCCGTTAAAGCCTGACACTATCACAGAAATTCCGATGGATTACGATCCTGAAAAATTCAGACAACTGATGTTAGAGCTAAATTTTCAAACCATTTTAGAAGATTTAGAGGTTTTTTATACCCCGTTCGACCGCTATGGCTTAAAAGGTAAATCCGCATGATCACTTCACTAATCAAACGAAAAGTTACTGTTACACCGACTGATTTAGCAAAAGAAATTATTGCTCTTTACGGTCGTAATGGATTGGCGCGTGTTCGTTCTATTTTGAAAGAAAATGAAATTGCGGTCACGGAACGAGAACTTGCTACCGTTTACAAGCATTGCATCACTATTCATAACCGTGTTTGTAAAGTGTGCAGCTTAGAGCTGATTGAACCTAATGTCTTAGAAACAATATACCCATTAGAGGCAGCGTAATTTATGACTAAAGATACTAAAGCGGCTATGCGGAGTTTTTTTAAGAAAAACGTAAAGAAAAACGCTGAACATCAACATGTTTCTATTTGGCTTGATACTGGTATGCCTCATTTCAACAAAGCAATTTCAGGAAAATATACTGGCGGCTTTCCATGTGGGCGTATTACTGAAATCTTTGGTTGGGAATCTAGCGGCAAAACTTATGTTGCGACACAAGCAATGATTGCTTGTCAAAAAATGGGTGGCATTGCAATCTTTATGGATCATGAAAAGAGCTTTGATTCTCAATTAGCGGCGAAATGTGGGTTAAATGTGGGTGATGATGGTAACTGGATTTATCAGCACCCTAAAACGTTTGAGGAATCTATTATCTATGCGGGAAACATCATTAAACAAATACGCGACGAAAAGATTATTGAGCCTGAAATTCCAATAACTTTAGTCTTTGACTCTCTCGCATCGATGATCCCAAAACAACTTTATGAAAAGATGATGAATAAAGCAGACGGGAAAAAATCGAAGAAAGATGATGTAAACATGAATGACAACACAGCGTTAGCACGTTGTACTTCAACCTACTTTCCAACATTAGCTAGTTGGGCGAGTGATTTTAATGTGTGTATGTTATTCCTTAATCAATGCCGTCAAGATATAGGCGTTGTTTTTGGCGACAATACAAAGGCGGCTGGCGGCAAATCACCCGCATTCTATGCTTCATTACGCATTCAGTTATCTAAGGCTCAAATTAAAGATAAGGGAACGCATGAGCGCGTTGGTGACGTTGTAACAGCAAAAGCGATTAAAAATAAGGTCGCTCCACCGTTTAAAACCGCATCATGGAATTTCTACTATGATACCGATATTGGCATTGATTCTACCGAATCTCTTGTCGATCACATGTTGTCAATTGGTTATTTGAAAAAAGACTCTGCGGGTAAAATTATTCTTAACGAAAAATCGTACTCGCGTAAGAATATCATTGATAACTTTAAATTAATTGAAAAGCATCGAATCGTTGAACTGTTAGAAAAATGGCACACCGAAAACGCTGAAAAAGCTGATGCCGCAATGGATATGGATAAAGAGGATATACCAGAAGAAGAACTGGAAACGGAAGAATAACCATTCTAAGGGCGCAATAGCGCCCTTTTATTTCAACTCACCTTTTTATTCTGACAAAAACTTATAGAAATTGATTGTCTACCTATTTCATTCGTTTAATATATATGTACGTATTCATTTACTTATATATTTATCATATGATGATCAACCTATACATTAGTAGCTATAAGGCAAATCTACGATTTTTAGAAAATATTCCAAAAAGCAAAGAGTTTTCTAAAGAAAGGCAATTTTATATCCGCAATGCTGCAAATGCTAAACGCGCCATTAATCGACTGACATTGAAAGGTGAATAAATGACTATCAAAGAAACTGATCCATTAATTAAAAAAGACGATACGGGTCGCATTATCTCGCAACATCCCTCTTACGGCATTGTTTCTTTATCTGTGACACAAACTAATGGAACTCATCTTTACGGTTCAGATTTAAACCATCAAAGCTATATGCATTTTACCGTTTCGCTAGGTGAGCAAAAAAGATATTCAGAATCCGAAATTCATTATTCAAAAGCCTATGGCTTGGGGAAAAGCCCTGTCATAGTTGAGTTTGCTATGTCAATGAGCCAATACGTTTCCTTAATCACCACGCCAAACACAGGCTCTGGCGTTCCCTGTACGCTTAAACGTTATCGCTCTAACGATATGGTTTCTCCGCCAATGGCGACCCGCCCTGCACCATTTCATGAACGACTAGCTAATGATGTTGACGCAGCCGCCGCTAAAGAAGTTGAGAAGTTAAAAGAAACACTTCGCTTTGTTGGAGAACTTGTTGAAAAGGGCAAAGCAGGTAAGAAAGAGATCGCTGAATTACAACGAATGCTTTCAAGCCAAATCGCCAATTTACCCGACAATCTCGCCTTTTCTGTCACGTTAGCTAAAGAGGCTGTAGATAAGACTGTCGAACGCGGTAAAACCGAATTAGAAGCCGCCATGGTTAACTCGATGATCCGTCTTGGCGTTCAAACAATTGAACAATGCGAAGACCGTCAGTTATTAGCTATACCCGATGTAAATCTAATTTCCAAACAAGAAAAATAAGTTATCTTTAAAAATAACCAATATATATAAACAAATTAAGGAAATACAAATGCCAAATCATGTCAAAAATATCATCACTGTTAATAACGGTACGCATAAACAAAGACTTGCTTTTTTAAACGCTGTAATTAATCGCGAAGGGTATTTTGATTTTAATCGTTTGGTATACCGCCCTAAGTCACTGGAAATTACAAGCGGTGGTCATACTGCGCTATTTGCTGGTGCTCTCGTATCGGGGAAATTAGGCAAAAAGTCATTGGCTGAGTTAAGAAAGAAACTAGGTGAAGAAGCCTATAGACGAGGGCTAAGAGAGGGGAAATTATACCATGAAAATATCGAAAAATATGGCTGCGGCACATGGTATGAATGGAGTCGTGGTAATTGGGGAACTAAATGGAATGCCTACTCTCAAGAAATGCCTGTAAAACAGAGAAAAAGCCGTCAACAACGAGGTTATCGTCATAGACTGACTCATGTAAAAGCCTATGAAAAACGTTTATATAAAAAGCAACTGAAAAACTATATCGCCAATGGCGGTGATCTAATTATTAGTTTCGACACCGCCTGGTGTATTCCTGAACCAATTTATCATGCAATGGCTGCGCGATTCCCTCACTTGGATATTGAAATCAAATACGCTGATGAAGATTGGGGATCTAACTGCGGTCATTTGCAAGCTAAAAATGGTGTTCTGTTAGAGGTTGATGTCGCCCCTATGTGGAGAGATCAGACAGAAGAAGAACACATCAAATGGAGAGCCTTTGCTTTTCATCTAAATTACGGCGACGACGCTGACCCAAAAGATTTTGATATGAATGATAACTACGAATACGTAGAAGACGACGAAGAATAAGTAATTTAATTCTTAACTGGCGGTTCTTGTACCGCCTTTGGATTTTACTGTGGCGAAAATTACATTCCGTATTACTGGTTATGGAAATAAGCAATTTGAGTATAGCGATTCAGAATCCTTGCCTGAGAGTAAACAAGAGCTGGAACAACTAGCGGTTGATGTTCTCAATTACGCTGAAGCTGTTCGTTTTTTTATGCGTGAGGATGATTTTATCACCTTGTTAGCTGATGGAAAGAAAATCGGTAAGTTTAAAATTTTCACCATGAATATTGTTCAGTATTCAGTTAGAGAGGTTTGTTAATGTTAAGCCTATTAATCTTATTTTTAACCTATGTTTCGATAGCTTGCTACACAACGTTAATTGCCGTTGATGCAAATATCAAAGGTACTTTCAGACGAGTTCTAATAGGTGTTTTGTGGCCCGTTTGGTTTGTCATTGTTTATTACCGCTACAGCGACTATCGGAATAGAGGTGCTAAAAACTCGAAGTAGCCGACTTCTTATCCTTGCCAATAATAAGGAAATAATATCATTAAGAAATTGAAAACAATTACATAAGGTTGTTGTTATGAAGTCTAATACAAAAATGATGAATGAAGCTAAAAAATTAAAACAGAGAATCATTGTTAATGCTCTTAAACTGTCTTTTGGCGGTATGGCATCAATGCTTGGCGTTATGACCGGAATGTTAGTTGCTACGTTAGGTAGTTCAAACATATTTCACATCGTAAGCAATTTAGGTTGTTCATTGGTTGGTTTTTATTACGTGTACTCAGGTTTCAAGGATATGGTTAAAATTACAAATGAGGTTCAGAAATGAGTGAGACAGCTATTGTAGCGGTTTATCCTAACGAAAAATCCGAAGTCGTTGAAGAAATGAAAAATGGATTCGGTAGTGCTCCGGTTATATGGAATGATTTGGCTGTTCGTTATTTAGGGTGTAGTCCATACAGCTATTCTAATTGCATCGAGAGCGTGTGGGGATTGGTTGATCGAATAGATATACCTTTTCATCACAGAGCTGTATTAGCTATGACATTTGATAACTGTTATATCAAAAAAGTACATTACGGCATTGCCGCCGAGTGTTTGCAAAAGTATCTAGTAGATTTTCCTGCCGAACCAAACAGAGTAAATCATTGGACTCGTATTTATGAAATTCTATCTTTAGACCCAAATTACCCCGCAATTGGATTTTGGATGACCTCAGTAGCAGAAAACCCATTTCAAGGCGATTGGAATGAAGAAATAGACGACTACGATCAACCGGCTTGGTCGAAGTTTTGGAGTTTATTCGATGAATTTAAACCGGAGATAAATTAATGGGATCACAAAAACCACCAGCCAAAACGCAAGAGTTAATGTATTTTTTAATGAAAGAAGCTAGACGACAATCTTTAACCGAATGGCTTGAGGAAATCGGTATATCAGAAGATGAATTTGACAAAATAGAGACTTGGTTCGCTCGTTACGAAATAAAACTTTAACCCTTATTCTATTTCCAAACGCCCAAAATGGGCGTTTTTTTATTAATAGGTATTTACATACTTACATTAATGTATAAGAATCACTTTCACCATAAAGTGAGGTTGATTATGAAACAGTATTTTTTAGTTGTAAGTACCGTTCTACTGATTCTATTTTTGATGTTTGTTGTCGCACCTATGTTGTTCTCTGCTAAGAATGACCTTGCGGTATTTGCATCACTTTTCATTTTACTATTCGTCGTACCGTCTATCGCGGTATTCAGTGTAAAAAAATATAAAACATGGAGTGTTAAAAAATGAATTTTCGTAAATTCGTTATGGTTTCTCTGCTTGCTGTCACCGCATTAATCGGTTTATCTGGTTGCGAACGTGCTTCTGTTCCCGCTGGTACTGCTGGTATTAAAGTTGACTTGTACGGTGGAGATAAAGGCGTTCAGAATGAGCGTTTGGGGACTGGTAAGTACTGGCTAACATGGAATGAAGAAGTCTATTTATTCCCTTTATTTAAACAATTACATCAATACGAACAACCGTTTATTTTTCAAACTTCCGACAGTATGACCGTAACCGCTTCTGTAGGTATCGAATACCGCGTTATCGAAGATAAAGTGGTAGAAGTATTTAAAACCTACCGCAAGGGTGTGCAAGAAGTCACGGATAATAATATCCGCCAATTGATTGCCGATTCTCTTATCAATCACGGTGCAAAAATGAATGTTGATCGTCTTTCTGCTGGCGGTAAAACTGAATTACTGGCTACTGTTACCGAAGATTTACGAAAACAATTGGCTCCTGTCGGTATTGAAATTCAGAAAGTCAGTTGGTTAGGTAAGATGGAATACCCTAAAGAAGTGGTTGACGCTATCAATATGAAAAATCGTGCGGTTCAAGAAGCTCAAATGCGCCAAAACGAAGTTGAGAAGTCCAAAGCAGAAGCGGAAAAGGCTATCGAGGAAGCGCGAGGTATTGCTGAATCCACTATCTTAAAAGCCAAAGCAGAAGCAGAAGCAATTTCTCTACGGGGTGATGCTTTACGCAAAAATCCAGAAGTTATCCAGCTTGAAGCTGTTAATAAATGGAATGGGGTGACTCCTCAATTTATGGGAGGCGACACTCCTCTACCTTTCCTATCAGTTGGAAAATGACAATAAAATGTTATTTATCAAAGGTGCTTATTGAGCACCTTTTTTTATTGATTAAAATATAATGAATAAGTAAACAACTTAATTACTTTAATTATATAAATAATTCAAACTACCTTTACCTGATGATTAATAATTATTAAAGTAGGTATATGAGTACATGCATCGGACTATTTATGGATACTTACATTGTACTAATTCTTCTTTACGTTGGCGGTGCGGGTCTAATGGTCAATACGCTACTTAACAATAAAGAACCATATCCAATGATTAAATGTTGGTTTTGGTTATTTATCTGCTTCCCTTACCTCAGATCAGAGATACGAAAATTAAGGAAATAACATGCCTAACCCTATTTTAAAGCATTTTAAATATGAGCACTTACCAGAGAATTTAAAGAGTGTAAGTCAACCTATTTGTGAACTAGCAAATAGGCTTGATAACTCCCTACCCGACTCTCCATAGAAGTCAGCGGGTTTACGTAAGCTACTAGAAGCAAAAGATTGTCTTGTCCGTGCAGCGTTGGAATAACAAATGATTAAAGCTATGTTTGCATTCATTTTGATTTGTTGGGTATTTGCTATTGCTCTTGCTGTGTGTCTGCCCGCATCTGCCAGTGTTTCCACATCCATAAACCCAACATTAATAAGGAAAGTCTATTCATGTGAGACCACTATAGAGGGTAATAAAACACTGTCTACAGTGGTCGATATTGGTACTCAATTCACTTTGACAACAGTAAAAGCAGAATACAAGTCACCTAAGTTATTTGATACATATGGCATTAAAACAAACGGTTACAGTGACAATGACCACTATAGCAAGCAAGATAAACGTTACACCGTAACAACTAAATCAATAATGGTTACGGCGTCACATTGTAAGTAAGCCATATAATAAGACCGCTATAAGGAGAGTTACTCTCTATAGCGGTCTTATGTTTCATTCTCTTTACAGTGGTCTTTCAGTTGTTATTTCTTTGATTTTCTGAGTTTTTCCAGCAATTCCAGTTCTTCTCTCGTGAGTTCTGCCAAAACAGTATTCTCACTGTCTATAGTGGTCTTGCTCTCTTTAGTGGTCTTTGCTTTTTTAACCGTTTTAATAGGCTTAGTTTTCTTTAGCTTAGGTGTTCTCTCATGGATCATGAAGTAAACGGAGTTACCTTTCTTTGTTTCTGTACAGTCCAAATAGCCTATCTCTTTAAGCTGCTCTAAAGCTCTCCTAACAGTCGCGTTCTGAGTATTGACTCTAGATTTCAAATTTAACCGCGCTCTAAGCCTCGCCATTGAGACAGGAACAGGATTTGGGGGAAGACTCTCAATAAAAGTATAAAGCGCCTGTGCGCTCTCTTTACGGGCTAATTCATTAATCGCCCTAAGTTGAAGCAATACTTTATGGTCGAACTGGTACAACTCAAATATTTTTGGATCAGCTTGAATAGTTACCGTGTCTTCTTTCATATCATAGTAAGCCGATTGAACCAGGTGAGTATGGTATGCCTTTGAGTCATTGGTAAAAGACAAGGTAGTTGAAACAATCCTACGGAGAGATTCGTCTAATCTTTCTCGCAGTCGTTTAGAAGATCTAGCTGATGGAATGCCGCATAGTTTTACGAAATCAACAAACTTTAGAGTAACCTTGTCTCCTATCACTTTATGCTTTGCAAATGAATGGATTACCCCTACCCACGTCTTGAAATCGTTATCCATATCAAGACGTTCGCCAGTAATCTTTATATTGGTGTAGCCCTCTGATTTTGCTAGAGATAACTGTTTAAGTTCGTCAGTCGCATCCATTACAGACATCGAATTACGTTTGCTACGGTTGGTTGATTTTAGAGTAGGTACGAACAGGCCCAACCTCATCAATGCGACGGGTTGTACCGTGTTGTTTGTGTTCGGAGTTAGTACGATCAACTCACCTGTTTCTTTGTTCACTTCCGCAAAAGCTGAATTAAACTCGTCGTTAGGTATTGATATATCAGCCACTTTTCACATTACCTTATTCAAACCTTTTCTCTCTATAGCGGTTATTATTGCTATCTATAGTAGTCGTGTCACTGTTTATAGTGGTTTATTTACTCTCCATAGCGGTCTAACAACTCTCTATAGCGGTCGAAAAGTATCACAACCTATTGAAATGAAAAATTAAATACGGTAGGGGATCTTATAGTTCTTTTAGGAACTTTTTAGATCTTATTATTGGATCTATCTTGTTGATATGTGGAAAATTTCCTTGTGTATAAAATTCATCGTTCGCTCTCCATAGTGGTTATTTTTACTGTTTACATCCGTCATTATGCTCACTATAGAGGTCGTTTATCATTCCTTAGTGGTCTTTCTACTTTCCATAGTGGTCATTAATCGGCTTTCACTCTTAGAGCGACAAGGCTTTGCGTCTACAGGGATCTCTTTGATCTTTATTTAGATCTATTAGGAACTTATTATTGGATCTATCCTGTTAATAATGTGAACAAAACACCGAAAACAAATCATTTTATACCTATTCCTATGATTAATAATAATAAAACAATTAATTATGAATGGAGAATCGTTATGATAATCGGTGAACAAGTTGTTGCTTGTATGGGTATACGTAAACACGAAGGCGTAAAATGTTTAGCAATATACGGAATTGGAGAATATCTTGGTGAGCAAATACCAACAGATGAACACCCTCTACATCCAAAAGAACGTTTCGGACAACCTAGATTTGCTCAACCAATGGTAAAAATCGGTGACATAACTATCACTGAATGGCAATCACCTTTTTACACGCTTCATGATTTTGATAATATCGTAGGTAAAAATTTAGACAAGTCGGTTATTCAATTCCCGATCATCCAAAAAATGACCAAAGATAAAAAATAAGGCATTTCGGCACAACGCCTAAAATTTATTATATGCTTGCCTGATAAAATCTTTAAAAGGCAAGCAGTGATGGATGAACTAAAACAGAAGCATAAAAAAGTAAGGCGATTAGAATCAGGTGTTTATACGATTGAGCCTGAATCAATCAGAGCCAGAAATGATAACCTTTGTCAGATTTGTGCAATAACATCTAATTGTCCTATTCAGATAGCTTTAAACCCTCACCAAACGGACGCAGAAGTATCGATAAGATCATGTGCTAGGTTTGTACCATCTTTAACGTTTAGATCGCCCTATCTTGGCTTAGGCTTCGATTATTTTAATACGTTACGTGTCGGCACTACATGGCTTGATAGATTGTCAATTGGAAAAGTGATTGCGTTAGTTAATCCGAAAGGTGAAATATTGCGATTTGGTAAGGTAGCTAAGGTTCTAGCTGGTGACTTAGATAAAATGCTAAAAATACACGCCAAATTTAATCATTTAGCCATGGCAGGCAAAGATATCAAAGAAGTTGAAAGAGTGATTAGAAAATCTTACGGTCACTTTCTCACAATGGATTCTAAGCTAACCGCGATATATATCGAAAAAGTCACAAGAGAAATTGTTGATGATATTGATAATTCGCTAGGAGAGCCGCCTGTGTCAGTTCATGCAGACAATATCGTTAACTTAGCGTGGCATAGAAACAACAAATAGATATAATTTTAGATTAAAAACTTAGGGTTTATTCAGATTAAGAAGTGAATTATTATAACTCACTTCTTAATGTTTTTTTATATATGACAATTTAATTATTTAGTAAGCGATTATATTTTTCATTATGTAATTTCATGTATTTTTTAAAATTACTCAAATACTCACCTGAAAGGTTTACGCTTAATATATCACCATCATTTATACCAATGGATGAAAGTTTTTCTTTATCCAGTTTATCAGATATGGATAAAATCCAATTATCATCAACTAAAAAAAAGGTAACAAGATGTTTGTCGAATAATTTATCAATATGCGTACATAGAGGTACTCCATTTGCTGCATCTATTCTTTCATCATTGTTACATTCACTCCAAGGCTTTATATGAGATGCAATTATCAATTCGTTTATATTTATGTTTGTAACAGCACAACATGCACCCCACATGCTAAATAATCTATTCCTAAATAATGTTTGTTTTGTTCTTTGTTTTATTATTGCTTCTCTTTCTGTTTCACCAACATCACAGCTAGAGATACCATAGGGTAAATTTGATTTAACTTCGTCGGAAAATAACTTTTTTATGTGGTCAAGGTAATAATCTGTTTTTTCTTTATTTTTTATTATTAAATATCTAGAAAAAGAAAAATTATCAGGCATGTTAATATATTTTTCAAATAATATTAGAT